>Ga0065711_1002079_pt1 | contig 40042 bp, 37 predicted proteins | sample Hoacrofraction12_FD_59098 | JGI IMG/M metagenome (GOLD analysis project Ga0065711, IMG submission 59098) | Hoatzin crop microbial communities from Cojedes, Venezuela - Epithelial fraction 12 v2 (version 2) | ecosystem: Host-associated > Birds > Digestive system > Esophagus > Crop | place... | reverse complement strand
CTTTTATAAATCCTTAGAAAATAATGAAAATACAATTGAATATGGTTACCATTATCCTTCTTCTTTTGGCGGAGGAACAGCTAATAGTGAATTTGAATTTTTAACTGGTTTATCTATTGGATTACTCGGTAATAAAACAGCCTATGCTCATTATGATTTAAGTAATACTAATTCAATTGTTAAGCAGTTGAAAGACTTAGGTTATCAAACAGTAGCAATGCATCCTGAGGATGCTAATAACTGGTATCGTAGTAGTGCTTATCCTGTCTTAGGTTTTGATGAGTTTTTAAGCATTGATGATTATCAAAATGTAAAAACAATTGGTGATCCTAATATCTTTAGCAAGGTGGATGATTATAGTAATTATCAAAATGTAATTAGGGTATTAGAGAACTGCGAAGAGTCCTGTTTTATCTTTAATGTCACAATGCAAAATCATGGATCCTATTATGATAGTACGGGTTTAGAAGACTATTATGTTGAAGTAGATGAAAAATATAGTGATAACGAAGAAGTTAAAAATTATCTGGCAATGCTTAATATGTCTGATGAAGCTTTAAAATATCTAATTGAATATTTAGAAAATTATGATGAGAAAACTGTTTTAGTTTTCTTCGGTGATCATCAACCAGCACTTTCTCTTAGCTCTCAAGAAGATATTGATTTATATACTGTTCCTTATTTTATTTGGGCTAATTATGACATTGAAAAAAGCAACAATAATAATCACATCAGTACTAACTATTTAGGTCTACATTTACTAAACATCTTAGATCTAGGTTTAAATGGCTTTGAACAGTTTGTTTTAGATGCTGAAAGAGAGTATCCAATTATTAATCTGCTTGGTGTTTATGAAAATAAAACTAAAACTTGGCTAAGTGTAGAAGAAGCCAAGGAAAAAGAAAAGATAAAATATTATTCTTATTTTAATTACTATTATTTAAAATAATTCTTCGTAAGCTTTAACAATACTTTCATTATCATAATGATAAGTCTTTAATTTTTCTTTATAGCTTTGTAATAAAACTTTTTTATTTTTTAATTCAATTAATTTATCTAACATAGCCTGGTCATCATTAGAAACAATAAAGCCTTCTTCTTCACTTAGAATTTGTTCCTTAACTCCCGAAACCTCTAAAGCTAAAATCGGTGTACCTGAGCTTAAACATTCCGGAACAATAGTAGGGTAGCCCTCATATCTTGAACATAGAATAAATAAATCAGCTTCTGCAATATCCGGATAAGGATTAGCACTAAAGCCCTGCCATTGAATCTTATCGTAGACATTATATTCTTTAGCCAAATTAAATAACTCTTCCTTTTGCGGACCATCACCAATAATAGTTAAGTAATAATCATTTTCAATTTGCGGATAGATCTTGATTAAACGATCTAAACCTTTTTGGTAGTGCATTCTTGCGACCGCAATTAAATTAATTCTTTCTTTATCAGTTTTAATGCTACTTTTTTCTTTTAATAAATTTTTAATTCTATCTTCATCTAATAGATTATGGATAACTACACCATTTTCAATTTCAAAAAGTTCACTATAAGATTGCCACACCTGATTGGAACAACATATATTCATATCAATCTCTTTTAAAGCTTCTTTAATTAAATTCATATGATGTTTAGAGAAATTACTCTCTTTATAATCTGTTTGGACCCAGTTTAGTTTTCTATCGCTATCACCACAAGAAGTAAAAATCGTACAAAAACCTTCCTTAGCTGCAAACTCTACATCATAATGCTTATTTAAAATATTCTTTCTTTCTTTTTTTATTCTTTTTTTAATTAAACCTGTCTTCATATAAAAGATAAGTCTTAATTTATGAAAGATATCTTTACCCTTACATTCCTTTAAAGGATAATCAATCGTATCAAAAAAAGAAGAGCCCTCTATCACATTGATGCCTTCAGGTATCTCGGGTAATAAACCACCATGTTTATGCAAAACTAATAAGTCAATATCATACTTATTTAAATCCAATTTAGCTAATAAGGTGTTTAAGATTCTAGCTACACCCCCAATAGTCATCTCATCATTCACGAATAATATTTTCTTTTTCATCTTAATTTATCCAATAATTTATAATGTTTATTTTTTAATAGATAATATATTATTTTTCTTTTCCAATTACCCTTATAATCTTCAAACCAGGTAGGATAAGCTTTATCCATTTCTTCTTTTAATCTTTGATAAAAACTTAAACGCATATCCTTATCATCTATTTCTTTAATTCTAATATAAGTCATTAATAAACCATCATTGAGATATAAACTTTCTAACTCCTTAGCATCTACATTTAAACCGTCTTTTACGTTTTTTAAGGCAATAAATATATCAAAGATTTTTTCATTAGCACTATGAGAAATACTACCCTCTCTTTGCCGATAATAATATAATGGCTTATTTAAATAAGAAACTTTATCAGCCTTAGCTAACCATAAAGGAATAGAAGCTAAATCTTCATACCAAATACCTTTTATAAAACGTTTGTCATTTAAAAAAGAAGTTTTAAATAGTTTGTTGTTGGCAGAATTGTTGTATGTAATAAGTTCTTTATTTTCTTTATAAGAAGTTAATTTCTCTTTACCACCACTAGAAACTTCTAATCTACCATCCTCATAAAAATACATCAGATCAAAACAAACTATTTCACTATTATCTTTAATTGCGAGCTCATAAGTTAGTTTTGCCATATCTAAATCTAAATAATCATCACTATCCACAAAACAAACATATTCACCATCAACTCTATCTAAACCAAAGTTTCTAGCATCCGATAAACCACCGTTTTCTTTATGAAGTAAGCTAAAACGTGCATCATCTTTTATTAAATTAATCGCTTTATCACAACTATCATCAGGACTTCCATCATCTATTAATAGACAAGAAAAATCTGAAAGGCTTTGCTTTTGAATAGAGATAATACATTCTTCAATATAAGCACTGACATTATATATTGGCACAATAAAACATATTTTACTCATACAAATACCTATGCCATAAATTCATACTTACTTTATTATCGCTTAAAAGGAATAATTGATATTTCTTAGGTAAATTCTTAAGATATTTATTTTTTTTCCATTTCGGAAAATTATTTTTAACGTATTCAAAAGCTTTAGGCATCAATTCCTGATAATGATCTGTCTTTAAAAAGCGAAAAGCACCATATAAAAGAAAATGTTCGATTAATAGATATTCTAGTTCACTATAATAGGTTTCAAATAAATTATTTTCTTTAAAGTAATTTAAAACATTATCGAAAATTGTAAAAATATCATTCATCTTTTCAGAATAAGAGCTACCTAAAATTGAAGAAGAACGTTGACGATAATTAACCATTACCTTATCAAGATATAAAATACTATGAGAGTTCACAAAATACTTTAAAGTAACTGGTATATCTTCATACCATAGTCCTTCTGGATACTCACATTCAAGTTTCTTAAATAATTCATGACGATATATCTTATTCCAAGAAAACAAAGGTGACAGCAACAAATCTTTATTAATTTCATCTGCCCAGCCCTTTAAAGCACTTTCTACCCTATCTTCTTTATCACTTTCCGGATAAAAATACTTTAAATCACCTAAAAGTAAATCAGCTTCATCATTTTCTAATAAATTAATAGCTTCTTCATAAAAACTAGGATTAATAATATCATCACTATCCACAAAACAAAGATATTTACCCCTAGCATAATTTAAACCATAGTTACGTGCTGAAGCTAAACCACCATTCTCTTTTATTAAACTGATTAACTTTTTATCGTGATATGTATCAATTATTTCTTGTGAGCTGTCTTGACTGCCATCGTTAACTACAATTACTTCATAATTATCAATATTTAAGTTTAATAAAGGATCTAAACACTCTTTTAAATAAGCTTCAACATTATAAACAGGTACAATGATACTTAAGCTTTTAGTAAATGTTTGACTATAATTATTTTTTTCTTTTAAAGCAGAAATATATTTACGCATACATTTCCTCATAATATTTCAAATATTCACCACTAGTTACTTCTTTAATCCATTGTTGGTTATTTAAATACCAGTCAATGGTTTCTTGAATGCCACTAGTAAATTCATATTTGGGCTGCCAGCCTAATTCTGTTTTTATTTTAGTAGGATCAATCGCATATCTTCTATCATGTCCCTTACGATCACTGACATAAGTTATTAAATCTTCACTTTTACCTAAGGCTTTTAGAATCAGCTTAACAACTTCAATATTAGCCTTTTCATTATGACCACCAATATTATAAATACTACCCTTTTCTGCCTTGCGCATAATTAAATCAATACCTACACAATGATCATATACATGAAGCCAATCCCTAACATTTAAACCATCACCATATACAGGTAAAGCTTTATCATTTAAGGCATTATTAATCATTAAAGGGATCATCTTTTCTGGAAATTGATATGGTCCATAATTATTTGAACAACGTGATAAGGTGGCATCTAGTCCATAAGTTCTAACGTAAGCTCCAACCAGTAAATCAGCACTAGCTTTAGAAGCTGAATAAGGACTAGAAGCATGTAAAGGAGTTTCTTCAGTAAAGAAAAGATCCTTTCTTTCTAAAGGTAAATCCCCATAAACTTCATCGGTAGAGATTTGATGGAAACGTTTAACATTATATTTTAAACAAGCATCCATCAAAACTTGAGTTCCTAAAATATTGGTCTTTAAGAATATTTCTGGATTTTTAATCGATCTATCGACATGGCTTTCAGCCGCAAAATTAACAACAATATCAAATTTCTCTTTTTCAAATAAATTATCAATGGCTTCTCTTTCAGTAATATCTACCTTCACAAACGAAAAGTTTTTATTATCCTTACATGCATCTAAATTCTTTAAATTACCTGCATAGGTTAAAAGATCTAGTGCAACTATCTGATCTTGAGGATGATTCTCTAATTGATAATAAACAAAGTTAGTACCGATAAAGCCGGCTGCTCCTGTAACTAGTATTTTCATAATTTAATTATAATTGTTCCTCTTTCTTTTGAAAATTTAAACGTCCTTTAATTAAATTAACTAAAGACATCATGGCATCATTCTTTAAAAAAATTTCAATCAAACCATAAATAATAACTGAACCAATAACCGCTAAAACAACCAATTTTGAATTACTTAAACTACTTAAGCTAAGTAGTTTTATAAAGATACTTATACCAATACAACCTGTTAATATTTGTAAAAGGCTTTTTCTACTGCCTTTAATCTTAACTAAATTTCTACCACCTAAATAACATATCAAAAAAGATAAACCTTCAGCAATTACCGTCGTAAAAGCAGCGGCTACTTCTTGATAGTAAGGAATTAAAATAAAGTTTAAGACAATATTTACTAAAGCTGAAGCTAAGGCGGCTTTAAAGACAACCTTTTCTTGTTTAGCGGGTACTAAAATAGCAGCCGTCCAAAACCAAGCACCCATCGCTAAAATTACTGCTATAGCCAGTATTCCTAAAGGAGCAGCAGCTCTATAATAATCACTAGAAGAAATAAGAGAAATAATTTCTTTTCTTAAAACTAAAACACCAGTAGCAGTAGGCATTACCAGTAACATTAAAGTATGTTCAACATCTCTTGCCAACTCGTTATAGCCCTCTTTATCTTTTTTACCTAACAAAGCTGCAAAACGAGGAACAGATACAACAATTATTGAAGACAGCAAACCTTTTAAAACAGTATAAACATTAACAGCTACTGAATAGATACCTGTTTCATAATCACTACACAAAAAACCTAAAATTGTCATATCCGAATTAACATATAGACTAGTCGTTAAAGTGAAGGCAAATATAGTTAGAATCGGTTTTAAATGTTTACGCCAATTAATATTTAAGGTTAAAGAAAGACGGCAATGTTTTCTTAAAAAGAAAAGATTGCAAATATCTCTACCAATAGTTGAAAAGGCCATAATACTGGTATAGATCAATAAATCATTTTCATTTTCTACTAAGGTCATTAATAAAATAAAAGAAATAAACTGAAATAAAACAGCCCTAATATTTAAATAAACATAATCTTCATAGATTGTAAAAACCCATTCAACACCTAAGGTTTGAAAGATAATTCTAATTGCCAGTATTGAAATTAAAGGCCAATATAAATGAAATTTACTAACTAAGATAACGCAAATAAGTAAGGCTAAATAAGAGATAAGAGTTGTAACTAAATTTAAACTAAAGATTTCAGAAGCAAAGCTTTCAAATTTTTCTCTGTCGTCTCTTATTCTTGCTCCTTCTCTGACGGCATAATCAACAACCCCTAAATTCGCAAATAAAAGAAAATATTCAATGATCGAATAAGAAAAAGAATACTTACCTAAATTTTCAACTCCTAAAACATTAGAAATATGAGAAAAAGAAATCAAATAAAAGACAAGGGTTAAAATAACCTTGCCTGCATTTAGTAACATATTCCTTTTTAAACTAGCCTCATTCATAGACTCTATTTTAGCCTTTTTAATAAATAAGCGAAATAGCTCGATAGTAGAAGACTAGAACTTAATTGATCAATGGTATGCCCACTAACATATCCTGCTAGTAAACCTACTGCCAGAGCCATCAATAAAGTAATATTAAGCATATCCCATTTTTTATAGTTAATTAAAAGCTTAATCCCTAAATAGATAAGCAATACTAAAAAAGGCAAACATAATAAAGAGAAACCTATTACTCCTAGCGAATAAAACTGCTGTTTAAAGTCTTCTTCAATTAAAATACCACCATGCATAAAGTTACTATAACTATGACCTAAAAGTTTTTGATTAGTGCTTAATTGTTGCCATTTATATTGAGTAAAAATATTTTGGATTTGTCTGCCATTATTTCTCTCTTGTACACTATATTCAAAAATCACATCACACCAAAATTGCGGATCATAGCTATATTTATACCAATCCTCATAATATTCTTTAGGTGTTGGCTTTAAATAAGAACTATTTTCTTCATATATTTTTAAATAATATGCATACCACTCTGATGAAAACATTTCTAAATTCATTTCTGTTTTCGCTTTTTCATATTCTTGAGCCTGTTTTTCTCTTTGGGGTTCGCTATCAACTAATTTTAAATAAGAATCCTCATCGATTTTTTGATTCTGATAACAAGGTGTAAAAGGTAAAGTAATAATTAAAACTAAAGATATAATTAATGTAAACACTAGTGCAAAATTGTTCTTATCTTGTTTACGCAAAGCTCTTAAAATTATATAAATCAAAATAATAGTTAAAGAAACTAAGAATGTACCATATACGGCAACCCTGGTTGAAAGCATCAACATCGCTAAGGACTGATTAATTATCAAAAATAGCCAATATTTTCTTTTACCTTTTTCACTATTAAATAAAAAATAATAAAGTAAAGGCAAAATAATAATTAAGATAATACCAATAGTATTACCCTCTTGAAAGAAGAACTTACAAGCATATTTACGAGGTTGAAGGTTGGTACTGTTGTAAGGTAAAAGAAACCAAGAAAAAATATTATCGATAGTATAACCATCATAAGTAGATTGGCCAAAAAGGAATATATTCGATATCACAATAGGAAAAGAAATAAATAAACTTGTTAAGGCTGTAATTATTTTTATCTTTTTTAAATCAATATCTAAAACCTTAAAAACATAAATAAATAATAAAGGCAGTAGTAAAGTTAAAATATATACCGCTTCATCTTTATAAGTAAAAATAAAATTATCTGGTAAATTAATTAATTCGTTTAGTAATAAACCTTGCCTACAATGAAAATAAAAATAAATTAATAAGGCTAGACCATATAAGAAAAAGAAAATGAAGTTTCTTTTTTTATTTTTATCATTTAAAAAAGTTAAAAAGAAAATTATAGGTAAGACAATAAAATTAATAATTGTACTTATTCTGACAATTAATTTATCGGCTAATAAATAATCAAGTTCAATTAAAGGATGAATAATAAGAAGAAGACAAGCTAAAAATAATAGTTTTTTAATCATTGTTGCAGTAGACCTAGCTTATGAGCTAAACGAAAATATTTAACATTTTTATAGTAACGATTTTTATTTACGCTACGGAAATATAAATTCTTTTTACCTGCTTCTTTTAAATATTTATTCTCTTTATAGTTAGGAAAATGAGTGATTAAAAATTCATAAGAATTGTTTAAAACCTCTAATCTTTCTTCTTTATCTTCGATATTACAAGCCTTTAAATAACAATTACCTAAATAATATCTAGCAAACAAGTATTCTAATTCATCTTTATATTCTTCATACTTATTCATCTTTTTATAATACTGACAAATATTATTAAAAGAATCATAAGAATCTTCAATATGAGTTCTTAGTCTTCTGGAACCACTACCTGAATGTTGCAAGTAATTAACAGCTATTTCATCTAGATAAGTTCTTTTATCCATATGTAAGAGTAAACGATATAAAAGCTCGGTATCTTCGCAGCTATGTCCCTCATTAAAAACCATATCTAAAGATTTAAACCAAGAAGTACGATATATCTTATTCCAAAGCACAGCATACATATTGATTAAACAATCTTTTTTATCACTATATACTCTTTCTTTAGAAATAGTAGTTTTATTGCTGTCTTCATAAATCCATCTAAAGTTACCAAAACCAATATCGCTATCTTCTAATTTCATTTTTGCAAGTAAGCGTTCATAGAAAGTAGGTTCAACATAATCATCCCCATCTAAAAAAGTAAAATAAGCAGTCTCTACCTTACTAACCCCAACATTACGAGCGTGTGATACTCCTTGATCTTCAATCACAAAGACTCTGACATTTTCTCTTTCTTTTACTAATTCATTTACTAGATCAACCGTATTATCACTAGAGCTATCATCAATCACAATAATTTCTAAATCAATTGAACAATTTAAAAGTGAATTAATGGTTTGTTGGATGTAGGGTGCATTATTATATGCATTAACAATCACACTTAACTCTGCCATATTATTCTCCTAAAAAGTAACGCAATCATAAATGATAAATACAAACTAGTACTTAATTCATCGATCACATGTCCACTTAAATAAGAAGCTAGTAAACCCATCGCAATCGACATTAATAAACAGATATTTAAGAAGTTCCATCTTCTTTTTCTTAAACCAACCAAAACCTTTATTGCTTGATAGGCAAAGATAATTAGCCAAGGTAACATCAAGAAAATAAAACCAATTAAACCATAGGAATAGTATTGTTGAACAAAGTCTTGTTCGATTAGGATACCACCCCTCATAAAGGTTCCATATCCCATACCAAAAATCTTTTCTTTGGTTGTTAAAGGATCATATTTATAATGGGTAAAGATATTCTCAAGTTGTCTGCCACTGACTCTTTCTTCTAAATCATAATCAAAGATAAAATCAACCCAGAAACCAGGATCAAAACGATAATCATAATATTCCAAGTAATAGATAGGTGGAGTTACATTCATTAAGAAACGATACTCTTGAAACATATAAACATAATAATTTATCCATTCAGCAGAAAACTTAACTAAGTCTCTACCTGCTCTTCTAATCTCTTCGGCAGTGGAGCTAGTACGAATTGAATCATCACCTAATAAAACCTCATAGTCCTGAGCATCTAATAATTGATTTTGATAAGCAGGAGAATAAGGAAGAATAAATCCTGTTAAAGCACACATAATAACTAAAAAGCTTAAATAGATAGCTTTGAATTTTTCTTGTTTGAGGGCTATTTGTAAGAAATAAATAATAATGATAGCTAAAGGAACTAGTAAAGCACCATAAGTAGCAACTCTAGTTGAAAGCATAACCATTGCTAAGGAATGAATTGCAATTAAAACTGTTAAAAATGCTTTTTCTTTTTTATTTTTAGTTTTTAATAAAAAGTAATAAAGAAAAGGTAAAACCATCAATAGTAAAACGCCAATAGTATTACCCTCTTCAAAAAAGAATTTTGAAGCATAATAACGAGGATGATTATCTTCAGCATTAAAGGGCAAAGAAAACCAAGATAAAAAGTTATCGATTGTTTTGCCTGCATAAGTTGATTTAGAGAAAACAAATAAATTAGAAATAAAGATCGGTAAAGCTACTAACACAGAAATCATTTCGCTTATTGTCTTTAAACTTTCTTCATTTACTTCTATTAAATGGAAAACATAGATATAAACTAAGGGCAATAAAAGTGTAACAGTATAAAATAATTCATCTTTAACTCTAAAAATAAAGTTATTAGTTAAATATAAATCATACTGTAAACGATTAGCTTGTTTACAGTGATATATAAAATAAGCTAGAAACAAGACTCCATAAATTAGACTAACAATAATTACCCTTTTCTTTCTTTTTTCAAAGAAGAAAAAGCATATTAATACCATCAAAGGTAAAACTAAATAATCTATTACTGTTGTAATTCTAGGTAAAGATAAAGAATCAAAAAAATTGGCTAGTAAATAATCCAGCTCAATAAAGGGGTGTAAAGCAAGTATTAAACATAAGAAGATATAAAGCTTATTTTGTAGCGACTTGCTCATAGTGCTCCTTTAAAACTTTGGTAGTATAGGCAATCGTTTTCTTTAAACCAGTATCGAGATCGTGCTTGATTTGCCAGCCGTAAGACCCCCCCTTGCGGTTATCTAACTGCGTATACTTATTGACTTCATGGTCTAATACTTCTTGATTTATTGAATAAGCTCCTTGGTACAAATCAGGATAATTAACCCAATAATGAGAGCTTTCAACACATTCGGGTTCTAAGTTAGATAAACCCATTAATTCTTGAACCTTTAAAGCTAATTCATTAACTGAGATAGTGGTGTTGCTACCAACATTTACAATATCAAAGCCTTCTACCTTCTCGCCTACTAAAACAGTTAAATCTAATAAATCTTCAACATAGATATAATCTCTTGATTGGCTTCCATCACCATGTAAAACAGGATGTCTACCATTTAAGTATTCTCTAACTAAATAGGCAACTACTGGTGGTTGGGTTCTTAAACAATCCATATGAGGACCATAAACATTTGCAAACCTCAAACAAGCGATATTCATGCCATAACAATCTACATATGACTGACAAAATCTTTCACAAGTAAATTTAGTGTTGGGATAAATTAAAGAAGGAAAGACCTCTCTTTTCTCTTGTGAAGGAAAATCATAATCATTTTCATATACTGCTGAAGTAGAGGCAAAGACAAATCTTTGACAACCATATCTTCTCGCTGCCTCTAACATGATCAAAGTGCCCCTAACATTCACATCAATCGCTTCACTAGGATTAGATTGACAATCTGGTAAAGGCGTAATAGCTGCAATGTGATAACAAGTCTCTACTTTATTATTTTTAAAGATCTCGTTAATTTGTTTTTCATCTCTAATATCTAATTTTAATATTTCATCTCTAAAGTCTTTATCATCAAAAATTAAATTATCTTCACTACCATAAGAAAAATTATCAATTAAAATTAAATCTTTCTTCTCTTCTTTATATAAACGATAAGCAAGTTGGGAACCAATAAAACCAGCAGCGCCAGTAATTACGATACTCATTTACTTAAATGCTCCTTATGACATAAGTGCTTATATAAAACAGACATCATCAAATGATCAAAAATCATATGTACATCTTCAGTTATCTGCATACTTTTAATATCAACATGCAATGAATAATCAGCTAATTGTTTAAGCTTACCTCCATCATAGCCACTCAAGCCAATCAAAGTAGCTCCTACCTCTTTTGTATACTCAATAGCCTTAACAATATTTTTACTGTTACCACTACCAGATATCGCAATAACAACATCTTCCTTTTTTAATCTGCCTTTTAACTGTTGATAGAAGACTTCTTCATATGAACTATCATTAGCAATTGCCATCATTGTTGAAACATTGTCATTTAAACAAATAAAACGGAATTTCTTCTCTAAACTTTCAGATATTCCCTTATTAAAATCATTAACGTAATGAGAAGCAGTAGCTGCACTACCACCATTACCAAAGATATAGACATTGACTTCTTTTTCTAGAGCCTCAACTAAAACATTTAAGACTTTATTAATACTTTCAACATCTAAATTACTTAATACTTGTTTCTCTAATTCAATATATTCAACAATATCCTGAGTATAATCCATATAACCTCCTAATCAATAAAGATGATTCTAGTGCCAGCGGCTTCAAATTTAAAATCGACAAAGCGATATTCTTTTAATTCATTTTTAACGGCATCCTGTTTATCTTTTTTGCAGTAAAGCAGTAAAAAGCCTCCACCTCCTGCGCCTAATACCTTGCCACCTAAAGCACCAGCCTTTTTAGCTCTATCATACATATCATCAATCTGTTCGTTTGAAATGCCACTCGATAAACTCTTTTTCTTTAACCAAGCTTCATCTAATTCTTTACCCCAAGAATCAATATCGCCCTTACATAAACTTTCAACACAACGATCAACAGTTTCTACCATCGCATCCAAATTATCCATTCTTTTAGAAATATTCGAGCTTTGCTCACTTAGTATCTTACGTGAGTCTCTGCCACTACCAGTAAAAACTAATAATAAATTATCGTGTAAAGTCTCTAAATACTTGTGATCACAAGTTAAAGGTTCAGCGACTACTGAATCATCACTATAGAAACGATACTTTCTAAAGCCACCATAACTAACTGCATATTGATCTTGAATACCAATATTTTGACCAATACAATCAATCTCAATATAACAAGCCTCTCTCGCTAATTGCTCCTTTGATACTGTTTCCCCTTTATAAGCATGCAAAGCATTTAAAACGCCAACAGCTAAAGCTGAAGAAGATGATAAGCCAATACCAGCAGTAGTCATTGGAATATCGGCGGTATAAATAATTTCAATTCCTTTTTCGATATTTAATAACTTTAAGGCATGACGAATAATATCGTGTTTAACTTCATCAACACTATCAACAAACTCATTACCGTTATAAACGACCCTGATCTTATCATCGAAACGTTGATTAACTGTAATATAGACATACATATCTATAGCAGTAGAGACAACTGAACCATAACCAAACTTACTATTTTCATAGTAAGCTTTAAAATCAGAACCTCCACCAAAGAAGGACATACGTAAAGGTGTTTTAGAAATAATCACAATTTATTCCTTTCTGCTTGTTTAATTATAGCTTTTTTCTGCTTTCTTTTAAATTTACTTTGTTTCACTTAAAACAGTTTTAACAGCGTCCAATAAGCTAAAATCATCTGTTATTTGTAAACATTTGCATCCGGCACTACTACCAGCTTCCATATCACGATCATCATCGCCAATCATATAGCACTTACTTAGATCTAAACTATTATCCTTTTGAGCCATAAAAAACATTCCTGGTTTAGGTTTACGACACTCGCATCCCTCATCCCAATTATGGGGGCAATAATATATCTGATCTATTTTCTTAGTCCCATACTCAAGTAAATCCTTTTGCATCTTTTCATGAATTGCCTCAAGATCTTCAACAGTCATATTACCCCTAGCAATTCCAGGCTGATTAGAAATTAAAATAATAGTATAATCATTATCTTTTAATAGTTTTATTGCTTCCTTAGCGCCATCTAACCATACAAAATCCTCAGGCCTTTCAATATAACAAGCCCTCGGTGGCCTAACATTAATAGTTCCATCACGATCTAAGAAAATATATTTTTGTCTGCTGAAAAACTTCTTCGTTAATTCTATTCTTTCCCACGAACCAACCGAATAATAACGATGTTGAGTAATAGTGGCATATAAACTACCCTTACTAACTAGTTGAGGATAAATAACCTTTTCAAAATTCTCGTTTTCTTCTGGCATCATTTCTACTACTTCTTTTTTCACAATGCCATAGCCAATATCAACACCTAATAAATTTGCAGTCTCTCTTTTTTTATCATAGACAAGAACTTTACCATCTTCGGCAATCTTTAAATTAGATTTAGTGTAATTATCAGCATTTAAATAAGCAGTAAACTGAATATCAGCCTTATTACTAAAGAAATCATTAACTAATTTTTCATAATTTATGGGACAGTAATTATCGCAATACATCAATAAAAACTGCTCATCCATTAAATCTAAAGCGCCTCTTAATCTTAAACCAGTCTCACATTCAACATCAGTAATACAGTAATCAATCTTTAAACCAAGGTCTTCGCTTTCACAGTATTCAATAATTTTTTCGGGTAAATAACCCAAAAGTAAAATAACCTCATCAATACCAAAGCTTTTTACTTGTTTTAAAAGATAGTATAAAAAAGGTTTTCCTTCAAAAGGATACATTGGTTTAGGATTAGTGTCAGTAAATGGTTTTAAACGGGTACCATAACCCCCAGCTAATATTACAGCTTGTTTAATTGTTTCCATAAAACAAGTATACTACTCAGCATAGTAAGCTTTATAGGCAAAGTATAAAGTATTATCTTTCGCAATAAAGCCATTACCATCTAATAAAGTAATATTTATTGAAACCCCATAATAGGCAAACTCATAAGAGCCATCAAGCTCTTCATCACCCTCTAAAACTAAACGATAGATAGGATTACCGTATTGAGAAATACCATTATTATATTCACTAATTTCATAATAGCCATCATATACTTTCTTATTGCCATTATCATTAACTACCACATGAACCTTATTGCCTAAGAAAAGTAAGGTAATATTATCACTTTCACAAATAAATAAACCTTCCTTAACAATCGTTAAATCACTATCAACAGAAGTTAATTTGTAGATGCCATCTTTAGTATCGATATCACCATTTTCACTATGTTGAGGCACAAAAGTAAAACTTTCAATTTGTACCGTTGAATTAGAATAAAGATTATCGTAATTACAAACTAGTAAAACTGGCTCGCCCGTCTTACTTTCATAAGCAGTTTCAAAATAATTTACGTTAGTACCATCAACCTCAGCCACATTAATTTTGACATAATCGTGTTCGCTTCTTGGCACGATTACATATAATTCTGTACCTTCAGCTATCTGAATGAAATGATCTGCATCTATTAATCTTAAAAACGGAAAGACATCATATAAACCAGAAGTTTCAAAATACTCTTCAATTTGTGAATAGTAGCCATGAAAACTACCTAAAGATCCTAAGGCTACGACATTTTCTCCCATTTCACTTCTTAAACTCTGTAGACTTTCTTCTGCTTCTTTTAATAAAACCTCTTCATCTACCTTCTCTACCACAGTTGTAGCACTAGGGCTAACTTCTACATTTTCCTTTACATCCTCTTTGCTACAAGCACAAAGTAGCAACATTAAAATCAATAAAATATTTCTAAGTTTCATTTCTTTACCTCATCTAAGCTATTACATTATAATTGATAAATAAAAAGTAAAAAAGTTATAAGAGGAATTAAAAATGAAAAACGAAGAAATTAAATTACAGAAGAAGCTCTCACCATTAAATGTATTATCACTTGCCTTAGGTTGCATTATTGGTTGGGGTGCCTTCGTAATGCCTGGTAATACTTTCCTACCTAAAGCTGGTCCTTTAGGTACAGCCATTGCAATGGCGATTGCAGCAATCGTCATGATTATAATTGCTTTTAATTATCACTATATGATTAATAAATATCCCGTAGCTGGAGGAGAATTCACTTACACCAAAGAAGCATTTGGTAATACTCACGCTTTTATCTGCTCCTGGTTTCTGGGCTTATCTTATCTAACAATTGTTCCCTTAAACGCAACTGCTTTAGCTTTAATAGGTAGAAACTTATTAAATGTCTTTCAGTTCGGTTTCCACTATGTTGTGGCTGGCTATGATATTTATTTAGGTGAAATTCTTTTAGCACTATTTGCCCTATTTTTATTTGCCTATTTAAGTATTAAAGGTGTCCGGTTTGCTGGAGCCTTTCAAACTTTACTAGTGTTTACCTTAGTTGGTGGTGTTTTAGTTATCTCACTAGCTGCTTTATTTTCACCAAAGGCTACTTTAGCTAATTTAGAACCTGTCTATCCTAGTTCTGTTAATAAGGTTTCAGCAGTACTAGCTGTAGTAGCGGTAGCACCTTGGGCCTTCGTTGGATTTGATACTATTCCTCAAGCTGCTGAAGAATTTAATTTCTCAGCCACTAAAACTAAAGTAATAATGGTTTTATCAATTATCTTTGGCTCTTTAGTATATATAGTCTTAAATACAGTTACAGCTTCGGTTATTCCTAGTCAATATAGCAGTTGGGAAAGCTATATTGCCGATATTAATAACTTAAGTGGTTTAGAGTCTTTGCCGACCTTTAATGCGGCCTATCAGCTTTTAGGTAATGTCGGTTTATTATTTTTAGGTTTAGCTGTTTTAGGAGCTATTCTCTCTGGTATTGTAGGTTTTTATATGGCCGGTAGTAGATTACTTTATTCAATGGCTAAGGATAAATTCTTACCTTCTTGGTTTGCTAGATTAGATCCTCAATATAAAACACCAAAGAATGCCATTATCTTTATCTTATTAATTTCAATTATTGCACCCTTCTTTGGTCGTACAGCTTTAGGCTGGATTGTTGATATGTCTTCTTTAGGAGCTGCTATTGGTTATTTCTATACCTCAGCAGCTGCCCTATATTTCGGTAAAAAAGAAAACAATAAAACCATCATGTTTACTGGTTTATTGGGTTCGATTATGGGTATTATCTTTGCGATATTACTTTTAGTACCTATTCCTGCCTTTAATTGTAGCTTAGGTAAAGAATCTTATTTCTGTTTAATTGTTTGGGTAATTCTAGGAATTATCTTCTATAAAAATAAGCACATTTAAAAAACAGCCTTAGGCTGTTTTCTTTTTAGATAAAGAAATTATACTTTTGAGCTATTTTTAATAAACCTTCTTCATAAATAGGCAAGGCAATTTCATCAGCATAATGTTTAGCTAAAAAGGATCCATTGCCCATAGCGATACCTAAATTAGCTTCTTTTAATAAACCAGCATCATTATCACCATCACCAAACGCAACACTATCTTCTTGCCTAAAGGTATATATATCCAACATCTTCAACATTGCCTTACCCTTATCTCCCTCTAAAGCATTTATATCAAAAGCACATTCTCTCCAAGAGCTAACACAACAATTAGGAAATCTTGCTTGTAAGCCTTTAATATCATATTCCCCACATAAACAAGCCATATATATTTCTTCATCTTGATATGTATCTTCTCTAATAATATCGATACCTATAGCTTCATAAGTATCTTTAATATATTGATTTAAATGATTGCAGTAATGCCCTCTTTCACTAACTAAAACCATTACTTCTTCACCATTAAAAGCTTTAATAATATTAGGAATATCCTTACTATCTAATTGATAGGTAAAAAGCTTATTAAAATCTTTATCCATTGCTACCTGCCCATTCATAAATAAGTAGCCATCAAAGGGAAAAGAAGTTAAATCTTTTAAACCAATATATTCAAAATAAGATCTACCTGTGGCAATAAATAAAGAGTGTCCTTTTTCTTTTAAGGTTTTCAAAGTAAAAAGAGTATTATCAGAAATGATGGTTCCGCGATGATGATCTAATAAAGTATTATCTACATCAAAAAAGATCGCTTTTTTCATTTAACCACTCCAAAATATCTTGATAGACTTCTTCTTTATTGTATTCGTGTAGAAGTTCATGACGACATTTATCGTACAAATGCATTTGCATCTGCTTATTATATTTAGCTGTTTCATTATAGGCTTTAGTAATTCCCTTACCCATCTCACCAACTGGATCATCTTTTCCCGAAAGCCAAAGTAAAGGAATATTAGCCATATCTTTAGTATGGTCTTGCTGATACTTTATTAATGAGAAAAGCTGTTGATAACCATTAATCGTAAATCTAATCTGACACATCTCATCATTTAAATATTCATCAACTTCTTCTTCAACCGAACTAATCCAATCAGCTTCACTTCTATTGGGCGCAAATTTCTTATTATAAGCACCTAAAGATAAGCTAGACAGTAAGGGAGAAATTTTATCTTCACCATCCTTTTTAGCTAATAATTTGCACATTGTTAGGGATGCTTTTAGTAAGGGTTTATTAACCCAACCACTACCCATAAAAATAGCACCACTTAAATCATTAACTCTTTCACAATATGCTCTAGCTAAAAAAGAACCCATTGAATGACCTAATAAAAAATATGGTTTATCATTTTTTTCTTTTAAATAGAGACTGCGCATATCATTAATTAAAAATTCTTTACCATCCTTACCAAAATAACCATATTTATTATCAATAACCGATTTGCCGTGTCCCAAATGATCATTAATGACAACAGTATAACCATTACTAGCTAAAAACTGGGCAAAAGAAAAATAACGACCACTATACTCCTGCATGCCATGAGCAATCTGTAATATCGCTTTTTCTTTTTCAGCCACAAATTTATAAACTTGAATATTGGTTTTTTGATCAGCAGAAAGAAAACTGTAAGAAATCATTCTTCCTCTAACTCCATGATCATATTAACGCGACGCGAATGCCTACCACCTTCAAATTCAGCACTTAAAAATTCTTTAACCATCATCTTAGCTAATTCAAAACCCACAACACGTGAACCTAAAGCTAAAATATTACAGTTATTATGTCTTCTGGCCATACCTGCTGAATAAGGTTCACTGCAAGCACCACATCTTATACCCTTAACCTTATTACAAGCTAAAGAAATACCAATACCAGTACCACAAATCGCAATACCTAAATCTACCTCATCATCAATTACTGCCTTAGCTAAAGTTTCTCCTAATAAAGGATAGTCAATACTTTCGCTAGAATCAGTACCATAATTAATAACTTCATAGTTAAATTCTTCTTCAATATACTTTTTTAATTCGTTTTTTAACTCAACTCCCGAATGATCATTCGCAATTCCTATTTTCATATTTTCACCTCACTAAAATTATATTTTATTTCCTCTTTTTGATAAATAAAGTAATAGAAAAATACTGATGTATTGTGAAAAAGACAAAAGATAAACTCCCCTAATACTATCTCCTCTTAAAAACTCTAAAAAGAATCTAATAAAGGCATAGATATATAAATAAAGCCTTAAACTCATATTTTTATTTCTGTTTTCTTTTTCGTAATTATGAATAAAAATAAAAATCAATAGATTAATCAAAGAAGCCAATAATTGCCAAGGAAAACAATGTAATTTATAAGAAGTAGTATATGGATTAATAAAATAAATACCCTTATCCCAAACAAACCCTTGACAACAGCCATTAAAGAAACAGCCTAACCTACCAAATATCATAAATAAGGGTATTGCAGGAGTAATATAATCATAGAAGCTTTTATCTACTTTATATTTCTTACAGTAAAGTTTAATGGCGATTAAAAAGAAAATAAGACCACCATAAAATACCATTCCTAAATTAAGAATATTTTTTATATTTTGCCAAGATAAATTATTAAAGTTAATGATGATATTAGGTAATAAAGATAATATTGAAAAAAATTTAGCACCAATAACTGCCGATACTAAAGCTAAAGCTAAACAATTACTAATATCAACCTTATCTAATTTAGGAAAATACTTACTTCTTCTTTTTAAATACACATAACAAAGAAAAAGCCCTACTAAAACTAGTAGAGCATAGCTAGAAATTTTAAAATCAAAAATTTCAATAAAAGGATACATTAGCTCAAGAATCCGTATAGACCAAAGCCACCTACAGCTAATAATAGACAACCTAAACCTAAAACATTAAGGCATACACCAACAATCGAACAGATAAATCCTGCTGTAGCTTGTGAGCTTTGTTCGATCTTTCTAGCCTTAGCACCCAAGACAATACCAATGATTCCTAATACTAAAGGAATAAAAGTACCTGCACCAAATAAAGATAAAATAATTGATAAAATACCTAACACTAAGGAAGCAGTAGCAGTACCCTTAGATTTCTCACTCATTTCTTGACGGTAACCAGCTTGTCCTGCATATTGAGAGCTATTTAAAGTTTCACCTTTTAAATTAGCTTTAATCTCTTGAACAACTTCTTTACCTTCCTCTAAAACATCACTTACAGCACTCTTGGCATTATCAGCTAATTCATCCGGATTTTGAAGTTGTTGGGAAATCTTCTCACCAACATCCATAACACTTTCTTTAATATCATCAATACCTTCTTCTAAATCTTGTTTGACTTCTTCTAATTTTTCAGCCATATTCCCCTCCTATTTTTCTTTTGGATTTATATCAACAAATACCGTCGTTAATAAATGTGCAATTAATAAAGCAGTAGCTGCATATGAGAAACGAATTAATAAATCCAATAAGAAATTCCAATCAGTAAAGCTAGCTAGTTTACTTGGCAAATAGGTTGGATAAAGTAAACCTAAACCAGCCATCGCTAAACAGAAAACTAAAGCTATGATAAACAAAGCGAATAGCTTATGTAAGATAACCATAATCAAACGATCTATCTTCTCTTTTGAAGTTTTAGTATTACTTTCCTTTGCGCAAGAAGAAGCTGCATAAGAGAAAAGAATACCCATAATTAAAGTAAAAGAAAATAAAAGAGAAAATATTAATAAGGCTTTAGTACCAGATACATGGTTCTTGTAGTCATAAAAACAGACTCCACAAAAACCAAGAAAGAATATGGTAGCTAAAGTATAGTAAATGCGTGCTTTTTTCATAATGATATTATAGCTAATTTATTGGATTTGTTAAGCAAGAGGTGGCCAAATTGGCGCATTTTTACTTAAAAACTCATGAAGATGGCTAGCCTTAGCATAATCCACAAATCCTAACTTACTTACTTTGTTGCAGTAAGGCTTTAAAGCAGTATTTAATTGGCCATAGAAGTCTTTCTGTTGGCTAGTAGGAGCTTGCAAAACTACCAGATACATTTCATCATCATCTTCATCCTTCTGTAGTAGTAAATCAATTCTAGTAATTTGAGAATGGATTCTTGCAAAGGCTATCAAGGTTTCTTTTAACAGTTTAGTTTCCTCATTATCCTCAACAATTGAGAAGAATAATTTCTTACCCTTTTTACCCTTTACTTGTTTAAGCTTACCCTTATTTTTAAATTCCTTTTGATAAGCTTCATTATCTAAAATACTCTGTAAAAACTTTTTAGGTAAGGGGATTGTTTTAGGACCAAAAGGATTCAACAATAAACCATCAGCATTCATACCGAACTTAACTAAATCCTGAAAGCTCATAACTAAACCACCCTTACGATAACTTTCCGGTAATTTATCAATACTTAAGGTATTTTTGTCAGTAAATAAAGGAATAAAAGCAGCACCATCTTGATCTCTTCTTAAAGTTAAAAATTTCATGTTAGTATCTTTTTCAATCTTGGCTTGATTTTCACTAACTTGAGTAGGTTGTTTATCCATTGATACTGGTACAGGATAATTACCATGAACAATCAAATAAACAAATAGACTCATAAAAGCCTTATCTTGATAGTAAAGGTTATAGTCATAACTAACTGCTAAAAGATATGGGTTTTCAATATCTTTTTTAATATCTAAGGTGGTTTGGGGAGCTTGTGAGCTTAGGGCTGAAAATCTAGCGACATCACCTTTATCAATATTTAATAAACGTAACTGTACCTCTTCTCCCTCTTCCACCTTGTCAACACTACGAGAATCCTTCAATATTTCATCAATACTAACCGGAAAAATCTTTAAAGTGGTGTTAAAAAGAAAACAGTTTTCATAAACCTGTAAGCTACCATGAACTATACCCTTAAGTAAAAGACCATGTTCGCTTTCTTCAATTTCATTAACTAATAAAGAAAAATAATTTTTATTACTCATGCTTCCTCCTTAAAACCTGTAAATACAGCATTGCCTGTATATTCTTTCGCTTTTTCACCATTCAAGACTCTTAAAGCAGCTAAAGCTAAGGCATCCTGCTCATACTCTCCTGGATAAGTATATATAGGAGCGATAAAGCCACAATATTCTTTTATCGTCTCTTCAACATCTTTAAAACGTAATAAACCACCCGTCAAGATCAAAGCATCTATCTTACCCTTTAAAACCACTGCCATTGAGCCAATTACCTTAGCACTTTGATATAACATAGCCTGCCAAATAAATTCGGCAAACTCATCATTTTTAGCTCTTATCTTATCACAATCAGAAGTACCAAAATAAGAAGATAAACCACCACTTACACTCAATAACTGTTTCATCTCTGACTTAGGTTTATCCCATAAATAATCCACAACGTCAGTAACAGCCATACTACCCATTCTCGTTGGTGTAAAAGGTCCATCTCCTCCCCCGCCATCATTGCCATCAATCATCTTACCTTTATAATGAGCAGTAACTGTAATACCACCATCAATATGCGCAGCTATTAAATTTAAATCTTCATATTTTTTATTTTGTTCACTAGCAAACTTCTGACATACTGCCTTTAAATTTAAAGCATGCACTGCACTACGACGATATATTCCTTTAACTCCAGTAATCCTAGCAATATCACTGTACTCATCAGTTACTGGGGGATCACAGGTAAGTAATATTCCACCAAAATTATCTTGAAGGCGTTTACCCATCTGTACTCCTAGCATTGAAGAATGATAAAAACCACCTCTAGCATTTTTAATGTCTTCATACATTCTTTCATTGACGATATAAGTACCACCTTCACAGGCAACACAAGATCCACCCCTACAAGCAATCGCATCGATATCATTCATATCGATCTTGTTGCGCACAATAAAGTTATGCATAACCTCGCAACGATAATCTAATTGATCATTGATGGTTGGGTATTGTTTTAAATCGGAGGAATCATGAAAGATTTCTTCGTTATAGATCTGTTTATCGTCATGATAAAAAGATAATTTAGTTGAGGTGGAACCCGGATTTATAACAAATAGCTTCATTTATGTTGTTCCTTCCACTCCTTTATTTTCTGTAAACGTTCTTTATATTGAGCTTCTCTACCTAAATCCCCTGGCTCATAATAGGTTTTATCAGCCATCTCTTCTGGCAAGCAAGACATTGGTGTCATCTTTTCTTCATAATCATGGGCATATTGATAACCCTCGCCATAATGTAAGTCCTTCATTAGTTTTGTGGGTGCATTACGAATATGTAAAGGCACAGAATACTGTTTCTCATATTTACTATCATGCATCGCTTTTTCATAAGCCATATAAGTACTATTAGATTTAGGTGCTAAAGACATATAGATAACTGCTTCCGCTAAAGTAACCCCACATTCTGGCATTCCAATAAACTTACAAGCTTCAAAAGCATTGATGGCTACTTCTAAGGCAAAAGGGTCAGCTAAACCAATATCTTCGCTAGCAAACCTGCTAACCCGACGAATAATATAGATGGGATCTTCTCCTCCTTCTAGCATTCTCGTCAACCAATATACAGCTGCATCGGGATCAGAATTACGCATTGATTTATGTAAAGCCGAAATAAGATTGTAGTGCTCTTCACCATTTTTATCGTATAGTAAAGCTCTTTTACCTAAACATTTCTCAACTACTTCTTCATCGATCACTAGTTGGTGTTGCTGATGTTTGGCATTTAAATATAAAGTTTCTAAAGCAGTTAAAGCTCTTCTACCATCACCCGAGGCAAAAATCGCAATCTGCTTTAAGATATCTTGACTAACTATTATCTCTTCCTTGCCATAAGCTCTTTCATCTTTTAAGGCCCTATTTAATAACTCTAATAAATCTTCTTCATTTAGTGGTTCCAAAACAAAAACCTGACAACGAGAAAGTAAGGCTCCATTAAGCTCAAAGGAAGGGTTTTCAGTAGTTGCCCCTATTAAAATAATGCTTCCCTTTTCAACATAGGGTAAAAAAGCATCCTGCTGAGCCTTGTTAAAACGATGAATCTCATCAATAAAAAGAATAGTTTTTTGACCTAATTGCCGATTTTCCTCAGCGTTCTCCATTACCGCTTTAATTTCTTTAATGCCAGACACAACGGCTGAAAAGGTAATAAACTGGGCATTACTTCTTTTGGCGATTATTCTGGCTAAAGTAGTTTTTCCAACTCCAGGAGGGCCCCAAAAGATCATTGAAGTAACATTGTCCTCTTCAATTAAGTTACGCAAAACACAACCTTCTTCTAAAAGGCGCTTCTGACCAATATATTCATCCAAATCCCTAGGTCTTAATCTGGCCGCTAAGGGCTGGTTTTCGCTTTTTTCTAGTAAAGAACTTTGTCTCATAGCTCTATTTTAAACCAATAGGTATTGTTTTTCTTCCATAAGAGGATTAATATTTGCTAGAATTTAAACAGATGGACAAGAAAAAACTTAACGATCATGAGGTCGCAATTCAATTAAATGAAAAAATATTTGCAGCTTTAGAAAAACTAGAAGCAAATAGCGTTTCGGTTTCCGAAATTACTGCCTATCTAGTTTTTATTAATCACTATGCTCAAGCTAATCCTGATCATTTCTCGGTTGCTAGTAAGTTAGCTGAAGTGATCCTTGAACATGAAGATGATTTCCCAATTATTGAAGCAGCAGAAGAAGATAATAAGTTTCTAGCTTAAGAAACATAGTTAACATCATATACTTCTACTTCTCTTACTTCATATTTTTCTTCACTTATACCTAAAGTAAGTCCTCCTACTGGAATAAAACCAGCTGGTAGACTTAATTTTTTTATGAGCTCTTGATTATCAGCAATCATAGCTAAAGCGCCATAAATAACACATTGCCCTAAGTTCAATTCAACTGCTTCTAAAGACATATTTTCAATCATCATTGCTGCATTAGCGCTATCAACATTATTTACCTCAGCTACCGAAACAACCAATAGTTGTGGTGCTCCATATAAAGGATGAGGATTGGGTGCTCCTTTACTTGCACAATAGTTTTCAATCTCATTTAATAATTCACCCTCAACAAGTGTTAAATGTACTCTTTCGTATTGTCTACGAGCACAAGGAGAAGCCTGTGCAGCTTTTATTACCTTCTTTAAATCTTCTTGAGAAACCTTCTCGCCAGTATAAGATCTAATTGATTTTCTTTTAAAAATTGCATCCATTTTAATTTCTCCTTTTTCTCTATATTAACAAAACTCTGCTAAGATAAGATTATGAATAAAGAAGTTGCCGTACTTGTTCAAGGTGAAGTTAGTGGCAAGTTCATTAAAGAAGATGATAATTTTACTTTCACTACTTATGCCCCTGGACAAGACTTATGCAAGCTTTTAAACGAGAAATGTGTAGCTTATTTCTGTGGCAAGCTTGGAAATGATTTTTTAATTGATGATTTAGATAGTGCCTATCTTTCTAGAGGAAGTGAAAACACCAATATCATTATTGAAAACCAAGAAGAAAGATTAATATATCGTCAATGTATCATTAAAGAAGAAGATCTAAATAAAGATTTAGTTGAAAAAAGTAAGATCTATTATTTAGAAGCTAGTCTACTTTATGAAGATGAATCATATCAAAATTTAATTAGATTAGTTAGACAGCTACAAGATGATCAAATATTCGCCTTAAATATTAATTTATATGAAGAGGATTTTAACGAATCCTTAGCCTTTAAAATTAAAAATTTATTATTAGCCTGTGATATTGTTTTCTTAAAGTTAGAGCATCTACAATGGCTAATGAAAATAGATGAAGTAGCTCAAGGGATTCATGAAATGTTAAGTCAAAACAGACTTAGTGTTATCTGTTTATTAAATGATGATAGCTTTGAGATACACAGTGATATTTATTCCTTAGTAAGTAAAAGTATCTATCCTTATTCAAGCAATAAAATAATTGTCAATATTCTTTATGATATTTATTTAAATGGTATTGATATGGATCGCCAACAATGGCAAAGCTTAATTACTAACCTGGAGAATAACTATGTCTAAAGAATTACTTTATCTTTATAAAGACCTATACCAAGAAAGAGGCTTAGATCAATTTCTAAAGCTTTTAGAAAACAAGAAAGGCAAAAAGAAAAGTATTAATACCATTGTCTATAATCCGATTAAAAAACTTAAGTATTATCAAGAATATGGTTTTGATGCCGTATTATATAACGAAGATAAAAACGTAAAAGAAAAAGAATTATTAAAGGGTTTAAGTTTAAAAATAGATACTATCGATAACACCAAAAGAATGGATTATCTTTATTGTTTCGATGACGAGGAACTGCCAGCAATCTATGAAGCAAGATTTAAAAACCAAAGAAATTCTAACTTCATTAAAATAAAAGATCATTATGTGCTTTATGATAATAAAAGTGGCTTGTATTATCTTAATTACCATAACTATGAAGTATTCTTAAATCTTTGTATAAGTTTAAAAGAATATAGTAAAAGATATGATTTCCTACTTCTTTTAGGTTTAAATAACTGCTGGAAGGGCTTAAGCGAGAAAGAAGAAGAAAGAGTACATTCCTTAAGCAGATTAATTTATTTATATCTACAAGATATTGCTCCAGAATTAGTAATAATTGGTGAGGGTGATATTTCTTTTATTAGCGAAAGAAAAGAAGTCGATTATCTATACTGTGATTTTCATGAAGAAGCCTTATACAATATGATCGCTAGCTATGATACCAGAATTAATTCTGATTCCTTTAATTTTATTAATAGTATTCATTATTTAAAAAGTGAAAAAGCTTTGTGCTTTAAATCAATAGAAGAGTATTTAAATAAATTAAATATCAACACTCAACTACACAAAGATTATCTTTTCCGTTTTCTTTCGGGTTCATGCTGGGCTTCCTCTGCTAGAGGTAAATTAATTGAAGATAGACTATTTGCTTCTTGGCTTCAATTAACAGGCTTAGAAACCGCCTTAAAAGAAAACGATGATAAAAGGATTGTTTTAAGTATTAGGCTGTGTGAAACAATGGTGGCGTATTGTTTGTGTTTAAACGGACCTTTAGTAATAAACGCTAATGATTTAGATTTTGACAATAAAGAGGCTGAAAAACTATTTAAACAAAGTATCACACCACTATTAAAAACTAGCAATGATCCAATATTTAATAGCGATCATCTACAGCTAATCGAAAATAATAATTCAATCTTAGCTTTAACTAGATATAGTGAAAAAGGAAAACTATTAGCTATCTTTAATTTTGCCCAAGAAGAAAGATATTTTACTTATGAAACAAATGAAGATTATTATGATTATTTCTCTTATCATCCTCGTTCATGTAAGGAAGTATGTATACCTAGTCAATCATATCTTTTCCTTTATCATCCCTTTACAGTAAATAAAAAAGAAAAGATAAAAGATCATTTAAGTTTATAGATTACTTTAGGTCTACCACCAGTTTCATAATCAACGGTTGAATCAACCTCATTACATTCAATTAAATAATTCAGATATCTTCTAACTGTTACCTTAGATAAACCTGTGCTACTAGATAAAGAGGCACAGGTATTATTTTTATTTTCTAAATTCTCCCTTATTGTTTCTAAGGTACTTTCATTTAAACCTTTTGGCAGCTCCTTATTTAAACTTTCTCCTGCCAATATACGATCAATCTCTGCTTGATAAACACGATCTTTTGTTAATAAATTTTTTTGTAAGAGATATTTGTTTAAGGCTTCGTTAAATCGTTGATAGGTATAAGGTTTAATCAAATAATCTACAACCCCTAAGTGCAACATTTCATTAACTAGTTGTGATTCTGAAGCAGCTGTAACCATAATGATGGAACATTTATTATCATTAGCTCTTAACCTTTTCACAAACTCATTACCATTCAACTTAGGCATATAGTTATCTAAAATAATTAAATCAACCTCATTATCATTTAAATATTTAAGAGCACTTAAACCATTATCAAAAACCTTTAAGACTTTAAACTCAGGATTACGTAAAACATATTCTTTATTGATACTAGCTATCATCTCGTCATCTTCAACAATAATAGTTTTAATCATTATCTCTCCTTCTAGTAAAGACTAAGGTAAAGTTACTACCATCTTCATCACTTTCTAACTCTATTTCACCCTCGTGTTTCATCACAATCTCATTAATCATCGTCATGCCATAGCCTCTACCTTCTCCCTTGGTAGAAAAACCTCTTAAATAAATTTTATTTAAATTTTCTTCTTTAATACCAACACCAGTATCAGCTACTTGAATTAATAAGGACTTATCGTCTTCTCTTAATAATAAAGATATTTCTCCTCCCTCTTCAACCCTAGCATTAATCGCTTCAATTGCGTTTTCTAATAAATTACCTAATAAAGTAACTAATTCTTTACTACTTAAATACTTAGAGTGGCGTGGCAAATAAGAGTTAGGCAATAAAGAAAAGCTAATATCCTTTTCATTCATATTATCTAATTTAGCTAATACTAAAGCTGCTACATTAGGATTTTCAATACTTTTTACAATCGGTGAAATAGCTTTGGCTTGCAAGGAACTAGCCTTATCAATATAGCTTAAAGCTTCTTGTTCCCTACCCATTTGAATTAAACCAGAAATGATCTGTAATTTATTTAAAAATTCATGATTATTAGCTCTTAAAGCTGAAATCATTGATTTAGTTCCACTCAAGGCTTCAGCCTCTTCTACGGTTGCACTTTTATCTTTAAGAATTAATAAATAGCCATCATTTATAGAATTAACTGAAGCTAAAATGTCAGAATGATTAGTGGCAATATTTTCACTATCCTGTTTTAATAAACTTTCGTTATTGTAATCAAGAATTAAGGTATCGATATTTTTATCTTTTAGATTTAAATAGCCCAACATCATATTAGCTGCTTTATTAAAGTAATTAACCTTCTTATCTTTATCTAACTTTATGACACCTTCTTCAAAAGAATCTAAGGCTTCATTTTGTAGTAGATATTCATCTAATAATTCTTGAGGATCTAAACCATGTAATCTTTTCTTAATAAAGAAATACATTAGGGTTGCAAGTAAAATAGATAATAAAAGAGTTAATATACCAATAAAAATAAAACGAGAATAAATGCTATCCTGTAGACTTCTTTTTTGGGCAAAGGTTGTTGAACACATTACAAAACCAATTACTTCGTTATCATCAAAAACCGGAGAAAAGTAACGATGTTGCATACCCATCGTTCCTTCAGCATCTGAAAAATAAGCTTCACCATTTAAAGCTCTACTTTCATCATCTCCCACAAAACTCTGACCAATTCTTTCGTGTACGACATGATATATTCTTAAAGAATCTTTATTAGCAATCGATAAAACGTCTACATCATCACTTTGGCTAACTATATCATCCAGATAAGCAATAAACTCTTCATCTAAGCTGCCTAGTTTTAAACCATCAATAACCTCTTGATTTTTAGCTAAGGTATTAGCGATTAATTGCATCTGATCTTCGATTTGTTGTTCAAGATTATTTAAGGAAAAACGCAAGGTCAAAACAAAGATTAAAAACACCATCAATAATAAAGACAATAAAAAATTAAGCATCAAATACATTAGTGTTGGTGTTAACTTGTGTTTTTTTAGCATAAAAAAGTCCGAGTATCCTCGGACTTATTATAGTTGTTTTTCGATTATTCCGCTCGCTTGTTTGCCGATTGCTGGTAAAAGATCATAATCTAAACACAATTGTTTAATCTCTTTCCCCTTAGCTTCTTCGATATCAATATAAGTAATATCATTATCTCCTGATTTTTTAGGAGCCTTTATAGTCGCTAATAACCAAGCACAGTATCTTCTAGCTTCTTCTTGATCCATTTCTTTTAGTTGATTAAGCAGTTTTTGATTATCAATAAATAGATAAACGCAAGCTAATATTCCAACCAGTAAAGATACCGAAGCTAATAACTTAATCGCATCAATGTCAGTTTTTACTTGCAGAAGCAATAAACCCAACACGATCATTAAGATAAAAGGAATAATCTTTTTAAAGTAGCGCTTGAATCTTAAACTATCTTGAAATTGTTTAAGACAATCTTCACAGATTTCTAGCTGCACAACTTCACCTAAAGCCTGTACATACTTTTCACCATCATAGGCACGAATATGTAAGGTCAAAACTTCAAGCGCTTTAAAATTGTAAGCTAATTTATCTTGATGACAGTTTAAGCAAGCCATTACAGCATTGAGCCTAAGACAGAAAGCATGATACTACCAATAATTAAGATGATAGCACCACCAAGCCTTGAAGAAATTTGCGCAAATGGCATTAACTCTAAACGATCAGCAGCTGATAATACAGCAACGTCACCAGTACCACCCATATTAGACATACATAAACCTGCAGTTACACCAGCTTCTACTGGATAGAAGCCAACGAACTTACCAACTAAGGCTGCACCTAGGAAAGCACCAATACAGGTTAAGATACACATAATCAAATAGTTCAATGAGAATGAAGAAATAACAACATCTAAGCTTAAATAGCATAAACCAATACCAACCATTAAAGCGGTTGTTAAGTTCTTCATAATGAATTGGAACCATTGATAGCAACAAATTTCTACAAACTCAGGTAAGATATCAAAAGCCTTACATAAAGCAACTGTGATAATCATCCAAGCATAAGCGTGGATACTAACAGATGGAACTAATGTGCCCCATAATTTAGCAACAATATAACCCCAAGCAAAGAAAGATGTTGAAACAAATAAACCAATACCTAAATTAACAACGTTAACATTATCTCTTTTAGCTTGCATTTCTGGTGAAATTTCTAACTCTGCTGCATCAGCAACACCAGTCTTCATCAAAGAACCATTACCATTTAATTCTTTTGATTTGATCAATTTAACTAATAAACCACCTAAAACGATTGAACAAGCATTACCAATCGCAACAGCTGGGTTCATGATTGAGATTGCTTCTTCAGCTGTCATAGTGCCAGTAGATTCAAAGATCTTACTTAAAGGTATAGCACCAGCACCCATACCGCCACCCATGATAGGTAAAGCGATGAGTAATAAGCACTTAACTACACCAAAGCCACTTACAGCACCATACAAACCTGCAAATAAGAAGGCTAAGAAAATAGCACCAAAGATAGCTGGGAAATAACGGCCAGCAGCCTTAACTAATAATTTACGATTCATTCCTAAAATCGAACCACAGATTAATGCTGCAATATAGAAGTCTAAGAAGGCTCCTGTAGGTTTGAAGAAGGTTTCAATGTTACTCATTAAAGTTTCAGTATTTCCTTCAACGAATAAATCAAATAAACCAAAGAAATTAAAGTAACGTAAAATGCCCATACCAAAGATGATGATAATAGCTCCACCACCTAAATATGTCTTAACAAAAGGTGTACGGTTACCAATTTCATTCAAGATTGTACCGAAGACAATCATAAAGGCAAAACAACCTGCCATACCTGCTGGTAAAACACCAACAATCGCAGCCAATAAGACAATTACACTAAAGATAGCGAAAATTTGCCATGGCAGACCGAATAGTTTAAATCCATTCTCGTTCATTAAATTTTCCCCCTCAATAATTAAATACGAGCTACTCCGCTGTCACGCGCAGCTTGAGCGACAGCTTCAGCAACTGCTTTTCCAACGCGAGGATCGAAAGCTGCTGGAATGATATAATCAGCATTCAATTCTTCGTCAGATATCAATGAAGCCAAGGCATTTGCAGCCGCGACTTTCATTTCTTCGTTAATATCGGATGCTCTAACATCAAAAGCACCTCTAAATACACCCGGGAAGGCTAAAACATTGTTGATCTGATTTGGGAAATCAGAACGTCCAGTAGCAATTACCTTAGCTCCACCCTCTTTTGCGTCATCTGGGAAGATCTCAGGAGTAGGATTAGCACAAGCAAAGATAATCGCATCCTTATTCATAGTTGAAACCATCTCTTTAGTAACTAAACCAGGAGCACTAACACCAATAAAGACATCAGCGCCAACTAAAGCTTCAGCTAAAGTTCCTTCACGATTATCTAAATTAGTTACTTCTGCCATTTCTTTCTTAATCCAGTTTAAATCATCTCTATTCTTATTGATCATACCCTTACGATCACACATAATGACATCTTTAAAACCAGCTGATAATAATAACTTAACAATTGAAATAGCAGCAGCACCAGCACCAGAAGTAACGATTCTTACATCTTCCTTCTTCTTACCAACTACCTTCAAGGCATTAGTTAAACCGGCTAAGGTAATGATAGCTGTACCATGTTGATCATCATGGAAAATTGGAATATCACATTTTTCTTTCAATTTTCTTTCGATTTCAAAACAACGTGGTGCACTAATATCTTCAAGGTTAATGCCACCAAAAGATCCTGAAATTAAATAAACAGCGTTTACAAATTCATCTACATCCTTTGTTTTGATGCAGAGTGGGAAGGCATCAACATCACCAAAACTCTTAAATAAAGCACACTTACCTTCCATAACTGGCATACCTGCTTCAGGACCAATATCACCTAAACCTAAAACAGCAGTACCATCAGTAATAACAGCACATAAATTATGACGTCTAGTTAAATCATAACTCTTACTTACATCCTTCTGAATTTCTAGACATGGTTGAGCAACACCAGGAGTATAAGCTAAAGATAGATCATCCTTAGTATTAACTGGAACAGTAGCGATTACTTCAATCTTACCCTTCCATTCACCGTGGAGTCGCAACGATTCTTTTGCATAATCCATACAAAAATTCCCCCTTTTCTTTATTGTAAGGGCTTTCACCATTTTATTGGCCTTTTGTAAGTTAAAAAAGTTTATTCACTTTTTCACAAGCCTAATTTATAGACAACGTTTTTGCCTTTGCCACTTCTAATAATCTTACCTTCTTCAACCATTTGTTGGAGGCATTGATAGGTTGCAGTTTTAGCTAAAGAAAGTAAATCCTGAGCTTTTTGTCTATTAATCTCCTCATTCTCTTTTAAGTAATTAATAATAATTGTTTCTTTTTCTTCATCCACTAATTTATTTTCGCTTTTACTGCTATTAATAGCCACTTCTCGATAAACTTTCTTATCCTTTAAATTAATATGAGCTACAAATACACCCTTAGCAGCCTCATAATAACCATATTTACTAATTATCTTTAAACCATTACCACAGTTACTGGCATACTTTAATCTTTTAAATAAGGCCATTAAACGAGGATTACGACAATAGACAGCGCCTAAAGATATCGCCTTCTCATCTAAGCCTTCTACTACTCCACCTAAAGATACAACGTCAACCACATCATCTATCCTAACAATAACACTACCCTTATAACGATAATCATAATGTAGATAGGCATTTAATAAGGCTTCCTTAATTGCTGATAACCTTTCTTCTTCGATATAGCTTAAATAAGTAATAATGTCATGGTATTGACTTAAAATACTACCCTTAAACTCTAAATTCCCCTTTTCACTAATTAAACGTGTAATCAAAAAACATTGATCAGATAACCAATAAGCTAAGTTGGTATATAAACCATCGGTTCCTAATAGACCAAAAGCCTTTAATTCTTCTTCACTACACTTTAAATTACGAGAATCTAATTCATCTAACCAAGCCTTAAAACTTAATTTAGAACCACGATATCTCCAAGATTCATAATCACCATAATCATATTCATCTAATTGTCTTTCATTCATTAATTCACAGTAATCATCATTGAAGTAATAAGAGCTTTTCTCCATTCCTTTATCAGCTAAAAAGTATGGCCTTTCACTTCCTCTAGCTACCTTAATCATAAACATGCCATCAGCAAACTGTTCACAATCTATTAATCCCTTTACTTCAGGGGCGATCATACTTAAATCATTTGCTAGATTTTCACTATCTTCATCATTTAAATAATTAAGATAAACATTACCACCACCTGTGTTTAATAAACCAACTACTTCCTCAATAAGACTATCATTATAATTATCATGTCTAATATCCATAGTTTACTCCGTTCGTTCTTTTATTCATTTTAACAGAACGAACGATTATCTCCAAGACAAGTGATATAACTTATGTTAAGATAGACAAAACGGAATATAGCTCAGCTTGGTAGAGCACTTGAATGGGGTTCAAGGGGTCACAGGTTCAAATCCTGCTATTCCGACCATTAAAAATAAAAGGACCATTTGGTCCTTTTTCTTTAGATTTCTAATTTACCAGTAGCGATCAATCTACCTGACTTGCGATCAAACAACATTATCGCATCAGAATCAATATCGATATTTACCTCACTACCAATATCATAAGTAACGCCACCAAAGATAACTGAGGTTAATAAATAGTTTTCTACTTTTAGTTTTAAGGTTGATTCCATACCTGTAGGCATCGCACCATAAACAGTGGCTTTAATTTTACCAGTATCAGAGATAATGATGCGTTCTGGTCTAATACCTAAGACAAAATCACCATCTTTTACTTCAACTTCTTCGTGAGAACTATAATCCTCATCAACCAAAGCTACATGATAGGCAAAGACTTCATCCTTATTCTCTTTTTCAACATCGTTTCTGTTTTTCTCTTCTTCTTGAGCTTTAAGGATATCTTCGTCTCTTTGTTTATACCAGGAGTTAAGATCCAAACTTTCATTAGGAATAAATTTGGCTTGGTATTTATCCAATAGGTTTAATTTAATACTGCCATCTTCTTGAACACCATTAGCTTCCACAAAGTTAATTGAAGGATTGCCAACGAAGTCCGCGGTAAATAAATTGTTAGGAGTATTATAAGTAACTAATGGAGCATCGTATTGTTGGATAACACCATTATTCATTAAACACATCTTGGTTGATAAAGTCATAGCTTCCATTTGATCGTGGGTTACATATACGAAGGTTGAACCTGTTTCTACATGTAATCTTTGTAGTTCATATCTCATCTCTAAACGCAACTTCGCATCCAAATTACTTAAAGGTTCATCCATGAACATAACCTGTGGTTCAGGTGCTAAAGTACGAGCGATCGCAACTCTTTGTTGCTGACCACCTGATAATTCAGCAGGATAACGATCCATAAACATACCAATCTTAACAATTCTTGATACTCTTCTTACAGCTTGATCTATCTCTTCTTTTGAAAGCTTTCTAACCTCTTTTACTACTTCTCCATTTTTAATAACTTCAAAGTTTTCACTTAATTCTTCACCCTTATCTTTATGAGCTTTAAGTAAAGAGTCTAATTTATTTTGTAAGCTTTCTTTCTTACTAGCAAGCTCACTTTCACTAGCCTTATCTAAATTCATATCAGCTAATGTTTTAGCGCTATATTGAGATAAGGTGAAGGCATCGATGAGTTTGAGTTGTTGCTGTTTGCTGTCGAGTTTCCCGTCTTTACCGATGCATTCTTGATTGATATCCTTAATCTTTTTAGAGTTATCAACAGCCTTAATTAAAGCACTAGTAACCTTAGCTTCTTCATCTACTACTGGCATTTCTTCTTTAACATTTTTTAAACCGAAAGAAATGTTTTCGTAAACTGTCATATTAGGCCATAAGGCATAGTTTTGAAACAAGAAACCAACCTTACGCTTATTAGCTGGTATATTAATACCCTGTTCTGAATCAAAGACAACAGTATCACCAATCTTAATTTGACCACTAGTTGGTGTTTCTAAACCAGCTATCATTCTTAGGGTTGTTGTTTTACCACAACCACTAGGACCTAAGATTGTTACAAACGCATTATCTTCAATCTCTAGATTGATATTATCAGTACCATAGAACTTGCCCCATCTCTTGGTAACATTTTTTAAACTAATTGTTGGCATAAATCCTCCTAAGATCCGATTCCGGAATCTAAGCTAGCTCCTGTAGCTTTATTAACGACAAAGTTAAAGACCATAATCGTTACAATCAAAATAAGGTTAATAGCTGATGAGAAGGCATATAAACCCATTTCATCAAAGTAATCAAGGGTTGTTGAAAGAATAAATCCTTGAGTACATAAAAGTAAGAATAAAGATAATTCTCTTAAACAGGTCATAAATGGCAACATATAACCTGAAATGATTGAGGTCTTTTGAATAGGAATAATGATATTAAACATTCTTTTAATCCAAGGAATATCTTGAATTAAAGCTGCTTCTTCAATTTCGCCCGATAACTGCAACATTGAATTTAAAGCGTTTCTTGAAGCAAAGGGAATGTATTTAATTGTTCCTACTATTACGAGTAAGGTATAAGTATTAAATAAATTAATCTTCTCACTTGAGAATAAAACGAAGAAGGCAGCCCCTACCGCAATTGAAGGCATTAAGTAAGGTAAGAAAGCCATATTATTGACATAGCTCGCGAATTTAGAACGACGATGTTTACTTACTGCATAACCAATTAAAGTACCAATAGTACCTGCAAATATCATACATAAGAAGGATACTAATAAGGTTCCTTTAAAGGCTGACCAAATCGTTGAATTATATAAGATACCTGGTTGGCCATACATACCATTTTCAGTGATATTCTCATTAGTTAACCACCATTTGGTAGTTAGGTTTGCGGTGTCTCCAGTATAAAGGAAAGAATAGTCACCTGGATTCGGCAAGAAGGTTTCGAAAGCGAAAGATACAATTGGGAAAATTGAAGTAAAGAAAGTTAAAGCGACAAAGATACAAGCTATTACTGTCTTCCAAGGACCTAACTTAATTTTTGAAAGTTGACCTGATTTACCAGTAACAGTNGTATAGTTCTTTCTTGACTTCAAGCTTCTTTGNTTAAGGATCATNATAGCCATACCTAAAACCATCATAATTAAAGCTAAGATCGAAGCTTCNCCAGTGTATTTAGAGTTTAAAGAAATATATTTTGTAGATAAAGTTGTCAAACCAAGATAATGAGGAACAGGATAAGATCCCATAGCTGAACCAAAGACTAATAAGATTGTTGATAAAATAGCAGGCTTAATCATTGGTAGAGTTATCCTGGTCATTATTTTCCATTTTGGAGTATTAAGGATGGTAGCTGCTTCTTCCAAATTGGCATCCATATTCTTAAAGATGCCACCAATTAAAATATAAGCGAATGGTGCATAGTGGAAACCAAGTACCATTGCTGAAGGGAATAAACCTTTACACCACCAACCTGGCATTGTAATGCCAAAAACAGCAGCCAATAAACCATTAGATGTACCAGTAACAGCATTCGAATTAAAGACATGTTGCCAAACTACAGCCAAGGTCCATTGAGGCATAATGTAAGGAAAAATAAAGATTGAGGATAAGTATTTTTTAAAGCGCATATCAGTTCTGGTAACTAAAAACGCAAAAATACCTCCATAAAGAATTGAAATAACGCAGGTTAATACTGCAAGCCATAAGGTATTTACAAGTGGATCCCAAAGATTTGTTTTAGCAAGTCTAGAGGTAAATAAATCGGTATAGTTAACAATTGTATAACCACTACTTTGACCTGTTAAATAAGCATCGATGGTTCCTGGATGAATTTTAAAAGTATCTTCAATAATCGCAACAATTGGCGCAATCGTTGCAAAGGTACAAACGATACCAAAAAGTAAAAGAATCCAATGCGTGGGTTCAGAAAAGAAAGTCTTAATTTTATTAAACGTTAAGGATTTCTTGTGTGGACTAGTATTTGTCATATTTATCTCCTTGAAAGAAAGGGGCATCTAATGATGCCCCTTGTAATGTTTTATTCAGGGGTATATTTACTCAAGGTTTCAATCCAGCTACCTACTGTCCAAGCAACACTAGCACAGTATTCTGGATCTTCAAGGACTAACTTACCGTCAGTTGTCCACCATTCATATCCTCTGTCATCCTTAGCTGGATAAGTATCAACGCCATCAACATAACCACCAGTTGAATGTTGATATACTTCTTCATTAGCAGCTAAGACTTCTGGGTTCATTGAATAACCACCCATATCTTTACCCCAAGCGCTGAAGCCATCAACAGTAGTTGTCATATAAGCGATGAATGCGCAAGCAGTCCAAGGAAGTGGTGAATTATCAGTTACGAATAAGTAGTGAGCATATCCATAACCACCAATACCTTCATAATCATCTTGATATGCAGCAACAGTAATATTGTTTACTGATACTTCAGCAGATTCCTCAACAGAACGTAATTTAGAATAAACTAATAAACCACTTTGATCAGTTGCAGATTGGTTAACTAAGATTGTGCAAATAGGACCATCATCAGTTTCTTCTTGATAGCTTTCAACCCACATCTTAATCCATGCAAGTGCATACTTACCATTTTCACCTAAGCCAAAGTCATTAGCATCTTGACTTACTTCATCAACATAAGTTTGAATATAAGCTTGATCAGCACTATCTAACTTATCGAAAGCTTCTTTTAACCAAGTAGCATATTCATCTTTAGTCAACATGTATAAGAAGTTTTTACCAACGATTTCAGAATCGATATCCATAAATAATGAATGGTTACCTTCTCTAACGAAATCCCAAACGTTAGTAAATGTAGTGCTACCAGTATTATTGAACATGAATACTTTATTTAATACTTGTAAAGGTAAGAAACCTTCATAAGCATCAGGAGTAGTACCGTTAGCTTGTGCCCATTCTAAAGGAATGAAAGTATCTAAGATACCAGTTTGATTCATCTTTGATTCAATTTGGTTACCATCTTGAATTAAAGTCATCGCAAAGGTACCAGTTTCTTTCAAAGAGTCAGCAGTTAATTGATCGAAAATCTTATTATTTTTTGGTTGTTGCCAATCAAATTCCATTGTATAAGAAGAATCGATTGATTGTAGATATTCGATAAATAATGGTAAAGCAGTCTTACCACGAGAAGAGTTACCTACACCATAGAAAGTCTTACCATTAGACTCTTCAATAGCTTTCTTAGCTAATTCTTCTAAGGTCATTGTTTCTGCTTCAGCAATGATCTTTTGAACGTCAGATAGGTTTTCATCAGTAGTTGTAGTTGTTTCACTACCACTCTCATTTCCACCTTCTGTAGAAGTTGTGGCTTCATTATTAGTAGTAGTACCAGTACTACTAGTGCTGGATGAACATCCAACTAAAGCCAGTGCCATAAAAAACACTAAAGTTAAAGCAATAAATTTTTTCATTTTTTCTCCCTCTCTATCAGCTTTAGCTATTTAAATTTTAGCACCAGCTGAAAGCGTTTACAATTTTTTATACTTTCAAAAGGCGATGAGGAGTGAAAAATTAATTACATATTTAAAGATATAAAATTATTAATATTTCCTTTTTTATACCAAATGTCAACAATCTTGTTTACATTTATAAAATAAGCAACAATATTATACATAAATAAAAACACCACCGATTAGTGGTGGTGTGTAACTTTAGTGTACTTTAATTATTGATTCTTCCAATCAGTGACAGACATATGCGTTGTGTTGCTTAAATCTATGAGTAGTTTGGTATCTCCAAGGTCATCATAATCATCTATAGCAAGCAAATCTTCTAAACTTCCTTCTGAGGCGCTTAAACCGACATTAAAATATATTGTCTGCGGCCCATAGTGATATAGAATTGTTCCATCGGAAGCCATTAAAATAGCAACAACTTTTAGCAATTTATCTTCTTCCATTTCAATAAAATCGTCCTTTGCCTCAGCTATGGTTTCTTCTGTACGGTAAACAATAAATTGAAATGTGTCTGGGCGGTCGTTAGTCAAAACCTCATTGAGGTTAGAATTACCAACAGTTATGATAGTAAATGTCTCGGGATGTTTCCAAAATTGATTACCTTCCTCAGCTACAGTGGTTTCTTCTGCTTCTGGAGTAGTAGCTTCAACTACAGTCTCGGTAGTTTCTTCTACGTTTGCTGTGGTAGCTGTTGCGGTTTGAGTTCCATCTGTCTTATTGCTGTTACAAGCAGTTAGAGATAAGCAGAGTAGTAAGCAAGTAATTAGTGTAATAGTAGTTTTCTTTAATTTCATATGTTTTATTTCTCCTTTTCTATTATAAGTATAACTTATTAACAGTATATGTCAAGGAGCTCCTTGACATAATTTTAAGTCTTATGTAATTCTATAGATGAGGACAGACAACCTTGTGGTCCTCTTGGTTAATTCCAAGAGGGCATCTTGGTTGTCTTTATTTATATAATTGAAAAGTTGTTATTTTAATTATAAAGGGAGAAATTTATGGAAAAGAAAAAAAGAAACATTATTATTACAACTGTAGCTATTATATTAGCTATCATCATCTTCTTATTATTGTT
>Ga0065711_1001735_pt1 | contig 40042 bp, 21 predicted proteins | sample Hoacrofraction12_FD_59098 | JGI IMG/M metagenome (GOLD analysis project Ga0065711, IMG submission 59098) | Hoatzin crop microbial communities from Cojedes, Venezuela - Epithelial fraction 12 v2 (version 2) | ecosystem: Host-associated > Birds > Digestive system > Esophagus > Crop | place... | reverse complement strand
CTGCGAGGGGACCTTATAAATGCCTACAAATATCTGAAGGGTGGGTGTCAGGAGGATGGGGCCAAGCTCTTTTCAGTGGTGCCCAGTGACAGGACAAGGGGCAATGGGCACAAACTGAGGCACAGGAAGCTCCGTCTGAACATGAGGAAGAACTTCTTCCCTCTGAGGGTGACGGAGCACTGGAACAGGCTGCCCAGGGAGGTTGTGGAGTCTCCTTCTCTGGAGATATTCAAGACCCGCCTGGATAAGGCACTCTTTTATTTTCTTCCCAAACCCTCCTGCCAGAGGTAAAAAAACAGGAGCTGGTTCTTATGAACTGTCCTTTGTGTCATTCCGTTACTCTTTAAACTCTGTCCGTAATAAATTCTTCATGCCTTATTAAAATGCTCAGAGGTATATGTTCTTAACACGGTTATTACAAAACTCTCCTGACAACATTTCAGCTCCTGGAATAGAAAAGCACCAGTATACAGAAAGAGTGGAAGTTTCTTTACAAATTAAACACCTAAATCTGGTATCTGCCCTTGGGTGACATGAACTAGGATGTCTGCATTGCTACAGGTAATGGAGAGCTTTTCTGAAGCTCAGTGACATCCAAAACTTCTGTGCAGCTATCCGCACTATGTGCTGTTAACTATGCATCTAAGTCATCCTATATATGCATCAGTCTATTTTTAACCTTGTTTACTCTTTACCTGATAGCACACATGCCCTAAAAATAAGAGAAAATGTATTTGTTTGGTAGCAGCTTCCCCATCACACATTTGTTGTTCAGACCATTCAAACACTCACTTTTTTCTGTCTCCTATCTCTCCCAAACAAAGATACAAGCTGCTGTTATTTTGCTCTGCACCTCATTTCTTTGAATCTCTTTTTCATTTTTTATTCCTGCACTAGTTTTACACCAGTGTCATTCAATTTCCTAACTAGAGTAAACCAAGAAATTAAGCAGGATGACAGTCAGGTCCAAGATCGTATTGTTCACTGGCACATCTCTTTTAGTTGGATGCAGGGACTTCATAACTCTGATTTCACATTAGAGTTATGAGATTTACGGAAGCATGTTTTTGTTTTGCCTGCCATGATTTTCTACAATTTTCTTAATCAGGGGCAGAACAGATTTGCATCAGACTCTGAAAATTTTTATAATGATTTCCTATTTTTTAGAAACAAAAAATGAAAAATCATCCCATATCTTTCAGTCTTGTTCTCTTGCTAATGTCCTCTTGCTCAGGCAGAGAAGTTTTAAAATTTGTCCACTTTCCAATTTCTGCTACTCAAGCCAATGTTCATAATTCCATACCATATATTTTCTGTTACATTCAGTACACGATTCTATGACCATGATCTCCGGATTCAAGTAAGTCTGTAGGTTTATTTTTCACGTTTACCGTAATTTTGTACAGACACCATCTTCACCTGTCAGGTACAATGACTGAAATAAAATGGCAAAGTACCAGTAAGAAGTCTACTTGTTCTGTTTGGTAGACTTAAAGGCTAATAAATAACTTTGATTTACCAGGTTAACATAGTGCTGTACCTTAATCCTTATGGAAAACCTTGTAATGAGTATTTTCCAAAGCAGGGTTACTTCTGTGTTTGCTTTTCTCTTATGCTGTTCCTCCTAGTTGAGATGTCCCCTCTTGGGCTGTGAGCTGGCTGAAGTCACACAAGAAGTCTCCAGCACAGTGAAGAACAGAATAATCCTTGACTCCTTTTCTTGTGCTTTACAAACATTCTGATATTTGTGACACCTGGCTTTAAAGTTGCTTCCCTGCTATACTCATACATTTTATTAAACACTTTTATAATTTCTCAGATTGCTTGCTGCCTTGTTGTTGTTGTTGTTATTCTTTAATACCTCTTTCACCATCTGACTTTGAGGACTTGTCAGGGTCATGATCTACCTATGTCATTTTTTACTTTTCAGCTAAGAGAGACTCTTTAGTTTCTTCTTCTGGGCTAGATATTGGTTACAGAATAATTCAGTTCGTGACAATATTACCTTCATCATTTCTTTGACATTTCCATCTGCATTTGGGAGGCATCCAAGTGTTCATGCCACTTGTGCTCATTGCACAAGTATTTAGGCATCTAAACCACTGATGACACATTATCTTTTTTCCTTAAAAAAAAAAAAAGAAAAAAAGCCAGTTTGTCAGTCGACTTCTTTCTTCTTATTTTCAGTCTGGCTGTCAACCCATAATATCATCAAAGTAGCTTGGTCTGTTGAGGATCGAGTACACAGAGAAAGAAGTCAAGAAGCTTCAGAGGAAGAAAAAGAAATCACACAGAGCTGTCCAGTCCTATAGACTGGGCTGGAACTGTAGAAAAGAGGAAACTAATTATATTCCCAAGAAGAAGAAAGGAGGAACAGGTCACAGTCTGGGAAATGGGGCACTTCCTTTCCCTTGCCTTTGTAATCTGAAGTCTGTGGGGACAGCACAAGAGCAGAGTTGGATTCCAAGTAACCGTGTTTATTAAATATTTGTAAATGCCCTTTGCTGATGTTTCTCACTCTAGGCAATTCTATTTGGCCGCCAAAAGAGATAGCCGACTACAAGGGTTATACAATATTTAAAACCGTATTGCCAAATTCCCTTTCACCACTTTCTCTTTTTTGAAAAATTTCTCTGAAATGGAGGAGTGCACAAAAATTACATCTGTGTTACCAAAATACTTTTTAGTGCTTCACAATATGTAAACCTGGGAGATGTGTATTTTCTGTCTCAATAACGGCCTTTATAAGCGTGTCTGGAATAATACCTCCATTTCCTTCTGTAGGCATATTGACAAGCTTTCCTGCTTAGTAGCAGCTAAGTAGCTCAGCACTTCCATTCTCAAGGTGGACTTTGTCTTCACAGTGCTCTGTGCTCTTTTGCTTTGTCCTGTGTTATGTCACTGACAGAGGAACAAGCTGCTGCAGGACAAAAAATCGCAGTCTGCAGAAGCTGAGTCATGATAAGATTTTATTTGCACAATCCTATCATGCAGTAACTGTCAGTTAGCTGAAGTAAAGACAGGCTTTCATGAAAGATCATCAGATTTTTGCGTTATGATAGAGGTAATAGCAATTTGTAAAGCTTCTGAAACACTTAAGTTGATGTTCATCTAAAGAAATATACAATATAGCCATCCATGTGTGAGCTAGTTTTTTTTTCAGTCCATGATTGATGGAGTCTCTGATACAGTACAGTTAATCTGATTTTTAAATTGATTATGTATTTGGTCATCTTAATGTTGCCCTACATGTGTTTATTTCTTTCTTTTCAATAATAGAGCACCTATGGAAATAGCTTCTCAGGTGAACTTTCATATTGTAGAGGACTGGGTTTAAGTGGTTTAGTGTTGGTTTAGTGTTCTGTTGGTTGGGCTGACTCTCTGTTAAGCAATTTTAGTCTTTCTTTCTTCAAATTAGCAAATTTTTCTGCATAGGACATGTATTTATCCGCTCTCAGTACCTCAGTATTATCCAGGATTTATCAAGAATCTGCACTTTACATTTTCTTAGAACAGCTGAATATTTCAACATTTTCATTTTGAAGTATTTTTTTCTATTTCTTCTGAGATTCTAAACCAGACTCCATTTTAAGGCTCATTCACTTGCAAAAACATGCAAATGTCACTTCTTGATTGTTTTCTGAACTAAACAGTTTTAGAGAAGTTACAGCATACTCATTGAGTATTTCTGCAAACTGATGAATCTGAAATTCTCTTGCATTGTCCTTCCACTGTAGATACTGTTTTGCAAAAACAGAAAAAGGGACATCTGCATGTGCCCAATTTCTTGAAGAATCAACAATCAGTTGCCTTGCAGGACAGGAAAAGCACAGTCCTTGAATGCCTGCTACATTTTTCTGTCTACCTGAGCCTGTTTGCTTCCTGCAGACTGTTGCAGCATGCTCGTATTGCAGTTCTTCAGTGGCTCTGGGGTCCCTTTGAAAAAGGTCAGTCATATTGTATGTTTTGATGTTAGAAATGACCTCAATCAATGTTTATTTTTAGATTATCTCACTCTGTGTAAGACAAAGTCACCAGTTCTATGCTTCATCACTTACTGTCCCTTCAAAAAGGCAACGGATTGCTAATTATCTTCGCGTTTTCATTTACTTTTCCATGTTCCATTTTAATTTCGAAGCCATTAGTAGAAGACAGAACAGACTGACCAGTGGTTTAAGAATACGCAATTTCATAGAAATATCAACAATCACAGCAAATGGTTTGTCTGCTGGTGTGACAGGGCTTGGTTTTCGACAGGGAACAAGTTATAGGTTTCAGCTTCCATTACACTAACCATTATTGTCAGCTTTTCTCATCACTGTTAGTTATCATATACTGTGCCTGTCTCTTGATATAGGACATTCATTCCTCAAATGAGTTAGCAAACAGTTCTGTATTCTTCAAAAGATGGAATTTGAATCTTTTTTTTAATCTATATGGTATGTTTAAGTCCCAAGGCTGCAGACAGCTGTTTTCATTCCACTGTACCTTTGTGTACTAACCCTGGAGAACATCAGAAATCACATTCATTCTGGATTCCAAATGGCCACCTTTACTAACTATATTCAAATACAGAGACTTGTATTTAGTTGGGCCTTCTTCAGACAGACAGTTTTCCTGTATGGCTATCAAATGACAAAGAACATAATCAAGTTAACAACTATGTATTGCAAAAAATCTGAAGGAAGGTTATTGACATGTAAATTACTTTTTGCGATGTTGTTAGCCACTGACATCAGGTTGTAGGTAAGACGTTATCCTTTGAGATTTGGATTAATTTAAATAAAATGTTCTGGTGCAAAACTGTCACCTAGCATGTCTGAACACCATTCAAATAAACTCCATCTGACTAGCTCTCTAGGCCCTTAGAAACTGTAAAGATCAACTATATTGATATATCAGGGCCTAAAATTTGCTTGCATATGTGTGTGTGTGTGCACTTTTGTATGTGTGTGTATGTGTATTGCACTCATCCATAGTTGTAGAACAGTGGGACATCTAGTGCAAGCTAACTCCCAAGGACCCCACTGCAACTGGAGGGAAAAATATCTTTGGGAGGTACAATTAATGAATTAGGCAACAGGGAAGAGGCAAAGGAATGTCCATGTTAACAAATAAGCCTCAGAAAAAAGCGTCACTGTTCTGTTTAGCACAAAAGAAGAACAACAATTCAATCTCCTGTTTGTGTAAGGGGAAGAATAGAGAATATATATCTGGGAACAAAGGCAGTAGGTGCAATAGAGAAGAGTGCAATGGAAGCAGAGGACAAATGTGGTATGGGAGGTGGCATTGAAGACAGACAACTTACTGAGTGCTTGTGGTGTCACTTCACTGTTATTTATTCCTAGATAACTCACATCTTATTCAGGTATTCGGTTGAGGGTGTTATGCGTAAGACAGTATGCTTTCAAGCTGCCTGTGAATTAGAGCAACAAAGTGCAGAGGAGCATTTCCAAAGGAAACAAAATAAAGCAGAATGCATCTTGTAATCTATACACTAAAGGCAAAGAGAATCACAAAGACAACATTGTGTCAGTGTTGCCTGTTTCAGTAAAAGTTGAGGCATTGGCAACTAATAAATATGCTGAAGGAAAATGAAGCAAGTATGCAGGAAAAATCTGTTTTCTAATGACAGAAGTGTGCTAAGGATTTCTAAAAGCCATCAGAAAGAGGCATCCCTACACCTGAGAACAATAGCATTTACCAGTTTTTACCATTCTCATGAACACATATATAATGGTATTTAGCAGTTGCCGAACAGATAGTTTTGTTTGTCCAAAGTAAAAAAAGATTCTGATCTGCATTCAATGCATCATTATGCATTCGTAGAAGTCATGGACACTTGACAGTCATAGGCTGACATTGTAAGACTCACACAGCTAAGAAAAGCTTAGCGATCTTTAGTCAACAATCCTTTCTTCCAAGGAAAATTTTAACAATCTGACCAAATATGAGGGCACAATGTATTACAAAGCCTATATAGTTGTTTTGTGTCACATGACATGAGTTCCAGAAACAAAGTCCATATCCATTTGGGCAGAAAGTGGTCTGATGATGTGTTGAAAATACACAGGTTTGGTCTTCTTGCTGTTATCGACATCAACTGTGTAGCACATTAAATCAGCTCCAGTGCTACTTGGAAGTGTTGAACTTCTTGCTCATGCACTGGAGACTGATGCATTCACACACATCTAGCTGTCTGCAGGTTGTACAGAGGTATCCCACCTACAGCCCAAGGTGCTTATCTCAAGGAGAGGGACTGGAGGACAAGGCACACATATGGATTTGAACCACAAGGCCAAAGAGAAAAAGCAATTATTTTCACAGTCCCTAGCTTATGAACTAGTCTGGAATATCAAGGCAAAGGCTGTTAAATATTATTTGAATACCAAAGTAATTTTTATTCCCCAGAAAGTCAACTTAAACATATACAAGAGCCTGACTGAAAGTGATGAAAGATGGAGCCAGTAACTGGCACCAGAAAACGTCTCTTATCTACTGGTCACTGCAATAACAAGCTCTATACAGGGTGGGTATTGAGTGAGGGAACAGAAGCATTTACCATTTCAACTGGTTTTGTACACAGAGATTATTTCGTTAGAAGCTGCAGAAACACAAAACAGGTGGTCTCTATCCATTGATCTCCATTTTATAAGCATACGCATGGAGATACATACTTATACATACGTGTTTCTGTAGGCATATGTGAACGATAATGTAGTACAGATGAAGATGACAAACAAAAGGGCCACAAGGTAATGAGACATCTATGGGAAATGAGACAAGCTATTGAAGACACATCACATCTGCTCTCTCTAGCTGTTGATGATTTTCTTTGTTGCCTAAACATTAAGGTCCTGATTATGGCAATCTGCTATCTGGTGTACTGTAGTAATCTACATCTGAAAGAAGATTGTATGTTCCTTGATCAGCAGAATCGGACAATAACCTCATCCTTGTTGTGAGAAGTTGAGGTGACTTCTCTATATGGATCATATGCAAAAAAAAAAAGACTGATATTAGCATATGAGTTTGTCTATTAGCTGTTATTTCTTCAGACATCCTTGTTCCTCGATCCTATTTAGCAAACTGTGAGCCACTTACCTAGCTACTGCCTTGTACCTGCTGTCAAGCATCACTCTGCTTACAGAGATTTGAAAATGAATGCAGAAGAGAAGCTGTGTCATAATTTGACTCTGTCACCTAATAGGGCAAAAGTGGTACGTGCCATCAAGGATGGGGAATTTTTCTGTGTGCTGTTTTGCACACTGCATTAATTCAACTAATTGAATTTTCAGAGTTTTCTTATGCTAACAGAGAAATGTGAAAACACACTATCTAATGAATAGAAAGACTGCACACATTTTAGCAACTCATTGACTTTTACAATTCATATTAAATTTATTTCAAAACTTAAAGTTAAAACCTTTTAAGCAATTAAAAGTATTTAAGGCATTTTTTTATAAGACCAGTTTCAACAATTTAAGCAAAGTCAATAGGACTTCCTAGGTTTCAACTGGTATTTGTTGTACTACAGCAAACAATTCAAGGTAAATGAATGACCTAGATAATTAAATCACTGCTAATCATTAAAAAGGAAAGACCAAAGGCCTGCAAGCTAAAAGGGAAAGGGAGAGTGAAAAAAGAAAAGAAAGTGAAAATAATTTTTAAAAAGAAGGAATAAATGCCAACAAAATGTTGCATTTTGTGTATTAGCTACATTCTATTTTTTACACAGTGTTTTATCTTTTTATCTGGTTTATCAGTGCATGAGTCACTTTACTGAAAACTTTGTTTTCAAGTGTCCTTAACTTTATCTTGCTTTTGTCCTGAAATTGGAATGCTACTATTTCACATGACATAGTTTCTGTTTATGTTATAGTCTATTACTTGGCTGTGGGCAATTTTTATTCTTTTAATTTAAAAATATGACTTTCCTTCTACCCTTGCTGTCCTGAGGCATTTGGTCTAGCTGTATGTCACCTCTGAATCAAAAGATCAGTGAGAAAACAAAGTACTTCCTGAACTGACTTTACAGGCCAGACAGAAAAGATGACAGCAAGGGAAGCATCAGTCAGAGATAACATTTGTGTCCAAGGCTGTCATAAAAAAAATCTTTATATAACTACAGAAAAAAGCAGGTCCTTCAGTAGAGTTGGCTGAATAATTCATTGTGAATAAATTATCCATCAGATGTATTCACCACACATTGCTTTTTGTTTATTTGTTTGTTTGTGAATGGTTTGTGAACAGACCTTTTCTTCTGCTAATGTATTGCTTATTTGAAAATGTTCACCAGAGTCTTTGTGCAAATCAAAGATGCTTCCAGAAATGTATTTTGTAGCAATGTCAGCACTCTGGGTCAGACATCCGGCTCATTTACCTCAGTGTTGTATCAGTGGTCACCGCAACAAAGTTAGAGTATAAAGAAATAACATCTCCTTCTCATTGGGATTCTTCTCTTAGTAAACTCTTACAGATTGTGAAAACCAATGATTTTCAAGCTTCCGTAAGGGAGATTGCATCAAGCTTTCTTTGCAGAAATGTTTGCAGAAATGTTTGTATGGCATGAATGTGCCAACTCACTTTTTGACTTACTGTGGATATGATTTTTCCTGTTTAATTCCACCACAGTAAGCAGACTTACTTTAGCTGTTAAATTTGCTACCTGGTCCATCTTTCTGTTGTGGACAGTCATATCACATTCATTGCTTTCATGATGGTCACTCTGTCATGTAGCCTTACAAAAACAAGGCAAGAGGAGACCTCAAGGGATCATCTAGCATATCGTTGGTATCAACTGAACCTGCACGACTCCTAGCAGCTGTTGATCTAATCTATTTTTAAAATCCTCCAGTGATGAAGACTCCACAGTCTTTTTAGTCAAGCTGTTCTTTATCATTACAACATTGTTCTTGACATCTAATTTCAGTCTCTCTTACTGTTAAGGTCATTCATTTGGATCTTTTGGCACTGGACATAGTGAGTAGATTATTGCCTTTTTCTTTTCTGAAGGTTTTTGCATACCCCAGCCTTCACCCTTTCAGTTTTCCCTAATTTAAACAGCTTGAATCTTTCATTCATTTTTCAGTGGATCTCTTTGTAGATCTCTTATTTTTCCTGTCATTGTTCCCTGTTCTTCCTCTGATGTGGTTCATGAAGTATGTTGACCAGAGCTGGACACAGCACTCCAGCTGAGGCCCTACAAAGTGGTGTAAAGCTGAAAGATTTGTTAATGTTTTTTGCAAGCTATATTCCACTTACACATCTCAGTATGATGTTTGCCATCTTTAGAACAGCATGATATTTTTGATCATGTTCAGACTGTAGTCTAGCCTATCCCTTGGATGTCTTTCCAAAAACTGCTATCTAGCCAGATGTTCCCCATCCCGTGTTTGTGGAGTTGATTATTCTTGCTGATTTGTAATACCTTGCACTTGTCCCTGTTGGATTCAGCCCAGTTTTCCAAGACCATTTCTCTAATTTACAATGATCATGCCAAATTCTAGGTCTGTCGTCTATATATTTCAGACACTCTCCGTTTCATTTCACATGCAGATTTAATAATCTGTTGGGGCTTGTTTGTTTGTTTTGATTGGGGTTTTTCATTATTTTATTAGCTCTCTGTTCTGTTGTACTTATCATTAATAATGTATATTGAAAGAGTTCATAATCTGGACAGACCCTTTACCTGCAAATGTTCTGCTTGTGCCTGTTTTCCAAGCAAGCAAGTCATAGCATATTTAGTCTCTTCCTCCTAAGTCCCTCCTCAAGCAGAAACATTCAAAGGAAAATGAACTTAGTATCTTCTCACATGGGAACAATGATATTTGTTCAATTTCTGCGATATGTTTTCAGCTCTGTAGGACCCTTTCTTGAGGGGGTAGGTTGTAAAGAATGCTATGCTTCTGTAATGAATTTAGATGCTATGCAATCCAGCTTCCTGATTCATTCTTTTTTTCCTAAAAAATCCTAACATATATTAATATTTGTGTATCATATAGTGCAACACTGGTGTTCTTTGAGAGCTATCACAATGACTCTTGGTCGATAATAATTCATTTAGATCTTCATTTACTCAGCTAAGTCACTGGATGCTGTTTACTGTGATGTCTGCTGTTGTCCTTGAATCTCACTGATTAGTCCAAGTCCAAGCTACAGCAGGACACAGCTGCACAGCTCAGATAGCTTTCTCTGAGCTTCTACTGTAAAAAATAGTGCTTCTAGTGCTGGAAATCTCAAATAAAACCTGTCTCTCTTCTTCCTCTCTCTTTCTCACATACTCAGTCATAATTTATTACAATGAAATGACTACTTTTTTAAAAGAAAAATAGTAAAAAATAATACTGTGTAACAACAAAGAAAATATAATGATGAAGTTAGTTTTCCTGATATGAGAAAAGATTGTCTCAGTATTACTGAAAGCAAGAAACAGTCTTCAAGTTCCATCATTTAGTACAATCAGGCTAGATACACATTTAGAATTAGTTTTATTTATATATTTATTTTCCTTTTGACAAATTGTGTTTGAATCCTGTCCTAAAGGTTGCAAGCTGAATGGTGACTGTCATGTGCGGGAAACCCAAATACATACTGCATACATAATGTAGTATATGCCAGCAATCAATGTAGTTTACTTTAAAATCTAACACTAACTAGTTATGGGGTAAAAGTAACAAGAATTACATTCTGAACAAACTGGGACATATAAATAAACTCCGAAAATTAGTAAAAGTATTATGTTTATGAGTATTTGTTGAAGTTTGGCGTTATCATGGCAGAGCATTTAAGGTAGGTAATTAATGTTCATTACACAAAGCACAAAAATTTGTTGAATTATGTGAAAAGTATTACCTCTCTACTTTAACTTTTCCAAAACAAACTCTATACCTACTGTCCTAGTTTCAGCTGAGATAGTATTAATTTTCTCCCCAGTAGATGCTGCATTTGGGATTTAGCATGAGAAGAATGTTGATAATACACTGCTGGTTTTAGCGGTTGCTCAGAAATCAATGATTTTTTTCAGTTTCACATCTTTCGCTAATGACCAGTTGTACAAGAGCAGGGAGGGAGCATAGCCAGGCAGCTAAGCTGAATTGGCCAACAGAAATATTCCATACCATAGAAGTCATGTTCACTATATAAACAGGGGTTGGCCTGGGGGCAGGAACTTTTCCATGAGTTAAGTGAGTTCCATGAGTTTGGTGAGCTCTGTGAAAATCCATGAGTTCCACAAAATCTGCAAGTTCTGCAAGTTCCACAGTTGTGGTTCAGGGCCGGGCTATGCAATTGGTCTGTAGATGGTGAATAAAATTGTTGTGTATCACTTGTTTTGCATATTCTTTATTAGTGTTAGTGATAGTGTTAGTCTTAGTGTTAGTGTTGGTTTTGGTATTAATAACAGTATTAGTATTCTTCCTTCCTTTGATGTCTTATTAAACTCTCTTTATCTTAATTCACAAGTTTTACTTATTGTCCGTTCTCATCCTCATCCCACTGTGCGGGGAGGAGTGAGTGAGTGGCTGCATGGTCCTAATTGCCAGCTTCTGGGTTAAACCACAACACCTACAAATGTTTACACGCTCTGCCTTTTTCTTTAATAACCTTCATAATAAATTGCTGTATTTTCGGACTGATTCAAAATATATTTGACTCTTTTTTGAAGTCAATAGTGGGCTTATATTACTGGTGCAGATTTACAATGTCTTGTTAAAAGAAGCTGCGAAATTGGTTTTGTATCTTTCTGTTGGTGTCTTCTGCTTTCCCATGTCAGCCTTTTATGAAGTATGTCTGAGGAAATCAGTAAGTTTACTTTCATTGAGGGAAGGTTAAAGACAAAGTGCTAATTCTCTACTTTGCTTTCCTTCTGTTTTTCAGAATCCCTTCCTATAAGTATTTGCTCCCCTGTGAAATACTTTTTGATATGATATCCTAAAGGAATAAATGTCACGACTGTGACTCTTCCAATGCCTATATTGGAAAGTTCTTCATGTTCAAAAGATACAGAAGTTGCGCTGCTACTATTCACACTACCTGGCTGCTCTAAAACATATCATCTCCTTGGACTAGCAGATCCACAGAGATCCCTTCCAACCCCTACCATTCTGTGATTCTGTGATTCTGTGATTCCTGTATTTGAATTTTTTTGGCCATGACCAACACAATGATTGGCAGAACAAGATGAAAGGATCATTTATTTCGATCTACTGCCTCTGCTGTCATCAGGTCATTTACATTAGCATCTTCTGTATTTGCCAACATAGATAGTGTATCTCACCTAACTAATTCACTTACAGCAGTTTCCATTAATATGTGACAGAAAATTAGTATATTCTTCATTGAATGACAGCTTTTCAAACAGCCTGTGTGAGGATCATTTGATTAAGCATAGATTTTTACCATGGAACTATCTACATGTAAATTAATAACCTTATCCTCTCTTTATACTTAGGGGACAGTAATTCTTCAGACCTGGTATAAGCAGTCTAAAGTTAGAAATATGAATACCTATGAGCAAATCACTTTTTATGAGCTCAGTAAACACAGTCTGGCTTTTAAGGAGAAAGATAAGATGAACATCATAACACAGCATTGTCTGACGTGTACTGAAAAGCAGCATTCTTTAGAGGTAGTTTTAAGCACAAATGTACCTGAAGGTGAAGAAGTTTTTCTATGAAATTCACACACAGTGTTAAAACCAAGCTCATATCTGAAGTAAATTACATCAACACACCTGTACTGATTTACGATAAAAAAGAGTTTCTTAAGTGCAACATGTTACATCAGGGTTTAGCCACATTTATTACTTTTAGGTAGACTAGTTCTATTTTATAAAACAAACATAATGATTGCACTGTGCTTTATCTGTGCACATCTTATTTGTAATGATTTCTGAATCACGTGACCGTATATTTCATTAAATTCAATGGGAATGTTTGTTCATGTCTATTAATCCACCTAAGTCCCCCCAAAATAAGTGATTTTAATTTAAATACGACTACTTTAAATCATAATTGTCGTTTTTAAATGAAAGAGTCAGTGCAGAAGACTACATAGAGGTTTATTGGTCATTAAGAAGTCTTACATTCACACCATAAAGTTTTTCAATGCTAGTTTTTTTTCTTATGCATGCTGTTGTGCACCATCTTCTTACTTCATTGGCAGTGACATTGGTTTTAAATACCCTCTGTTTCAGAAGCACCTTGCAATAACATTTTGATTTCAAGACCTATTGATAATGACTGTACCAGGTGACATAGGTCTGGTGAACAGTTTGAAAGAATTTCTCCTTACAAGCGTAAAATTTAAGAGGTCATAGTCTGCCTTTTCAAAATGGAAACAATAATTTAAATGCTTTTTCACAAAACAAGGAAGCAAATTAGAAGACTGGAGTTGTAGACATCTTTGCATTCCTCTGACAGGTGATCATGCATAATCTATGTCCATCTTGCTGATCCTGTTATCTTCCATTTGGGTTGAATCTGGCCCCACCACTGCCTCACTGAGGTCCATGGGACTAATTGCCAAGTGAGTTGTTGCTAAGCTGGTAAGAGCAAACTAATTCTGCGACTGTTCCTCCATGACACACACTACTTAAGACAGGAGAATTAAAAAAAATTTTAAATGTCGGTTTATGCTGAAATAAAACAGCTCCATTAATCTCAAGTGGAGGCGAGTGGAGTGAAAGGAGAATGTTTATGATTTTGGAAACATGACCAAATACACTATCATTATTATTATTAGCAGTAGAAGCTCCAGAATCATTGAGTGTTACATCAGTAATAGCTTATTGTTCAAAACCTCAGTATGTGAGAGATGAAAACAGACTTGATTTATCGTAAGAACTTCAGAATGATTTAGCATTACCTTATCAGTCATCGGCAGTAAACACTATGTTTTATCAAGGATCGAAGAACTACTTCGAAAACACTTCTCAGTATATTGCACATAAGAATCAAAATAATTCATAAAAATTTTGAAAGCTATTTTAAAATATAGACATGCAGTATCTAAGAAATCATGTTCAGATAAATTTAAGAATTTGACTGTGGCAAACAAATCAAGGATGCTTCTTTTTAAGTTTGTTGTTCTTTGCTTCCTTGCTTTTCAACATCAAACAGATATGTCAAAATATTTCACTGTGATTTTAGGAAAAATCAGATCAAAAAGATGCTGCCATAACACAATTCCCCCTGTCTCTTTAGCAAATGTATTTATGACAGGATTTACTGGGTTTTGGACCATAAAATTCCCTGGTAAACACTGAGTATTCACTGATGTAAAGTGAAGAAAACACTGGATACTTACGTGATCTGTCACTCACCAGCATAGTTTCTATGTACTGAAATCATAGCTTTCTGTGTGCTGTTTCATTTAATCATAGAATCATGGAGTGATTTGGATTAGAAGGGACCTTAAAGATCATCTAGTTCCAACCCCCCTGCCATGGACAGGGACTTCTTCCACTAGACCAACTTGCTCAGAGCTCCATCCAGCCTGGCCTTGAACACTTCCAGGTAGGGGCATCCACAGCTTCTCTGGGCAACCTTTTCCAGTGTCTCACTTCCCTCTAGCCAAGAATTTCTTTCTTGCTTCTAATCTAAATCTGCCCTCTTTTAGTTTAAAGCCATTACCCCTTGTCCTATCAATACATATGCTTATAAAAAGTCCCTCTCCAGTTTTCTTGTAGACTCCCTTTAGGTACTGGAAGGCCGCTATATGGCCTCTCCAGAGCCTTCTCTTCTCCAGGCTGAACAGTCCCAACTCTCTCAGGCTTTCCCCACAGGAGAGGTGTTCCAGCCCTCGGATCATTTCTGTGGTCCTCCTCTGGACATGCTCCAACAGGTTCATGTCTCTCCTGTGCTGAGGATTCCAGAGCTGGACACAGAACTCCTGGTAGGGTAGAGCAGAGTAAAGAGACAGAATCCCCTCCCTCGACCTGCTGGCCAGGCTGCTTTTAATGCAGCCCAGGGTACAGTTGGCCTTCTGGGCTGCGAGTGCACATTGCTGGGTCACGCTGAGCTTCTGGTCAACCAACACCCCCAAGTCCTTCTCCTCGGGGCTGCTCTCAATCCATTCTCCAGCCAGCCTGTCAACGTCCCTCTGAATGGCGTCCCTTCCCTCCAGTGTGTTGACTGCACCACTCAGTTTGGAGTCTTCGGCAGACTTGCTGAGGGTGCACTCAATCCCACCGTCCATGTCACCAACGAAGATGTTAAACAGCACCAATCCCAATATGAACACCTGATTTGTCTGTCTCCTCATGGCTATAAGTGAAAAGAAACAGAATTCTAAAGATAAAGGTCTCTAAGGTGGGCAATTCCGTGAACAATCAAAAACATCGGGAAAAAAAGCTTCTTTCTGATATGGAAATGACAGAAAGGGTGAAGCTGTAAAGGCGTCAACTTCATTGCGAAGTCACCAACTCTGAATGGGAACATTCCTGAAGGAAACAATAATATATGAAACCTTTTCTTAAAATGTTTATTGTAAAAAACCAATCAATATGCTTATTGGTCATAAGAAACTTACAGATTCACAGCTTTTAATATAGTGATTGTAGCAGGTAACTTTTTCTAAATCAATAAGTTAGTGCAGGAAATAATATAGAACTAAACAAAATCTATCTTGGTCTACCTTAAAATTTAATAAGCTTGTTTCATAAAAGTAAGGATTCTATGGGATGCTCCTTCATACTACAAATAATGTATGCTGGCACACCATGTAATCTCAATGGTAACATGTTTGTTTACTATTCCCTTTTAGTAGAAAATCCCCAAATGCAAACAAATTTCTGACACTATCCAGTTCACGTAAATGCAATATCTTGCTAGAGTGTCATCTTCCAAAATGCTCTAGTATTTAATCCACTCCGCCAGTTTAGTCATTTTTATGGAAATGCATCATAGCTGATTTTCACAGCATCACTACATGATATTTTACTTTGAATCTTAAATATCATTGAGAAAATATATTAAAAAGAATGCCTTGTACTTGATAATTGAGCAATCAAAAATTGAATAAATGGTGTGTCCAGCTTGGCGTATTATTTCTTTGTTTTCTAATCCTTTTGTTGTGCTTCATTTTGTAAGTCCTCCATAGGGCTGAATAGAAAATGTTATCAATAAAGGCAAGTCATTAATCCACCCATGACAAAAATTAAGATATATTTGTCCTTTAAGGCTGACTGCCTCTGTTCTGCTCAGCTATGGAGGTCAATAACCTGTAAGTGTTTAATGAATATTACTATATTGTTACTTTCATTATTGAATTAGAGATGGCTTTGAAGAAGACATAATGGTTTGATCTGTTTTGTTTTATATTTATTAAACTTTAGAAAATGTATGAATTATATTTATTTAGTTAATATTTTGAAAGAACACGAAAATTTACATAAGATTTACATAACAAAAAATGTTTAAAACTAATAATAAATAATAATCTTTCTGTTCCTGAAGATATTTTTACCTTTGTGAATCCTAGAAAATCTGAAATAGATTTATTACTATCGACTATTTCACAGTCCTGGGATTAAATTATTACTGTGTAGTTTTAGGTAAATATTTTATATATTCATTATTTAATGTTAGTTTGTCTTTATTATCAGCAGATTAAGAAAATGGAAGGGCCAATTAAAATCACATATCACTGGTAACAAAATGAGAAAAGTTCAGATTTAAGGTCCATTCAGAAAACGAACTTCAACCCAGATGTAGGCTATGTATTCTTCAAAGCACTTAATGAAGACTCAGACAGGCATAAAACAAGTTGCATCCAATTCCAGCGAATGTGCAGTGAACACATCTGAGAACAGGTTTATCTCTAGCCAGAACACTTTAACAGTGGTCTAAAGAAACTACCCTCATTAGCACTTGTCTAAATACACCAGGGAACATATGGAATAATTTTTCTGGCCCTCAAATAGTCATTTAAATTGTACTGAGACCAAATGTTGGTGTCTGAAATCGTCCTAGATTTTTACACTGCCACACATTTTGCAAGTTCTAGCAAAGAAGGAAAAAGAGGAGTTACCCTTTCTTCTGCTTCCACAAGTGCACTTGTGGAGTATACTTTGTAAGATTTAGTTACATAGTAGTATTGATAGAAGTTTCTTATAGGAAATCTGACTATACAGGAGTTTTCTACAGAAAATCTTACATATTCCAATCTTCCTAGCAAAGCAGACATGAAACCAAATTTCTTAGAAACATCAGCTGTACAATTCAACTTTATCAAAAGCCGCCTCATCCGCTGAAAGCAAATAATTCTTAAACCAGCCATTAGACAACAACTTCGTTGCATGATGAGGACATATAGAAATCTGAATTATATTTTAAATCTGCTGTACTCTCATTAGTTCATGTTCAAGACTGCTTAGAGTAGGCAGCATCACAGTACAGGGCACTGAACAGATATAAGAAGATTCTTTGTGGATTATAAGTATTTTTAAAGAAAGTATGTACATTCCTCACTTCTATTGTGTTTTGCAAAGTCTTGCAATTCTGCATCGTTTTACCTTTTTCCTTTATTCTCCAGCAATATATTCTGTGTAGGTTAGCATAACTCATGGAACCACACAAAGGTATATGTGCTGAAGCTATTACTGTCTTAGGCAGATCAGCATTCAGTCCTGCTTTTATGCCTACATGACAATTTCATGGTTATGTTTGTGTCTAATAGTTTTTTCCTTGAATTAAAGCTAAGCATGTGAAAATGTTATTCTCCAACAAGTCAAACTATCCTGAGGTAAATAGTCCTCATACATAACGTACATATTTCAACTAATGTTAGATTAGAAATACAAATAAGTAAGCAAATTACATCCTAGGGAAAGAAAACACAAAAGAAAAAATACAACCAACACCTGGGAATGATAAAATTAGAATTATTCTTGTAGTGGCCAGAAAGAGGTTATATATACTAACATGTCATACCTGCCCTCCAAATACTATTACAAACACTTTCAAATGAGAAGGAACAGAAAGGACAAAATGAGTGCAAGGTCTCAGATACTGTTAGCAATACTTCAACATTTTCGTAACTGTTCTCCTGTTGAACATTAGATGTGTGTAATGTGAGATAGAAAAAAATATAGATGCGTATGTGTTTCAAAAATCTTGCCATACTGCTAACAAAAGTAATGTGAAGTTCAAATTTTTGTGCATGTGTGTGAAAGGACAAGTATTGCAAGCCAATTTCTCAGCACTACGAGAGGTCACCGATCTACTCTTTGTGCAAAGTTGTCTTTTAGAAATTGCTTCTTTATTTAGTAGATTATTTTCTAGCTGTTATGGTTGCAAAGAAAATATTTGTGACTCGAAAAGGGTATTAAATGGAGCAGTGTCCTATTTCCAGACATAACGCCAAGTGAGATCCATTCGTCTAAGAAGGCTATTTACCTTTATACTTGAAGCCTCACTTGTCAATATCCTTAACTTTCATTCCAATGATCATTTTATCAGAAAAATCTTATTCTTTTAGTCTCTCTTTCGAGACTGCCAATCACATCTGTCGAAACATCTAGCTGTCTTCATGGCCTTCATAATGCTGTATGTTGCAAACATAATGATCTTAAATATGTGAAACTGTGGACAAGTATAATTTAAACTGAACAGAATAATAAGATAAATAACACTGTTATTTTTGCTTGCTGCTGATATCACTATTTACTTTGCTATGAAGCACTTTCATATACGATTAGTCAAAATCTTCTATTCTTCAGTTAATGGATTCTGCCAAAGTATTTCTAGTCTGTCATTTTGTAATGCCATATAACTCAGAATCTTCCACCCACATATAAGTCCAGATCCCCACATCTTACAAACATAAATGTGGTTTATATCTAACATGCAACCAACTTCTATGGTGTGAAAATAGTGTTATTCTTTCTCAATGTGTCTAGTCACATCTTTTACTGTCACCTTTCTTCAGTGCCTGGGCTTGTTTTCTCTTTAGATACAAGTTTCTCAGTAATTCCTGTCTTCTTTCTAACATACTTTATTCAGCCCTGCAACTGCTTAACCTTTCTTAATTCAGGAGATTGAATTCTACTCGCTCTAATTTAAGGAAAGGGATTTAGCTCCAGACTCAGACATCTAAATTTGGATGTCTGTGGATAGTCTGGTTTCCTATTTTAGTCCCTGGAAAGCTGGATCTCAACTTGATTGATCATGCATATATTTCTAAAGCTATTTCAAATATCCAGTGGTATCCAAGATACTTACACGGTAGATATGATTCAGGACCTAGATATATAATACAGTGATATGAAAACTGGTGCTCTTCTACAGTTGACGGTCTTCTGCTGCTTGCCAGGGAGGATATGCAGGAACATCTCAAATATCTCTCACGTTAGGCAACTGAAATATGTACCTCTATTACTTAAGCATTGGAATCGGAAAACAATTCAACTGAATGAACTTTAATAGCTGTTGTAGGAGACAAAACTCTTGAGGTCTGGCTGCCTGTATTGACCAGCTCTCCACTGACTACAGTGGAGGCTTAAGACACCTGGGGCACATAAGCACAGCTACACAGTGCAAAGACATAGGCAAGCTGAATCTAACCTGTGCTGTCTGTTACTTTTTTCTTCTGCAGACTCTTCTCCCAGTGCCATTCTCCTGGTATATTTTTTTTTTTACATAATCTTTTCCTCCCCCAACAAATATTCTTTTAGATATATCTTTTGTCACATTTATTTACCATAAACATAAATACTGATTTTCTTTTAGTCCCATCTATTTTATTTCCCTCCTAGTTTTCTGTTATTTATATGCTGCCCACATAAATTGCCAAAGGTGTGATCCATTTGCTCTAGGTTAAATGTTTGCAATGTAGATACTAGTTTTAGAGATCCATCTTTGCCTCCCTTTATAGTCAGTGTAGGAAGGCAGGCACTTTTTAAAAGTGATTCACTTGCTTCAGGTATTAACTCTGAGATTATAGTAATTATGCTTCCAAATGCCTATTTTTTTTGCACTGAATACTGTTATTATGGAATCATAGAATCATTAAGGTTGGAAAAGACCTCTAAGATCATCAAGGCCAACTATCAACCCATCACCACCATGCCTACTAAACCATGTCCCGAAGTGCTACATCTACACATTTTTTGAACACCCGGTGACTCAACCACTTCTCTGGGCAGCCTGCTCCAATGCTTTCAAACTCTTTCAGTAAAGAAATTTTTCCTAATATCCACTCTAAACCTCCCCTGACGCAACCTGAGGCCATTGCTTCTCATTCCATCACTTGTCACTTGGGAGAAGGGATCAACACCCACCCCACTACAACCACCTTTCAGGTAATTGTAGAGCGCTAAGGTCTCCCCTCAGCCTCCTCTTCTCCAGACTAAACAGCCCCAGCTCCCTCTGCCACTCCTTGTAAGACTTGTTCTCTAGACCTTTCACCGGCCTCATGCTCTTCTCTGGAGACACTCCAGCAACTCAATGTCCTTCTTGTAGTGAGGGGCCCAAACCTAAACACAGTACTCAAGGTGTGGCCTCACCAGTGCTGAGTACAGGGGGAAAATTCTTTGTGAATGTAACAAATGAGTGCAAGTTGAACAACTTCTGGAAAGTTAGGGATTCTCCCTGTTTTATCAATATTATTTAGTGCTCAAATCACGGATGAACAATTTATTTCTAATTTAACACATCCACGAATATTTTACTTTTATACATACAACCACAATGCTTGACTTACTAACCTCACGTATGTTTTAAAACTATTTTTTTTTAGAAAACAAGTACTTATGTGGTGTTTGTGTGTATTTTGCTGTTTGTTTTGGCATGCTGAAGAACAGAGGAGCCCAGGGAAAGCTCACTCATCCTTTGCAAACTTGCCACTTTGCTGCCAATATTTGATCTCCAATCTTACATGTTGTTTATTTTTTTGTAGTGAATTATCATTATGGCATTGTGCCTTTTGAACAGACTTCATTGATATAAAAATGTGCTCTGATCTGGCCAAGTGAAAAATGGGTAATGTCTTCCAACAATGATTCCAGTGAGAGTTCTTTCAGGACCCTTTTTAAAAATAATGAGATGGTCATAACTTCAAATAAATGAATATTCAGCAGTGTAGGCATTGTCAGTCCAAAATAGCTTGCAAGTTAATAAGAATGAAAAACAGTTCTTGACAAGCTTTTGATTGTGATTTTTGAAGTGATCCAAGCAACTCATACACAAGACCAGACTTGTAATTTGCTTACTGGACTACAAGTGGGCATACATCTCTTGTGGCAAATCCCATCTAATGTAGTGAGTAGTTTTAACAGTGTAGAAAACATAGAAAATCATACAAATTGTGTGCAGCAGAAAGATTACAAAAATACATTAAAAACAGTGAAACTGTTCAACATAATTAGTAAGGCATATCAGTAATTCCTCTTTACACCTATGTAATGTACAGTTGAGAATTCAAGAGGCAGTTTGAACAAAAAAGCCCCAAACTCCTTTTAGTTTGTTTGAACATACATTGCAATTTGTAGTGATGCATTACTCTATTTCCAAAATACACAGTGAGCATATGTCTTGGAATACATTAATTTAGTTTTTAATACAATGTATTAAGTCAATATTCTTTCAGGTTCTATTACTTTAAGGATGTTTTTCAAGAGGTTTGAGTTTGACCCAAACTCTCCATGATTCAGGCTGACTGTCACATGCTCTGGTTAAAGCTCAACCAGTCAACTCTAGTGATATGTAACCAGGAAGCATACCTGAGATTAAGGGAAGGAACTGTCTTTTTTTTCTTTCCCCCTTAGTTACATCGTGCTCCAGACTTTCTTGTTTCATCTCCTTGGTGAGACACAATGGAGCAGGGAGGTTATGGTAGGTGCCATCAAGACCATTGCTCCAATCCCAAAAAAGGATCATGATACTGTCCATATCATGCCTCATGATAAAGATGAAGGTGACTATTCAGCCTGATCCTAAGCACTTCAGAGAGAGCATGCATCTGATGATTATTATAGTCTAACTACAAACAGCTGATATAGACAGACGTTATACAGGAAAACAAAAAAGAAAAGCTATTCTTAGAATGATCTTTATATGCACCTCTATGTAATTTGTGATTAGGCATCACTGATTTACAGATAAACTATGTATTTGTAAGTGTAGCAGGAAGGTCTTATTCTAATAGCTTAATGGACTAGACAATCTATGGAAGTGCCTTCCAACCTCAGCCATTATTTGATTCTGTGATGATACTGTCAGTGAGTTTTAATGATAAAACTGGTATAGCTTTTAACACTCATTATTACTGTCCTATCCACTAAGAAAAAGAAAGAAATATAGAAAGCAACATTCAATGTATTTTTTTGATCTGAAATATAGGGTGTTTCTTCTGAAATTTTGATGTGAAAACTTCCAGTCAGTGCAAAGGGAATCTTATCTGGGAGATTTCTTAAATGATGACTGTAACAAAAAATCGTTGAAATGTGTCTGGTTGGGTTGGAATTGGTTTTCTTCACAGTAGCCTGTATGGTGCTGTTCTTTATTTTTTTGATAAAAAACAATGGTGATATCACTTCAGTGTTTTATCTGATGCTGAACAGTGCTTGCACAGTGTCAAGGCTTTCTCTGTTTCTCACTCTGCCCCCACCCAGGGTGCAGATTCAGGGTGGACAAGAGGTTGAGAGGGGACAGAGCCAGGATGGCTGACCCGAAAATGACCAGAGATATTCCGTTCCACGTAACATCATGCTCAGCAACAAAGTGGTGGAGACAGTGGGACTTTTTTCTAAAGTAACCATTGCTCAGAGACTGGCAGGACATCGTTCACCAGGTGGGACATGGTGAGTGATTACCTTTGCATCACTTGGCTTGGGTTTTTTTTTTATTTCCCCCTTCCTCTCCCCTTCACTTATTAAGCTCTCTTTACCTCAACCCACAATTTTTTCTTGATTTTGCCTTCCCATTCCCTCCTCCATCCTGCTGGAGGAAAGTAAGAGAGAAACTAGGAGGTGGCTTACCTGTTGACTGGGTCAACCCACCACAATCATTTAGATCATTTAGATCAAATACGGATATAAACTTACACAGCAATAAAACAAGAATCAAGGCTAAAAGTAACTACTGTAAACATGTTAGCATATGAAATTCTGCTATGTTAAGCAAAGACAGAAATACCATAGAGGTTTCGTGGCATATGGAGCAGTATTTTGTGGCTGCTGGAGTAAGATTAGTGGTATAAAAGACTCTCCATCATCCAGATTACTTAGATATTATTCACAAAATTGCAGTAGTTCCAGACTTGTGCTGTTTGAATATCTTATGATAGTATTCTATTTAATTGACTGCACACAACCTAAAAGTGGCAGTTTTGCAAAATTCCTTTTCATTTCACTTTACATTTGTGTTTGAGAGACCACAGAGCCATGAACAAAAGGACAGTGAACATGGCTTGAGGAAAATTGCAGGAGACTGTCTTACTTCTGCAACCATCCGAGTTTCACTGGTACTGCCTAACACTCGTGGGGGAAACAAGTTCATTAAATAGGCATGGAATTTACATATTACTTAGCATGAGCAGCCTACTTGTTAGGTAGGACTGATTTGTTTCTTTTGGTCCTCTCATGCCTGCGCTCCGTGCATCCCCTTAAATCACCTGTTCACTGAACGGATATGCAGCCCCGCTATGTGCTTGTTTGTTTGTCTTCACCTGGTGCCTGAGGCTGAAGGTCTGAGTTGCATTTTTCAGTTACAGACAATTGGAGGTGAGAAGCATGACATATGGGTTCATCAGTTCAGGAGAAAGCTGGTTTTGGAAAGTGGGTTTCAGATCAAGTATCTTACTGCAGAATTTTCTCTGAACTTTGTAGACACTCTCTTTTAAAAATCACACTAAGAATATTTGAATATAAGTATCTTCATTAATGCAAAGTATTAGGCCAGATACCAGTGCAAAATATCCTGTTTTCTTGAAAGGCTGGACATGATGCCAGCTTTATAGACACTGCTAGAAAGGAAGACAAAGGTCTTATTTTCAGAAATGACAGAACTATTCTAACCAGATACAACTGGAACTGGACTGATTTCCCAGAGGCTACTTTAGTACACATTAGTTGAAATACAAGGCATACTTTTGAAAATTTGGACAAGAATATGATAAACCCATTTGTCCCTGGTTTTATAGTTGTCTCTGTCACTGTGTAACACGTATCTAGACTGGTGGGCAGGTGTAGGGCCAGTTCTTTGCTGTTACTGGTACTATTCCCTAATCCAATAGCAAAAGGCATGTGTGCATCAGCTCCCGCACACTACACTGAAAGTACTAAGTATTCGCCACCCAGAATGCTAGCCTGTGTACAGCTCAGGATTTATCAAGCATTAGGTATTATGCTTAGAATGAACATTCAGAGATTACTTTTCCCATTAAAATTAATTTAATATATACACTTTGCAGCATTTGGGTAAATTCATTGCTTTTTCTAAATCTTCTGCCTAACTGACTAATGAGACAATTTGAGAAAACTTATTGCACAAGAGGGCAAATCTACCCATAGGAATTCAGTTCTTTTTAGTCACCTGCATGTTCACAAGACATTTTTAGATAATTATGCAGCTCTTATTGGTAAACGTGAAAAAACTGAAGACCAAAGAGCTTTTTCTTGGCAAATAGTGAAGTTTTATATTTCACCCTTATAGTCACTCGTACTGCACTTCCCTCAGTGGTAATGCTGAAATAGTTCTGAACTAGTAAAATAAACCTTTAAAAAGTTTCAAGCAGATTTTCTTGTTTTAAAAATGATGATTTATGATTATGTGAACTAGGTTTAATATGCATTAGGAATTCAAATGCTGTTGCAATAATTTTTTAGTAAAAGCTGCTTTTTAGAACTACCTTTGCACATTCTCTCCACAAGCAATAATTCTTCATCTATAGAGTAATTTATTTCTTCTGGTTTTAATATGTTACAGATGAATGGTTGTATGTCTTTCCTGTTAGAGCATTACAAGACAGGCCACTTTTGCATTAGGCTGGTACTACAACAGATACCTGTGGTGCTCTTCATGGTTCATGTGGTACTAATTTAAATGGGAAGTTGCACATATTTCATTGAAACACTTGGTAAAGCCAGCTTTCACAGAAGGGTGCAAATGATGGACTGTTCTCTGTGTGCAGCTGAACTGCTCTAAATGTGTCAGTGAGGGTTATGGATCATTTCATTCACCCATCAGCTCTGGTCCGCTGTGTGTACAAATCACAGTATAGTGTCATCCAACAGAACATTCCTGACAATACTAGAACATTTATAGTACTGCCATTTTTAATAGGAGTTCTGCAACCCTGTTTAAATAGTATTACTTCTTTAACTCTTTAAAATACGAATTTGAAGTCATTTTTGTTTTCCCTCTCTGTTAGATGCAGCATCCCCTGTTTGGACTCTTTGCTCATTTTTCTTGGCTTCATAGCTACCAGGAGAGGAAATAAGAAACACTCAAGGTTAAGTTGCAGCTAGGACCTACATTCGAGAATATTTCAGAATCCGTAAATGGTATGTTATTTTCGTTTTTTTCCTTGGCAGTGATCTTTGGATAATTCAATATCCCCTGAGCATACAGTCCCTTTAAATACCAAACAGTCCGCTTTCATTCTCTGTCAAGAATTGATTGAATTGATGATAAAATTTACAGGATTAGTGAACCCTTTGTCTTTCCATTGTCAGGAGAAAAAGCATTTTTAGCAGTTGCAGTATAGTATTTTCCCATTACCTAGACTTTACAGCTGAGAAAAGAGAGAAACTTGCTGAAATTTAAAAGGAAACATTGTCAGTGGCTTTATATCATCAATAGAGGAAATTGCAACAAGAAATCTAGTATAATTATGATTATTGTAAAAGCAAAGGCATGTATTTGTATTTACTGAATGGCCAACTGTTTTAGGGCTTACTTCTTTTGTGTTACTTCCATTTTAGAGTTGATTCCACCTAATCCTACATGATAGACTGAAATATCTTGCACATAGAAATGGTACTGACCAGACATACAAGTATATATATTCAGGCTCCCTTTAGTCTGATTTGCCGTTCAAAATCAAGGGCTGAAAGCATTTATTTTTTTCTGAAGAACGGATGACTTATCTAGGTGCAAGGGAGATGTTCACTCAGGTTAAATTAAGGTAGCTTACTCATGATATTGTAGTTATAAACTCTTGGTAAATCAAAAACTTGCAGTCACTAGAGACTGACAGGCTCCTACCTCAGACTTTGAGGTTTCTCTATGGAAAACTCATCATCTACGCTGGGCACCAACACTTACGCAACATGAATATATCCTAGCTGACCAATTATCAATTTAGAAGTCTGTATTTAAGAAAAATGATTTGAGATGTTTTAGTACAAATCTTGACACCTGGTAACTTCCCAAATCAGTTCACCATGTCATAGCCTTTCAGAAAGTGCCTAATTTTGGGCCCATGCTGCTTCCCTTGAACATAATTCATTTCTGAGTTTACACCAGCCACTGTCGTTCTGCACATCTCCTAGATACATGGGGAGTGCTCTGAAAGTGGCATTCTTAAAACTAAGTTGAAACCAGCAATAATTTTTTTAGTTGAACAACATGGAATTTTTCCTGAATGTGACTAAGCCTGCAAATCCATCGTGGCTGAAGTTAGTAACACCAGAAAAATTTCTAACACACTGTTTCATCACTTGAAAACAAAGATCCTGGATCATCACTGGCAACTACTGTACATGAAAGGATATTAACTATTGAATATGGATTACTTCTAGCTGTGGCAGAGAGTACTCCCCTGTGGACAACAATAACAACTAAGTCAACATATGCATTATTTATACTGTTTTTAACAACACCCCATGCTCATCCTGCATACACACATTACCAGCACACCCACAAAAGGAACCATGAGGTCTCATGGAGTCTTTTATTATTATTTTCAGTTTATCACTGCTAAAGTTTCACTTAGCCCCTTTACAGAAACTGAATCTTTTCAGTGCTTCTAGGTGCCGGATTAGAGGCAGTTTGGGGGGGCCACTCTTCACAGCCACACAGTGACATCTTTCTTCTTTCTTGTGGGATGCAATGGTGGCTCAAGAGGCTAATGAAATAGGAATAGGTGGGGCAAAAAGATTTAATTCCTTTTTTGTTTGTGGGATTGCTTTTCTACTGATGATCATGCAGATTCCAGAATATGTTCAAACATAATTTTTCCCGTAGTAAAATCTACTTGCTACTCTATTCAGAGCTTTCATGTCAGGTTAAGGGCCAAGTTCTACAAGGTTCAGGCAAAATCCCTCACATAATTTTTAAATTAGAGAGAATTAGCATACATTTTTTTTGACTTGGGAGTATGGTGTACTTAATCCTTGCATGCTCTTAATCCAGAAGTAACTCTTTCTTCTCAGCTTTTGATTCTTGTGTATATTTAAATTCAGTTAAACATTAATTTGCTAAATAAATTTCAAAAAATTCACACTGTAAAAAAGTTAAGTTCACTGTACAAATAGTTTTGAATTTAGTCTTCCTGTTATGCGGTAGAAAGTTTCCTCTTCTTGCATTGACTTCAGTGAGACCAGCATGAATCACTATTTTTGCTTATGTAAATTAATGAAACTCCATCAGTGTTATCAGTAAGTCTGTCAGTGTAAAATAACTAAAAAATATGACCATCTTTGTGTCTTTTGGCCCTGTGAAATTATTACTGGTGGGGGGAGGTTATCTTTGTTGGCAACTTGTCTCCTCTCAGAGCTAGAGGACAAGGGTCTACTCTTGGCTTTTCCAGATATGCATAGTGTGTTATGGAGACACTCCAGCTTCTCCATAAATAAACCCTAACAATACAATTCATCCACCCTGTAAGTAAAAAGAAATGCCATTACACTTTCCAATTTCTGAAATTAAAGTTGACAGACAATTGTGATATGCTCGGAATATATGATTGAAATTATTTGCGAGATTAAAAACCGTAAATTACTCCATTTCACACCATGTGTAAATAATGTTTCTTTATGCCCCTTCATTCAAGACTGTATGTTTGGGAACAGTCAGTTTTTCTTTAAAAAAAATCCATTTGTTAAAAATGAGACATGATTTCTTGCCAGGAAAGCTGACAGAGGAAAAAAAATATGGTGATGGAGAAGATTCTTTTCATCTGCTTCTGAGTGATCACTGTGTGATGCTGCTTCCTAAGTCCCTAGCTAAAAGCCAGCCTCACTACAGAAAAATTACTCGTATCCATTTCCCAAATTGAGTAATGGCAAGCAAAGATTCTTGGAATATATCTACACCCCACAATGAAAGGCTGTGTTAGACGTACTCTAGTGCACTCTGAGTAAGCTGGCAAGTCTGTATAGTGAGGATATAAGCGTGTGACGCAGAAGCTATAAAGCCACATTAAAGTAGCATAGCCCTGACAGACAGGACTAATAAGCCCATATGCAGTGTCTTCTGCTCCAAAGATAACCCACTCCTAAATTGCTTGGGTGCCTCTGTGTGGGACTTCACACACAGGCAGTCTTGTCAAATGCCACACAGGAGTTTTATTCTCTTGCCTGGTTTCTGGTTTCTGCAAGGGGAGGCTTATGGCTTCATCTTTATACTTTAGATCACTATAGCTGGATATTTGAAAGGCTGTACAGAGATGGAACAAATCAAGAAAAGCATGAAAGAAAATTTTGCTGAAGAGGGAAGTTCAGCATGGCTTGCTGGTGCTTCTGCTTCTAAATAGCAGTCTTTTTCATACAGAACTCCTATGTAGGAGGCTTGCAGGCTGGTTATAACTCTGATTTTTCCTAAACCAGCTTTTTTGTTTGTTTTCTTCTACCCAGTGTGTACCCATGTACTGTGTACCAAGCAATTGACCTATATAAATCTGTAGAGAAACATAATTGCCAGCAACACGATTTTCAGAACTTCGACATTATCTTGAATATGTTGTAGTGATTATTTGACAGAGCATCAGTAATGCAGCTTGTGATTGACAAAAAACAATAATGTTGAAAAATGTGATTAAAACTTTAAGCACCTGACCACATTTCACAAATACTGATTGCTTAATTACCACTCACCCATTGACCAACATGTCTCTAACAAGGAACGTTTGTTTTCAAGTGCACATTGCAAGTTCCAAATTGATTAGCAAAACATTAAATGAGTTTTCCCTTTCCTGTTTTACAAGTGTTCATTTTTGAGCCCAAGTACATCGCATTCCTACATCTCACACTGTTATGCAATGTGCAGGTTAGAATTAGTGGAATTCCTAAGCCATGAGAGAATTGCAAACTCTTTTCCCATTGATATTCCACAAAGGAAGTGAACTTGGAAACTAATGTGGTTTTGGGGAAAAACCTGAATAGAGGCCTTAGTGGTGTTCAGTTTACAGGAGTTGGCATGTTGTTCAGTTTTGTCCAATTATCAATAAATAAGAGGGATTAGCTGCTGGTAAAGGTGCAGTGGACAAAAGGTGCAGGTCACATGCAGTGAATTCAGAAAAGTGAGAGTGTACTTAGGAAAAAAAGCTTTTCTAAATTAGCAATAAAAAGAGATGATTAGGTTAACTGTTTAGTTTCTAAAGTATATAAATCCTGATGATATGAATTCACTGCTGAATTATACCCTGAGTGATATGTCAAGGTTCATCTAACTTTCATCTTCTTACTACCAAATAATCATTTAGCTCTTCATCTAACTTGCCACACAAAAAACAGAGCCTTTGGAAACCGACGAATATGACCTTGAGAACTGAAGCCAAAAGAGAAGACAAACAGAAAAGAAGTGAAACTTCAACAGGTTAAAATGTAGATTAATGATTTTAGATGTTTAAATGTCACTCTCTCTATTCGCCTGAAATTTGCCCTGAAAGGAAGAGTAAAAATGTTCGAGTCTTTAAGTACTGAATGTGAGCTTTAATGGAAGGTGTTTGGTACAGAAAGTATGTTGATTTATGTTATGAACAGTTTCTTAGCTTTTATATTCCCTCTTTCAGTACCAATTTAAGCAGTGAGATAATCAAAGTTAATTAAGTGAAGTTTGGTATTTAGAGTTTAGAGATGCAGATGCTTTGAGACTGATATTTTACACTGTCCAGAAATCGGAGAAACGGCGGATCAAGGGTTATCCATACTCACAGATTAATATGGAGGCTCTGAGCTGGGTATGGAAAAGCACCTCCTACTGTGTACATAGAGTCTAGGTATCCAATAAATCTTTGTCACACTAGTTCTCCAGGTGAAGAGCAGAGAAGGACACAGTAAGACATAGAAGTGCTCAGCAACAGAAATTTTAGCCAGTGGAACGTTGTCTGAAATCTGACATTGCACATTATACCATTAACTGATAAAGCTTATTGGACAGCACATTCCCTATAGAACTCTGTACACAAGTAGTTTCTATCCAATTTGCTGTATGTCTGAATGAATAATTTGTGGGAGGAGTGAGAAGAGAGACTATAGTATTTGCAATGTATTTTAATTTTAAAATGCCAAGTTTTCTGCAAGCTGGCCTGCTGGACAGTCTCAATTTCTCTTCAGCACATGGAAATTGATACTTCAAGTTAGTTTAAAGCCCTAGATAACATGACAGGCACAGAAATGTCCCCTGGTAGTTCTGTTGTTAAAAATAACCAGCTTAGTCAGCTGCCTCTTAAACATCATGCTTGTGCTGAGGGGGCCAGAAATGGAGATACCTCTGCTTTGTCTATTAGTTTTTGTCAACAAGCAAGAAAAGCAGGAGAAAAAGACATGGCTAGGCAGCTTGCTTCATGAAGCAAATACGCCTCCAGCATCCTATAGGTATTCTTTATACACCTTCTGTGTTCCCAGCATAAACATTCAACGTTGGAGGGCACAGAGCAGATGAATGGCTGGGGTACTAGAGCACCGCTCCCTCATTTCTTCTCATGGAGCTGACCAGAGCCCCTGTCATTTAAGGACTGTGCTGCTGAACTTTCAGTAGTTTACCACTTTCCCAATCAGCTACCATATGGTAATAAACCCAATGCACATAGCAAGGGATGTTGTTCATTTTTGATTAGAGGAGGTTGGAGACACATATTCCATTTTATGAACTAAAATACCTGCTGCAGTTGGCTTGTGGATTGTACTTTTCTCAGGTATATGGCCTGGAAAATGGCTGATCTGTGCCAAGTAAGTGATGTTTATCAACTTGCAGCTTTTTATGAACGCAGGGGAGAAAAATGTTTATAACAGGATTATAAAGACTTGAATCAAATCCAGAAAACTGTTCTTGTTTTCTAATCTGCAAACACGTAAATACTGTTATAGCTCTGAAAGTAGAAAAAAAGTGTAACTTTCCAAATAAAATTCTATTAAAGTCTGCAAAGTTAATTAATGTAATAAATATGCCTGCACTATATTAGGTGACAAACTTACCACTATTATCTCTTCCTATTTTCTTCCTGGGTAACTCAGTACATCAGTATTCTAAGGCCTTGCATTTTATAGAGTGCACTCACTTAACTATCGCCACCCAAATCCAAGTATTTCAAAAATACACAGCGGCGAGTTATAAACAAAAAGTGATTATGATTATAGTTAACAAAGTTTGGAGCCAGGCTTTTCTATTGCAATTTTATGGGAGAAGGTAGTATAGATTCCTTATTAAGAGGTTATAATTGCTGGAAGTGGCATACCATGTTTGTTTTATGAGACTATTATTGTTTAATAAAGGTGGCAATAGAGGAAATGACTGAGAAAAGTTCATCATACACATAGTGGAGAAATAAAATCTCTATGAAGTCTGCAGACCATGTCTTGTGATGTCAGCTACTCTTGTCACTTCTTAGTTATGCTCCACTGGATTGTAAAGAAAACTAACTGATTCACTAACCTGGCCAGCACAAATCCTTGGGCTATCTTAAAATAGTGGATATTCCATTAACTGAGTATTCCATGTATCTTGGAGAGGAAAAAATGTCCTGTGTAATACATGACTAAACTACTTTTTTTTCTGAATTTCAACAATTCAAAGACCTGTCACTCTTCTCACCTTCCTCTCTCTTAGTAAGCATATCCATTTTTTATAAAGAATCATGCTTGAGACTGCAGCCTAGTCATAAATATCAGCACTCCTTTTTCTTCCCTTTTTAAGTAGTAGAAACACAGCTCATCATATTTTCTAGTGGTTTTTGGTGCTTTTGTTAGCTGAACAACACCAGCTAATAGTCCAATCTGTGATGGATTCTCGCTGTGCAACATTTTCTCCCACCAAGCCAGTAGGACTCTGCTGAGAATACTGTATGTTCATTGCAAGTAAAGGCATCCAAATCTGGGGTTGCTACCAAAATCCCTCGCTCACTGGCTGATGGTGTCACTGGGAAGCTGTCTCTGCCACCACGCACAGTGTCAGTCTGCAAAGCCCCATCTATTAGGAGGGTTCAGGGCATAGTTTGGTGGCCTACAGGTACAAACCAGAAAATTAAACAGAGAGCTGAAGTGTCTAAAGAAAGGTGTTTACATTTCAGGTCGTGTTTGTATCCTGGTTGACTGAGGATTTAAGTCATGTCAAATCCAAACTTTGTTTCCAGTGGCTCCTAAACTTTCAATAAATGAATACATTCCGAACTCAGTGCTTCCACAGAGTTTCTCAAACGTTATCCCCACTAATGGGAAGCAGTTCATGAAGTAGTTCGATTACTCACTTTCTGTTATTCCCCATTACCAGATGTTCTAAATCTGACCTGTACTTTCACTAGACTTGCTGTTCCAGAATTCACAACAGTGATTTTTTGAATTTCATTCTGAGTGACATTGTGGAACAGCACTAAAATTTGGTTCAATATTCATTAAATAACATATCTTGTACATTGACAATATTTTAGTGATTTCGTGAAAGTGTCACCAGTAACCTGTGACTAGATTTTTTACCCTGTTCTTGAAAGAGAATGCTGGACTATACGCCTAAATGGAAGAGAGTCCATTGCTTGGCCTTAGCTACTGCCATCTATCTCTGCCTGGGAAGGAAAGGAATAGAAATGTAATTTCTTCCTCTTTGTTGTTGCTATTGCTTCATTTAAGAACCTATTAAAGGTTTGCTGGCCCTCCCCTCCCACGCCTTTTTTTTTTAACTGCACTATTTGGCACTCCAGTACCAGTGGCTAATTTTTACCATGTAAAGAAATATTAGTGGTCATACATATGCAAGTGTTGGAAGACACTTGCACATTTAATTCTCCACAACTGTCTTGGCAAACAGTAGCTATGTTTTATCTTTCCTGTAACTAGACTGCATTTTTAATATGCTACATTTCCATTTACTTCTGAAATCTCCTGTAAGAGCTGGGTTAAATGAAAGGCAAAAATAGGGTCTTTGTTTCTAAAAGTGCATGAAAGAAGAAACAAGCAGAGTTAATGCATGTAAAACAAAAAGTAACATAACAGAGGCACACTTCAGTTTGGTTCCACGTGCAACACTGTGATACGAGTGTGCTTTTCTGTTCATTTGTTCAGACAGGGACAAATTCATTTAGGCCAAATTCCCTCTCATACACAAACAAGGACACCTAAGTATATGAGGCGTTTAATGGAACAGTTAATCTAATTCTGAGATAATACATTAATTGTTGTAAGTAGAAGTACAGAATTTAGTGCTCTGGGCTTTAGTTTATTGCTCATTGTTCTTTTCACTTATAACTGTTTTATCTGTGCTTATGGATATGCACATGCATTGTCTGACACTCTGCTGTGTGTTGTGTAACCTCTATCTTACTACAATGTAAGGTCTAAAGAGCCAAGCTTGGAGAGTGTAAACAAAACAAAGTCAACCAAAGCTGGTTCTTCCAGGGCTAAAGTCAAAAATGATAGGGATGAAATCAGAAATAACATCCAAAGGGTTTTTTAAATTACAAGTAACATAAAATTGCTTTTTAAAAATTAGATTCAAAATTCAAATTTTTTTGAGTTTTCATTGAAGCTGTTCCAATAAAAACAATCAGGAAGTTAAGGTGCCTGAACAACATCCTACGACTGCACTGCAGTTCATACATCACCTCACATACCACCTGTCCCTCAAACCCTTGCATCACCTTTAGCAAACACCTTCCAGCATGTGAATTTCACCCGTAGCAGAAAATCATCTCTTAATCCCACCGTGCTGCATCTGTATGAGAGATTTGCAAGCTGTGGGTAAACATGCAGTGATTGCTGATACTTGCGAGGCTGGAGGACTTTAAGGAACAGTAGAAGGCTTCAGAGACCTTTAAATGAGAGAGCCAACATGTTCTCCTCTCATCAGTTAGTTAATCAGAAAAAGACAGAGGACTGGTTCTGTGTGACTGTAGGACAGCTATAAGTCACTCCTGCAGCAGTAGGGGCTGTATAGAGCCACCACTGACGCATGTATGCACAAGACAAAAGACCTAAATGAAACGAAAGCATCAACAATGCTGAGCAAAGGTTCAGCTCTGAAAGTCCTCCCTTCACTCTTGCATATGCATGTAGGACAGTTCTTCAGCAACCAGATTGGCTGTAAATAGTCAGAATGGTAAGGCTTGCTGTGTAGAAAAGGCTTCATCCCAGTTTCTGAGCAACTGACAGTGCAAATAGAAGCCCTGCCAGATAAAGAGGATTAGGTGTCAGATAACTTCCTACACAATGGGCACTACTCCCTGGCAAGGTGCCACTCTTCCCAAGTTCAAGATATGGAACAGGGTGATGGAAACTCCTGATGAATTGGTGTTCCACACTTAGAGAAGACCTTCAGTTCTCCAACTACACCAGATGTTGCACCACTATCCTCCAGGATGTGAGAAAAGTACTCTTTTTTGTATTAGTGATGTCCTTCTTCCATTCACGGAGCCATGTTCTGATTCACTGTCTTGTGCTGGCCACCTTCTACATGTCTCCTGGAACACCTTCTCTACCCTTTCTTCTGCTCAGGTAGCTCCTGGCTGTCTTGTTGAAGTTCTCCACCAGGTTGTAGAAAGGGTTCCCATAAGTGAGGGATTGAGGACCTGAGTGGTGGTGCATGCTCCAGGCCACACTGCCTTGCAGGGTATGTGCTATTGGATACAGACACTTCAGGCAGGGACCTTCACAAGCGTGAGTTATCCAGACTTCATATGCATGTACCCTACAGCACACTAACAAGCAATACTTTTTCCCTTATTGTCCCAACTGGGACAGGTTAATTGCAACCCACAGGTTGTTTTCAACAATGTGAGCAATGAGGGAAAGTCTTAAAGTACAGTTAGTGATAGACTGTGAGCCATGGGGTTCACTTGGTGTAATCTAGACACTTAGAGGCCTAAAGATTCTTTGATATCAGAGATGCAGATGTGTATGTGTCTGAGAGACAATGGAAGTTGAAATGTACACTTTCTTACTCCTTTCTTTCCAATCTTTTCCTGAGTTCCTCCTCTTCTGATCCACCGATATGTGAACATATAAATGTATACTGACGTATATGTGTATATAAATACATTTTTATATGTGTGTATATATGAATGTGGGCTTCCCCTTCTGTGACCCTTACATGAACGATTTAGTTATACCTCTTTACTTAAAATCTCTGAACTTGACCCAGATGAGCACAGATTAAAGGATGACTAACTATACCAATTAGTCTGAGAATCCTGTTCTTGCTAATTAGATATTAAAGAAAATGAAGATTCAATATTCCAATCTCAGTGGTTTTAACTGAAAAAAAGGTCCTAATACTGAAAGTCTAAATAATACAAAAACCCTTCAGAAGGGCCCATTGTTGTAAATGGATCTGCACCTGTGGGAAACATCAAAGTCAGCATGTCTTTTCCTTTGAACTGTATTCTCTTTTATCCTCAATTTTTCTTCTATCTGTTTATATATAAAAAACCAATATTATTAACACTCTGGCATCTTTCCACCAGTATCATGAGTTAATCCAAGTCTGAGCAATAGATCAGTGAAACATTCTTTGGGGATACTACTACAAGCAGAGGGTATTTATTTACATGTTCCTTTCCAAAAGCATGATGGCAAAATTTTCAAATGTTTCCAGCAGATGTCCGCTTCCACTAAAATCACCATTGTTTCAGAGATTCAGATAAAGTCTGATTGCTTCTGAAAATCACACATGAAAGCTTTCGTTAGTGGAACTTTCTGTTACACAGTCCTACAACTGAGACAGGAATAAATAGATACCACAAAAAGTGAATTCAGAAGCTTTTCTTGTTTTGGGAATAACTATGGTTGAGGAAATGCTTGGTCATGTGCATGGTTCAAATACATTCAGTGATATCAATTTCCTGTAGTGTTTGCCCAATAAGTAGATCATAAATATTAAAGTTTGTTCAGCTGTTTTCTCCATGTTAGTGGTACCATTTTAGGCAATATTCATAGAATAAAGGCCACATTTTAACTATCTAGCAAAAAAACGATTCAAAGACTTTCAAACATTATCATCCTTAAAATAAAGCTAAATATGCATTCCCTATCCATAATCCCATTATTAATTAAAGAGTATTGTTGAAGTGTTCCTTTTCAAAGAGTCTGAGAAAGTGAATTGCATCAACCTGAAGCCAAATTCTTCACAAAAAGTAGCAATGTAACCTGAAAGGTGACTATTCTTCTCAAGGAATCCATCAAAACCCCATGTACTTATTACTTTTTCTTGTAAGCACAGGTAAACTAACAAAATGGGAAACTAAATATTCACAAGAAGATAAAAATGAAGCAAGAACTGCCCGTAATGAATAAAAAGAATACAATCTACAGAATCAACAATACCAAAAGCAGCTAGGAATAACATTAGCAATGTCAAATGTATGAATTTTGAACACACTGTCAAAGCTCGTCTGCCATCTTCACCTACCTCAATCTTAGCAGGGCTGCTGCAAGAAGCCTACAGGTAAAAAATTCCATAGAACTGTGCATACCAATACTAAGAATGGCAGTCAGGCAAAAAAGGTTGCATGACAGTTTCCCTTTGTTCTCTTGTTTTGCAAATATCTTTTCCCTTGATAAGGAGTATTTTGGACATGCCAATTTATAATAACCTTTGTGAATCATTCTGTTGGGAAGTCACACTTTTGTTCCATGTTTGGTTGTGAGAGATTTATCTGTCCAGATCTTGCAGAGATTAATGAGAGGAAACATACAGAACATGCAGAGCAGTCTGCCATCACAAACAGAGCTTTTGATTCTGAGAGCCTGGAGAAAATGGCATCCTCTTTCATAGGATACAACATAGTCTATACTATATTCTTTTTATTTCTCTCTGATAGAGAATGATATGCAGCAAGAGCTCACTCATCCTACGCACCCCTCTTAAGGGTTTTCATGCACATCTTTAGGACTGTTGTGCAACAGCATGATGACAGTGGCATCTCTATTGTTACCAAAAGCCCGATAGTGGTCACAAGGCAACATCTCCTTTGTGACGGCCTGTGAAACACCGATGTTTTATCCATGCTAGTAAGTTAAAAGAAGAATGAGTACTCACCATGCTGTGCAACTAAATTGGAACTATCAGAAGGTCTGTCTTACTCTTACTTTCATTTGTTTCCTGACTCTGTCCCTTCTGTGGTATTATAGACAAAGTCACCCGTGAAGGCACGGCCTGTAAGGGTGGTACATGTGGAAATAAAACATTAAAAAAAATAGAAATTATTTGCTTTTAGAGCTACCTGTGCTGGCTTTATTTTTGGTCTTCTGAGCTTTAAGCAGTCTGAGTTTGTGGTTCTGAGGTGTCTAATTACAGATACATCTCATTACCTTTTGACTGGCAAGATTTCTTCAGCTAAATCCTAAAATGCTGACCAGAAAAGCCTCAGTCCTCTAGCAGACTGAATACTGCTCACCCTCTGGAATGCTTTCACTTGGGGCTCCTGAGGATGTAAGCGCAGTATCCAGTCATGAGCTATTAAATTACCTGTAATTCCCAAAAGAGGATGAAAGGTATTAATGAAATTTGCTTCACGCACTTACATGTGCATGACTGCACTTTTTTGTTAGCTAGAGCCATGAGTTTCTACTTTATTGCTATCCTTTTGTAGTATCTACTGCACTGCTGCCCCTCCATGCAGAGCTCTTTGATATAGATGATGGATTCCCCCCTCCCTGGAAGTGTTCAAGGCCAGGTTGGGTAGTGCTTTGAGCAACCTGGTCAGTGGAAGGTGTCACTGCCCATGGCAGGGGGCTTTAAACTAGATGGTCTTTAAGGTCCCTTCCAACCCAAACCATTCCATGATTCTATGATTGTGTGTCAAATCGTCTTTTTACTTTCAGCTTTACTGATGTGTGATGATGTGTATTTATGTATTTTACATATAGCTTGTGCTAGTACATATACACACATATGAAGTAAATACGTACATCTGAAAAGAGTCTAAAGTACAAAATCCAAAAGATGTGAAATACTCTGCATATAATGAAATCAGGCAATAATTTGAATTGAAAAGAAGCTGACCACAGAAATCTTTGTAAAATGCCTGTTTTTTTTCTTCTCAGGAAGATATGAAAAAGAAGATATATATTTATGGAAATATTCCTTAGCAAGCATAATAATATAAGAAGGGGAAAAAAGAAGGATCAGTGATTCATTAGAAACTATTTTTCTTTCTTATGAAATATGAAAAGAGAAAGTGAAAGAAAACAGAGTAAAATCTCATTTACTCTGAAGAAGCATAGACTTGTCAAGGATATTATCAACAGGATTTGAATTTTCTTCCACAGTTAACTGGATTTCTTTTTGGCTGAAAAGGAATTTCAAATCATCATTAGCATAAAACACCATCTTAATAAAAAAAAAAGAAAGAAATATTAACCTCAATTCTTCCAGAATGATTATGACCATTAGAAAACACACCTGGAAGGCAAGGCCAGCAGCTTCCTTGTTTGTTTTGATAAATCTAAAGGAGGAAAGAATAAAACAGGTACACAAAGTTATGTGTTAACACTTGCTGATTATTATTATTTCATTTTCTTATGCTTCAAGTATTCTAACTGTAGGAATATCCTTATGCAGAAGTAAACACTATGGAATATTATGAGACAGATGATACACATTTTTCACACTTCAAGCAGATTGTAAAGATTCTGAAAGTTTTGTTCGATTTTCATTTCTAATGTTTGACTTAATTCTGAAATAACTTTGCCCTTTATCAGATCACAGAAAACTATCACTAGAAGTGGTGAGAAGGGCAGAACAGAAAGATGATTTTGTGGCTAATCTCCAAAAATACAAAATATGATGGCTTTCCCAGTAATTCTTCCTCCATATTCTGGAGACAGTCATGGCAAGGACAGCTCAGTAGGACAATATTTCCCCAACAATACAAATTTCCAATAGCTGGAACTGGTTTGTCTCAGGATTGAGGAACTTATGCAGACGGATGAACTGGGGAAAAAATGTGTTTGGGTGAAGTACCATGTATAATTCCAGTAATTTCAAAGTATTTGTTTATGTTTCAATTGTTATAAACAGTTCTTATTCAACACAGTCTCTAATGGAAGATAATTTTGAACCAGAGCCAAACTCGGAAGTTTTTATTAAAAATATCTAAATGGGATATTTGTCTACCTAAACAGTCTTCACTTACAAGCCATTTGAATCAGAAGGGTGTTTGAAAATACCTATTTCTTATACACAGCTGAATTTCAAAAAAATTGACTTTTTCTAGTGAAAAAATATTACTGTTAGATTCTTCTGAATTCAGAACTTCTTTAAGTCAAGAAAAACACAAATTACTTCACATCATAGAATCAAAGAATCATAGAAAGGTAAGGGTTGAAAGGGACCTTAAAGATCATGTGGTTCCAACCACGCTGCGGTGAGCAGGGACATCTTCCACTAGACCAGGTTGCTCAAAGCCCCATCCAGCCTGGTCGTGAACACTTCCAGAGAGGGGGCAGCCACAGCCTCTCTGGGCAACATGTTCCAGTGTTTCACTACCCTCATGGTGAAGAATTTCTTCCTAATATCTAATTTAAATCTGCCCTCTTTTACAGAATCACCGAATAACAGAACGTTAGGAGTTGGAAGGGACCTCTGTGGGTCATCTAATCCAACCCTCCTGCCGAAGCAGGGTCACCTACAGCAGGCTGCACAGGACCTTGTCCAGGCGGGTCTTGAATATC
>Ga0065711_1028637_pt1 | contig 40043 bp, 27 predicted proteins | sample Hoacrofraction12_FD_59098 | JGI IMG/M metagenome (GOLD analysis project Ga0065711, IMG submission 59098) | Hoatzin crop microbial communities from Cojedes, Venezuela - Epithelial fraction 12 v2 (version 2) | ecosystem: Host-associated > Birds > Digestive system > Esophagus > Crop | place... | reverse complement strand
CAGAGAGGTAGTGGAGGCCCCATCCCTGGAAACATTCAAGACCAGGTTGGACGGGGCTCTGAGCAACCTGATCTAGTTAGCAGTGTCCCTGCTCGCTGTGGGGGGGTTGGACTACATGACCTCTGGGGGTCCCTTCCAACCCAAAACTTTCTATGATTCTATGATTCTATGATTAAATCTCACCTATCTAGATGACACCATTATCCCACACAGCTAAGTGATACAGTTGTGAGTAATGTCTCTTATTTCTGTATGGTGGAAGGAAATGGTTGGCAAGAACTTCTACAGTTTATTATTGCACTTTTGTTATTATTCAGAATTTTTAAAAGGATTTGTTTTTTTGGTTTTTAAAACAGAAATCATGGTGAGTATTGTACCTGAGGTTTTTCAGCTTCTCCAGCAATTCAGATTCTTGGAACAGTCTTTAGCATAAAAGCAGCAAAGGCTTAATCAGCCAGCCTGCTAGTCATTTTGCTAAAATGTCTGCACGCTGCTGTATTGCACAAGCTCTAAATCATATACTCTCCAGTCACATGACGGCATATATTTGGACATCTACCCCCCTCTCTAGAATCCAATAATTGTGTGCATCCTTTTTCTAGATGAGAGGGAGGGAAGGGGAAAGGCACATTAACAGAACTTTTTTTCTTTAAATGGCAGAGAAAATTCAACAGGTCCTATGCAAGGAAGGAGCCCTACCAGTTCTTACCTTACTGCTGGAATCTCCTGACTCAGAAGTGCAGGTATGGCTCAAACAGGTCAGAATTTTAAACAGTAACAGTGTGACTGTAAGGAAAGCACAAACCACAGCACGAGGAAATGAAAAGGTGGAGAGCAGGGAAGGTTTCTCTGGAGAAAATGGGAAAGAAGTGAGAGCATCTCTGTGAAACTCAGCTCAGTCAGATGATGTATATTCAAATCACTCAATTTGTCTAGCTCCACAGGAGAAAGTTTACGATGCAGAAGTGCATCTGCCAGAGTACATTAATGCATGCACACAGTTGTTACGTGGTTACCTTCCTGTGTCTTTCAGGTCATCAGACAAGTTACATAAGCTTCTTCCTCTAGTTTTTTTTTTTTGATCCTAACTTTGATCTTCCACTCCAAGCAATTTTACTAAGTGTCCTGAAAAGGCATAGCTTGCAAAGACTTTTTTCTTCTTATCATAAATGTCTGGGAAATCTTCCTATTTTATGCCTATCACAGACATCTCTGTGATTCTGCACACTTAACTGAGAGCTGGTCTTGGTTCAGAAGTACTCTGATGGAAAACTATGAATCAGAGTTGTAAACCTTAAAGTCCGCTAGTTCATGCATTTGGTCCTCTGAGTAGCACAGGATTGTTTCCTCCATCGGCTTTGTCATCTCTGTTCAGATCATTTTAAATGTCTGAAGTGATGGAGCTGGAATTGCTTTCTGCTAACTGTTTCAGCATCATCAGCTTTCTCTGAGATTCATCTTAAAAATTCCTTCTCTGCAGTTCAACCCGTTCCTTCTAATTATACCTCTCTAGTAATACATACCCATATATAATCCTCCCTAGCATTAATGTTCAAATCCTTTGAAAATCATTTCTCGGCATGGCAGGGCAATGACTACATCCGGTTTGAGTAAATTAATGTAAACATGTAATACAGTAGATGCAGATGAGCTGACTTGGGTGCCAGCAGCAGTGTTGTTGCAGCAACACAGCACATTCCCAAATACCCAGGGTCCTGGTGGGTGACTGGGCATGACTGCTGGTGTAGCGACAGCAGATTGTGTCACTTTTCCTGGAGGAAGCCCACTTAGGCTGTTAATCACATCTACCCAATAAAACACCCTTAAGATGAAAAAGCACTTTATTTTCATTAGCTCTAAATCTGAGCATTTCTCCAATTTATTTTTATTCTCTTCAACATGGCACCACTGTGACCTCCTCCTTCTCTACTTTTTCCTTGGTTCTCTGCAGTATTACAGCTGTGCTGCCCTAAGCAACGTGGCAGCCAACGCTCAGCACCACGAAGCCATGCTGAGACCTGGAAACAGATTCCTGCTGCGGACACTCATCTGTCTCCTATCCTCTTCTGTGGACAAGGTAAAGCTGTAGCCTTCTCTTTGCATAAAGGCTTAACATCAAAGTAGAGCTGTAAACTTGGGCTTCCAGTTTCAGGCTTCCCATGAGAAAAACCACATATATTAGAAGATACATAGGTTCTACAAGGTCAATGTGCAGAGAAAGAGAAGGGAAATCATTAAAGTGGTTCCACAGCCCGGACACTTCCTTTAGACTAGAATGGCCTGTATTCTTTAAACTTCAAACTATGTGTGTGAAGTGCTCTGTCCAGGCTCTCAGCTATCTTTGATCATCGTGTCTGCAACAGAAGGTAGCTGGAGCATCTATTATGCTACTTTGTTTGTTTTTGGTATCCATAGCTTTGACTATATGGCTTCAAAGAATAACGTCTTCAAAATTTTGCTTTGTTTGGAGCCACACCAAAGAAACTTCAGGAAGCCGCAGTTCAGGATTTAAAGGCTGGAACCTAAATTCCTTCTAGGAGGGAGATGAAAAAAAGGCAAAGTAAATGAGGCAAATTCAGTCATTTTCCTATAACTCATCTGACAATGCTAAAATATACCAACATCTGAACCCCACTGGCTCTTCCACATCAGCAACAGGATGACTGGTACTAGAGGAGGTTGCAAAAATTCATCAAAACTTTGAAAAAAAAAAGTCACATTGCAAAATTTGTTCTGAAGATACTGTAATAGCTTGCTAGTGTTGTCAAGTTTATTTTGCATACAGTAGGCAAGAACATGCATTACTGAAACAGCTTTTTTTTTACCCTCTCTCTTTTCCTTGTTTTTTTTGTCCTCCTTTGGCGCAAGCAGGTTTCAAGCCAGGCGTGTGTTTGCCTAAGAAATTTGGCTACCAGTGGTAAGCAATATCTTGGAGATAAACAAACCACACTTTTTTCTTTCTTTCTGCCTTTCAGAGTGAGCACAGGGGGCTGGGAAGCTTTCATATTATACCCTCTTTTCTACATTTTAACTAGATATTAAGAGAAGAGGGAGGTGCAGTACATACACTAACTAAACCAGCCTCAGAGCTCCCAGGCAGTGAGGGGAAGTATCTGGACAAAGTCAGAGAGACAGCAGGGGTCGTCTTATGCACAGAGCCTTTACAACTGTGTTCAGTTTTTCTCCCTTCCATGTTTCCTAAGCATTAAACCTGGTTAGGACCAAATGTCTCCTGAAGTTGCTGCTTGAGTAGGCACCTGCCTTCTCCCAAGGCATGAATCTGTCTGTCATTAAATAGCATTTTCTCCCGAGCACTTGTCATCCTCTCATCCTATCCTATTGAAAGCCCAAGATCCGTTTCTACAGCACACTTGGGAGATGAAAGCAGAGGACTGGCACTTGCTGAGGTTGCAGGGACAGGTCGGGTAGGAGGACTCAGCCAGGATGGCCGACCCCTCCTCTGGCTGACCATAACTCGGTGAGAGAGGTGGTGCTTGGGGAGGTCTTTCCATCTGCACAGCAGAAGCTGCTGCCTTCTCGCTGATCCTTAGGCCCACGAAGCACTCGGAAAATTCCCCTCCTTTCTTCTCGCTGAGATTCAGACATGAACTGAAGGGTGCCCAGAGCTACTTTGTGCTCTCAAGCCTGCATTAATCCTTTGGCAAGAGGAGCCAGAACAGATGAGGGTTTATTTTTATAACCAAACATCCAGCATTGTGTCATCTCTCAGAGGTGGGGAGGTCCCCTCTAAGTCTCATCGCTGAGGCGGTGAAATGCATGTGAGTCAGGGCCTGAACGTCTCCTCGCAGTGCTCTGCAGCTCCCTGTTCTCGGTCGTTTCCCCCAACCAGCGGACATCCAGGCCGAGATGGTTGCTGAGGACGTCCTGCCCAAGCTGCACTCTCTCCTGGCATCTGGCAGTGAGGATGTGCGTCGCGCCTCCATCGCCCTGCTCTGGATACTGTCCCAGCACCCGCACAACCAGGTAGGGGAGGTCATTCCCCAAGAGCAGAAGGGAAGGAGCAGTTCTAGACCCTGCCTGGGGTGACGCTCTGTCATGGCTAAACTGCAAACAAAATGCATTTTGTGAATGACTGGTAGACTCCGTGAGGCTTCCCAGCAGTTCTCCTTCCCGTATGAATGGACAAGGTTTTGTCTACTGCATCTGCACTGTCACTCACTACCCAAGGACCCTCTCTGTTGTGGTGAGTGGGATCCAAAGGGCCCCGTAGTTAATCAGATTACCTGTTACACGACCTAGGGGAGGGTGGAGGGGAGGTGGGTGTCAGATTCCTTGGGTGTGTGGATACTACCCCGCACTCCTTGTAACTCCCTGTGGTCCCCTCGGTCCCCAGAGTGTAGGTCTCCAGGTGGGTGCAACAAGGGGCAGAACACACGCTTAGCACTGTGAGAGACTGCAGCCACGAAGGCGGCTGAGGAAGTTAATCCTTGGCTACAGAGTTTCCACACACATGGAAAAGCAAACTGATTTAGAGCGTGTATTTAAAGTGCATCAGTGCAAAATGAAGTGCAAAAATACTTCCCTATTGGACAGTTATTCAAAAGTACATTTGCATAAATTTAACACCTTTTGAATTAGGATCAAGACAGCAAGTGGGGCTAATAAAATTTGAAATCTTACTTATCTTTAGCTAATTCACCAGGACTTCCCTATGCCTTGTCACGTCCTTAGTTATAGAATGGTTCTTTTGCTGACATTCAGGGTAAACAGCACCTTTAACAGTGCAACACTATGCAAATACATGAAGAAGTCTGAGTAGAAATAAACTCCGGCAAATAAACAAATCAGTCACTCCTGCTGTACTTTCATCCTCCACATAAAACCAGTAAGTAGTGACTGACAAATTATTATTATTTTTAAATGTGCTTTTCATTACAGTAACTAAAGGCATCCTTAGGAACATGGATATGAAAGGTTTTTGACAGGTGTCTTCAAATAACCTCTTGGGAAAACCAGAGTTTGGGTAGCTAAAGCAAAAAAAATGCAAGAACCTTTCCTGCCACATTGCTTTAAGCAGTAGTGACAGATGATCTGAGTAACCACAGCTGGGCTTCGGTGCTTCTGGTGGCTGAAATACACTCAGGCTGATTGGAAATGCCCTGTGGCTACTGCAAGCCTGGTGCCTACACCTACACAGCACAGCATGAACCAGACTGCACCTTCTCTAACGCTGGGACATGATGGAAGAAATGGCTGGGAAGCAGCAACTAGAGCGTCGAGCTTTTCAGAGGCACTGGGGCTTCGTAGGTTTTGTGCTGGCTGCACTAGCACCAGCCGTCCTCATTGCTAATCAAACTCCCTCACTCAGTCAAAACACAGTTTGTTCTCAAGAAGCTTACAGTTGAAGTACATGAAGTTGGTTGGGGGCTATTTACACAGTAAGAACGTCACTCAGTATGAAGCGCTATGCTGGAACAGTCCTCGCTGGCATTTGCTTTTTTTGCCGCCCCCAACCGCTATTTACACTTTCTGTTCTCCCAGAGAAGAGTATCTGCAGCTCCTTTCCCCCCGATGCTGGACCGTGTCCTTACCAGCGCTTCAAACCCCAGCGACAGAGGGCACGGCGCAGCATCGGTGGGAACGGCAAAAGCACCACGAGCTCTCGCTGGCTGCCCCAGCGGTGACAGAGCCCGTCCTCCCTGGGGGAGAGGGTCCGCGGCAGGAGGCTGGAGAGCAAAGCACCGCCCGCGAGGGTTCGTTCTCCGGTGAGAAGTGTCCACATCTCAGAATTTGTTTTAGTGAGCAAACATGGCTGCCCCTGACTGTTGAATGTTGCTGCTTTGTGCGAGCGCGCCCGGGGCACTCTGCGAAGAGGCTGACCCCTCCCCACTCGCACCCCGCCTCCCCACCTCCGTGCCTCTTCTGGCCCGCTTTTCAAACCTTTTCAAGGTTTCTTTCACTCACCCAGGCTGGATTCTCAGTGAGTGAAAGAGGGACTTCTCCATGGGAACAGCTGTTGGAAAACAAACCACCGGACAAAGCTAACCTTTACAAACAAGTCAAGGGATGCTTGAATTATTACAAATACTACCCAGGATACAATAGGGCAGAATTCATCTGCCCTTTCGTTACCATGAAGCAAACCCCCAGGAATGCTTCACAGGAGCTACTCTCCCTGCTTAAACCCCTTTTTTTGCAATCCCCCGGCCAGGCTGTTGACAGCGATTCCCAGAAAGTGCTGGAAAACTTCCCTCTGGCAGGGCGAATTTTATTCAGTTCTCCCAAGGACAGCCCAACCCAAGGACAGCCCAACCCTGAAACACTAAAGAAAGAGTCAGGCTTTGTGCGAAAACAGCCTTTAAATCACATTCCTCTGAGCAAAGATGTGGAAGTCAGGGTGGCAAGGGTCTGTCTCCTCCAGATGATGCCACTGACTTCCCACTGCAAGTACAAAATGACTTTGCTTTCCCATCTTGCTACCTGGTAAACAGGGGGTAATATTTATCTTGTCAAGAAATCCCTAGACAAGGGGTGCGAGTGCAGCACTGCAATTGTAAACACAGTTGCTGCTAGGATGCTTTTCCCTCTTCGTTTGTTTGGGGCCTTTGGGGGTTTTTTTTGTTTCTTTCTTTTAAATCTTGGGAGAAGGTAGGTCAATATCCATCTGATCCACCCAATCCATTTCTACTCAGAGTTTTTTCGTGATTCTCTCGCGCTGTGCAGGATTGAGCCAGGAAACAAAATCTGAATCCTGGCTATATACCAGCCAAAAAAGAGGTTCAGCAGAATGAAGAGTAATGTCACTTGCTACTGTAGGTCCTAAATAAATAAACAGAAGAGCTCAGGAGGGAAGTCATTATATATTAGAAATTTCATTTATAGTCCGTAGACAATTTCCTCCTCTCCGGCTGTAGCAAATCAAATAAGGGTATCGTAGTTGATGGGATTACATAGAAAAGAGGACACTCAGGACAAAAGTACAGAAAACAGTCATTAATGGTAATATAATTGGAATATCTAAAAGTATATGATTTCAGCCTTTGAAGAGGACAAAAGCTAAAACTAGAGACGGCCATACCTGCATATAGGATTCTCTAAATGCCCTGAGTTCAGCCATAGCACTGCCCTTTCCATCTATTTTCATGTTTTATTTTCGGATTGCTGGTTGTGACAGTGCTTAAGAATGAACTTAAGTGAAGATGCCAGCTAATATTAAAAGAAAATAAAATATACTTGTGTAATTTAACCTAAGTAAAAGAAAGATGCAAGTTAAACTGATTTTTGAAGACGTCTGCTTTTCATGCTGCTTCAGTGATCCTGACACTGTGCAGGTTTCAGAATTATGGGATTTTTCTCAACTGTATATAGGATTGATGATTTGTTTTACATTGAACAGTCTCACTAACGTGTCTGAGTTTCTAAGTAACACAATTAATATAGTTCATTACTAACCAACGTTAAGAACTGCATAAAGAACTCAAATTCCTAAGGGAAAGAGACTGAAAGAAAAAATTCTCCGAAGAGGAAATCATACGTTGCTTTTAACTGTAGACCTAACCCAAAGCCTGCTGAGATCAGGTTTCTCTTAAAAATAGCAGCGCCCCCTTAATCCAGCCTGTTCTTGAGGAAACTACCTGGGCAGTAATCCAAATTCAGAAGATCCGATTCAATGAGTATGAGTGGTAACTGGAGGAAGACTACAGCCAGGGAGAGAGGGACGCAGTAAAGTCCCTCAGACAGCAGAGAAACGTACAGACAAACGCAGACGCTGCGGTTCGGAACACGTTGCCAAAGCGGCGCCTGACCACAAGCTGGTCTAACCGTACTCCTGCGGGCGAGGCAGACTGCTGCGCTGCTCAGGGACACGCTGCTGCTGCTGCTGCTTCACCACGGACTTTTCCCTTTCACACCCATCCTGACCACTTCACGTGTCCTTCCCCTGACTACCAGCAGCCTCTGGGAAGCGTCTGATGCGAACAGAAATTAACTCCCAGACCTTAAAGACTCTGCTTTCCATAGTCCGTAGGTCAGTGCCAGTCCGTAGGCCGTATTTTGGGAGACAAAGCACTGGACCCAGCCGCTACACCGCTGGTTCAAGTGAGCTAATCAATGCTCTTCCGTCAGAGCTAAGATCTGTCTAGCTGCAGTTTGCTGCGAAGCTGCATTGTGTTGTCCTTACTGGATGTAATGGAGATACTGGTTGCTCTTCTCAGGACACTCTGGCAAGTGCCGAGCTGCTGCAGAGCCTGGGGATGCTTCTGTCGGTCTATAAAACAGACCCTGTGATCGTTGGCCATGCTGCTTGTATCATCAAAAACCTGAGCCTTTCCAAAAACAGACAGGTAGGTACCCAGTATTTTTCCCTGAACTACACCTGCGAGGTTGCAGTTATATCAAATCAGCATTACCCACAGAATTTTTTTTTTTTTTTTAAAGAAACATACGCCAAGGATACTCTACAGAAAATTGTGGGTATGAAAAGGATGTGATGTGCCATAATGACAGGGGCTTTTATTAATATTTTTCAAATACAAAAATGCTAATGAAAATAAGAAATGTCTAATTTTTCCTATGAGTGATGTAGTTACCTAATTTGAATGACTGCATCATAGGTATAAAACATATTTCTAGCAATGACATTTCATACTGATCAAAGGAACCACCAAGGAAAATCTGAGGATTCTTAGAAACTGAATCCTGAATTCCTAACTCTCACTCTTCAGTTGCCCTTAGTTATCCACTTATGGGGTTCAATGCTGATCTAATTTCAGTCCCAGTTCGTTAAATATAACCCCAGCTGCTGAGATACATTTTGCCTGTTTGGCAAGATACTAGCTGTGCCAAGATGCTGTAAAGATCTCTGTTGCTGACTTTGCTTCTAATGAAATCCATATCCACAGATGCATTTCCTTTCTCCTTGCCTTTGAAGGGTACCTTGATAAAACAGTGCCACTAGTAACAATCAATATTGGGGAAAAAAACCCGACGCAAATCCTTGTCTCTGCTTTGCCCCACTTTCTGGGACACACTTTTTGAGACTCAGTTCCTTTTTTTTTTTTTCTTCTTTGTTCATGTTCCAGTTACCACTAGTTCCAGAGATATAAACTAGCCAAAAGGAAAACTACTCCCAATAATTGTTTTCACTTATACTAAGATAAGAATTATATGGATTTCTGATAGTTGTGAAATCAAATTTCACAGGGAAATAGATTCCCTCAAACTCAAGGCCCACAGTAAGAGTAAAAATGGACCATCCTTTCAAAGTTGGCTTTAAAAAGATTACCACATTTGTCACTTCAATTCTGTGACTTTATTCTGTTAGCAGCAGAGAGCTGGATGACCTTCATAAAAGCTTTATAGTGTGCTGTGCAATGTATTTAGTTCTCACTGCACAAGTGAATCCACAGACATGAATGGGAGTGCCAGGTTTCCAGGGTCAACTCTAAGGAACCATCCCTAAAACACCGGAGTCCTTGTCACAAGAGGAAAAAAGTGTTGGTTTTATGCCAGCTGGACATGAACAGAGCTTGAAAGGCAGCAGTCTTGAATCCAGCTTCGACCTCTAAGCAGCAGGTTAAAAACTGCAACATAAAATGAGCCCACAAAAATGCTGACAGACAGCTGAGCTCCCTTACGGAGGTGTGAGCAGATCCCATTGTTAGGACCTCCCCGAGAGCTGATGACTTTGTGCTTCAGCTTCTGTACTAACCAGTCACCTCCAGGTGACTCATTCTTTGGTCTCACATGCTTTTAATCCAGGTCAGCACAGGCTGTGTCTCCTATCTGCTTTCAGCTCAGTCTCTATAATATATATCCCAGTACAGAGACACACTGCCCAACACCACTTTTGGCATAGCGGATTCAACCCAAAATATAAGGGTTACACAGAAGCGTTTCATTTGTAACATTTCCCTCCAGAAACAGAACTCACCTTTGCTAGTGAGAAGTCATCTCATATTTCTGCAGATCAGAGCGTTTCAACACCAGAAAGGTTTCAAAGCCCTGGAGGCAAATGAAAGAAACTGATAAAACTTCCACATTTCCCACTGCTTTGCCCTGGAGCACTCTGCTTAATCACCTCTGCAGCGAGACTTGAGCAAACAACAGCTTAATGCTAACGAACAGCCTGGTATAGCAGCAACAGGTCAGGAAATTCTTCGGGCTCAGAGTGATCTGTGACCATGAGAACATCCCATAGACAGAGCAAGCCCTGGGAAATGTCTAAAATCAGGTGACCTCTGAACAATAGATTTGTCACCTAGTTGTGGTAGGGCTGGGAGGGGACATTCCTGTTACTGATGTTTTAGCCCTCAGTGTTGCTAAGAGTTACACAGTGCTTCCGAAGTCCTGGGACCCCACCAAAGCATAATCGAAGCGCTAAATGTGAATCTCTTCCTCATTGCAGAGAATCATTGAGAGCTCATGTGTTGAAGGTCTCCTCCAGACCATGCTTTCTACTGATGTTCAAGAAGAGTCTCTTCATTATGTGACATCTTGCCTTGTTGAGCTGGCAAAGCAAGGTAGGGAAGCAACCCCACCGAAAATGGCTTAATCCGAGAAGTGTACCTATCCTTTGTTAGTCCTGATGGGAGATGAAGCACAGGTGGGCATGCAGCCCACGTCTTTGCCTTTAAATTCCCTGGGAGTTCTGCCATAAGCTTCAAGAAGAGACATGGGCTCTGTTGTGTACACTTTTTTCTGTTGAACTTCTTAAAATTTTTTACTCAAAATTCTTGGTGCTGAGCTTCATTGTTGGACGCGGCCTGTCTACTTTTATTTGTAACATTGCCCAGTTTCTCTGGCTGAATTAATTTCACAATAGCAGAAACTAATATAAGAAAAGACTAAAATACAAAGTGGCTCTTTTTCTTTAAATCTTTTGCACATAGAATTTGTAAGAGATCCCACATTAGCACCCGTGGAAGGTACAGCGATCCTCATGGCAAAGAGGATCCGTGTGAAGCCTGCCCAGCATTAGACACTGTCTGTCAAACATTTCATCGCTTGTACCTGGTGTAACTGCCATGCAACTGGCCACACGTCACATTTAATTTTGCAAGAGGTGCCCAGCAGCTGCAGACAGACTGAGCCACTAGGCAAGAGCGTATCTCATACATAAAATGATTCATTCTTTCAGAGCAAAAACCCAACAAAATAAAAAGCCCTCAGCCTTTCTGTGAATCAAATCCACGGCCCTACCTTATTGAGAGCATAACCTCAGAACATGTCCTTTTTACAACCTAATTATTGCACAAGTTCAGCACTTATTTTGTTTCTTCCGCTGCACGAAGGATGTCCTGTTGAGGCAGTACAGTTTCTGGCGGGCCTCTCACCATTTCTTCAGTGCTGGAGTTTCTGTTTGCCGACTGCTCTCTTCTCTTTGTGTCTCCCAGAAGCAGCCGTGTTACGCATGGTCCAGTGGATGGACGAACCCTTGACAAAGTGCTTGGTGAGACTGGCTGCCCAGCTGGAACATACTGAGCCGTCCTTCCAAGCTGCCTCCATCATCCAGCGCACGATAGGCCACGGTAACTGTCACACCGCATTAACCGTGCTTTCAAAGATATTTATGGCGCTCTGGAGTGAAATGAGCCTTTTCGCAAAGGAGTTTTAACTGTCGGGCACTGAACAACCTTTAACATTCCTGTAGCGTCCTCCATCTGGTCTCTACAAATTTATTAGCATAAAAACGCCTACAGTCACCCCTGAAATACACATAAACCAGTGCCTGAGTGCATGAGAAAGCCCAGGGATGAAAATGGACCATGGACAAAGATCCGATTCAGGCGTCTGTTGCCTTCTTCAAGGACTACCATTCTGCAGGGCTAGTCTGGAGGCAATTCCGAGATCCTTAAAAACAAGTTAAGTGGGAAGGTGGGGTAATGTAAAACACTCCTTATCAAGGGAAAGATGAGACCCCGTTTCAGACAAGCGTTGTTGTTGCATCTTTGTTTGACCCTCCTTCTCAGTATACACACGGCGATGGCATGCCCCACAGAGAGGAGCAGAAGTTGATAGAGACAATTTCAATAGGATGGTTGCACTGCAGAATTTTAGATCAGCTCTGCTCCCTGACCAGCAAGAGGAAAGCATCTTACTGAACCAAACACTGTTGTTGTAACTCTAGACTAGATTACCAGGTGGCTTTTAGGAATGTAGCCTACATTTTTTCAAGTTTCAGTGAGAGACAATGAAAAGAGCATTATTTTTACGTGCAGAAAACAAACAGCTTTATGCTTAATATACTTGTTCCATGCAGCTGAGAGCCTTTAAGACCTGCAAGAAAAAGGCGTTCAGCTGAGTTTTGCTATGTTCTCTAGAAAAGCATGGTTAGATTTCAATCCTTAGACATGAGAGAAACTGGAGTCCATGATGAGTCTCCAGTAAGGGAAAACACAAACCTATTCGAATTCTACCATCAAGGATTCGCAACAGAGCAGACTCTCAAGTAGTGAGCAGAGTCCAACAGCGTAATCGCTTCACGGATGGGTTTGCGTGACAGCTGATCAGTCTGTACGTCAGCACGCACCTCGCACAAGGACCGGCGTCCTAGCACAGCAGCCCACTCGGCGTTCCATTTCCCTGAAGTATCAGCGATACCCTTAGAGGCTGTAGTACGTGGAAGTCCTTTTCCGTGCTTTGCAGTAATGTTGGTTGCAGCTGAAAGTAGATGAGTCACGAACAATCTTATCAGTTGTTAGAAAAATCAGTTTTCAAACTGTTCTAAAGGCTCCTACTGATCTCCGGCGGTTCTCCCCTTTCCGCAGAAAAAATGATGCTTCTGTTGAAGCGTCACATCGGAGAGGTTCAGGCCTACCTCCAGAATTTTCTCACCCACCAAGAGATCCGCTTTCAGCAGCTGGGCATCTCTGCATTCTGCAGGCTGCGAGAAGGTACGTCCTCACTGCTGGGCCGAGTCCCCAGCGCTGCCTGCGCCCGTCAGCAGCAAACAGGCGCTGCTTGGTGACAGAAGTGAGAATGCTGGGCAGCCTCCTCTGGGGATTAGCTCTGCTCCCTTAAGCAAACAGAATAATCTCAAGGGTAGCTGGCACCTTACATGTTTTTAAGTAACTAAGAGTGTCTCACGATAAAGGCAGGGTTTTCTTTTTTTTCATTTGCTTTAAAACTAAAGGCTCTCTGATCAGCAGGGAAACAGGACTTCAGCTGCTGACGTTTTTATCCAATATAAGAATGTTTGACATTAGATGCAACCTCAAAACTTTTCAAGTATGTATTTAGTTTAGCTTGATAAAGTAAACAAACAAGCAAATCGCATGATTAGCTGGTATTACAACTGGGAAGTCTCACATCTTTTTCATACTCTAAATTCTGTTCCTTGTTTTTTTCTATTATTTTTTTTTTGTTTGGGGTGGAAGTTAAGTACAGGTGAGAGCTATAATATATTAATATATGTACATAGCAAGTACCTTCACATAGGTGGAGCCAGAGCCAAGACCCTGCTATGTCTTGACATGCACCTGTTGCATAAGGCCGAGTTTGGCACCTGGGCTCTAGACATCTGGATCAGGAGAATTTAGCAGCAAACAATCTTGAAGTGTCCTAGGGATGAAAACTGAATTAGGATCTGCTTTGTGTGGTAGAAGAATATTGTTCTATCTGCTCTATACTTCACTCTGTAATAAGAGCCCATCAACTGTATCTAACCTGTAATATAAGCTTTCTAAGCATTGCATTACAGAGAAAACCAGCAGGTTGCCTGACACTTGTTTTTCCTCTTCAGATCCAGAATTTTCATTAGCATTCAGAAAAAGCCAAATGGCCAAACTCCTCGAGCAAGTCCGTCAACAAACAGAGGAAACTCAGGAGCTCCTTAGGGCAGCCATTTGCCACGAAGACAGTTAATATTTAAGCCAGATGGCTTATGAAAGCTTACCAGATCGAAGAGCCTGATCGGAGAAAACAACTCTTTTCATTGGTTCCTGTAGTTAAAGTTTTCCTGCTGCTTGCAGTTCCATCATACGAGAGAGGTGGTCCGATAACAAGAATCCGAGCAGGTCAAAAGACAATCCCCTTGAACACTCTGGCTGGCTGCTTAAGTGTGCTTGAGAACTGTGGCTACATTCCTTCCAATGGTTTGAAAATCACCTGTTATGCTTCAGTAATCTTCCATGGTTTGTTTTCGGTTTCCTTACTCCCCCTCCAAAAAAACAGCGCTGAATTCATGAGGTTTTATTCACATAACAGGCCGATTCTACTGAAGAGGCTTCTCTCAAGCACGCAGGTTCCTCTGCATTCATCGTTTATTTCGTTTCTGTTCAAAGTCCCTTATTTCAGAGCACACTCCAGGGACTTGACTTTAGAAAGTAATTTAATTAACACATAGCACAAAGGTAGAAAACCACTAACAGGTTATTACTACAGGAAGTAACTGCTGAGGGACAACTCAGAAATTGCAACAAATTTGTAAGAAACAAGAATAGGGCAAGCCTTATGGCTGATCCTTGCCTACGCTGTAGGCACTACTCTCCAGCAGAAGGGCAAAGGCACATTGAGGTAGGTGAATGCTGCATAGAGCATGTTCAGAGTATAGCAGCTACCATGGAAGATTTGGATGAGAGGTGTTTGAATACAGAAATCTGTGTTCTGCACATGGTAAATTATTTCCAAGGGTATGCGCAACAGGCAAAAAGTGAACAAATTTGGCAAAATTAGGAATTGATCTTATATTGATATTTCATTTTAAAAGGAGTTAAAGAACAAAAAAAGTAGCAATATGTTTAAATTTAACTAATTTTCTTACATGTAAACAGGATACTGAACAACCTCCCCTTCCCTCTCCTCCAGAGGGAGTCTGTTTCAGACCTTTTAGCCAACCTAACAGTATTTTTCAAGAAAAAAAATGTAGAACAGAGCCTTGAAATTATGGGGCACTACTTTTTTAACGTTGGATTTAATTTTTAAGATAATCATCATCACCTATGTAGTCCAATTCCACCTTTGATCAATACACTTGTTTTTAAATACAAGAATCTGGCTGGAGCATCACCCTGAACTGGCTGGAACAGCGACATTTTGGAATCACTCTTCTGGCACACCTCTGCTCCCAGACCTCTGCTCCCAGATACCACAGTTCCTTATGAAAACATTTCAGAAGAGTTTCCTGTCTTTTGAGTTAATTCTGACCACGGTATAACTCGTACACACATGTAGAGCTTTAGAGCTGCTACTGCCTACAAACCTGGAATAAAAGTGAGATTAAAGAAAAAAAATTTAAAAAAATATTCTGTCAAGTAAGAGCTCAACATTACATTTTACTGTGGCCCAAATCTCTAAGCTCCATTTTGGTGCTTGGTAGAGGCATTTCTGTTAGTGATTCCTTTTAATAACTGAGAATTCTATCCAACAGTAGTTTCAAAAAACCCAACCAAAACTACGCTCGAAAGCCTCTCTACAGCACATTAAAAAGATCTGCTACAGAACAGGGCAGACAAAGACTTTATTTGTAAAGCAGCACGGCATTTTCAATATTCACATGTGACCAGAATTTTCTTTCGAAATCTCGTGTGAAAGACCCACGTGCTCAGCTGTGGGCAGCTGGGCTTATTGAAACAGAGGACTACAAATCACTGAATGACACAGCTAGGAACAAACCCAGAAAATCTCAAACTCCAGGCCACCTCACTGGGTGGCTTCAGGTCATTTTCCAAAAAGAGAATCAGAGCAATATTAAGTAATGACATTAGAATCTGTCTGTTTTTCTTCAGTATTTAACTGCGAACGTTACTTCAAGGCCTTGGCAAGAAGCAAAATAACGAAGCATTCTTCATCAGGAATGAGGAGATCAGAGACAGCGACACCAGCAATGCTAATGGTGAACAGCCCCGGAGCTGTGACGTACTGAGCGTCACCCCCCCAGGCATTTATGCCGTGCTGTTAAGACGCGAGCGAGGAGCCGAGTCTTCCCAAAGCGCCCAGTCGAGCTGCGGTGAAAGGCTGCTACTCCGTGCCTTCAGACCAGCCATCTGTCACTTCTACAGCTGCTAGTTCTACCTCACCGACCAGCTAAGCGTTGCCTCTGATAGTACAAACAACAAAAGCAGTCGCAATAGCAGGCAAAGGAGCTGGCCTTGATTTGATACCGTATTTTATTAGCAAGAACAACATTCAACAAAAGAGAAACTCTTTTTCCCCCTTAAAGAAAGGGGTTTAAACCAAGACTTAAAATTTTAATCCCTTTTCATTTTTTTAGGTTTCTTTTTATTCATACACCTAATTCTACTCTCAGTCCCCTAGGCTTTTAGTTTGTATGTTGAGAAAGGGGAAAATGACAAAGAGGAAACTTTCTCTCCTATTTGAAGAAAACCTAGAATGAATACAGTTATAAATAGTGTTTACTGCAGTCCTGTTAAAAAAGCCTCCACCACCCACATAAGAAGTGAAGCAGGCGTTCTGACGGCTCACAAAAACTCATCAGCATAACTGAAACCTGACCCTCAATAGACGAAGATCAACAGAATTCAAACCTGAGCCTAAATGAATCCTCGAAACTGCAGCTAAATCTTACTGGCTATGTCTCTGCTTTGTTTCTAGCTGTAAGTGACCCTGTACTGATTTTCTAGTACAGAGATTAGAAGAAACCTGAAGAAGAGTTTTAAGCAGACCAGGAGTAGCAAGATGAGTTTTCCATCACAGACTGACTCCTGTTTTAACTATGCAAGAAAAAGAAAATATAAATAGAAGTAAATATTTCAAACAAGTTTTATTTGGTACTTACATGCTATATATAGGTTTGAAGAAAAACTACATATTGTGGACACTTCAAAATATTGTGGCTATGTACATGGAAAACTAAAGAAAGCCAGAAAGGAACCCGGTTCATTTTACTGAAGTCACAAGCTACTATTGAAAGCATTCTGACTGAATGGCTGTTTTTTTCCCTTCCATACAGATATACTGTCAGATGAAGTCTCTTTCATTGCATTTCCATTGCTTTTATCCCATCTGTACAAGATGAACGCTCGGCAGCAGCAGAAAGTAATTTCTTCAAAACTTCTTCAGCTTTTGTCTCAGAGGATTTCTTCTGCTAGCACAGACTTTCTGCACAGCTTCCTACAGGCCTAGCTCATGCTCACTCAAGGCAAGAGCAGGAATCCTAACGGTACGTTCTCCGGCAGCATGAACCCCAACCCTACAAACCTCCATGGCCACTGGCCAGGGATCTGCTCGCTGACTTCAGCAAGAAACGCATCAAGCCCTGGCTGGTGCTTCAGACTCAAACAACCTAGTGAGCTCTACCTGTAACAGCGTTGTTTATCAAAGCACAAAAAGGGGCAAGATTTTACAGCTCTGCCCAACAGCAAAGTGAGGAATGGAACAATGACAGTAGAAATCAGCGTCAAACTATAGAGAAAGCAACTTGCATTGCTCCTCTTATCACTCAAACTGTACTGCTTTATAAAAACCACACGCTACATAAAAAGCACAACCAACCACCATTTTCCCTTTGCTCTGAAATGAGCAAAACCAAAAAAATCACCGAACAAACCTGCTTCATTGTCAAAATCAAATACTTCAGGTTTCACATAGTCTTCAATAGCGTGGTAAGGCAAAGGAAGAGTCCTCCATCATTAGGAACAGCAGCAATTTACAGGACTCAAACCAAGGTATTTCCGTTGTGTGTGTGTGTGCACGTATGCATACACATCCTTTGTGAACATGGATGTAACTAAAAAAACCAAGTTTGCAGTATAATTTTACCACATTTTTCTAATTTATTCAATTAAATGATTTCTGTACTGAACAAAATTCATAAATACATCATCTAGGAGAACAATAGGTTTTCCTCTTGTCCATGAAAAAATAACGCTTTCAATTTTTCACATTTTAAAACCTGCCTTGTTTTGTGTTTTTAGAGAAAATGCAAGAAGATCATAGTGACGTCTCAATTTACAGAATGTCCCTGTAGGAATTACATTTACAAGAACCTGATACAGAAGCCTGTACTTTGCCCCCATAATTAGAGTTCTCTGCAATAATATTTAAACCAACAGGTTTAAATAAAACACCCCATTAACTCTACTTGTAGAGCAACGAGGTATTTATTTTTCAAGTACTAGAACCACGAAGTGTAAAAGATTCTTTGCCAATTTTACAATTATGCCTTTTAAACCAACACGCACCTTTTGTAAAAAAAGAATCATTCCCACCACCCAAATCAGCCCATTGCTTTCAGATTCCAGTGTCTCGTGTCTCAAGGAATGCAGAAATATCCATTTACTAACAGAAAAAGCTTGTTGGAAAAGCCATATTAAGTAATGCACGTGAAGCATGATTTTTCTAGTGATGAAAGCTATTGGAAAGGTGATCCAAGTCTATTCCCATCATTTCTTCTGCTGGTTTTACTAAAGTCCTTCCAAAAAAGATATTCAAGAAATCTTTAAAAAACTGGAGAGAAAAAAATAAAACACTCCTTCATAGCATAGAAGAAACTCCACTGACTGCAGAGATGCTCATAATCACCTTTGGTTCTTCAGAAGAAACAATCAGATCACTTCTGCAACAGAAGGTATCAAGAATGACTGGTCAGCAAAGAGTGACAATCCTTACTTTAGAATGCTACACACTTATGCAATTATAGAATTGCAAGATGATTTTTCCTTACATTTTTCTAGTCACAGAAGAAGAAAATGGCAGTCCAATTTAGTTTGTTAAATTAGTATTTGTTTACTTAACATCCTTTAAAAGTTGTGATGTAATTGAGAAAAATCTATGGTGTGCTGCAGACCATCCCTCAGTATTAACTGATGTCAGCGAGAACTTGATGAGGGAAGCGCACCCAGAATTTTACACAGAAGGTAGCTACCTGCTCCCCTTCCGCACGTGCGTATCAGGTACTGCGCTTGCAGAAGCGGAACACGACTGCTGATCATAAGGTAGGAACAGCAGTCGTCACTGTTACCGTTTCCGTTTGAAAGCACAGGGCAAACATTTTCAAGCAACTTCAAAGAGCAGAAAGTGCAGTGAAACTGAGAACCCCCCTCAAACAGAAGGTAAGGCCTCACCATAACGTGCACGGCATCTGTATCTACTCAGCAGGCATAGCTTTACAAATGTATGCTCCTTTCCCCAAATAATACAGGGTTTAAAAAATGCTTAATCAGCTTACATCAATTAAGAGCTCTAGGCCCTCTGTCAATTACAACACATTACAAGTGTTAACAAACCAAGGCAAACCTACCTGCTGTTTGATGTGTTTGCACACTATCTACCTGAGGCAAAAGAGTCCCCTTCTCCTCAAAGGCTAGAATTGGATTCAAAGGAATCTGAGGACTATTGCTTCCGTCGTTGTTCATGGCATCCAGCCGGGATGGTTTAGAACCAATAGGCAGGTTTATGATCTCCTCAAAGTTATCATTCTGCATAGACATTCCATTTTCGTTTGCATTTTTCCCTGGATTGAGATTGCTGAAAGAGAAACACAGGACTTTATCTACAACAGAAACGTAGTTCTTCTCAAAGCAATACTATGACTGGAAAATCCTGCATTCACCCAGAGCATTCTTTAAGCCGTTAAAAACAAAACTATGCTTCTACCACAGCAGAAAAAATTGTTTTTGCAGCCAAGTACTAGATATGCCTTCCCTCAATCACACAGGATAGCTGTTACATTTGGCTACACAGTACCCAGAACTACAGAGAGCTTTAGAGATGCTGCAGTTCTGAGAAGTGACTGCAATGGGAAGCAGTTAAGAACACCCCCCCCAGCACCACCACTGCTAGCTTGAGCCTCCCACCTAATGCAATTTACAGCCTCTGACATCTTTTTCATCTCTCATAACTTTTGCCATGCCCTTTTCCTCTTGATGCAAATCAATGTAATTGCTCTTAGATAAGATCACTGTAATTTTTGTTATTCCTTGGATCCCCCCCTGCCTCCAGTTTTGGAGCAGCCTCTTCCACCTGCCACTCCTCCAGAGAAAAAACTCCTTACCAACACAGTTCTCTCTTCAGTCCCTCCTCCCCTACAAGTGCTTAGGCTGACTTCCAAGGCGCTGCCCAGCTCTGCACTCCTTCCGTTGATCACGCCCAAGCCAGAAGAAACACCTCCCTGCATCCCCGTGTCGCTCTCCACTTCCTTTTTCCATCTCCCACTTGATGGAGATGCTTTATGAGCAAGCTCTTGTACGCCTGCCCCGGCCAGGAGCTGTGCAAGCGCAGACACGCTCCCCAATGGCACGTAATGCTCCTGAGAAGATAAGTGATCATGTCTCACATCCTGCCCCTCTGCCAGAGGGGAGAAACTAAGGTGCTTCTTTAGTAATGGGACCGTAAGCTCCTCGAGAAAGAGCACATACTCAGCTGACGCTCAAAAATCACGTGGTCTTTCACAGGTGCTTCTTAAGGCCCTCAACAGTTAGATCCTGACAACCTGGGGTACCTATTTGCACCACATCATGACTGTTCAAGGTCGTTTGGAAATGCTTCAGCCACAAAGGCTCAGATGCAATTTTCCTAGATTTAAACTGGGCTATTTCCTCACGCCATTTCTGAGCAGGTGGCTTGGTTTCACAGGCTAATTTTTTCCTGACAGTACATTTACTAGTCTTTAAAAAGAAACTAAAGCCGCCTGTAATTGGCATATGGTTTGTTTTCATTTGCTGGCTTCTTTGTGTGTCCAACTCTTCAGAAACAATTACAGAATTCTTTTACAGTACTTCCCAAGAGACAGAAAATAATTACTGTTCTTTTGAAAGTAGCGACATTTTATCCAAAGCCCAGATTTCCCGTGAGAACAACACGCTGGTTTTCGTATCAAGCCTTTCCCAGTTTTTCAAACCATCACTAGTTCTCTTTTAGAAAGATATTCCCCTTTTTTTCATCTGTGGATATGCTGAGCGAATTTCAAAGTGAAAAGTATGTCTCACTGTGCTGCGTGTGAGAGCAGACACAGAAATCCTGCTGGCTGCCTGGGAGAGGTCACAAGTCACATTACCCTTCTGTGCCCGAGTTCTACATCTGTAAGATGAGGAGCAGAATCTGTGAAGTGCTTTAGGACTAATAAAACATGCTCTGTAATGTATAGTTATTACGTTATTATTCACTATAATGTATCCTATTACTTATTTCATCCCCATCTACTGCCAATAACCTTACCAGAGCTATGATAACACAGCAAGTTTGATGGATGGGGTAAGAAAGAGGGAGGGGAGAGAGCAACTGCTCATTCATATAAATTAAACAGCATAGTACTTCAGCAAGCATTGGTACAACGAAGACAACACTTGCTTCTGCAAACAGATATTAATGTTTCTATCTGATTCATCAACAACTGACTTCATAGATAAACAGTTCTTCATATTTATTTGTCATTGCACTGCCAGTATTACCTCTGGAGTTAGACCAGGACTCACAGACTTGAAAGATGTCTTTTGAGACAGGGGAGTCTATACAATCACTAAAGGGGTACTGAAGAAGAAACCATAACTAGGAATTTCTATATTTCATGCTATAAAATCTCCTACATTTTATGCTATTTGCTCCACCAGATTACTACGGGAGCAAGTTTAGAAAAAACAAAGGGAAAAACAGAACTGTGGTATTAACTCCACTGGACATCTTAGAGGCCATAAGCTCAAAAGGAGATTGGACAAATTCCTAGGAGATTGGTATACCCTCTAGCTTCTGGTAGTTAGCAGTTTTGGGACTACTTGAGCCTATAGCTGCATTTGGACCACAATGCTTAGTAACCCTTCATCGACCAGTGAATCTCCTGGTACTTACCTTTTTTCCCCTTTACACTCTCTCCCTAAGTGACTGCTACGGCCATTAAAGCAAAGAACACAAAAAGTAATGGATTTTTGACCTGCTACAGCTGTTCTTACTGTCTTACATTACACTTGTAGCGATGTCTCAGTGTCTACCACACCATTGGAGATACCTGCAATACTGTGTGCCTGAAAAGGGTATGTTTCTAACAGCTGGGTAATTTTGGCATTGTAACATATTCCCTATGTGTGCTTGTAGCAAGACACCTATGTAATAATAATTTTAAAACCCCAAACAGTTGCCTGAGTTATTCAGAGTGCATTTCCAAACATAAGTCTTGCAAGCATCTGAAGGACAGCTTCACAGTAGCTAAAATAAAAACCGTCTGTGCAGCTTCACAGTCTGAACTGGACACATCAATTTTAACAAGATAGACCAGAGGAAGCCGAGAGAAGAGCAGCTAATTTAAGTAAAGGAACTGGAACATCCAAAAAGTTAAACCCTACTGAAAATTACATCTGATGTAGATAATTTTAGCCAAAGCTCTGTGTAGACGTAATCTATACGCAAAGAATTTGAAGAGAGTAAAAAAGAAAAAAAGAACCAGAATTTCCTGTGTCTGTCTTTCTGATCACCCATCTGAAATCAACACTGAATAAAAAAAAACCCACAACCTGATTTGAAGGCCTTTGGACTGTGCTACGCTTGCTATTCCAGATCTGAAAGACAATGTCAGTCGTCTCCTTAATTGACATGATTTTTGCAGAGATGTCACAGATAGACATGAACAGCAAAACAGACCCCAGACTTTTGCATGATTTAAATAAAGCAGTATTTATTTTTAATGCACTGAGACAACAGCACTGAAATCAGCCAGCAATGAGGAGCTGGAGGACTAGAGAAGGGAAGGTGGTGCACTAAAGCAACTTTGAAGCGTGCTATCCTACAGACTGAACAACGAACACTACATAAGAATTTGAACTCAGTAACGTTCTTTCCAGGGACAAGATATTGAGGCAATCACCTCGTCTAACTGTATATTTCTAAAAACTCATTATCTAATCTACCCAGACCAAGTCCCTTTACGCAGGATGGAGAGACACAGATGAAGTGAACTGCTCTCACTGAGGCCCACTGCAGGCATTTATAGAAAGCAGCACAGGAAAAAAAATGGAATTACAAAGTAAGTATGATAAGGAAAATATTGTTAACAAACTACTGAAATAACTTTCTGAGAAGCAGCAGACAGGTTCAAACTTGGGCAAAGAATTAGAAAGCAGAGAACAAGCAAAAATCTTCAAGCGGAAGATGGATTGGGCAGCTGTACTGGTTATCCAGCTCCAACTTCTATTGTGTTTCTTCCAGGATTCTAATGTTCAGAATTAGAATCTAGAAAAAATCTTGCTGGAATCTTTTATAATCTACAGAAAGTTTGAAAATACTTTAACATTATACCTTATTTTCAAACTACTGTTTCAAATTAATTTTTCCATTTCTTGGAAAAAAAAACCCCAAAACCCACAATCTAGCCAGAATTAAACATGCCATTAATAATACTGTAGCATCCATGAACTACCAGTTTTCTTGGTAATTCTAGATACTTTACTAACTGGAAAACTTCCATGGTACACTTCATTTAGAAATATATTTAGTGTTGCCTTTGCACCTGGTTGAGAAATGTCTTCATTTAATTTCCATTGTGAGGCTTCTGACCACAGACTTATAGGTCAGATATAAGGTCAGTCCCTGCCCCTCTGCTCCCCCCAATAATTCACTATTCTTCCTTAGCATTTGAGCATTAAATTGTTTAACAAAATCTACTTGTGGAGAATGTACTCGGAGTAAGCACAGGTGGCAAAATCGGAACCCCTGCAGCACCGCTTTAAACTAAGTACCACAAAAGTAATGTTCAGACATGTCACTAACTCAGACGACTATGAAAAAAGAAGTTGTTTCTATGAACTGAGAATTCATGTAAGATCCATTTGAAAACCTTGAGCGCTAACATGGTAACCAGCTCAACTCAGAAGCAAGTGTTATCTGCTCTTTTCTTTCACAATGCAAAGTGAAGAAGCTTTAAGCCTAAGGAAAATTGATTATTGTTCATTTGTTTAAAATAGAGGATTAGGAATACCAATCAAAATTTTGACAAATTATTAGGTGGGACAGATGATAGTCCTACTCTATGATCTGCAATTAACATTTATTAATAAAACTAATAATTATCAACATTAGATATATGGTAAATAATGCAGCACATCACAGCATTTTCATTAGGGTTTATGAAGATTAATTGTCTTGGAAAGCTAATGAAGTTCCAGTACAACAACATCTGCACTGCTGATCAAAAGCAGCAACACAGAACGGTGAAGTGCTGAAATCAACTGCCTTAACTGTGACAGAATTTTTAATTTTTCTCAGTTGCATTGTACTCATGACCATGGAAGCAAGCATGCTATTTCCAACTGAATCCCAGCCACAGTGCTGACACAGGATGGAAGACATGATGAGGAGGAATAGGGATGAAGGTTCAGCACAGTAGGTAGTCAGGCAACTCCCTGTTGCGCCCCACAGCAGAAATCCTTATCATCACAGAAACCTCTAGTAGTCTTCCAAGTCACTCTCCTTCAACACTACTGGCGCAAGAGACAGAGCACCTGCGTTGTCTGGGGAATGACCCCAAACGCAGGTATTCTGGGTTTGGACGCAGAACACCAACCACCAGTCCTGTTCAAAGACGCACGTTCAGGCTAGACCCCAGTGCTGTACGAAACAGACCCACCAATGCTTACGCTGCTTCTGTCCTGGACCCAGAGAAGCTTCCCACGCTTCCTACACTGTAGGAAGAGAACGAGACTGACTGTTGCTCTAGGCCTCACGAAGACTCCTCTCCTTCACTCCCTCTTCTTGCCCATACACGCGCATGCCACAAGTCCCCCAGGCAAAGCCCTTTTAAGTTCTGGTCAGAAATCTGAGCTATCTTGCCCTTAAAACATGCTCAAGTCTTTTCCAGACAAAAGTCAAATCTTTCTTGACTGGAGTGAGGTGCTCACACACGAGACCATCTCCACCTGCTGCTATTGTGTGTGCTACGATATCAGGGACATCTAGAAGCCAGACAACCGCAGCACATGCAATGCAGTAGTGGTGGTGTTGGCACATGTGGCTTTTATCATGCGATAAAACCTATGCTGTCATGTATTCCTTACAACAGTTTTTCAGACTGCCTGGGCTAAGGTTACACCAGGATGCCTTCCCACTCAGCATGGATGTACCTCTAGGGTCGAGTCCCTCCGCACCCTACCCTGGCATACCAGTTCCTCCTTCCACAGTCTTACACACGCTGCCTGCTGTTGCTGCTGTTCTTCAGTCTCATTTATTCATTCTTGGCCATTCCGAGGTTATTCACTATTCATTCTTCGCTTTGGCCACTCCACACGGATTATAATGTTACATGACAGCACTCATTAGCATGGCACATTTCATATTACAAACATCAAGCTGCATATGAGGCTGGGAGTGATTAACATTCAATAGCTGCCCGAGACAATGATGAGGCAGCTCTGTGCAGCTCATCCACTGCAGCTCTGTGCTCAGTGTCACTGACAGACCTTCTCTCAGCAGGAGCATCGTTGTAAGCATGACAGCAGGATGAGATCCCCCAGGCATATGTGGTGGGACCGAGAGGGCAAATTCCTCCTTCAATTAGTGCCAATCACATCCTGAAGCACACCGCCCATTACAGACTGGCGTGATGGCTTCCCACATTCAAGATTTTCCATGAATATTCTGGCACTACCTGCATAAAACATGAAAGGACTAAGGGATTATTTGGCTTTCCGCATTACTAAAACTGAAATAACTGACAGCTCATGCTTATGTAACAGATTTCACTCAGTTCAACACTGAGGTTTCAAGCTTCTCAACAATGTCTCGAAGTCTGAGTCAAATATCTGAGCTCCCATTGTTAAATATCTGCCTCCCTAAACTCTCCTTATAGAGGACAAAGGGGTTTTTTAAAAATGCAAATTCAAAACGAGTAGTTCTGTATCGCACATGAGGGACTTTTGCTTAGTAATGAAAACTTGCCAATACTTCAAGCAGTTCAGAAATCGAAACATCTGGGCTGAAAGCACAGCGTTCATTATTCCAATCAAGGATACTAGCACTGCAAACCCAGAGTGGTTTTTTTATGAAGCTCAAGTCATAGAAAGGACAGAAAAAAAATGCCCTTTCCATTAAGTTTCACTTTACGCAACAATTGCTGGCAAACAACACATTCTTCCAAACACTGCAAAGAACGTACTGTATTTTTAAAAAATTCTTCCCTATCAGTTGGCAAAAATGGGTTACTGCTAAGTGAAAGATGATAAAGTTCTTTTCTGAACACAGGAAAAGATAACAAGAAACAAGGCAGATTGAACAGCTGTCCCGTATTTAGTTAATGGATCTTAAAATTTTTAATTGATTACTCCAGTAACCCTCATCCTCTAAACACCCTCCACCACTCAGCAATGTTCTCACCTGTCCGTATTTACGGGGGGTTGATGTGGAACAATCACACGCGTGCAAGTGATGGGTTTCCCATTGTGCGGAGCTTGTGTTGCGTGCTGAAGCTGAGGTCCTCCTGCGGGTTCCAAAGGAGATGCAGGACTGGCTATGACTAGAGAGAAAACAGGTTTTCATAAAACCAAGCAACATCATCTACCTGCAGATTACGATAAAACATTTCCTACAAAAGACAGCACAGTCAAGGCAAGCTACAGTTTAAATAAAATAGAGTTCCCACACCCCTCCTTCCCCCATCCCACCTCTTTTGTCAAGTTTTTGGGCACACCAGCCCTGTTTCAGGTCCAAAGTAAATGCCACAGATTTCAAAGCTATAGCTTTATGGACAAGAATAAAGATTTTACAATGATATACACAATTCCAAGACATAAGCCAGTGGCCAAAATAGGCTGACATCTGACAGAATATTATGCTGGCACTTTTCAAGCAGCAATAGAGAATGGAATAGAAGAACACTGGTATGTCATCAGTTCCATACACTGGTATTTCTTGGTTCCAGTGTTGATCACTGACTATGACCCAAAAGGAAATCAAGAGGAAAAAATCTCCACGGGAAGGATACCTCTTTCAACAAGTGCCAATACAGCATTTTATAGTGGTGACGAAAGCAACACAAAATTAGATTATCCTTGTGCCTCATACAGAGACCGTATGATAGATGCTCTTGGCCTGCCTCAGGATGTTCTTATAAAGTACAACTACAGCCTTCTACATTGTATCTACAGTCACACTAATTCACATACAGGTCAGTGAAAGGGCGCAGTAGCTCCCCACCCACACTAGCAGCTGTTACAATAATTGCAAGGACAATTTAGTATTCGCAGGCTTGAACACATTCAGCGCCGTTACCCAAACCCTCATGTGACAAGCTCCCCCTTCAGCCGCTCTGTTTTGCTATACTCCAAATGCTTGGGCTGAAGTCTTCTATAATGAGTGTCTTAGTCTGATCTTTGGCAAGTTTTTATATAGAAGATACAAGAAATAGTTTTGGTGCTTCTACAAATGGAGTAAGTGGAAAATACATTAGCTTTAACATTTAAAATGAAAAAGCAGAAGAAAAAGTTCTGCTTTGGAAACGCAGAGCTATCTCCTATTGTGAAGCAGAGGCCAAACAAACGAAAGAAAGGTGATGGATTTTGTTTCATTGTGTGATTTGGCCGTTGCTATAAAGGTCTCAGGTTTTGCCAACCCGTAAGACTAAAAAAGTTTTTAAAAAAAATCACCATTTGTGTATGGTCAGCAGGAGTCTGTTAGAGTGTAGTATGGCAAGTTAGCTGTCTGAAATAGGACCATTAATTCATGATAAAGCAAAGCCAAACAGTAGAGCAGCCCTGAGGGTGAGGGCAGTTTTCTCTTTATTCAGCCACCCAAGGACTCCAACCCTCCCTTGGGCCTGGGGAAATGGGAGGTCCAAATTCTCATATGCCTTAGGAAACTGACTGCCTCTGGAGGGAAAGCACTAGCCACAGGTTATAGAGCCATGTATAGTTTCAAGAATTATTTAAATGGTTTATAGCAACTTCAGCAGTGCCTGCAGGAAAAGATGGCATCCCAGATGAATTCTGTATTAGCAGTTCACAAACTTTTTCCCCTTAAGATAACACATAAACAAATAACTTCCAAACACACATAATGAAATCCATCTCAAAAGGTTTCCTGGCAGTGCTAATTATAGCACTCACTTTAAACATCAAGAAAAGAAGTTGTACATCAGCCAGTGCTGTTATTTGTCTTCCTTGTTACTCAACCCAAATACAAAGGAGAAGAAAAATAATGTCATTTAACATGTTATGCTACAACAGGACAAGCTATTTGATAGCTTGATTTCAGTATCTTTAAACAGTGCTAATTTGTACTTGGTGATTGCTGAATATGAGCTACATTTTATTTTTCTTCCTTTACTGTAAGTATTAAAATCCTATATGAAACTTTATGTAAAATGACCAGGAAAAAAGATAAAGGGAACAGAATAAAAGCAAAGACTAAGAGTGTGGGTGTGACAGGGAGACTAAACTTTAGTAGGAGCTGAATTTTTTTTTGGGGGGGGGCAAGAAGAAATTAAGACCAAGCGAATAAGGTGAGAGGTGTGGAAGAAAGAAGTCACAGGGAGATGTTCTGAATCATGAACAGTTTGTTTTGAATCCTCTTAAGAAAATCGAGTAAGTCTGCTACAACCACATCTGTAATACTATGCAAAAGAAACTGCAGAATCAGTTTCCTTTGTGATCAGAATCAGGTAACAACTTCTTTCTTTTCACTTTATAAACAGACTTGGTAAGCAACTCCCTCTTGTTAAACACCAATGTTGACAAAGTTTCTAAAACAGCTGACTCATTTAGTAATGACTAACTACATATACAGAAAGGCTAAATAAATAATGATTGCAAAGAATTCAGTTATACCCCCCTCATGATTTTTTTCACTGCAATTGCTGTACCAAGTCTCAGAACTGTATCTGGAATCATTGGGTTTAGTAGGGATTTATTCACCTGTTGTGCTCAGGGCACAGTTAAACACAATACCTGCTTCTCCAGTAGTATTCGCCTTTGATATATGTCCATTTTGCTGGTCATTGGGTTTCTACAAAAGAACCAGAGTTTTGTAGATTAAAAATAGCACTAGGGAAGAGAAGTGAAACGTCCAATATTTACACGTGTTAAGTAGCAGCACTGACCTTATCTACAGCTTCTACACGCCTAGTTCTCTTCATGATCTCCTCAAGCCTCTACAATGAAATGTAAAGGGGTAAAATAAAGTTTGCTGGCTTTAATTTAAAAATATCTCTCCCAAACAACAACTGCTTGTCACTTATCAGTCGCATCTGTTTATTGCAAAAAGATGAAGTATTTATTACTGTTGGCAATATTCCCTTCACTTTCGCATCAGGCTATGCAGATGACGACTGCAGCTTTTCTGAGGGCACACTGGTATCATGGATAACTTTCTACAGCTAAGGTGGAAGGAAAACTGCTAAGGCAAAATGAATTACAGTTTCTCTGCATGTACTGAGTTACCTTCTTCCTCTCCAAGCGCTCTTGCTCTTCCCTTTGGAAATGCTTTTCACGTTCTAATCGAATCCGCTCTGCCTCTTCCCGTAGGCGAGCTTCCTCTTCTTTCTGAGTTGATGGCAAAAGAAAAGGAAGTGAGGAATAATTTACTACGTAAGGACAGATTTACACCAGTATCTGCTTCCCTATGCATATTGGCAACATCCTGCAAAGACACTTTTGGGGTTTACAAGTCACCGACAATATTTTCAGACTGAATCGCACATTTCTTGATGAATCTCCAGGTTTTGCATAACATTAAGAGATGCATAACTAAACAATGGACATCATATTTGGTTCTGTGCCTGTTCTGGGGCACGTGCATGAAAGCACACCAGACAACAATAAGGAATACATTTCCTAACCTTCAGCATTAACACAGCAGCCAGGAAAGTATCAAAGAGGTTCGTGTTTTGAGCGGTGGGTGTTTTTCTGAGAGTCAAACAAAAGCAGTAGAATGTTTTATTTGGCCAACAGAGTCATCACTTAATGAGACCAAGGACAAACAGCCACAGGTACACTTGCATAAGCTTTCCATTCTTGCTTTTTTAATTAAATGTAAAACTTGTTTGGAATATACTGTAGAGAGTCCTTGCTTCCTGACAGTGACAGCATTTTATGATGAAACTACTACAACAGTTAATTCATTGCAGCAGTAACATCCTAAAACACTTGGCCATGCGTTATATCCGAATGCTAAACTGGGGATGTACCTCAGTTCAGCATTTCAAAGAAAGCAGCGTATACCTTCTGAAAAAAACCTGCAGTTTCTAAACTACATTCACTAACACAATCCTTTAAATATTTATTTTCAGAAGCAGACACTTAACCATATACTACAAGAAAAAAATTATGTCTATGAGACAGATTAAAATGCTGAATTTTGGGGGCAAGAAAGCACATGCAAAACGTAAGAGCATGCATAAGAAGAATCCTATCCAAAATGCTTACCATGACCTCTCCTGAAGTCAGTAAACGAACATTATGCCCATCAAAAATGACAGCACGTGAAAAATTGTATTTTGATGTATTCACTCTTATGTCTTTTAAGTAGCTGCTCTGATTTCAGGACAACTGCACCAGGTAAAGGTTCCCCTTGGCTTGATTAAACTGATCAATACCTACCCCTTCCCACTAGCCCCCCCCCAGAAGCAGCACTGGGTATAGGATTAGAACTCAGCAGTGCTGTTATCTCCAACACTCCGAATAGTTAGTGATCTTGGCATCTATATTTCTACAACTGTGGGGACAAAGAGTCCTCTGATATAACACCATTCATTAAAATCTCCCAATACAACTCTATTGATTTTTTAATCATAATTTATCAGGAACAGGAAAGGATTTGTTCTATATAAATAATTCTACAGGGAAAAAAAACCCCAAACCAAACCTCAACTCCCTACCACATGTTTTGTCAAGAAGAAATATCTTTACTCTCTGAACCACTCTGTGGAATTAACTCTGCCACAACCCCCTTCACTTCATATACAGCATTTAAATTTCAGATATCCCTCTAATCTAGGTGCTGCGTTGGTTCATCCACTTTGCTGCCAACCAGACAGGCACAGAAATTCCAGGAGGCGAGCATACTTGTTTCTGAATGCGCTCTATCTCTTCTTTCTCCTTCTGTTCTCTCTCTTCTGCCTGTCGGCGCAGACGTTCCTTTTCCCGCTCCTCCTCTGCATCCTTTCGGGTTTTTTCCGCTTCCTGTCTGCGAGCTTCTTCCTCTTCTCGGCGAGCTCTTTCTTCAGCTATCCTCTGTGACAGCTCCTCCTTCTTTTGCCTGCAATGATGAAACAAGCATAAGAAAACTAAGTCAAAAAAGGAGGGGAAAAACCCAAACCACCGGGTTCCTGACCCAAGACACCAGGGCTGCAGAACAGCTGGATAAAGGCTGCGCTGCTGTCTCATTCATAAGAGCATCAAAACGCCTGAACTGGGTCAGGCCAAGTTGTCTGTCCTGCTTCCAGCAGGGTCCAAAGCTGAAGCCCTATAGAACATAAAGCTTTCCTAGGCAATACCAGTACTTTTCCAGCATATGCCTGGCTTCCACTGATCTATGACTCAGGTGTTTTCTGAATCAGAAACAGTATCATTGACTTTAATAAATCTTGCAAAATACTTCTTTCTGTAATTTCATTTAATGCCATTCTGAAATAGTATACATTTTCAGCACCCATCTTGTCCTGTGGCAATGACTCCTGAATTTTTTAAAAGTGTCTAATTTTGCTAATTTTTCAGTGTTACCTCCTAACCTCACTTAATGTCCCCTCATCCTTGTACTATGGAAGTGAGTAACTTTTCCTCTTCATCTTTGATATTACCCAAATTATTTAGGACTTTGTAGCTTATCATATTTCCACTCAGAAGCAGAGGACAGACGGTCTTCCCAGCTGAAGAATCCTCACCAGTTTAGCAGGTTTTCCTATGAGAGCTGTTCTATACTTGTGATCTTCCTTGATGTCTGCCTTCATTTATTTTCCTAGTTTTACTGATTTTACAATCTCAGAAAATACAATACTCGACATTCAAGAAGTGGATTCACCTTGGATAGTTCAGAATGTCATTTTCATTTTGTGCTCCCTTTCTAGTAACTCGTAACAGTTCATTTATTTTTTTGACCATTGACTCACCTGATACTTTCATATACTCAACCCCAAACAAGATCTCTTCCCTCAAAAGTCATTAGCCCAGAGACCACCACCACATGAGTCGTTAGGATTATTTCCTTATATGCATTTCTTTGTACTTAGCGGTACTGCAATTTAGCTTCATTTTGTATCTCAGCAATGTAAGATACATCTGAAACTCTTCACAACTGCTTTATCTCACTGAAGACCAGCATTATCCCACTGGCCACAACTCCTTTCAAGTTCATTTACGAAGGCACTAAACAGAGACTGAAAACGCCTTTCACTGTGGAAGCTGATTATTCTTTACCTTTCGTTTTGTATCTTTCAGCCTTAGTACTTATTCACCGTATTACCCTTATGGCAAAGCAGCTTATTTTCTTTAAAACTCTTTTTGAGACGGACCATGTTGTGAGCCATTTGGAAAGCCAGGCTATTTTAACTGGCTCTGCCTCATCCCTACGTTTGGTAACGTTGTTAAAGAACTCCAACAAAATCCAGAGGCACGGCATCCCTCTAAATAGGCACTCAACTTGTGTTACTGCCACAGTCATAAGTATCCAGATGGGCTACTCATTTGCTGGTAGAAAATGAGACACAACGTCAGCTCCCCTCCAAAACTGTCGGGGGTCTTGATTTTAAATGAGAAAACAAAGAGCTTTAAGTCACAGCTGTTGGACAACTAACCACCATCCATGGCAGAGATCCTACAATTCAAAGTAAGAGACACTGTCCCGATCACAAAGTTGAAAACAGCTGTGCAGAGCTCCCTAGCTGGAATAAACAAGTACAGCTTTATTAGTATCTGGGGAAACAACGAACCACTACAGCAGGGATCTGCTCTCTTCTCCTGTCCTATTTTAAAGCACTGTTTGGGGTAAGTTTTAACCTCACAGATCTGCTTAGGTATATATTGTGCCTATGAAAAACCACAACGGAAAAATTCTTTTTCGAGCAGGGAACTTGTGACTCCTGCACTTCAGTACTGTGCTTCATGTATCATAATAAACCAACAGAATATACACAAGAAGCTGCTAGGAGACTGCTAAAAATGTGTTCTCCGCTGGAGAGGTCTAGAATCACCTTTCAAGCTCTTCCCTCTCCCTCCTTTCTTGCTCCTCCCGTTCCCGCTGCTCACGGGCAAGGCGCCGCTTCTCAGTTAGCAGCCTTGTCGCTTCTTCAGGGTCAGTTGTACCTGCAGAGGTCTTTGGGGGGGCTGGGGGTGGAGAAAGAGCTGGTGCAGCAGGAGGGAGGGATGGGCTGGCTGCTGAAACAGATAGGAAGGAAAACTAGTTTGTACAGACACAGTAGCCAAGTTGACACTTTTTTGAAAGGAACAGAAAATAGTTTCAAATACTCTGTAAAAGATTTTCAAACTTACATAGTTTTATAAATGATTCAGAAGAGGAAGAAATTTCTATATCCTAAGGGTTTGTATTCCTTAAGGAAGTTTTTTTCACAGGATATGTGAAAGCAGCTGTAGTTGAAAGGTTAAGCCAACTTTTGTGTCAGAAAAATAAATGCTGACAGATGCTCAACAGGAGTTATGCTGACTCAGCAAGTCCCTACCATCACATTTCCTAAGTTTGCCCAATTCTACTCAGAGAGCAGAAATGAACCATTGTAGTATTACAGTTTCTTCTGTCCAATAGTCTACGTCTGAAGAGCAGAGCCAGACTTTCCGGTGATACGCCCATCACTTTTAGTGAGTTGGTGATCTCAAACATCAACTGAAGCCACCTACAATAAGGGTAGGACACAAACTATCATCAATTTTGAAGTTACTCCAATCTGAGGCAACTCGTGGGACCAGAATGCAGTTTCTTAACAAGCTTTGCCACTACTGGTGAACTATGGCTTGTGTTCAAATCCAACAGTGTCTTAGTATAAATTCTCTACCCAGGACTAGTTTTGGCCACCTGGTAGAAAAGGTGTTTAGGGGGTTCTTCTCAAGTAAAACACTAGCTCACATTTCTGGAAGTTTGCCTGGCATTCTCTAGCACAGGTACACAGCGCCTCAACCGCAGTTTTTCTCTAGAGGCCAGGGACCACTACCAACACACAAGTTAACTGAAGGAAGCATTCCCAGGCTATTCACGTCTGGTGATGCAGACAAACATGGATAGGGAAGACTTTGAACTGGCACTGGAATCAGAGTCTGATTCCTGGGAAGACACACGTAAGGTAAGTCATCACAAACAGTCAGGACATTATTTTAAATCCACATTTCTAAACGTCCTTCAGGATGTTACAGCATTTCCCTCACCTCATTAACATCTTCCAAGAGGGGTTTCCTCCCCGATTCCCCCCTCCTGTACCTCGTCATGTATACAAACACAAATTCAGCTGCTTTCCTTGCTGAATGCTCACATCTGCTGACCTCTCTGCTTTCCTTTTGTCAAGAAAAATTACGCAGGGATTTCTATAACTGCTTCAGGGCTTTCACCTCAGATTCAAATGACACATGTACACCAGTAATTTAAAGAGTGCCAGGGCCTGTTCTCTAGCCCCGAGGTGAGCTGGCACACTCTAGCCTCAGCCAGAATGCTATACTCTCACATTATCAGAGCAGGTATCCAGGCCTAGGCAACAGCCTAGGCACAGGCTAACCTCCAAGATGTACCTGGGAACTCAGAAAACTCTACGATGGTCAAATATAAAAATTCATGTGATTTGATCACTCTTAAAGCTTGGGAGCCCTTTAGAGCTATGCTTTTAGTTGCCTTGGGGACAGAAGGTAAGAAAACATGAGGCTGCAATTACCACCTGGATCAGAAACATACCAGAGATCCTGGTTGTAATAGCTAAGCAGTATAAACGACAGAGTTCCTGCACCTTGGCCCTCCGTAGCTTACTAACACAGACCGAGGCAGGGCTGTCACTTCTGAAGGGAGCACAGGTCTGTGCTGCTTGGGGCTCACGTCTTGCCTCAGGTGCTGAAGCTGGCAGTGTAACAAATAGCCTGTTTAATGCACACCTGCCCTGCTGTCAGAAAAGAGGAAAACAGCTTGCACAGGCACACCCAAAATACCTTTGAAACTTCAATAGTATTAGTAAAGTCGCATGAGATTTGCCTGCAAAAGCTTGAATAACTCCATCGGTGATCATTGCCTGCTGACCTCCTGGCTCCTGTGACTACACAGCTAGCAGGCAGCTGAGCCAGACAGGCTAAAGGCCAGTTCAGGTAATGGGCAGAAATCAGCTGTCTTCTCCTGCAACACAGACCTAGGAGAATCAGCAATGTCCCTCTAGCCCCAAATGCTGCACTTGTCCCTCTCTAGATTCTTGCATTCAACCAGTGGCTAAGTTGTGGTAGTTTGGGCCTCCACCTGCAGTACAAAGCCTGTCCTCTAACCTCACATGTAAAATGTTTAGCTGGAGATTTCAGTCTTTGGTCCCAGCCATCACTTCCTCTGGCTCTGGCAAAAAACATCCAATTTGAAGAGCTGCTCACCACTTTGACCTATAGCATCCTTCTCTTTTCAGCGGTATCCCTAAGATCCTTTCAAAAGGATGCTTTCTGCTTAAAAGGAAGCAGGCAAAAGGTTATCAAAAGAGCACTGAAAGCCCATGCTAACAGAGCAATTATCTCCTCCCTTCTTCACACGCTCATGGACAACAGACGCATCCATTTATTACTGTAAACTTCTAAGCTTCTTGTGGGGTTGCTCCTTGTGTGGTAGGGCCCAGGTATCACACTAGAACTACTGTAACAGAATTTATTAACAAAAGAAATCAATTCACATCAGCTCTTCTCGCACAAGAACAACCCCAGCTACACATCCTGCAGTTAAATGCAGGATTATTAATACTTGAAAGTGTTTTCTGGAGGACCATCATGGGGGAATCAGGATTCTGAATTTAAAATTCGCGAAGTAGCCCATCCTGGGAATCCCAATGGTCACAACAGCTTTTCTATCCCACCCGTGAGACAGACAGCTCACACCATACTTACAATGGACTAAAATGTCTGCTAGAACAAATCTACATTTTTTGTTTTCAGATTTATCTTCTGCCCTTCCTACACTTTCTGATCATTACTTTATTTTGTGTGTACGTCCTTTTCTGCCTTACTGTTTTTCAGGGTTGGTGTAGTTTGATGTGGGGTTTTTTTGTTTGTTGGGCAATTTTTTTTTAAATAACTCCTTTTCCCTGAAAAATCCTGCCTATTCCTCTTTACTCTTCTCAGTTCTCCTCTGCATTCTACTTTACCCCACTAATCTCTCGCATGATGTGGTACTCTTGCAATATTATAGGCAAGCTGGCAGTGTTATCTGCACTACCAGACTGAGTGTCTAGCAGAGCTGGACATTCTCACTGCTCACACTACCTTATGTGATGGCTTCCTGTACTATTAGTCTTCAAATCATTATTACTCTATTTCAACAGTTTGAAAAGAAGCTGTGTTATGATGGGGGCAACAAAATCACAGTCCAAAAGTGCAGAGAGAAGGCTGTGAAGTCACGCTGTGTGAGGTAGGTCTGCATGTTGCTTTAACTGTTACAAGCAGGAGGGCTTCAACCTGTTTACACTCTCCTCAATGAACACAGATCTGCAGCAATGTTCTGAAGAATTTCAATTAACACTTGACAGAAAACTACTGAAAGTGACATTGTTTCAGACAGGGAAGGAAGAACATAAGAGACTCTCAGACATTCCTTAACCTAAAGGAGGATCTCTCCTTACCTTGAGCGAGCTCTGCCTGGTCAGCGAGTTCTTCCCGACTTGAAGATTCTCCAGCACCTGCTGAAGTTCCTTTAGTCTCTTCTGTCCTCTCCTCATTGGCCTTTTCAGCCTCCTTTTCTGGTCTTTTCTTCTCACTCTCTGGTTTGAGCTCTTTTTTGACTGGCCGAATGTTGCCAGGAGAAGGAGGACGTGCTTGAGCGGAGGAAACTTTGGAGGAACCAGGTGGGGAACTTATCTGCTTGGGTGTGCCAGGCAAAAAAGGCAAAGACTTTGACGCATGCCTGTGTAACCACAAAGAGTGACAATTACTATCAGACGTGCTCTGCTGGACAGCACCTACACATCACCTCTACAACTACAACAGCTAAAAAGAAAACAACCTCTTCATTTCCCTGCTGTTATGCACAACTTCTGGAACAACTGATTAGCTTTCATGCAAAATGCTTCTCTTTGCAGCTCTCCAGATGTGTGAGCACTGAGCCCAGACAAGACGGAAGAAACCCTCCTTCCCCTTCCTCAAAGCAGTAGTAATATTTTTCTAAAAGCAGGACTGTCTTTCCTTTGTTGCAGAGAGAAAACTTCTACCTCAACAAATAAGTCTGCACTGTTTCACATTTAATTAATAGAACAATCAGAACTGCCTATAGCTCAGCCTCCAGCTAAGCGTGTACTTGGCTTACCAAACTGGAGAGGGAGCTGGCGATCTGGCTTTGGGGTTGGAAGAAAAATGACCTCCTTTAAAGCTGGCTGAGAAGCTGGATGACAAATGGTCTCTCTCCTTTTCTTTTTTGTCCGCCTATAGTTCAGCAAACAAAAAGACACAGTCAAGCCAGAGTTCACATGGCTAAAGAAAGCAAAGCAAGCTCAGTTAAGAATGAGGGGTTGAGGGGCTGAGAAAAAGAAATGCTGAGTCAGTAGTTTCTACAGCCTGTTTAACAAGTTCATTAATATAGCTCTTGTAATCTGCCACCATCTTTGCCAGTAAATATGCATTTGACAGCAAGAATCCTTCTTAATCATGCTCTGTACTGTCTTAAGCCTCTGAAAATTAGTCCATTATGTCTTCTTTTTACACAAGCAAAAAATTACCTTTTAAGGTTTGATCTTTGCTGGTTGCTACACAGCACCTTCCACTACTCCCCATAAACCCTGCATTTCATTTGAAGAAAGAGCAAAATGCTCCCCGATACACACACTCCCCTAGGCTCACACTTAGTCGCAGCCCCTATATAGCAGAATATTTTGCTTTCATGCTTGTATGTGACCGCCACAGATGCCCTCAAAGCCCTCAAATATGGTACAACAGTTATCCTATTCTTTATTTCTTCGATGATTCCACAGCACATACTTTTTTGCCATTGATTCTTATGCATAGTAGCGATTTCCTCTTGCCTTCTTTCTTTCTCATCTCAGGATTTTATTTATTTTAATATTTCTGTTATATCTCTGTTTTGTATTAATAGAACTATTGGTTTAAAGGAATATATCAGAATTTAGGCATCTATACACTTTCTCCATTTAACTATAGATGATGAACTTCAGGTTTTTGGAATAACAAGCTCAGACTCCGGGACTTTGAGGAATGGGAATACTGGAGAGTACACTAAGCTGCCACTCAGCCAACGTGATGCAGAGGGGCTGCTACTCACCACCTTGGCTGGGGATTGAGCACAACCCTTGCAGCACGTGTACCACGCTGCTTTAGAGCCTCACTAGCTGAGAGCTCTGCAATTCTCATCTCCTGAACCGAAAACCAAGTTAACAACTGGAAAAGAAAAACTGGAAACAACTTCATGAGCACATAAAACCTTCGTTTATCTGCATCAGTCCAAGGGGGATTTTTTATCTTAAGGTTAAAATTAGTTATTTTAAATTGCCAAAAATGTAACTTAATATTAGCAATAGATGGTCTCGATCCTGAAGCCGTTACTCAAGAGTAATTAGCCAGCTCTTTGGCAGTATAACTTACCATATATCTACTGATTAATATGATGATAATCACCTGAGTTATCAAATCACACACAGACAGAATAAACACATTACAATGAAGAATTTTGGCTCGCTAGCAGTAACTCTCTATACTGGATCTACTTCATTAGTCTCAAAAACAGAGCATCAGAAACTTTTTCTTAGTATCAGTAAAGTAAAAACTGAATTCCTATAAAAGTTTACAGAAGAGTAAAAGATTCTCCATACCACACAGGCTACAGAAAACAGCTCTTAACTCAGCCATTTTGTGTTAACATTTTTACGTTGTCTCCTCTACCAAAAGGTATCAACCTTTCTTCCTTTTAATTAAAAAAAAAAGCCAAAAAACCAACAAATCAACCCCAACATGCTCACAATGAGAAAGACCCAAGAGGTGCTAAACCGACAGCCCTGGAGAGTGCAATGTACTATGCACACACTATGAGATTTCCCTACAGATACATCCCAATGTTGTGCCTTAACTTAAACTTCAGTATACTACCATCTGCCTGAAAGATTAAGTACTGGCTATGATTCACGCGACTTTCATGAACACTGCTTCCCACAAAGATGTCAGCAGCAGCACTGCCTCTTGATATTTTGCCCGTCAGGCCACATGAAAACGCAAACACCTCTTACACAATCATTTGCAGAGATGAGTTCACTCTTCTCACACTCCAGACAAACTCAGGCTGTAGAGTACAAGGGAAAACAGAACTGCTCAGCTTCAGAAAATGATACCTGAACTGGAGCTGACTGCATCCCATTGGCTTGGGCCACAGCCAGCGTGAATTTGGTCTGCCTGTAACCACACTGTTCAGACTTGCCCTAAAAGCTCAGATCAGTCACAGATCCGCTACCAAATCATCCAGAATGCGCAGGTGATCTGTGGGAAGCCTTGCTTACAAACCATGCTCCTAAACCAACCTCTTCCTTCTCAGCAATGAAATGGTTTACTAGCCTGGTCTCCTAAGAAAGTAAAGCTGAAGTGACAGTGCTCCGTGTGCTTATGTATATGGACATGTGTGAGTGCATGCCTTCTGCCCTCATTATCCCAGAGGCTCAGGTGAATTTGCTAGAGGCCTCAGAAGATATCACAGAATAGAATCACAGAATAGTAGGGGTTGGAAGGGACCTCTTGGGGTCATCTAGTCCAACCACCCTGCCAAAGCAGGGTCACCCAGAGCAGGCTGCACAGGACCTTGTCCAGGCGGGGCTTGAGTATCTCCAGAGAAGGAGACTCCACAACCTCCCTGGGCAGCCTGTTCCAGGGCTCCGTCACCCGCAGAGGGAAGAAGTTCTTCCTCATGTTCAGCTGGAACTTTCTAAGCTTCAGTTTGTGCCCACTGCCCCTTGTCCTGTCGCTGGGCACCACTGAAAAGAGCTTGGCCCCATCCTCCTGACACCCACCCTTCAGATATTTGTAAGTATATATTAGGTCCCCTCGCAGCCTTCT
>Ga0065711_1002967_pt1 | contig 40045 bp, 14 predicted proteins | sample Hoacrofraction12_FD_59098 | JGI IMG/M metagenome (GOLD analysis project Ga0065711, IMG submission 59098) | Hoatzin crop microbial communities from Cojedes, Venezuela - Epithelial fraction 12 v2 (version 2) | ecosystem: Host-associated > Birds > Digestive system > Esophagus > Crop | place... | reverse complement strand
AAAAAAAAAAAAAAAAAAAAAAATCCCCAAAGGCCATCTTTTTTCTAAACTCTTTGCTGCTTCTTTGTTGTCCATTTTTGTTGTTTCTTGTTCAAGATATGCAAAATATACTAATCAGAAGGTGTTTTTTCTGTTCAGATGTGTTTTATAACTCTGCTGCCTGTAACATATTGAGGTAGTGTAGGAATTTGTTAAAGTTGTTGGAGCACAAAATATTGAATTAAAACCACTTATTGCATGAAAAGGGTATTCACTAATATATACATATATATACACATGTATACACACACTTATCTGCATCTCTGTATGGATGAGAGTACTTCCTAGTTAAAAACCAAAAAGACAACCTACCTTGTTGTGGTACAATCGAAACATCCTGTAGGACACATCTGGTTCCTTTAAAACTTTCCCTGAATGTTACGCAGCTCTGCTGTTTTTCCTGCCACCTTGAGCTGCTTGGCTCCCTGGGCTCCCCAGAGCTGCCCTGTCAGCTACTTTTCTGTTCAGCTGACTTGGCTGGAAAGTTGGCGAGCTTATGTAGTGAGGGACCTCAGACCTTAGGAGATCCATATACACAGGATGCCTACTAGATAAACTGTCAAAAACGAAATTGTATCTGGGCAGTCATCAGGCCTAAAATCCAGAGCAACTGATCTTGGAATTTTAGGTGTTTCTAAAATGTTAACATTTGGAAAGGAAGAATTTGAGATTTGGGTTTTGTTCCAATTGTAACTTATACTCTGTGTGTGTTATTCTCTTCAAACCTCTGTTCAAATTTCTCTTTAGGCTATGCTTTTATTTCTTTTAAATAAATAGTTTTCTTTTTCAGATGTGTTGTATATGCTTTTCTCCAGTGGTATTTGCAGCAACAACATGCATATAAAGGCAAAACCTTCATCAGCAAAATCATAAGTTAAAAAGTATAGAAAGACCATTCGACAAAATGCTTAAGATTGTAATGACTAATACAGCGTTTATGGAGTCACACTCATAAGAACAGTTGGTGTCTTATTTGTATCATGAAAACCTGCCAGATGGTCAAAGCAACTTTTAGGGTGCCTAGGTGATTTTTCTTATGATTTCACAGATAACTCAAATGCCTTTTCTGTAATACAATGCTATTTCATGTTTGTAGGTAATATATGCTTTGAACACTAAAAATGATGAACATGAAGCTGCTATCCAAGCCCTTAAGGATGCTCATGAAGAAGAAATTCAACAAATTCTTGCAGAGACCAGAGAGAAGATCTTGCAGTATAAAAGTAAAGTTGCAGAAGAAATGGATCTCAAGAGAAAGATCCAAGTTTTAGAAGAGTCACTGGAAGATCATAAAAAGATGAAACATCAGGCCTTGACAGAATTTGAAGCCTATAAGGGGAGAGTTGAAGATATGCAGCTTTGTGCAGAAGCTCAGCATGTCCAGCGTGTAGTGACCATGTCAAGAGAAGTAGAAGAGATCAGAAAGAAATTTGAGGAAAGGCTACGAAGTTTCATACAGTTGCAAGTGCAGTATGAGAAGGACAAGCGTACAGCTCTGGAAGACCTGAGAGCTGCCCACAGGCTTGAGATTCAAGAACTTCTGAAGACTCAACAGAGTCAGAATGCTACTTTAAGTAAGGGGCAAGAAAAACTGGAGGAATTGCATAGACTGGAGCTGGAAGACTTGAACAGTAAAGTTGAAGAGTTAAGGCTGGAAAGAAAAAAACTTATTGAGGACTATGAAGGCAAACTCACTAAAGCACAGTCCTTCTATGAACATGAACTTGATTCTTTGAAAAGATCCCAACTTTTTACAGCAGAAAGTCTACACGCTTGCAAAGAAAAAGAAGCGGAGCTGAGAAAAGAATTTCAAAACCAGGAAAGTATGTTAAGGAAGAACCTGGGAAAGCTTAAAACTGAATTGCAGATGGTCCAGGATGAAGCTGCCAGTCTACGGGAAAAATGCCAAAAACTTCAGGTGGCTCTTGGTACAGCAGAAAACAATGTTCAGGTGAGACCGATGATATGTTGTTTCCAAGACTGTGAGTTTTGTTTTCCTATTTGTGCTGTCTCTCCATGAGGCTGGTAGGTTGAGGCGATTGGAAAATGTGAACTTAATTTTCTGTCACTCATACTTCATTGTCATGTGCTTCTAAATTTTTTTTTTATTTGTTTATATTTTAAAATTTATTTTAAGTGTGTATTTTTTCCCAGATTGAATTAATGCTACTTTATAGTCCAACAGAAACTAGAAGCCCCTATCCAGGGGAAAGGTTTTGGTCTCTTTCCTTTCAGCTGTTCATAAACAGAACTTGCTTGTTCTAGTCATACTATCCAGAGTGTAGTATACTCAAAACTGTTACCACTTAAAGAACAGACAAAAAAATTCCCAAACCAAACCCTGTTCCCCTCCCCACAAAGAAAGAAAGGAAGAAAAAAAAGAGGGGGCAAAAAGCTATGCCACATCAGGTCTCCGCATAAATTGATCCCTCCCCCCAAAAAAAGGATTTGGAGAGGGAAGGAGAGTGTTGGGGACTGGTACCATTTGAGATGTTATGCTGACAAACTGAAATGCTTGCTAGAAAAATTGAGAAACCACTTACCTACCCTGTACAATTTCTTGCAGAAATGCGTTTGACGGGAATGTCATGCAACTGACACTATAAATACAATTAATATTCTATATTCAGTGCAGTCTTACTTGTAGAGCTCATTTGTGACTACAGTAACTGAAATACTACACACATTTTCAGCATATACTGGTTTTGGCTGGGATAGAGTTAATTTTCTTCATCCTAGCTGGTATGGGGCTATGTTTTGGATTTGTGCTGAAAACAATTTTGATAACATTGGGATGTTTTAGCTGTTTCCCAGCAGTGCTTACACAGTCAGGGCCTTTTCTGCTTCTTGTACCACCTCACCAGCAAGTAGGCTGGGGCTGCACGAGAAGTTGGGAGGGGACACAGCTGGGACAGCTGACCTCAGGTGACCAAAGGGATGTCCCATACCGTATGACGTCATGGTCAGCCACAAAAGCTGGGAGAAGGAGGAGGAAGGGGGACATTCAGAGTGACGGCACTTGTCTTCCTAAGTAACCGTTACGCATGGTGGAGCCCTGCTTTCCTGGAGATGGCTGAACACCTGCCTGTTGATGGGAGGCAGTGAATGAATTCCTTATTTTGCTTTGCTTGCGTGCGTGGCTTTTTCTTTACCTATTAAACTGTCTTGATATCAACCCAAGAGTTTTCTCACTTTTACGCTTCTGATTCTCTCCCCTGTCCTGCTGGGGGGAGTGAGCGAGCGGCTCTGTGGTACTTAACTGCTTACCAGGTTAAACCACAACACAGTGTTATTTAGACACTAAAATTTCTTGTCCTTAAAGAAGGACAAGACACCCCAGAAATACAAAGACTGAAATTTTTGGTCAGCAAAAAATAGGACTGGGTATGCTGGACTTGCAGAGTTCCACAGAATCTTTTCCTCCTTGGGTTTTGGTAGCTGTGCTGAGGCCTGAAGAACAGTAATTTATGTGGGTAAGCTTGAGTGTCATGTCTTTTGCAGTAGTTGCTCTCAAGTTTTAAAGCCAGGAGTACATTAAATGTGATGGTCGTAGTAATTTTTGGAAGCATCATTGGGCAGAGTCAAGATGGGCCATGAGCTTTTCCCATTTACAGTCTAATTCCAGCCTGACTTTTGACTGTCCTTACTTCTTGTGCAAAGGCTACAGGGTATTGTGTGAAAGAAGACTGCCATCTTTATCAGATGTTAAATTCAGAATACCTTTCTCCAGTTTCACAAAGGGCTTTCGAAAAGTTCATTTCCATCTCTGTTCAGTTAACAAAGCAGAACTCTTACCTTTCAATTGACTATGTCAGGTAGGTGGGTTTCTGGCAAGCTGCAGCAAAGAGGAAACCCACTGTATGTTGATCATTCCTGCAGTAAAGGAGTTCATATTGGTTCCAAAGAAGAGGAAGAGTCTAATAAAGTATTTGCAGCAGATTTTAAAGTCAGGTCCTGCTCTGATCATCGTGAATGAGGTGACCAAAGGCATAGTCTCACCACTTCTGGTGTCCTTGTTTCATTACACATCCTGTCCAGTGTTTTCCCCAATTCTGGTTCCTGCTTTAGTTTCTGAAATGACCCTTTACTATTCCAGTGACTTGAAAGATGAGAAATGTGGCTTTCCTTTTAAAACAGAATGAGATATCTTTTTCCTTCCTGCGTCGCTGAGAACGCATCATCATTAGACAACCCAAGATATGCTATTGTGAATCAGTACATCAGACTTGTAGTGAAAGTTTGATTTACCTAATCACCTAGCTCTCATTTAATGTATATCTATGTGCAGCTTAATTTGTGTCAGTACTCAGCACTCACAGTTGCAATAAAGGACACTGTAAACTGCTGTGAATGTATAATAGATTCTTCAATGTGAAGATCTCTCAGGTACTACAAACCAGGTTTCTCAAATTGGCCCCCAAACTCCGTGGACCATTTTACTGTTTTTTATTTTCCATATACCTTTTTGGATACTGTCACATTTCTCTTTTTCATCCTTGTCATTCCATATATCCCGTATCTTGTAGTGCTTCAACAATATTTTTGGAAAAACACATAATACAAAATTAACATTATGGTAACATTACAAGATTTCAGATTTTGTAAGAAGAAAACTTGTTTGCTGAAGGGTCTTTCCTGTACATTTTAACCTAATGCTCACTTAAATTTAACATAATTTTATATAGTGATAACAGACATTATACTGTTCTTCCTCTAGGTTCTTCAAAAACAGCTAGATGACGTGAAGGAGGAGGAGATGTCATTGTTAAGCAAACACAAAGAAGTCGAAAGTGAGCTAGCAGCTGCCAGAGAGCGCTTACAGCAGCAGGCCACTGATCTTGTTCTCAAAGCCAGTATGTATGTCAGTAACTTAATCTGGAAATGAACTTCGTCTGTGTATTCTGGCCTTTCCTCTTTATGTTAACCTTGTGCAGGTTTAGAGTGCCAAAAGACTGTTCAGTGTTGTCCAGAGATGTTTGTGACAAGTTTGTGTCTTAAACTGTTTTGATATCATGTGCATTGTATTTATGATTCATTTTTTGTGTACTTATTTGTCCAAATGTTCTACTTCATATGGCACACACACATCTTCCTGGTCTTGGAATTTCTTGCCTTATCTGCACTTGTACAGAGTGCTCCTGCTGTGTATCTGTTCTCCACAAAGTCACCGAGACAAGCTTTCTGTCTCTCTGTCCTTTTTCAGTTGCCTTGTCTTTTCACTGGGACTGCAGTACTTTTCTTTACGCGTACTGTCAGAAGACTTACAGCTTATCAGTAATAAATCAGGGTTTTCTTTATAGCTGTTTTCTTGACTTCTCTGTGCTTGTTGGCGTATGGAAAGGCATAGAAAATGGTTTAAGCTTTGCCTGTACATATGCAAGTTGTAACTTCTTGGTGTTGTCTTTCTAGTAGACTGCTTAGTGGTAGGGCATGGGCCCAAGTACGTCAACTTGGTTAACTGTACTGTAGGTAGGACTGTAGGCTAAAAATAAGCCTCTGGCTTATCTTTGGCCTTGTTCAACTAGACCATTTGTAGAAATACCTGATTATTTTCCACACAAGTTAGCACAAGCCTGGAGGCCCTTCCCAAAAGTCGGCTTTGATATGATCACCTTGTTTTGAAAGCTGGGATGTTGCCAGACTGTGTCAGTTGGCCTTAGGGTCAGAAAATACTTCACAGCGCTAACTTGCTAATACTGTAATAGTTTGCTAATTATATGATATACTATATGTAATACTATGTTTACTATTACTGTAATAGTTTACTATTGCAGATGTCTACACGTGGCATCAAAATGTGTATGTGAATGTATGTGAATGTAGCCTGTATCATGGCTTTATTTCTGCCCTTTAAATAATTAAGCAGTTCCTACAGATGAGCGGAGTGTGTCTGCTGCCTAGGATAGCTTCATGCCTAGGACAAGAGGCATAGAAGAGCGAGCTAAGGTGAATGCTAGGAATAGTCTAGGCTATATGTTCGGACAATATGGAGGCCAGCAGGAACCCAGGACTGCAAGGTCCCTACTGTATGTAAGTAGCTAAAAGGAATTGGATCCTGCTAAGAGCATTTCAAATGTGATTCTGGCCTTTCAAAAAGTTGTGTGAGGCACTCATAATGACCTGAGACTGTTGGGGGCGAAAAAAACCCTGTTCTTGTACACTGCTTGACCATTGCTGTTTCGTTCTTTAGGCAGAGGCATGGGAAGGGTTCAGCAGCCAGACCCAGATTTAGTGGAAACAACCGTAAATATCCAGGCTGTTTTTCCATATTAATGATGGCATGGAGTCAGCTAGCCTGTGAGTCCAGCACCGGTCTCCTCTGGCACTGAGGTTTTTAGCTTTACCGGAAATTCCATTGTATGCACACTGTTACTGAGCTCAGTGGCACCATCGGTAGGGCATCTTCACTCTGCAGCATTTTGCTGCGCAGCAAGAACCAGGAGCCCTGTTTACAGTCATGCCACCAGGACTTTACCATGTGATATAATTGATTACCAGCCTGTTTGGAAATGGTTTCTGACGCTGGCCTGCTGCCATCTCCTTTGAATTTCAGCTCACACCTGGAAGTCAAAAAATCCTGCCCCAAAGAAACTAAATTCTCATACTTAATTACCATACAAAATATTTACTTGTTGTATTGCAATTTGAGAACGCTGTATTAAGTCTATTATGGGAAGTTAATATATTCTTCTTCCATTTATTCTGAGGTTCCAGACTGGAAAGAAAACTGCTGTGTTTCTTACTTTCTGTGTAGAGCATGAGGAATGGGAAACCTGCATTGTGTGTTGGTATTGCGAGGACAAAGGCTCTAGATCAGTGTTTATGTGCTTACAAGAAAATAGGCATATGCTTAGTACTTCGTGACAAAGTTGAAATTCTTGTACAATTATTCTCCTTGTTACATTCTAAAATCTGGGTTTGCAAATACATTTCTTAAAGGGCTGAACTTCTGAGACGAGGTAGTTATTGAAATGTTAAAGAAGTTAAGCGTACCTGTTATCTTAAGTTTTTCTCTTCAGTTTTTAGTTGTGTTAAACAAATATGCCAAAATGACTCTTAGAATTCTTCAAAGCTTGGTACAATTAGACCTGTGCATTGTTCATAAAAATACTGCTAATTCTGAAACATTTTTCATGGCCAAATTCCATTACGTATCCTACTGTCCTTCCTTTCACGTCAGTGTCCACAGGCAGCAAAGGCTAAAACAGTTTCCTTTTTGGCCCATGTAAAATGGAGGGGGAGGGAGTCTCTACTAGAAGTTATGACTACAAAAATTTAAAAAAATTGTTCTGAGTAAATAATACAGTTTCTTGTCTGGGTGCTTTCTTTATGTGAAACTCTTAAGGATCTCTGTATATTTCTTGAAAATCTGTTTAGTTACAACTTCAATTTATCCTATGCTTTTTAAAAATTAGCATATTTCAAACATGTCTATGTCCTGCAATTTATGAAAGGGATAATAGGGTGTTTCTAACAAAAGAATCCATTCCAGCATGGAATGTCAACTTAGGTATGACTTAGTGATGCTTCTACAAAGATGTTAAAACAGTGGGAGAATATCCTCTCTTTGTCTTTCAATTGAACAAACTTAGGAGTGTCCTCTCAGTTGTTGAGTTGAAGAAACCTATTTTCCAGAATAGTCTTCTGTCCCCTCCTAAGCCTTTCCCAGAATAACAGCTGTTTCACTGCTTTAGTCAGTTACCTAGTAGTAACATTTCCAATAATACAGCTGTAAATTCAGAAGAACAAGGACAAAAATTTCTGAAGTCATAAATCTTTTTCCACTGTACACAGATGATTATACTGTCTAGCTCTGAAGATTTTTTTTTTTTTTTAGTGTAGATGAAGAACTTAAAAGCGAGCCTCTAAACTGCAAAAATTTAGATCCTGCTTTACTGTGGAGAGAATGAGTTCTGTTACATCTTTTAGTCACATCCCTATAGCAAAATTAACAAAGTGTAATTACATAAGCTTTATAGCTTCAGCCGCTATACCTAGCATGCTGGTTGAATTATGAGTTTGATAAAACAGGAACATATTTATCATTAGACTTTAGTCTTTTGCTTTCTGTTATGTAGCTTATAGTGGGGTAAAAATGTACAGTTTTAGATGGGGTGAGTTCTTCAAGACAGAATGTCTGTGTTCATACCATTGCCTACCTCGACTTTCTCTCGGAGTCACTATGCAACTTTGAACAAGGCAAACTGAAAGTAAAGGAGCCCCAGCACCAAGCGCTCTGCTGTTGTTGGACATTTTTACAATAAAACTAAAAAGGCCGAAGTGGAGGGGAAGGTAAGCGTTGCAGTGAAGATAATGGAGATCCATATGAAAGCTTCTGCTAGAACTGGACTTCTAGAAATGGCTGAAGTATACTCCAGTTATGTGAAACCAGTGCTGTGAGGTTTTAAAGAGCTATTTTGTTTTTAGGTCACATTGGAATGCTTCAAGCTACTCAAATGACTCAAGAAGTTACGATCAGAGATTTGGAATCGGAAAAGTCTAGATTAAAAGAAAAACTATCCCAGCTGGAAGAGGAAAGAAACTTATTACAAAGCAAAACACAAAGTCTGGATGAGCGACAAAGGCAGCAAATTCTGGCCTTGGAGAAGGTTAAACTGCTTATTGGCTTTAGTTGAATAAAAATAACAGACTTGAAATTCTCAAAAAAAAAACACAACTTGATTGTTTTTTAATTTTTGTTTGATATGACAGGACTAGGACTGATAGCAGTACGTTCCCAGTATATCCTGTGTAGCAACGTACAATGATTCATGTGGAGTGTAAAGTGAGAGTAGAGGGAAGTCAGATTAGATGATGTTCAGACTGCTTTAGACATCTTCTAACAATTTAATTTAATTTTTGGCTTCACGTGTAGGTGTCTAGTATCTAAAGTATCTCAGTGAGCAGAAAGGTGAAATGGTTAAAGAACACTTAAAAAAGCCTTTCTCTGAACATGTGCTGAACATGTTTGAAAATACTAAACTGAAATTTTCTATAGACTTAATACCTGATTGCTGTTTTCCCAGATTAAATAGAGGAAAAAACCAGATTTTTTTAATATGGCTAGATTGCTGTGCATGGATATATTGAAACTACCTTTTTGGTTATGGAATTATTTAGTCAGTGCTTAGTGATTGCTCAGTTTGTTTTGTACGGAAGTTAATTTCTGTAGATTTATGTCACCAGTAATGTTTTTGGGTTTTTTCCTCCTACTGTTCGTGTTTTACCGGTTAATAGAAATAATTTTATTTTTCTCTGTCGCTTATAGAAAGTGCATGAAGCAAGGGAGACACAACGTGAATATTATGAGAAGGAGCTGGTGAAATTGCAAGCAAGATTGGAAGGAGAGGCTGCACAGTTAAAGGAGGCTCATTCCAAGACCTTAGAAGAATTGGCATGGAAACACCATACTGCAATTGAGGCTGTGCACAGTAATGCTAATAAGGAGAAGAAAAAACTACAGATGGTAGGTTTGTGTTTTCTTAATAATCAAACATACTACAAAAAGCAAATGATAGCGTTGGAAACATGTAGTGCATGGTTTTGTTGTATGGCCAGTTTTATTTGGAGTTACCTGCAGATCTGCTGTGCTTCTCTGAAGACAAACTGCTCAGCCTTTATTAAAATAACATATATCTTGCTAAAAAAAAAAAAAGAGCATTTATACTGTCATTTGTCTGCATACAGAAGAGAAATTCTCAGCTCACTACATCTTTCTTTTTGAGTATAGTAGGTGTATTTTTCCGGGTTTTGTGACCCGTATTCAGAAAGGTTGGTAGATCACTCAAGATCAGTTCTTCTGAAGGAGATGAAATATTGTGTTATCCTAATATTTATTTAAAATTTTCATAAACAGTCCAGAAGTACAAAAAGATATTATTAGTACTTGACTCTGTGTACAATCAGAAGATAACAGCAGCTGTTCCTAACTTACATCATAAAATTATGCTAACTGTATATCGACTATTCATTTACCTTTGACTGCAATCCTGAAACTGAAAGGCCTTTTTGTTTCACAAAATTGGCCTTTTCTTTGTTGGGACGAATAAGAGGACCAATTTTGAATTATTTCCTAATCTGATTGTATGTACATCATATACAAATTTTGCCTTATGCAGTAAATATGGGATAAATATTAATAGTTTAAGGTTTCATTATGCTTTCTGGTGTGTTCACAGGAAACATACCAAGAAAGACAGTTGTAGTTAGTGAAGTGCATCTTAGACTGATTTTTTTTTCATTTTGTTGATATGTTGCTTCTTAGCTTTACTTTGAATAAATCCCAAAGATTCGTTCATGTCTCCCACTAATGGAAGTATTTCTCAGAGACATACATGCATCTCATCTTTCAGGTTTACTTTCTTTTTAACTTTAAACATGCCTGTTATTAAAATCATGTCTCTCAAGGGTTTCTGGGAGTATCTTTCTTTTATTTCAGTAAAATGTGGGGTTCTTTTTGGTTTGTTTTCTTCTGTTTCTTATCAAAATAATACAGACAATAAAACAATATCATAAAATGTTTGTTCTTAAATCATTTAATGATTTAAATTAGGGAACAGCTCTATAAATGTGAGAAATGTGAAACTTTAGCAAGGGAAAATTAACTATGAAAAGACATGAGGGTCGGGATCTCAGTAAATGTTAATCAGTATACTGTCTCCTTTGTCAAACCTGTCTCGCTAAGCACATGTTGTGTTGTCTGAGTAATTTAAGGAAGAAACAGTCAGTCTCGAATGCAGAGAAGAGTTGAATTTAGTACGAGGAGGAAGCATGGTACAAGGAGCCTTGAGATAGAAGGCGTGAGTAATTTATTGGGACTGGAAGACTGAGAAAGGCACCTGGGGTTTGGAAATATGTGAAAAAAATGGAAAAGAAGAGAATTCTAAAGAACGAGTGTAGGATTCAAGAAATGGCTTAAATCTGTCTCTTCTTCCATCTATAAAATGAGCTGTAAAAATGGCATCAGTTCATAGGAGGATTATGAAAATAGAGCTGCTAATAATTGTGCAGTACTGCACAGCTGTATTGACGAGTATCATAGAAGAACTGATTGCTCAGTTATGAGAATAGGGTCTGAACAGCACTAGTGAAACTTCACAGCCAGCAGATTTCACAGTGTGAAGAAGAAAAATTCAGCAAGTCTCACTTAGCAAGCATCACTTGCCTCGTGTGGCAATTGATACCGGGGGCCCAGTGAAGAAACACGCGCTTGCTGAGTAACGCTGTATAGCAATGTATTACTCAAAGTGTAACCCTCTGTTTTGTCACTTTGTCCAACTTCTGCCATGAACAAAGAGATCGTGCAAGCAGTTTATACACAAATCATTTGTTGCCTATTGCACACCCTAGTGGAGTGCTAGAACTAAAAAGCTGCTAAGCTTAATATGCTTACCACCCCCATCAAAACACTGGAGGAGTCTCTGGTTTTAGATGAGGAAGGGTTAGTCTCTGTGGCTTCTTGAAAGAGCTGGATAACGCTAAGTTGCTGTCTTCCAGCTCCCTGGTTTTCCTTGGAGCTCTCTATACCTTTTTGTGAGAGTCTCTTTTTCCTCCTGAATTCTTAAGCTCTTAACTCTCCTCGTCTCTGCAATCTTACCAATGCTTGCAGTTGTACTTCTTGTTCCGTGCGTGGCTCTGGTCTGTGTATTTTCATAGCTGTTTCTGAGATGATGATGTTGATTTCTCAGAAATCTGAGCCCAGGGCTACACAGAGGCACTGAATCAGTGCTAAGCCTTGCATTACAGCTGAATCCAGAGGAGGCAGTTGATAAAGGAGGCTCTGTAGCTGCGTAGAAAACCTTGAAGTTTTGTATTACCTGGCTCTGGAGAACCTTACCTGGCAACCTTATTTTTCTTCAAGACGACTTTGTGGTATAATAATTTATATAGTATATTCCACTGGAATATATAATAGAGCTATTAATGTGTTTCATGTTAAGTATTTTGTGACAGAAATTGTTCTTCTGAAAATATGTTCTGAATATTAATAAACCTGAAGCACACGTTTATAGTTCTCCCTAAGAAAAAGAAAAAAGTTTCTAACATATGCATATACATATAGCATATACAACATAGGCTCAGGTAAGAGAAATGTAATTTGTCCAGCAGAGTTGTTTTCAGAATTTGGCTATTGCTCCACAGAGATGGAATGAAAACCGAGGTGTTATTTTGATTCTTTCCATATAGTTGAACCTGAAGACTAATTGTTGATTTCTCTTGGTTCTATGTGAATTTTATAGATATGGTGTGAGGCATTTTTCATTTATCATAATAGCCTGAAAAACTTCCCAAAGTTCAGTTTGGATTTTAAACTTTATTATATTCTGTGGGGATTATGTGTAGGAGATATAAAGGCTGAAGGATAAGCATATTATCAGTGTAATTTTATAAAAAGTGAAAGCTTCTGCATTCTGTCAACTGAAAAACTGTGAAAGCAGATATTGTTTTAGTAATTGTGATAATTAAATGTAAATTGAAACTAGTAGTGGAGAAGAAAGTCCTGTTTGTATTTATTTTGTGATTAATCAAGGATGTTAGAAATTAATCAAGGATGTTAGATTAGAAAATAAACTGGAAAAATAAGGTATCCATTATAGAAGGAAATAAATGTTCACATTTTAACACTTGAAGGAAAGGACAAGTCTTGCTGGAGATCAGGAATATTTATGCCAGGAGGAATCACTTTCATGTGGTACACCTGTACTTTGTGATGACTGTATGGCAAGTATTTAATATTTCTTCCATCCTTCTTATTTCCAAAGGAGTTGGAGCAGCAATTTGAGAAGGAGAAACTGCATTTGGAGGATGATAAGAATCAGCTCCGACAGCAGCTGGAAAACCTGAAGGAAGAGCTGACGACAAAACTGACTTCTGCCAATCAGGAGGCAAGGGCTAACTTCACTGTATCAGCTACTGGTCCTGTGTGCTAGACCACATTTCATCAATAATGATCTTGTGCTGAGAGTCCAGTGCAGAGCTAGGATGACACTGTTGAGTCTCTGTAGTGCCTTCTTTCTGTTTAAAGTGGAGTATTCTTCAAACATGCTAAGCTATTTGACTGCTGAGTGCTAACTTTAATGTCCTTTACAAAATTAACAAAGCAAGTGAGACTGAGGTACAAAACAGTTTACGTAAACAGCCTTTCTTATCTTCTCATTAGATACGCAGACCTCTACACAAAATATGTCAGGAGACAGAGGGAAAATTAGCTGTATTTAAACCCATATTAGTTTATAATTAACATATTGTAAATTCTGGTCAGCTTCCTGACTGACAGAAGTTCTTCATATATTTCTATCAAAAGATGACATGAAATATTTATACTAAGATCCAAATGATTTGCAATGTTTTGATATATACAATCAATGTGAAATGTATCCTATCTCAATACAGTTTTAATTTTTTGAGTTTGAAATCACCACCTTTTCATAATATAATCTTTCTAAACTAGAAATATATTCTATTGATATAAAAAACTTGAATCCATTCTTGTCTGGAACTTTTGCCTTGTCTCAAGAAAATAATTCATCAGTTTCATTGTTCAGCAGGCCGTACATAAGATTTCAGTGTGTGCTTTAAGACAGACTTAAGAATGAATTTAAGTACTTTTTTGCAGTGGTACTTTTCATTACCTTTTTCTATACCGTACAAGTTCTGGAGTCGGCAGGTGTTTGTCTGATTCTGGTGGTTTGCAACTTGCACAAATGTTAAACTCACTTTAGAACAAAACCGCTTGTTTTTAATAAATAGGAAAGATTGCTCTTCTGAAATTATATATTATTATTATATTGAAGTATATATTATGCTAATATATTGCTATATTATTAATATATCCATACATTACTATATTAATATGCATCTGAATGTATTGAATAATATATATTCTGAATATATACTTTAATATATAATATATTCCATTGGTAGTTTCAATATATTAATATATACTTTCAGAGTAGTACCTACCCAATGTGTGTGTGTGCGCGCGTGTGTATATACACACACAACAGAGAGTATATGCTACCAGAGTAGTTGGACCTACCATCATTAGAGCTCAGCATCACTGCTGGTCAGTCAGTGGTGAGTACCTGTTAGAAGGAAATACAGTCTCCTGTTTGATAGTTGTGAGTGCCTCTGCTGATACTGAAGACCTTGGAGAAGGTGCACGTTGAAGCTGGAACTGGTCTTGCTCTCTTAACAGTATGCTTACCTACAATCAAATTGATGAACATATGATGTATTTGTTATATATGTTAACGAAATCATACACCGGTTTATTTTTCATTCAGAATTACAGAAAGTTTTGTTATTTATTCTTAGCTTTAATACCTCTGTTGTATGTTAACTTTCTTTAGTGATGGATTAGATCTGAGGAGAGCACTATTGTTGTTCTATAGTCATTCAACACTCTAGTCTTTAATTTAGTTACTCCTTTATGACTTCATGTGGGTACATGAGTAATAAACGTGCTCCTTCTGTCAAGGAAATAACTTCAAATGTTTTAAGAATGAGTTTTCATTATCTAACTGCTATCAAGTTCAGGCTTGGAAAAATCCATCAGCAGACTGAATTAAGAAAACAGAGGCATAGCTAAGGAAAAGAGAACTCTAACATAAACTAAAATAAGGAATTAGGGCCAGCTGCTATTTAGTGATTGAGCTTATATACATTCTTATGCCAGGGTAAAGGTAATACGCTGTATTCTGCATATTGACAGAATGAGAGGAAGTGTATGGGCAGTAAATTTGGGGTGGTCTGTAAATCCAGTCTGTGTAGTACAGAGGCAGTACGTTTTATTTTATGACTATGTTTAGCTTAAGCACACGAGACAAGTGCTTTGCTTGCAACCACAGCCTACTCTTAGATCTCTATTGACAACTGACAACAGTTTCTCAATGTCTTCACTGACCTGGAAGAAACTTCCCTGTGAAAACTCTGGCACATCTGTAGCTTAGCTCTTACATTTCTAATGCTGCTTCTTTTTTTGTTCACTTTGTTTTAAGTTATGGACTTCATTTAACAGTAGGCGTATATATTTATTGCTTTCTGTGGGCATTAGCTTAGTTGTAGCTTCCCTGCTGAGAAAACTGGTTTTGAACCGATGCCATCCTCTCTTCTTTTTGACAGACTTCTTGATAGCAATTGTCTTAGCTAAAGGATGAGGAAGATTCAGGCCTCATTAGGCTTGCTCCTAGTACTAAGCTATTTAAGAACAGTGCAATCTTAAATACTTGTCAGAGATTTTTTTGAGGGCTCAGGTTAAGTCAAGAGACAAACTTTTTCACATGTGAATCTCAAGATGAGGCTGGCTGTTTACATTCTAGATCCCCTTCCTTTCACCACTGATCAGCCAAGACCTTCTAGAAAGATTCTTTGCTTCTGTCTCTTGACAGAATAGTCTAAGGACTATTCTAAGGGTATTACTAAGGACCATATTAAACAGCCTCCAGCATTGCTTTGTCATTAGTAGCCTAGACGTAAGCCCTGTAAGTGGTATTCTGTAGGTAGCAATATGAAGACAGAAACATATACCCTAGCACAAGTTAGTTTATCCATTACATTAGAGTTTATGTATTGTGATATAGCTACTCTCATTATTTTAATTTGCATAAAACATGTTTTCTTACAGTAAAATTACAGGTAATTTCAGAAGGTAATCTCTTTCCTTGCAAAATGCCTCAAATATCGTTTGGATTTTTTTTCTTGTAAAAATGCTTTAATCTAATCTTTGATTTTTATAATGTTACAGGAATTTGTTTTTTAATACAGAAACATTAAGTGATATTAAAGGAGAACAGGCTGTGCAAACAAAAATTTGTCTAGGTTGGAATTAGAAATCACTGGAAGAAAATGAAGCCAGGATGATTTGTCTGCCATTAGTAATAATTATGTAAATTAGAAGTTTGGTGGGTTTTTTTATGTCATAGGTGTGTCGTCTGCAAGACCTAGTACGAAAAAGTGAACAAGGCCTTGGTACTGCAGAAGGACATATCTCCAGTCTTCAAGAAGCTCAGGAAATACTCCAGAAAGAACTAGAATTAACTAGAGCAAGACTGCGAGAGACCACAGATTCATTGTATAGTGTTGAGGTAACCATGATGTTGGAGAAAAAATTGTGCAAAGTACTGTCACAGTGATTTGGGGTTTGTTTTTAAGACAGCAATAAGCATCATAGTGTACATGTGATTGAAGAAGCTTCATGTGGCTTCATTAAGATAGATTTCTGGTTTTATTCTAAGCAGAGAGGAAAAAAAAATGAAAAACTAGGATGAGTTGGTTTGGGCATGGTGGGTTTTTTTTTTGGTCAATAGCTCATTGACTTTAGTACTAAGTATAACCTTTCCTTTTTCTTTCCTCAGTAAACAATGCACTTTTACAAGATCACTGCAATATTTGAAGTAGAGCAGCAAATACTAAGAAAACTTTTCCCTGAATCTGTTTTCATACTGATGTTACTGTATTAAAAAAAAGTCTGAAACAGGATATTGGGTTTTTTTTTTAATTTTTTAATTTCTTTCAGCTATGGTCATTAGATGTGTATCCTATTTCAGTTTATAACTATCTCTGTATTTTTTATAATTTGTCTAAGGGTCCATATGAACTACTGCATTCCTCTCTCTTCCCCTGTTATAACACTTTAATATTCATACATAGCAGGTTCCTGGCAATAACATTTATCTTAACAGATTTTAAAATACACAAATGACAAACTCCTACAGAAAAATCCTCACTTTAAAAAGTCTTGATTAAAATTTAGACATTAGACAACCATATTCACTTCTCATGAATGAAGCAAGCACTGCCGAAAAACATTAATGTAAGTATGAATTCTAGGTAGTACCTAATGCTATTCTAGCATGGTAAAATTCAAACAGAAATTGATATGAATTCTAAAGTTTTTTCTGTGTTCAGACTGAAAGCCTGTTTCTACCACGTTAGTCCAGTCAAGAAGCAGAAAGAAGATACATAAACTTTGTATCAAATCCAGATAGTTCAAGATTTGAAATTCAAATAATGAATATTTGCTGAGTTAAAAAAAAAAAAAAGTCCAAAGCATGCTTGACAAGAACCTAAGCAACCTGCTCTAATTCAGCAGTTAGTCCTGCACTGAGCAGGACTTGATGACATTTTGAGGTTCTTTCCAACATAAATTATTCTGTGGTTCAATGTAACAGTATTTGGCAAGATTAATTCCAGAATAACTTATTTGAAAATTGCTTTTTATAGGAATGCAGAATTTTGTTCCAAAAGTAAGAAATATGAGCAGATGTACAGACATTAATTGTGTGTAATTAGGAGTTACACACTGAAAAAGTTATAGTTCAAGTTTTATGCACCAATTATAAATGACATTTTTGTTATAAATGCATTCGTTTAAGGTTTGAAATACTTTTTTGCTGCTGATCAGTCTCTATTGTGAAGTTTGTGTTTGCAGGGTGAACTAGATCAGGAGAGACAACAGCATGAGGCAATGATTGCTGCCATGAGAGAAGAGGAAAAGTTCAAAGTTGACAGAATGGCTCGTGACTTGGAAATAAAATGGACAGAAAATCTTCGGCAAGTATTATTTTTTTTTTATCATTCCTTAAATAAGAAATGAAGTATGCATTACATACAGATGTAATAGCAATTGAAATGTAGACCAGAGGTTTTTGTTGCTATCTAAGCTTTTCCAATTATTACTGAGTTCTTATTTATTTCTCATTTCTTGCACAAGGTCCACTGCATTTGAGTTATATGACCCTTGCTTTTAGACAGGAATGCAATAAGCTTCGTGAAGAGCTGAGGCTTCAGCATGAAGAGGATAAGAAGGCAGCCATGACTCAGCTGCTGCAGCTGAAAGAACGTGAAAAAAATGCAGCAAGGGATGGATGGCAAAAAAAAGTTGAAGATCTTTTAGACCAGGTAACTATGGTGTCTTTGAGAACTGGAAGTCCATTACAATCTAGTTACTCATGGTAAATTGCTACCAATTAACTGCATGAAATTGGTTGCGACATCTATCTTTGAAATGAATTTGTTAGTATAATGCTTTTTAAACCTAATCATTATTGAACTTTTTGAGTAATATTTGAAGAGGCCTTAAAATTACGTGCATATCCTTTTACAGGGTTTTTTGGGGGGACTGGGAGGGCGTTGACAGTCTCACCTCTTCACAGTAAGATATTGGGTTTTTAATTATTCTCTGTCCACCTACCCTATTGTAACTATTTACCAATTATAGTTGTTTGGATTCGGAGATATCCCTTCCCTTTACAGTAATGACACTGTACAAATGACTGAAAAGTCATATTGTCCCTCACTTTCTAGAACACGTTTATTACAGCTATGTCTTAAGTAATTTTGACCATTATTTTAGGATTTTTTTCTAAATACTGAGTTTTTAATTGCAACTCATTTATAAACTGAGTTATGCCGCATAATTCACAGAAAATACTTGCTTTGTACTTTTTCCAAACCATAAATGCTAGAGAACTAAGTTTATTGACTACAGTTTGAAAGAATAGCTGATAATGAACAAATACTTTTAAAGTAAGAGAAACAGATTTTGCAAGTCATTAAATAACTGCAATTTCAGGGTGTTTGTGGGATACCTTTTAATTTGCTGTCTAATTTGAGAAGTCTAATAACTGAATATGCACTTGATTATGCAGCTTATTATAGGAATACATACCAATGTATTTTGCTGACAAGGAGGTTTAAGCTTGTAAAATCTTGTGGCTTAGGCTCATAAAAGCGGGAGGTTTTCAGAGTTCTTGGTCTGTTACTTTTTACAACATGAATGTAATAAGACTTGGAGTCATTTGATTTTAAGTTTCATTTACTGGCTTTACCCAAGCTTCATTTACTGTCTTCTCCCTATAAATAGCATTTTCTCTAGGAAAGTACAATTTGAGAGGGATATGTTGAACTCCCTGTAGTTTTAAGATACTTCTAAAATACATCACTTATGTTTACCATTTAAGAATACCATAATGAAGCTAACCCACGGTTTCAGAATGGAAAATCAGTATGTTGCAAATGAACAATTTTTTTCTGTATATGGAAGAAATTTTGGGATCGGAAAGCTAACTGTAACAAGGAGAGTTTTACTGGAGAATTTGCAGACATAGGAAGTGGTCTGCATATGCAAAATGGTTGGGCCTTTTATCTTTGTTCCTTTTACTGTACACACAATTTCATAACAGCGTGTGTGTTCAGAGGACTAACAGAAACTAAACCATAGGAGTCTTCACTTTTTTTTTTTCTTATAATCCAGCTTTGCTTTTCCATACCAGTGTTTGAGTTGGATAGGTATTTCATAAAGACTGAAAGGTTATTGTTTGTGGCAGGGAATTAAGCTTTCCCTCTGTAAGACTCTACATTTTATCCATTACACCTGGAGGAGAGAGAATTCCAGACCATAGCTTGCAAGATGGGTAACTTAAGCCATAGAGAAACGGGTCTGTAGTAAGTTCCTCCTGATTGCAGTACACAGAGGGTAGACTCTGAGTTGTACTGACCTGAATTGTAGAATCATGGACTTACATAGGTTGGAAAAGACGTCAGGAGGTCATCTCGTGCAACCTCTTGCTCAAATCAGTCAACGCTGAATTTGAACCAAGTTCCTTAGGGCTTTGTCCAGTCAGATCTTGAATAATCTCCAGGGCTGAAGATTCCACAGCCTCTCTGAATATCTCTCTTCTAATGCTGAATTATCCTCATTCTGATTTTTTTTCTGTATATTTGGACAGAAACTCCTCTGTTTAATTTTATGATTATTGTCTCTCATTGTCGTATTGTGCACCACTGTAACAAGGCTGGGTCCAGTTTCTCTGTAACCACCTCATAGGTACTTGAAAGTTATTAAGTCCCACAAAACTTTCTCTTCTTTAGACTGAACAAACTGAGTTCCCTCTGAAGGATGTGTGTTCCAGTCCCAGCAATCTTGGTGGTAGTTCTCCACTGAACATGTTCAAGTTTATCAACATTTGTCTTGTACTGGGGCAACCAAAGCTGAATGAACTGGAGGAGGAGACAGAATGTGCCCTCTGGTTGGTGTGCAACAAGTACCAAGTCAACGGGACTGATCCCTTCCGTCAAACTACTGTTTGTTGCTGCCACCAGCTCAGTATGCCACTGGCATTCGTTGCTGCCACAGAGGGTTTGCAGTTTAGTTTAAACGACTGGAGACAGTGACAAAAGTGAGATTCTTCAGCTGTTACACGCGCACGCACACACACACACACACATAAAAGTTAACAGCATTAGGAAGAATTAAAATTTCAGTCCATCAAAAGGATATCTGTTCATACCTGTCATCTTTTAACTACACTGAACTAGAACGGCCTGAGATACTGCAGTGGGGGTGTAAAATTGTGTATTTGTTACACCCAGCCCCAGTCTTCATTGGTGGGAAGATGCATTTAAAACCCATTTGAAAGGCATGAAGTCTTTGTAAAAAAAATAGGAAGAGAGCCGAGATCCAATTTCTCTTTCTGCATTTCAGATTTTTACACCTGAAGTATTGGTCTGGTCTATACTAGCAGTACTATACAATGATTTATCAAAATAATACAAGACTGAGTTCTCTGGTAAATCACCTGTGAACTCCTAACTTGACAGAAAATGTGGTCTACACGTGCTCTTTAAGTTGAGAAAGCGTCTAGAGCCTCACCATTTAGTTGTATAAATGCTGTGCAGAAAGGTTGAACTTGGAAATGAAATGCTTATTAATACGGGTACATAATTTTCTAATATGTACTGATGCATCTCAGATTTGATTTAAAAACAAGCTACAAAAAAATGTAGCGCCTAACTTGAAGTGCAGGAACGGTTATGCAAGCAAAGTGTTGAAAAAACAGGTTTAAATGAATAGAGACAAGTGGCACAGAATAATTACTTAAACTGTAGAAAAATACAACGTAGAGTATGCCCATCTTGGATTGCTGCTGACTGGTGCTGGAAAAATTAAATGAAGAGACACAGCTACAAATGGCAAGAACTTTTAAAAAAATACAACAAAAAAGGTTCAATCAAAAAAATTTATGCCCCTAAAGAGTACTATGCTGGTTTGTTTTTCTGAATTATGTTACACTAATCCACAAACTTCTGCCTTCTGCTAGTTGTTGCACATTTGATAGGTGAGATCTAGCTCTTGCATAAAGCAAAGTAGTAGTTTTGCTTTTATGCCGGTAATGCTAAGTGGTTCCTCGTAGAATGCATGTAGGATTATTGTTATTCTAACACTGTATCTTTGTTGCCAGTAAAAGAATTCTCTTGAAAGAAAATGCTATTCAGCTGATGAAGAGCTTAGACACATTCTTGCCAGTTGCAAAGCATCACTTTCCATCTACAGTTAAATGTGGTTGCTAGATTAGTTAGATCAGTGTCTAGAGACCAAGTGTGTAGTTCGTATCTCTGATACAAGAAATGGTTCTAGAAGACCTAAAAAGAAAGTTTTTCCTGTAAATTGTACTAAGTACTTTGACATCAATCCATGGGAGAGTTTCTTCATGAAATATGTAGTGAATTCAGATGTGCTAGCTCTTTTCCATTTCTCTTAGCTGTGTAATGGGCTTTTAACGCTTTTCTTAAAAACATTTTACTGCTGAGAAGGCAGGAAAAAAGCAGGAATTTTCTTTTTTAAAACATGAGCGTGTTCTCTCTTCTGCCTCTCCGTATTGCACAACCTTCAATTCTGGGCACTGAAATGTACAGGTTAAGACCTGTATTCTTACTATTTCTTTCTTCTTTTGATAAGTGTTTCGTTCTGTAAACTGAATCAAGTATTCTGATTGTGGATGGCCTTTTCTATATTTGAGAAAATACTGCTTCTCCCATCTTCCTTACTTTTCAGTGAAACATGTATTCCAGTAAAATAAATGTCAGCATTTTTTCCATTCCTGTGTAGCTTCATACTATTACTTGACCAAGCATTAGTGTGACATTCTTTCTAACTTTGTCAACTTTTCATACGAGGATAGCATCTTCTATTCATGAAAATACTAGCAGTAGTACAGTGAGGATGGACAAAAGCATATTGCATATGATTTGGTAGCTGTTGTTTATTTTTCCTGCTACAAAGATTCTCTCCTTTTTCGAAAAAATTGTAGAAGTTTCCTATTCAGAGTTTGTTTCTATGATAGCTTGTTCCTTTTTAACTGTCAAAGTAAATATGAGGAACTTTGATTTATATCAAAATACAAATATTTTCTTCTGATGTAGACATTATTCAAATCGTAGTTTTCAGAAAATTTCAGAAAATTTCTTCATTTTTTTACTCTTTGTTTAAAAGATTCTGAATGTAACAGAGGAAATTCATTAAAGATCATTTACAATTAAGAGCTACTCGACAATACAGGCAAACAAAAGCAACAGAACAAATCCAAGTTTTCGAAGTATTTTCATTGGGATACAGTAGGAATACTAACGAATGTTGGCTTTGCTCTGTTAAAGAATAAATGTGTTACTGGACTACTTCATCTATCTTTTAGTTTCTTCTTCATTGAATTTTTTTCCCCTCTTGGTGGCGTGTTTAATTAAATTTAAAAATATGTCTAGACTGATGTCTGAAATTACAATATCTTCATATCCAAAGAAACTGACCTATCTGATCATAAACTTCTAATTGGAATTTAATACAACTGTTTTTGTTTGGCAGTGTTTGAGTTAGTAAATCTGGAGAAGTCTGAAAGACTTCTTAATTCTACCAGTCAGTGGATGAAAAGAACATTAAATTCTTAGTACAGTTTGCAATTAATGATGCATGAGTCAGAAAATAATTTAATTTGATATTTGGAGTGAATTTTACACTTTCAATACTGGTAAATTACAGAATCACAGAATCACAGAATAGAAATCTAAGACAAATCCATCAGTAATAGCATTCCCCAAATAAATTTTAATCCTATCTCTGTATGTGTTTTTCCCTTAAATGCAAGATAAAGACTCTGGCAAGAATATCGTTTTAAACCATTACCCTCAGCCTCTTTGCTCAGGAAGAAAGTTGCTCAAGTACCTTTTGCATAGGTTCAAACCCAATGAAAACAGTGGACCCTGGGAGGAATGAGAGAGAACTTATTAGTTGGGGCAAAATTTGTTTGAGATTCAGCAGATGAATGAAATTCTAGATTAAGGGTGCTTCTTGACAGATAGGTCTGTGCTCCAGGGAAGATTAGTCAAGATGCATATATAATCTTTAAAATCCTGACGGCATTATGACAGATAAGTTAAATGAAGCTCTAGTACCATGCCAAAAACTTCAAAAATTATCAGGAGGTTCAAATGATCCTCTTTTTCCCCTGATCATTGAACTTGCAGTTTGTCAGATTAATCCAAAATCCATTTAATCCAGAATCCAAACAGGTAAAAATAAGTCAAAATACCTAGGCGTTTTGCCTAGCAGTCTGATAGACTCCTACAAGTGGAAAAGAGAAGAGCTCCATCATTTTAAAGCAACAGGGTAAGTACCCCACCTTGTGATAGCCTGGACACAGCACCACCTTCACTCAGGGTTGCTACGAAAACAGGGGGAAATCAAGACCAATTACATCCCAGAGGTAGTTATACATTTCAGAATGCTTTATGTATACTTCATTTTCTTCAGTAGATAACTGCTGGGTTTTGAGAGAGTAAAGGGGCTCCAAATGCTGCTTTTTCTTAACAGTCGGAGAGTGCAAACTTTGCCGCTCTTCCATTCCCAACACGTCACAAGCCTCAAGTCCAGTGCAAAACGTTGTCGTGGGAAACAGCTGCTTTCCAAATCTCTGCAGAGTCCCCTGTTATGCAAGCACTGCGCAGCTAGAGATGGCACATCTGCTGACACATCAGTCTTTCTCTTCAAACCAATAACCTATCCTGAGGGAGAGTTTTGGGGTTGGCTGGGTAAAATGGACTTTTGTCAAAGGTCTCTTCTGCTTCTTCAGTAGGCATCTCGGAAACTAGTTTCTTTTAGTAACATCTGATGGATGCACATAGGTTTTCTTCTTCAGAAAGGTTAGCAGCATCTGTTGGAGGTCATCCTTAAAATGAGGCAAAGACTGCGTAGCAATCTAGATCTCCTTTGATACAACAGATGAAGTTGCGCCTTCCCCCATTAGGGTCTCGGGTATTACACAAGAACTCCTGTTGCCAGAAGTATTTTGAAAATTCAGTAAACTGTATACCAAAGTCAGGTCTTCACACAATTTGACATTGAAATATCAATGAGAAAAAGTGTTACATAACCGATCTTCAGGTGACATGAAGACTGATGCTGAAATTCAGTGTCAAGCCTCTGTAATCTGGTTGAAATGCAACTGAATGAAAATGTGAAGACGCCAGTGGTGCAGTAAATTCCCTTCTTGAGGAAAATTGGCCCCTGTGACAGTCGTCATTATGGGAACATGAGCAACTGTTCATTAGACTGGATCGATGGGCTGAGGTCAACTGTATGAGGTTCAACAAGGCCAAACGTCAGGTGCTGCACTTGGGTCACAACCACCCCATGCAACGCTACAGGTCGGGGGAGGAGTGGCTGGAAATCTTCCCGGTGGAAAAGGACGGTGGGGTGCTGGTCAACAGCCAGCTGAACATGAGCCAGCAGTGTGCCCAGGTGGCCAAGAAGGCCAACGGCATCCTGGCTTGTGTCAGGAATAGTGTGGCCAGCAGGAGTAGGGAGGTGACCGTGCCCCTGTACTCGGCACTGGTGAGGCCGCACCTCGAGTACTGTGTTCAGTTTTGGGCTCCTCACTACAAGAAGGACACTGAGTTGCTGGAGTGTGTCCAGAGAAGGGCAGTGAGGCTGGTGAGGGGTCTAGAGAACAAGTTTTATGAGGAGCGGCTGAGGGAGCTGGGATTGTTTAGTCTGGAGAAGAGGAGGCTGAGGGGAGGACTTTATTGCTCTCTACAGCTACCTGAAAGGAGGTTGTAGTGAGGCAGGTGTTGGTCTCCCAGGTAACTAGTGATAGGGCAAGAGGCAATGGCCTCAAGTTGCGTCAGAGGAGGTTTAGATTAGATGTTAAGAAAAATTTCTTTACTGAAAGGGTGGTTAGACATTGGAACAGGCTGCCCAGGAAGGTGATTGAGTCCCTATCCCTGGAGGTGTTTAAAAAGTGTGTAGATGTGGCATTTCAGGATATGGTTTAGTACAAATGATGTTGTTGGGTGGACAGTTGGACTGGATGATCTTTGAGGTCTTTTCCAACCTATGATTCTGTGATTACAGTAAGCAAACCCAAAGCTTGAAGAGTTTCGCATCTCTAAATCTGTGCTTTACTACAACACAAATTGGCCCAACTAAATGAAAGACTCAGCTCTTTTAGGACAGACATTGAAATAGAGGTGGGAATACAAATCTTTCCCCATGCATTGCGTGCAAGGTCTTTCAGTCCTCCTGCGTAGCCCATGATGGTCAGTGGGCTCTAAAGGTGCAGCAACCTCTTTGCTGTTCCTCTGGGTCACGAGGAAGTTCTCTTGGGTTACATCTGAGGCTTAGCTGTGCATATGCTAATCGTGGAGAAGACAATACTTCTACTGAAAAATGAGACAACAAAATCAAGTAAAAGCAGGATAGCTAATACATGCATACCGAAAAAAGTCGTGTTTTCAGAAGTTCCTGTACTTCCAAGAAATTAAATAATTCATCTATACATCCTGTATCTGCAAAGCCTGATCTCAAAGAGAACTGAACAAGGATTTCTCATACCACAGTAATATCACAAACCAATAATCTTGAATTACAACCTGTAGAAATACAGTGATAGTTAAACCCACGTTATCCCTGTTTTTTCTCATCACTTTTCCCTGTCATAGAAATACAGAGAATAATAATTATGCCTGCATTCTTTTTGGTTCTCATCGCTTTTTCCCCAGATCATGGATCTTGCTGAGGAAGTAGTCGTAAGGATGTTTTGAGGTTTTATGGAGTTTGTTAATAATACTTCAACCAGACTAATTTTTGGAGTTCTCCATTCTGAATGTGTCCTGCATACTTTTCAGTATGGAGCTGCATCTGACTATATTGCTATATATGTTGCTGGAATCAGCCCTCATACCAATTGACTAGCCGATACGATTCTAATTTACTATTCTACCATGTATTTTATGGAAATTGTTTACTGTCTAATAAAGGATGAAAATAATAAATTGTGGTGAGGTTTAGTATTAATCATAGTGAATACCTGTTTGATTTCAGTGATGATTCACCACTAGCTGTTTTTTAGATAACGTAAGTTGGTTTTAATCTTTTAAAGTATCCTTCAGTAATATTGTATAAGCACACATTTTGATCAAAATCTCATGTGACAATAAATTGATACCATTAAAAAGTCATCTTAAGTATTATTTCTGTACAGGAGCATTTATTGCCCAAGTTTGTTGGGTTGTCAAAGCAAGAAGTCAGGTTTTATTTATTTCTTTATTCTAGCGTTATGTTGACTGAAAATCATCTTATTTTCACACTTGAAGATTTTCTTGATTGACTCTTAAATAATTTTTTCCAGTCTTTTTTCCAGGACTGATGTTTAGCTAACTGTCCTATAATTAAATGTTTTTGAATAGTGATATGATACTTAGACTTCCAGATTTATAAAGTACTTGTGTATTTCAAGTTCTGTTAAAAATCGGTAAGCTGTATTTACTGTACATTCAGCATTGCTGTGTGTCTTTTTAGAACACACAGAAATGTCAAATATGTAAGTTTAACTTTATTGAAAAATAACTTTTTTTTGACCATGCATGGTTTTCTTTTTGCTAATAAGATCTGAGCATTTAATAGTTATTTTTTTTGCACAAGATAATTACTGTTCTCATTTCACAATTAGGAACTGTGGGTTGCAGGAAGATTGCTTTGAGTGAGGTAGCCCAAGAAATCTGTGACAAATCTAAGTACTGAACTGAACTGGAGAGTTTTAGTGCAGAACCTTCACCAAAAGTTCATTTTAATTCCATCTGTTTTCCAGATCTCTGGAAAACTTTTAAATTTGGTGAAATCACATGTATTAAAATGGTTAGCTCATCTTAGTACTTTCAGTTGTAACATCAGTTTCATTCTTGGTGAAAGGAATCTGTTATTCTGCAAACAGCAGGGGACAACTCTCACTTTCTTAAATGGCCTTTTAATAGGGTAGACCTCAGAATATAGCTTCCCAAAAGTATTTTTATTTGGAATTTCTTTTCAGTATAGAGCACTGCTAACCTTTCTGCTTCAGGTGTCAAATCCAAATATTTCTTAGTTGTGCTACAGTGGTGCGTAGCAGATATGTCTGTCAAACTTAAGTCCCGAACATTTATCTAGCAAGAGCTCATTCCTGCCCTTAACAGCTGCCTCCCTAAAGAAGCCAGACCGATGGGAAAGGAAGCACATTAAAAATGGATGGATTTGTTCAGATTGGCACTGTCAAAATCGGGTGTTGAAATCGGAGCTGTTGTCTTATCCACTGGAGTATGATGCCTCCTAGTGTTACGCCCTCAAATAGAAAATTGTTGCTTGTAACTCTTACAATTTTAAGAAGATAATTTTGTATATTCCACAATAATGTGTTTTTATGTTGTGCCTTTTTGTAGGTCTAGGAGAATGAGTAATAATTTCTTCTTCTTGTATTTTGACAAAGTATTATCTAAAAGTTCCCAATGATAGGCTTCCAAGCTGGTGTCAAAATACCTGCTGTGTCCTGGAGAAAGCCGTTGTCTTGACTGACCCATACCAAAAGGGGAACTTGGTCATGCTGGATTTGAAATTGCTCTTAGTTCATTTCAGATGACCGTTGCGTGTGTGTCTGTGTACCTATCTACACCATTCATACATATATATAAATAAAAACACACAGGCGTTTTTACATACATATATATGAATGATGTATATGACTTATATGAACAATATATTTGAAATGGAATATTTACTTGGCAATATGTTTTTATTTTTTGCTTTTCATTAGCAATCAGCACTAGCACAAGTGGTACAGTAAATCGTTTTTTTTCTAAAGACTTTCAGGAAGAGTTTTATGTACCCATCTCGTTCTGAATTTTAAGAAAAAAGAAATATTTTAATATAAATATGTTTTCATTACAGACTAAACTCATTTTCTGCCCTTTTGCAGTGAAATTTGTTCTTTAATATTATGTGTTTAATACGCTTGTGATATTTCAGAGACACAGCTGACTGTTGATGAGTCCTTACGTAGCATCTTTTCTAATGGTAATGCAAACTGGTGTACTGAATGATTTCTTTCCAAAATTATTTGCCATAAAGAAGAAGCAAAAACAGTTGGAAAATTTCAAAAGTGTTCTGCTGCGTAATGTACGAGTATATAGTAACATTATGTTGAAGAGGTTATGCTATTCTCTGCATTCAAAACATAACACAGGAAAAGGCATAATTTTTTCTGTTTTCAGTAGTTTAGATACTAAGTCAAAGCAACGTATTCATATTTTTTCCAGATAGTTTTCAACTTATTTTTCCCTGATCAAATTATAATTAATGTTCTATGTTTTACTCTCCCTTCCTTATCCCTTTTTCTTTTACTTAGTTGATTTCTGAATGTTTCCCTTTATTCCTGTGATCTTTTCTTCATAGCGGCACTGTCTTGGTGAAGCTTTGCATAAATCTATCAGCAATGTAAGTGATTTGCACTTACAGCTTGTAAACAGGGCATGTTTGCACTAACAAATCTGCATAACCTGTAGTACTGCTTTAAAGCTTTAGCCTATGGAATAGAGCACATGGTAATATTTGAGAGGAGAACGTTTGCCGCTAGTTATCTAAAGCTTGTGTACTGCATCCATCCATCTGTGTCAATGTGTAGATCACAGACATCAAACACTACCTACATGGTCATAATATAAGCAGCATTTTCATGTCATTGTTAAAGCAAGCAAGCTTGTGGGCAGTGCAAATGCGTATTGCAGAGCTTTCTGCAAAGCATGAGATTGATGCTGTATTATAATTTGCAGTTTTGCAGCGCAAGTTGTAATTGTAGCCAAAATATTCTTTCTTTCTATTTTTTAATTTTTAAAATTCTTACCAATGTCTTTAATGTGCTGAAAACCTTGTATTAAATTATTGAAAGTTCAGAGAATAGTGTTTAGAGCTGTTTTCTTTTGAATTGTCAGTACAGGAGTACATAGAAGGAATGCTCCAGACACATGCAAAGGGAGGCACTAACGTTTTAAAAAAATACGCTGTTAAGGATGTTAGTAGATGTACTGAATAGTCAAATTAATGTTTAAAATTAAATGCTCTTCTAAAAAAGCTGTCGGATTTTTAATATTTTATGTACTTTCAACAAAAAAACAATCTCATTAATAGAAGAGTAGACTACTCTGACTTGCTTGTTAGAATCATTTAATCCTCATTGTTCTTTATTTTCTGTATAGGCTATTGATGCAAATAGGCCTCTCCAGAGATAGGCTCATTTCAGGCTGTGGTTTTGCAGTCATTTTAACCTGGGGGGAGTGTGAACTGCTCTTGAGAAGGGTATTCCTGATCTCTTCTAAGACGGCTTCCTGGCCAGATGTCAGACTTCTCTTGGTCATCTCAGTTAAAATGTTTTCTGCATTTCCAAGAAAGAAATGAAAAGAAAATTGTTTTGCCTTTGGCCCATGCTAAAAATGTTTATAAATGATATACTGAGAATTGTCAGAACTTGGAGCAGGAACCTAAATGAGAGACAAATTTAACTTTAAGACAGAAAGAAATTTTTTCATGTCGTCTTAATAAAAATTTGGCTAAGATACTGTGGTCAGCTCCATTTGAATGTTATCATGAAAGGCCTTTTAGAGTATGATGATTATATTACCTGTGGTTCTGCAGGATCGAGCAGGACTTCCTCTAGAATCATACCTCCTGGTGGCCGTGGTGAACGGGACAGGGCAATGGTGAGAAACCTGAGGGACAGAAACATGGCAAGAGGGACAAGTAAGAGTGGACAGAACATCTGTCCAGTATCTCAGTGTTTCTGCCACAGGCACTCAAAGGAGGAGGAAGAGGATCTGAGTGATAATTGTGGGATTTCCTTCATAAGAGATTTTTAAGCAGTAATTTGTGTAAAGAGTTCCCACCTAGTACAAGGAATTGGACTGAATAATCTTTTAAGACTGTCCCAAATACACCTTCTTATGGTACTAAATATGGAGTTAGAAGAAAAAGAGGAGAGGAGGAGGGGGAGAGATACTGGAGTATGGGATGGATTGAAGACAAGGAGTGGAGGGGCTAGAGCCAAGTCCCAGTAGCGGTCTCAGGGGAACAAACAAAGAGCCCAGCAAACCTGAGAGTTTATGGATGGTGCTTAAATAGGAGCAGAGGTAATCGAAAGAAGCAGAAGAGTTACGTAAAAGCACAGGGGGGAAAACAGACCTCCAGACAGTGTCTGGTTTTCACTAGGTGTAGTCTGGCAGAGGAACAGGAAATAAAGGTGAGGCTGACAGGTGAAAAGAAGGACCCAGGTGGGTAGGAGGTTACAGAAAGGTGGGGAGAGGGAGAAGGGCCCCATGAATGTGGGATGAATTAAAGTAGATGAGGATGTGAGTAGATCAAAGGGGAGTTTAGCTAAGATTTTTTTTTTTTTTTTTTTTTTCCCTGGAGAAGTAAGACAAAAGCACATTGCAATACCAGATGGTGATATACCAGATTCAGAGCTGGCTGTGCTGGCAGTTGTGTGGTCCAAACTAATCACATCAGTGGTGTGAATTTCTAGTGTTGAAGAGAAAGAATACAATATGCGGTTGTGTTACTGGTTTGTCTGACCAGCATGGCAGCCCTGGCCGTGGTATGCTGAAAGAGATCGGCCGAGAAGTCCTGGGGCTTCTGAGGAAACTAGAACTCCACGATACGAGAGGGAAGTTTTTGCATAAATAAGTAACTCGTTGAAAGAGGTATTACCACAGTGAAGGTAGATTATCAGTGGAGTTACACTGATGTTCAACATACTTTCTGTTGCAGGTTGTTCATCAATAAGTAAGGTGGGAAAGTTTGCAGCTTATAAAAAGTTATTTAGGGTGAGAAGGACAAAGACTGCCTGAAGAATTATAGAATAGCTGTAAAAATCCAAGGCACTTGGCAATAATATGACAGGTGAAATTCAGCACAGATAACTGCAAAATGGTACACAACAAAGAAAAAACAAACTCTAACTTCTTGTGTAAAATTATGAACTTTACCTTGACCTGTTACAACTAGAGAGTAGGTCTGGGGACTATGATATATAATTCCATTATAACATCACCTCAGTACTCAGTAAGAGTCACAAAAGCGAATAAAACGTTAGGGATATAGGAGAGAAACGAGAACATAACATGTAAAACTGTATAAAACACTATAAAAAAACAGAGTTTACACTCATTTTAAACACCTTATGCTATATTGGTCTCCTAATCTTAAAAATAAATAGTAGAAAAGGGGCAAAAATTAGGAGAAATATGATGATGAATATGAAATAGCTTTCATACAAGAAGTGACTTATTAAGCCAAAACTGTCTAGTATGGAAAGGGCTGTAAGGAGGAAAATGATGGAGAAACACGAGTAGCATAGAATAAATGAAAAAGGATCCTCTTGTGCCTTCTTTGCATTACAAGTATTAGAGGTCATCATGTCAAAATGGCACGTCTGTATGGAACTTGCCACAGAATGTTGTGGATACTAAAAGATTTTATGGATGAAGATAGTGGTTGTATTTAATGAATATTTCTTCTGTGACCTTGCCCCAAAATACCTCTTCTGGTTTAGGAAAGATGGCTGGATGCTGGCAGACTTTGGAGTCAAGATCCCTGCATTTATGCCTTGGCCTTGTTTTCTCTGGGCAGGCTGGGCTGGCCGTTTCTGGAGGCAGAGCAGGAGATTAGACAAACCTTTGGCCTGACACTGTACAATTTGTATGTGATATTTATATTTAATGTACTTAGTAAAAGGTTTTACATGTATAGTTAAGATTACAGAACGTAGTTAGTGTAAAAGGTTTTACGTGTATAGCTAAGATTACAGAACGTAGTTAGTAGAGGCCTGTGCTATGCTCCTTCAGTTGTAGCGAATCTGTTTCAAAGGTATCTGATGTAAAACGCTGTTGATACAGTTTACTTAGAAGGTAGAGTGTATATGCTTGGACACAAAGACCTAGTGAATTTGAGATGCAACAAGCCATGCTCATTTCATTCAAATTAATTTGCTTCTTTTGTTTTAGTGCTAATTTTCCTTTAAGTGTAGCTTTTTTCTTTCAAATCTGCTTAAGCTGTGTCCTTCTCAAAAAAAAAAAAAACCCACGCGTTTGACAATAATGTTCATGCTACAAGTTGTCCTTGGTATGCTGCTGTTAATTTTTTGTTAAGTGGTGGGTTTTAATGTTCTGTAAATCAATACATCGATGTGCAATGTCGTTAATAATTTGTCATAATAAATTTTAAGATATGCTGAATCAAATGACACTATCAGACTTTCATTTATAATTCTATTTTATGTAATGCTCTGAGGCTTGAAAAGTATCCTTACTGATTCACATTCTTTCTCACATGGCAATTTTATTTTTTGTTCCTTTGAGTCACTAGCAAAATCCTCTTTCAGTTAAATCTTGTTTCCAAAATTGTGTGGCTCTAAAGGGAATACAGCTTTAGTGTTTTGCATCTAAAAAGATGCTATCTGATACAAAGAACAAAGTATAACATTATTATAAAAAGAAAATGGGACCTTTTCAAGGAGTAGAGTTGACTCTAATGTATTAAAATACTTGTTGGGTGAAAAGCATCATTTGTAAAATCAGGTATTTGTAAGAAAATGAGTGTTTGTGACTCATATTGCTTAGATCTTAGATCGTGAAAACCAGCTGAAAAATCACTCTTATCATATTACTGAGCTGACAAAAAAAGTGTGGGGGAGGAATCCATCAAGGGTAACGTTTTATTTGTGATGTAGAGTGGTATGCTACTATTTCTTTTTAAATGAGAAAACTACCAGTAAGATAGGAGCATATTGTACCAGAAGATACAAAAATCAATCAATCTTGATATCACAGGCTGTCCTCCCCTACCAACTGCAGGATTTTCCTTACAGAATTGATGTGATGTTCCCCTGAAGAATAGTTTATCTTAACAATCAAGTGATTGATTTCAGACCTTGATAGTGTCATTTTTATCGATCTTTATACAAAACCTGGAAGTAAATTTTCATAATTCGGCCATGAAAAAATGCGTTACAGGTAGTGCTACAGTATGAACTGACAGATGTGATAACCCTTACAAAACTTTTTAAATGTAACTATTCTATCTCTGAGATGCAATATTAACAGCAAATTCAGTAGATGGATGACATTGCTTGTCTGTCTTTTAGTTAACATTCTGGCTTTAAAATTTCAAGTGTTTTCTTCTTTTGAATGCTTTTTTCAGAGTTGCTGTTAGTATTAATGACTAATGGATATTTGCTGTTCTGTTGTGGGTTAGATCTCCTTACTGAAGCAGAATCTGGAGATGCAGCTTTCCCAGTCGCAGAGCTCTTTGCAACAGCTACAAGCCCAGTTCAGTCAGGAGCGACAGAGGCTGACACAGGAGATCCAAGAATTGGAAGAGGAGCATCAGCAGAGGCATAAGTCACTTCAGGAAGCCCACATCCTTGCCTTTCAAAACATGGAAGAAACAAAAGAGCAAGAACAAAAGGCATGTTCATATGGTTATTCTGAATTATGTAGAGATTGTTGCCATTTTAGCAATTTGTGTATACAGTTGGAATTACTAAAGAAAAGTATCTGCATAAGTACTAAATTTCCTTTTCAGCTGATATCTTATAGTAACATTTTTATCCAGTTAAATGTGATTAAGACACATTGAAAATAATCTCCAATACTGGCATTGTTTCATGTCTTGCTTTATACTCTACCTGTATATGCATATTTATATGTATATGTAAAATTATTATCAACACACACATTTCTTTACAGTAGTTTGACATTGCTATCCATAACATTTTATGGATTTGATTTGGAATAGGTTTCTCTGTATTTTCCATTATAGTTACCTAACTTCACATGTGTTTTCTGATATTTCCTGTCAATTGACTCCTTTTGTAATGTATTTTATGTTTTCATTATGTTAAAATTGTATAAACTGTGTTCTGCAACTTGCAAGATAATTTTCATATCCAGAACAATGTCACGCCCAAGATACTCTTTTAAAACCTTGACTAAATAAGCTTTAAAATTGAAATTTTGGCAGTGCATGGTACTTAATAAGGGTGTGTGTCTTAGGATTTTTTTTTTTTTGAAGTTCAGATTTAGAGTTTACCTTTAGAATCAATTTGCCCGTCGTCCCCACTTAATGTACTTTGGTTCACATCATAGACTGGTCTTGGAGCACACAAGGTGGATTCCTTTTGTTCAAAATGAAACTAGAAGATGTGCACCAGGAACATTATGCTTCATACACTTGAACAGGGAATTGTTTTTATTTCTCTTTTCCAACTGTGAGCAGAACAGAGTTTTTGTGCATGGGTAATCTCGATAACTGTCAAACACTGAAAAGAAAAACTATAGTAGTAGGATAACTTAGTGAGAGAAGAAAATATGAGCAACATTAGTGCATTTTTAATGATTTCTAGAGTATGCCAATGCCTGCTTTCTGTTGCCAGTTGTTTATTGCTTAATATTTTGTAAATTTCCTAAGCTGGTATAGAACAAATTTTGTCAGTTTTGATTTCATAGGAATTAGAAGAACGTTTACAACAGAAGCACTCAGAAGAACTTCAGGCGCTGAAAGAAACACATAAACAAGCCATGGAAAGTTTCAAATTGGAAATGGAGCAGGAACTTCAGACTCTACGATTTGAGCTGGAGGATGAAGGAAAAGCTATGTTAGGTATACTATTTCCAAATTTGCAATGGGTCCAAAAACATTATTTCTACTCGTGAAAATATACATACACATATATGTATGTATATGTGTGTATTATAACACTGTAGTGTGTCTCAGGGTCATTCAAGGTTGACCTAGTTGTTCCTCTTAAAATCAGTATAAGCTTTAACAGGTAAGCCCAAACTGTTCACTTTTCAAAAACCTTACCCTGAAGTTTTTTTTAAAAGGAGTAAGTGGCAAAATTTCATGATGGAGAAGGTTTCAGAAAGTAACGGGAATAGAATGACAGAACAGTTGCTTACCTGGTTAAACAGTGTGTGTTAGGTCAGCAGCAATACTTGATGGAGCTAGACTGTTATTGCTAATTAATGTAAATGGCTGTAAACTAAAAGAGGGCAGATTTAGATTAGATCTTGGGAAGAAATTCTTCACCATGAGGGTGGTGAAACACTGGACCAGGTTGCCCAGAGAAGCTGTGGCTGCCCCCTTCCTGGCAGTGTTCAAGGCCAGGTTGGATGGAGCTCTGAGCAACCTGGTCTAGTGGAAGGTGTCCCTGCTCATGGCAGAGGGGTTGGAACCAGATGATCTTGAAGGTCCCTTCTAACCCAAACCATTCTATGATTCTATAAACATTTGTGAAATAAACTTTTCTTGTTGTTCACGGTAACTAGCTTCCTTGCGCTCAGAGCTAAATCATCAACATGCAGCAGCAATTGACCAGCTAAGGCACAACCATCAGCAAGAACTGGTAGCTGCCAAAATGGAGCTTGAAAGAAGCATAGAACTCGGCAGGCGACAGGTAGGAAGCATTGCTGGCAACTGACTGTGGAAAATTGGATAATCAGTATTCATTTTCTCTTAGCTGGAGGCAAGAACTGTTGTGAGCAAACAACAAACATGTAATCCTGCCAAGTCAGCCAGCACCAGCAGGTGATGCATCCCTACCAGTTTACCTAAACTTCCTTGCTTAGCTTTTTCTTCCTTCAACAACTTCACTTGAAGCTTGGTAAAGGCTCCCGTATCAAGGCAGTTTCCTGGCAGCATTGTGTGGCCACCTGGGAGCATGCTGGCTTGCTGTGGGAGGAAAGTGCTGATTCTCGCAAAATTCTACTTGTCCTCAGCTGTCAGCAGGACTTAAAAAGGAAAAGGCTGTTTCTCTCCAAAGCTGAAGCGATGTGGGGAAGAAGTAGTTGCTTAAAACCAAATGATTGCTTCAAACTTAAGAAGTAGCTTAGTATCTTTTTTCCTCAGGAGCCAAATTGGAGAAGATATATTAGCATCTAAAGAAAGCAGAGAAGATGACATAACAGCTTGCAACTGTTTCTTAAAAAAAAATACACCCAAACCCCAAAAAACCCAAACAAACCCCCAAATCCCAAAGCCAGTATGGACTACCTTTGCTTTCAGCAGCAAACTGTTTCATTCACTTTTATCTTTCATTTTTCATTATATGGACAATCAGTTTGTCCAGTAGTAACTAAAGATTCAAAGCTTGATCTCTATTGAAAGGAAGCCATACTCCTGGAAATAAGAGGACCAGATAATTACTTCTTTATTTGCCTGTACAAATTGGCTTTTCAGGATTGGTTTACTGATAGTCCAGCACCAAAGTAGTGGAGTGGTTTTAGCAATATATTAACAGAGGAAGCAGGTTTAGCTGGATATAGCCTTTGCACAAAAACAGAGACAGTCAAGGATGAGCCCTTCTTTTTCTCTTCCTTGCTGGTTTAAAAGGGTGAGCACTAGAGGCAAAAATGTGGTGCTGCCAGCAGTGAGCGAAAACATGCAGGATTTAGGGGGATGTAGTTTCAGTCATGTGTTGTTTAAATACAGAGTGAGACACCTAAAGGAGATGTCAGAAAAAAAAACATTTAAATTAAAAGAGCAAGTGTTTGATCCAACCAAATGCCATGTACTTTTGGCCTCGGTACAATAATCTGCTAAGCACGAGCTTCAGTTGTACTGAGGGCAAAGCAGTCAGCCGTGTTTTCTTCTGTTAGAATGCTCGTCAGTTCACGGGATCAGAGCTGAACTGGATGCAGAGAAGTCTGAGCAGGGTGATTATATTTGCTACTTTTTGAAATACTTAAATATGTGGATATAAATTTTCCACTGCTTTTTCTTAGAACTTTAATATAGTCTTTCTATAGGGAGGTAAAGAGTTATTTTAAAAAGTCTGTTTTTAAAGATGTCCTAGAAAATTTGTGCATTAGGATATATTTGTATTTCCTGGATGCATGAAGGCACAAAACACAATTACACATAAAACTATTTTGAAATAACTGCTGATTTTCTATCTGTATGGTCATTAATTATTATGAAACTGTAAGAAGTGGACTAGATGGAAATGGAAAACTCTGAAAAAGGTTGATTCTGTGGCAGACTTTTTCTAAACTGAGGAGAATCATTATCAAAACTATTGGGATTGGTTCCAGATGAGTTTCACGATCTTAACTCCATTGGAACTTTGTATGCAAAAAGAATGACTTTTATTGGTTTATTGGACACAATATAAATATTATATAAACTACTTCGCACATGTTCTGCTCTGAAATATTTATTTATATTTTTATATATGTAAGATAGGAGGCCTCTGAGGCATAGTGTGCGTTGGTGCAGAGCATACATCTTGAGATATTTTGTCCCATTGTACGGGGCTGTAAAGGGTTTCTCTAGATGGAACGTTGAAAAAGCAGAAAATGTTAAACGTCCAGCCCCCTGGTTCTTTGCGGTGTCTGTTTTTTGTTGTATGTGTGGGAGAATGTGGTGAGCTACGTAAACTTCAACAGACAATGACAACAGGTTTTATATTTTCTTGCAAATTTAAATTGTTTCTTACAGAACTTTGATTTCTTCTTTATTTCTACTTGTACACAATAAAAAAACCCTCAGTTTTAATTATAATTTATGTCAACGTCAAAAACTGAAAAAATTGTCTATTGAATGGAAAATTCTGCTCAGCTGTTATCTTCCAAAAACAAGTTTTGTGCTTCTGAGAGACAAGTCTATTTAAATATTTTTTGTTGCTGCTATTTAAATCATAGGAGAAAGAATTTTTATGCCGAATATCAGATCTACAAGATGAACTGAGACACCGAGACCATCATATAGCTGAACTGGACAAAGAGATTCTGCATCTTCATGAAAATATCAGTGCATTGACCAAGGAATTAGAGTTTAAAGGGAAAGAAGTTCTTAGAATACGCAGTGAATCCAACCAACAGATCAGGTATGAATTTTTTCACTCTAACCTCAAATGTGTATTGTTTCATGTATTGTTTTACTTAAGAAATTTTACCGTCTGCAGCTTTTAATTTATCCTCTTAATGAAGTGATGTTATAGATCATTTAGTCTTCTTTAGAGAAAGCTATACCCACTACTAGTAAAGTTAATGAATATTACTATACAGTTCAGCTGCATTTCAGTGATACATTTTGGCATATTTTAGTAACAGTCTGCTCAAGCATTTGGTTTTCATGTTTTGGGGTTTTTTTTAAATTCATTATGTTTGTGTATTTAAAAAAGCATTAAAGGAGATGCATTTTCCATGAAATAAGCTAGAAGGTTGGAGGACAGTAAGTAGTGGGTTTTGATGAATCCGTAATTCCTTCTGTGTTGTCTGATATTGTGTAAAAGCTATAAGAAGCATGGCAGAAAATCATGATGAACAAATGGGTCTGATCTTAGAATAACTCTTTTTTTAACAAAAAAATAAATTAAACAGGATGCATGAGCAAGATTTAAGCAAGAAACATGAGAAAAAGCTGGATGTCTTGACAGCAGATCACATCAGAGAGAAACAAAGCATGCTGGCAGATTTTAATAAGACCCAAGAGCTGCTCAAGGAAATTAATTCAGCTTTACAAATTTCGTAAGTTTTGTTGCATTAAAAAAATTTGTACGTAGCTGCGTTTGAGTGTTTAGTTTATTCTGGTGTCCATAAGTTTCTGAAGCTGCTGCAGAAATGCAGATGTGCAAAAACCTATGGGGCCTAATCTCGCATTCCTTAGGCAACACAATTCTATAAGCTTTCAGGGTATTTAGTGAGATAAATTGTTAGGGATTTGAGACTGAAAAATTTAAAGTCAGAAAGATATTAAATCTATCCAGTTCTTAGAAAAACAGGGAATTTGAGATGTTTTTAATAAAACTTTAATATATCTTTTTTGAGAACACAAGAGTTTCTTCAACAAGTTTATAAACAGTACAATACTTGCTGTTAAGAAGTCTGATTATAGCACAAGTGACTCAAACAGTTTCAGGTTTGCTAACGTAAGGAAAATTAGTGTCTGAAATGGATTAAATGAGTATAACAAGAACAGAATGCTTAGAGTGTCTCTGAGTCAAATGCCACCTGGGGTTTGACCAGGTCTGGGCAGAAGTGGTGTAGCAGCGTGTCGTCTAGCCCATGTTTTCCCGTCTTCCACGTCCTTCATTCTTTGTCTGTGATGTGACCCATTTGGTCAGGGTTTCTGGCCTTGAGGTTTCACAGCGCCGTTGAGGGCTTCCCAACTCAGAGTTCTCACTGAGAGACTTGTAGTTGCAGCACAAAAGATTAATGGCAGAGAAAATAATTGGTTCTAAGTACATGACAGAAAACTTTGTTAAGTAAATATCAATTAAAAATGGACAATAAAGCCCAAATGCATCTAATTCTGTCTTGATAATGAGTACTCAGAAATTGTCTTCAAATGATGGGTATAAAATTCTAGTTTTTCCTCCCTTGTAAGCGTCCACATGTGCACACTCTTGTGCCCTGATAAATGTGATGACTTGCCATTCAGTGAGGTAGGTGTAAACTACCTCCCATTTACTGCATTTCACAGAATCACAGAATGGTAGGGGTTGGAAGGGACCTCTGAGGTCATCTAGTCCAAGCCCCCTGCCAAAGCAGGGTCACCTATCATTTATCTCCTATGACAAATGACTATGAGCAGCCACCAGAACTAGGTTTTGGAACCATTTACCCTAACTTTTTTTCCTATGAAGTTGTTTGTTTTTCAGCATCCTGAAGTTTTCTGAATTTAGTTGGTTCCCTGCTCCTGGCTCTTGCTCAGCTTAGAGCTGCGAGGAAGCAGCCACTGGCCCAAAGACAGCAAACATTATCCAGGGTGCCCTGACCTGGCTTTCGGCATCTTCTCTCTCTATTTACACTGAAGCAAGGAGCTGTCAAAAGAGGAAACTATGTTAAAAAAAAAAAAAAAAAAAAAAAAAAAAAAAAA
>Ga0065711_1028636_pt1 | contig 40046 bp, 28 predicted proteins | sample Hoacrofraction12_FD_59098 | JGI IMG/M metagenome (GOLD analysis project Ga0065711, IMG submission 59098) | Hoatzin crop microbial communities from Cojedes, Venezuela - Epithelial fraction 12 v2 (version 2) | ecosystem: Host-associated > Birds > Digestive system > Esophagus > Crop | place... | reverse complement strand
TGAGCCGGCGGGGCCGGGAGGCGAGCCGCCTGCCCCGGGGCCGCCCGGTGGGGGGGATTGGCGGGAGCGGTGGCAGACGCCAGGCGCTGCCCCAGCCTGCTCGGTTTTGTTTGGTCTGTTCTCCCGTGGACACTTGGAAGTTGGGCTTCTCCTGGGGGCGTCACAGAGCCGCAGAGAAAGGGGTCTGCAAATGTAGCTCTTCCCAACCGATTTTTCCTTTTTTTTTTTTTTTGTTGTTTTCGAAAATGACTTTACTGTCATCTGGCTAAAACTTGTACCTGACTCTTGCTGTCCACCTCCTTGGATTTCACACGTGTGGTGAGGCTCTTAGTAAAGTACCCGGGCGTTGAAAGTGTGGTCAGCCTTTCGGAAACATTAATTGTAATTTGAGTTGCAAGTCTTTGCTTTTGTTCACCTGTAGTTTTACTGTATGTAGTTTTGTTTTTGTTGATGTTTCTGTGAATAAGACCCCTCCAAAGAGAAGGTGGGAATTGAGCTGGGTATGTGGGATAGGTGAAATAACCATGTAAAGTAGCAGCACACCTGGAGATTGACCACTGAAGAGAAACAGTAGGATTCGTTTACTGTTACTGTGTGGTTTTGTATATTTCAATTTTAACTAAGCTGTGCTTTTCAAACCACAGCTCATCAGAGTGGTATGTGGGACAGCAGTTGGAATAAAACTTCTTGTCAGAATAGCAACGCAGTGACATTTGTTAGATTTGGTTTCTGACACTTAGCTCAGGCTTAAGTCTTTGTGTCACGTGTTGAGGAAGCAGTGCAAGAAAATGAAGCTTGTCCTGTCACTGGAGTTAGACTTTTACACTGCTATTTAAAAAAAAGACACGAACTTTAAAAGCTTGTATGTGTTAAAATCTGCCTTAATTCTGTAGCAAGTCTTAATAACTTATTAACCATAACTTGTTTATAAATGTTTTTCCCTTTGTTTAGCAACACTCACGAGTTATGTGGGAACGTGGCAGAGATAAAAATAATAAATGCAGAAGCTCACATCTGTGGAGTTCTGAAGTTACTTAAATATCTCTTTAGGTTCTTTGGTGAAAGGTGTTCAAAATGCGTCTAGCAAACAAAACCAGGCAGCCTAGTCAAAACAAAGCATTTGCTCTGAAGAACACTTAGTTGTCTTGTTGCTTAGTTGTAACCCTTTTTGTTCCACCTATTGTAACAGTCAAGGAACTTGCAAACTTCAATCATCCTCAGTGTTCCCCGTGTAAATGCAGACCTCAGTAGTATGTCAATGGTTATAAACCAAACTAATCTTCACTCTCTTTTATTAAAGGACCTGAGGGTCAGAGAACAGAGAGGCTGAAGCTTGGTACAGTGGGTTTTGTTGCTGCAGTACTCTCTATGTATTCTGATTCAACAGGTTGCAAGCTTGACTGCAGTTCTTCACTCAGCGTGTGACTTCCTCTTCCATTTTCTTGGAAAAATCCTTACTGCACACTATATGTAACTTCTTGTGGTGAAAGCCAGCGTGTGTGAGGGTAGGGAAAGCCTGTACTGGGCATGTTCTTCAGGCAGAAGAGTAGTTCGGTGCAATAAAACTTTTTATGAGTTTGTATAACGGTAAGCAGTTTCTCTAGCTCCAGAATTTGTGGAGTTCAGTGACAGGGAAATGCTTGCTGCAGTCTGCACAAACACTGTTAATTGTATCCTATGCACAAGACCTGGAAACATAGGATGAGTTCCTAAATTGCTCTACCTGACTCGGTTTGACCAGACTTAGCAGTAAAATATTTCTGTGGTGCTTTTCATGTCTGGTTAAGAGGACGAGGGGTGTGATTAATGACCTGATCATGGTACAGCAGAATGTGTGTACATGCAGATGCCTCCACAACTGCGTTTTTCACTACTTATGATTGTTTTGATGTCTTCACTTTTAAGCACGGTTTTTATTAAGGAAGCATGGAATGCTGTCCTTTTTTTTTTTTTATTAATACTCCTGTATTTAGTTAGTGGCTATTTCACTGACTTTGTAATGTGAAATTGGGTGGATTAGTATTTCATCTCTCTAGAAATAAGCTGTCCCTTGTACTTGTGCAAAACTTTAAAGTACGTACGTTACTTCCTAAACTCTTCTACAATTTTAATAGCTCAGTCACTGGTTTGCTACTGCATTTTTAGAGTCCCATTACAATACAGATTTTTCTCTGAAGTTTAGAATTTACATAGCTTATGAGCCTGCTGAAGGCTGCATGTTCGTCAACATTCTCACTTGGAGAAGCAGTGCAGTTATGAATCTCATGATTTATATGCAAAGCAGTTTTGATGCACAGAAACTATGATAAGCTTTCTACTGTGTATGTATCGATTGTCCTTTGTGCCTTAACAGAGGTGTGGAGGCCCAGACCACTGCTTAATTCTTCAAGTAGTGTTAAACCACATGCTTCTTGTGGTTGTTCAGTCCAAAGAGACCAGGTTATATTTGATTTCAAGTAGAACCACCAAAGCATACATAATGTAGAAGGGGGGGGGCCGCGGGGGACGCCCTCTACACTGATCGGTATTAATCTGCTCATCAACTTGTACTTATCGGTGACTTTCTCTAATGTTAGTGTGGCCAAAAATACCCTTGTAATATAGCAAATTGTGATGGTCAGAAATCTGAAGCACAGGTTCAAAGTGCTGCTTACTGTAATTTTTAGCTTCTTGACTTTCATAAATAAGTCACTTTTTGTTATTGAATGAGAAATGGTTAAAAAAGTGAGAGAACTGCTTTACTGTCCCAGTACTTCGTTACTTTGGGGAGGGTTTTGTTTTCCTTAAAACTTCCATTTTTCTTTGATAAAGGAACCCAAAAGTATGTTGTGGATTTTGTACCTGCACGTTTATTCTCGAAGTGGCAGTCTTTCTTAACTACTGTGTGTGGCAGTAAGAACTGATGCCTAATTTAACAAATGTATATATTGTGTAGGTAGGTTTTCTTTAAACAGTGTGCTGTTTTTAAGAATACTTAAGAATACTGTCTGAACTCATACTGTCTCAGTGGGAGGGAGAATTACATTGTACACTTCAAAATAGCAAGTGTCACTTTAGGATAGCCTTGGTTGCTCTTGAACCAAAGTGTTTTATGTCTTAAAAAGAGGGAGCTTCTTACAACTGTACCTGATGCTAAGCCTTAAATGTGTGCTGGAAGTAAGGACGTATAATACGAACACTGCGTTTATTTGATGAGCTTAGTTTGATCTTAGGAGTTCATTGTTCAGGAGTATTTTAGTCAACATCTCAATATTATCAGCTTCTGATTAGAAAGATCTTGTTCTAGAATATGTTACTACTCCCACTTCTGGCAAAATACTTTCTGAAATGATCTTGTGAGCACTTCAAGGAAATGTCTAATACTAGAAAATTTTTATTAGGCATTAAGGCAACATCTTGGTGGGTTTCCAAATGTGTCCTTTGTGTCAGTCCTTAGCATTGCACATATGCCAGAAATGTTGTGTGTCCCGTATGGAAACATGTTTGCTCTTCGTTATTATGGCTATTATATTTTAGGAGGGACACCAAGGATGAGTTTTAGTGTTATACTGGTTTCTTTGGTTTTTTTTTTTGTCTCTCCCGCTTCCTTTACATTTCATCTTTTCAGTAATGGTGTGGTAGTAGGGTTGAGAATTTACCTGTATGGAAAAAAAAATTCCCACTCTTCAGGTGATGGAAATGCTGACCTGGATCAATTAAGTTTAGCCAGCACAATTGCCCTCCTCTGTGTTGATACAGCCTTACAATGAACCAGTTCAATCTGAAACCTTATAGCTGAAAAAATCCGATGTATTTTTAGGTAGTTTTGGACAGGATCAGTTCTCTAAACTACTTCACTATGTTTTCCCTGTGAGCTTCAGTGCTGGCTGAAGGTTGGGAGTGGATGTGTGACTGAAGTAGGTAGTATCATGCCAGTCCAGACTTGAACTTCCATGGAAATCTGTTTTAACGGCGAAGATGGACTGTAAACACATCTAGCGTGATCTGTCTCGGGCCGAGTAGCTGTTACTTCTGAAAAGGCTGGTGGAAAAGGTGTGGAGTGCCCTCCAGGCTGGAGGGGGCTGAAGACTCAGTTTCAGACCTTCATGGTGTGAATTTTGTGGTGAATGGAGACAAGGAGAAAAACAAGAATTTTCCTTTGGGCTACCTTTTTATATGCCATGCAGTGGTTTGTGAAAATAAAAAGCAAAGGAGTCGAGTGCTGTACTGTGGGACACGTGGTAGCACGAAGTGTCTTAGGGAGGTATACTCAATGTGTCCTGCCTGCACTTATAGTCTGGCTTGCTTTGTGGTGCTTGTTGTTTGAAATAGGGAAAATGACATGAAAAATCAGAGCAGATCGAGGATTGTAATGTCTGTTTAAAATGTCACAAATAATTTTTTAAAAACAGATGGCTTGAGGAAGCAAGTTTCTACAAAGCGAGCTTTGCATTTACAAGTCATGTGAAGATCAAATTGTTGCTTGTGGCAACGTGTAACTTTGTCTATAAGATACAAAAGAGATCGCAGCCCAATAAAGTTTTAGTGAAAAGGTCAGAGCTAGACCTTGAGTAGAAGGGTCGGGTGAGTACACGCAAGTGTAAAAAACCTTATTTTTCTTATGATCATTTTTTGCTTTTCAGGACACTGGAGACTTTTTTGAAAAACAAAAAAAACCTCAAAAGCAGAGACTTGGGGAATAAAAGCGATCTGATATCATCATAGACAAAGTTCATTTCTGTCTTTGATGGTATTTTTTTTTAAATATATGCAAAACAAGGGCACCTCACGTGTAGCTGTGAGTTATTTGAAATTTCAGCTTTAACTTTCAGTTAAATACTGTTGTTCATTGATCATCTTGGTGGACTTTGCTGCTGCCTTGTGCTTTAGGCTTGTATTGACCCCTGTGCATTGGCTTGGGACTCTTTCTCTGGTGGCGTTGTCCCTCTCATGGCTTTCACAGAACGGTAGGGGTTGGAAGGGACTTCTGTGGGTCATCTAGTCCAGATCCCCTGCCAAAGCAGGGTCTCTTAGAGCAGGTTGCACAGGACCTTGTCCAGCTGGGTGTTGTGGATTCTCCTTCTCTGGAGATATTCAGCCTCTCTGGGCAACCTATTCCAGTGCTCCGTCACCCTCAGAGTGAAGAAGTTCTTCCTTATGTTAGGTGGATTTTCCTATGCTTCAGTTTGTGCCCGATGCCCCTTGTCCTGTTGCTGGGCACCACTGAAAAGAGTCTGGCCCCATCCTCCTGACACCCATCCTTCAGATATTTCTAGGCATTTACAAGGTCACCTCTCAGCCTTTTCTTCAGGCTAAACAAGCCCAGCTCGCTCAGCCTTTCCTCATAGGAGAGATGCTCCATTCCCCTCGTCATCCTCGTAGCCCTCTGCTGGACTCTGTCCAGTAGTTCCTCATTTTTCTTGAACTGGGTAGCCCAGAACTGTTCACAGCACTAGGGCAGAGTAGAGGAGGAGAACCTCCCCCGACCTGCTAGCCACACTCTTCTTAATGCACCCCAGGATCCCATTGGCCTTCTTGGCCACCAGGGCACACTGCCAACTTGTGGTCAACTTGTCATCCACCCGGACAACCAGGTCCCTTTCCATAGAGCTGCTCTCCAGCAGGTCAGCCCCAAGCCCGTACTGGTGCATTGAGTTGTTCCTCCCCAGGTGCAGGACCCTGCACTTGCCCTTGTTGAACTTCATCAGGTTCCTCTCTGCCCAACTCTCCAGCCTGTCCAGGTCTCATTGAATGGCAGCACAGCCTTCTCGGGTATCCACCACTCCTCCCCATTTGGTGTCATCAGCAAACTTGCTGAGGGTGCACTCTAGCTCTTCATCCAGGTCGTTGATGAAGAAGTTGAACAAGACTGGGCTGAGTACTGACCCCTGGGGGACACCAGTAGTTACAGGCCTCCAACTAGACTCAGCACCGCTGATGACAACCCTCTGAGCTCTGCCATCCAGCCAGTTCTCAATCCACCTCACTGACCTCTCATCCAGCCCACACTTCCTGAGCTTGCCTATGAGGATGTTATGGGAGACAGTGTCAAAAGCCTTGCTCAAGTCGAGGTAGACAACATCCACGGCTCTCCCCTCATCTACCCAGCCAGTCATGCCATCATAGAAAGCTATCAGATCAGTCAGGCATGATTTCCCTTGGTGAATCCACGTTGACTACTCCTGATAACCATCTTTTCCTCCACTTGCTTAATGATGACCTCCAGAATGAGTTGCTCCATCATGTTTCCAGGGATGGAGGTGAGGGTGACCGGCCTGCAGTTCCCTGGATCCTCCTTCTTGCCCTTTTTGAAGGACTGGAGTGACATTTGCTTTTCTCCAGTCCTCGGGCACCTCTCCTATCCTCCAGGACCATTCAAAGATGATGGAGAGTGGCTCAGCAGTGACATCTGCCAGCTCCCTCGGTACTCGTGCGTGCATTCCGTTGGGGCCCGTGGATTTATGGGTGTTCAGATTGCTTAAGTGATGTCTCACACAGTCCTCAGAGAAGGTCATCCTCTCTGTAGGCTTCCTTTGTTACCTCAAAGGCCTGGGATTCCTGAGGGCTGGCCTTGGCACTGAAGACTGAAGCGAAGAAGGCATTCAGTATCTGTGCCTTCTCTGCGTCCTCCGTCACCAGGGCACTCACCTCATTCAGCAGTGGCCCCACATTATCCCTAGTCTTCCGTTTGGTGCTGCTGTAGTTGAAGAAGCCTTTTTTGTTGTCTTTGACATCCCTTGCCAGATTCAGTTCCAGATGGACCTTTGCCTTCCTTGTTGCATCCATGCATGCTCTGACAACATTCCTGTGTTGCTTCCAAGTGGCCTGTTCCTCTTTCCACATTCCGTAGACCTTTCTCTTCCACCTGAGTTCTGCCAGAAGCTCCTTGGTCATCCATGCGGGTCTCCTGCCGCCTTCTCTAGATTTCTTGCTCAGGGGGATGCACCAATCCTGAGCTTGGAGGAAGTGATGCTTAAACAGTGACCAGCTCTCTTGGACCCCCCTACCTTCTAGAGCCCTGACCCATGAGGTTCCTCCCAGTAGCTCCTGGAAGAGGCCAAAGTTAGCTCTCCTGAAGTCCAAGGTTTTGATCTTACTTATTGCCCCATTTCCTCCATGCGGTATCCTGAAGTTCACCATTTCATGGTCACTGCAGCTGAGGCTGCTCCCAGCCTTCATGTCCTCCACCAGTCCCTCTTTGTTTGTCAGTACAAGGTCCAGCAGAGCGCCTCTCCTCGTTGGCTCTTCAAACCACTTGCATCACAAAGTTATTTTGTGGAGAAGTTGGTCATAATGGGAGCAAAGTATTTTTTGGATAAGTAACGTAAAGCTAAAAGAGCATAACTTACTACGTGCTAATAACATAAGGCTGCTAGTGCCTTTTTAAAGGCTCACTTTAATAATGAATGTGTTTGGTTTTCTTGAATATTATTTTTGCTGATAAGTCTACTTCACTTTTTCTAAATAAGCGAACTTTCACACCAACACCTTACACGCTTGCCAGCTGTTTCTAATTCTCATAACCATTAGGTCCATGGACACTTTAACTGCATTGTTGGGATTTTTTTTTTGAGGCTGCATGCAATAATTTGCCATTTGTCAAGCAAAATTCTCATGCAAAATTCTGAAATCAATATTTAATACTCAAGACTTTTTCTGTTTTTCAAACAAGCATTTAAAAGGGAATTGGAAGTGCTGGTGTTCATAGAATCATAGAATGGTTTGGGTTGGAAGGGACCTTTAAAAGTCACCTAGTCCAAGCCCCCTGCAGTGAGCAGGTGCATCTTCCACTAGACCAGGTTGCTCAGAGCCCTGTCCAACCGGGCCTTGAATGTTTCCAGGGATGGGGCATCTACCACCTCTATGGGCAACCTGTGCCAGTGTTTCACCACTCTCATTGTAAATAAATTCTTCCTTATATCTAATTTACATCTACCCTCTTTCAGTTTAAAACCATCCTCCCTTGTCCTATCACAAGAGGCCCTGCGAAAATATTTGTCCCCATCTTTCTTATAAGCCCCTTTCAGGTACTGGAAGGCTGCAGTAAGGTCTTGCCGCAGCGTTCTCTTCTCCAGGCTGAACAGCCCCAGCTCTCAGCCTTTCCTCATAGGAGAGGTGTTCCATGCCTCTGATCGTTTTTGTGGCCTCCTCTGGAACTGCTCTAGCAGCTCCATGTCTTTCCTGTGCTGAGGGCTCCAGAGGTGGACGCAGTACTCCAGGTGAGGTCTCACCAGAGCAGAGTAGAGGGGCAGAATCACCTCCCTCGAGCTGCTGGCCACACTTCTCTTGATCCAGCCCAGGATATGGTTGGCCTTGTAGGCTGTGAGTGCACACTGGTGGCTCACGTTGAGCTTCTCATCCACCAGTACCCCCAAGTCCTTCTCTGCAGGGCTGCTTTCAGACAATGTGTTATTAACGTTGACTTTAGTTGATTATTTTTACTAAAAGTTCGTCACTCAAGTAGTGTAACTTCAGTAACATTATTTTTTTTTAAATAAACCAGTTGTGTGAATGCTTTTTGGAGAACAGGGGAGTTATGAAACCATTCCTTCAAAAAAACCCTAAAACCAACAAAACAAAAATAATCACACTGTAGTATTACAAATGAAAGGATATGTTCATTTTGGATGAACTGATACTATGCTATCCCTTTCAAGTTTCGTGAATACTGTTATTGTGTACTAGGTTTTCTTGGAAACTGGGGACCCCTTGGAATAGATCTTACGTGACATCCACACATAGTTACTATAGGCTTTCTGTGCAAGTTGAGTACGTTCCTCAAGGAAGGAGGTGCTGCAGTGTAAGGCATTGATTTTGAGTGCTTTGTTACTCTGAGTGGATATTCTTATAAGCTAAAATCCTGTGCTAGGTTTGGATCAGTCTGCCTAGAAGAGCCTAATGTTGAACGTGAAGTGATTTCTCATTCTTCCCTTCCCTGTTTGTTTTTGATACTCAAGTATTATGGTCTGTGATCTAAAATTGACGGTGGAGCAGTTTAGTGAAGTAAGTAATCCTTAAAGAAAAAGCAAAAATCTGTTGGGGAAATACTAGTTTATGGTAACTACCTTAATTATGTGTTGTACTTCTCAAAAAAAGCCTATTTCTTTTCTTTTTTTAGTTCACATGAGAGATCCTAATAATCAGCTTCACATAATTAAAAATTTGAAGATTGCTGTCAACAACATTATTACTCGCCCACCTCAGCCCGGTGCCATTCGGAAACTTTTGAATGATGTTGTGTCTGTCAGTCAGCCTGCTGAAGGACTAGTAGCTAATGTGATCACAGCTGGAGATTATGATCTCAACATTAGTGGTATGTAATGAGATTGTATTTTTTTTGTAACTTAACTGGAATTTACCGTAAGGTTTCTAACCTTAATTTCAAGTTTGTGGCACTTATTGAAGTTACTCTGAGAGTTGTTGAGTTTTAAGTCATTGTGTTTACTGATTCAGATTTATCAAATGGTTTTGTTCTTATATAATGCTAAGAAAGTGGCTGAACTTCATCGTTCTTAATTTCATGTTTCCTAATGTTATAATTCTTCTCAACTTGTGTTAAATCATCATATTATTTTAATGTAGGTTGACATGCTTTGATTGTGTTAACAGCTCATGAAATTAGAGAGGTTTTCATGTTACAAAACTGATACGCTAACTTTTTACGCTTTGCTGAGCAAATACTGGAACTTACTTAAAATTTTGGTACTAATGTACAGTTTTACATTGAAATTACTCCTCCTAGCTTCTTTTGTTTGTCTTTTTGCTTATTGCTTAATGTATGGAGTTCAGAAAGTTGTCATAAAAAGTTTAAGGATGAAAAGGTTTTGAGGAAAGGTATGTGATTCCTTGTCCTGTTTTTTGCCATGCAACTCTGTACTTCATATTTCACTGTCAAAATGGCTGGAATATTCTAAAATTGTTTTTTCAGATCTCCAGGGGATAAGGGATTGTGAATAATAGTAAATGAGACCTGATCTTGAGAGCTGAGAAGATTAAACTCCTACCAATTAAGACCCTAATCCGTTAAAGCCTTTGAGTACAGAATCAATTCAAAGCATGTATGCATTGCCCTATTTAAACATGAGTAATTTATTGTACTTAAAGTTCAGCATGCAGTGAAGAATTTGGCTCTGCTATAGCAAAAGACTGATGAAAATTCTTGAGGATTTTAAGTGATGTTGTCATAGTATGTTGATTATTTTCAATGTTGATGATGAACAAATACGTAGTTTTACATCTTTGATACCTAATTTACAAGTCATATCCTCAACTTCATGTGAAATATTGAGAGTAAAGGAAAAGACTTGAGCCTGGAAGTTGTAATTTTTGAGAGCTATTGGAAACTACACCCTTTTTCAGTTTCCATGCCCCTGTTTATCTGTAGAATTGATGAGTTGCCATTTTTTGGTGAAATTTTTGTGGAGGGAAAGTCTGTTTGAATTCTAGAGATTGGAAGACCATAAAGAAGAGGAATGGTTTCAGCTAAGAGGCTTTTCTGTAGCATTTCTAGTGACCTCAGATTAGAAGTGAGGTATTGAAAGAAGGGAAGAATAGTGGCTGTATCAAGCCATGCCTTTTAGGTGTAGAAGCAAGTAACTCTCATTTTCTTTATTTGCTGATGGAGCCTCAGATGTACAAATTATCATACTTGACTATCTTCTGTCACTCGGTGATAAGGTTCGTATTTCCATTCAGACTGACTGTGTGCTTGTTTGACAGAAGGAGGAGAGATGTATAATCTCATTAAGATCCCGCAGAAAGACAAAATCATGTAACAACTTTGTAGTTTTGTGGTACACCGTTGTAGGGCTTTAGCACAAAACACTGGTACTGTGTTCTTGGTAATGAAATTTGTATCCCATTATTTTGTAGGAGGATGTGAGGAAGTCCCTAGCTTGTCAGGTAGAGCTCCTTTTCTAATTGGAAAACCATGGGTATTTACTAAGAAACTTATTTTTTTTCCAACTTTGTTAGAGCGTTTTATTGAAAATCCATGGAAGCATTCATTCCTGGCAACAAAACATAATCTTTTGGCATGGATATGTAAAATACTCTAATCTGTTCTTTAATATACTCTTGTTCTTCTGGTGTATTAGCTTTCTAGGATAGCAAAACATATTTCCTTAAGCTTTAGTGGCGATCAAGTGGAGTCTCTTCTGAAGGAAGACACAAACATTGTTTAAGAAGCTCATGTATGAGAGTTTCCGGTACTGGGGTTGTGATCCTGCTCTTTTCTAAAAAAAGTTTTGGAACTGCTGTGGTGAACTAGTTTAATTGTTTGTAATGGTTCTTTGTTACACTTGTTTAATAGTCTTACAATTCCATAATCTTCTTGTGCTGAGAGACCTGGTGGATTGCTGAAAGGGTGCTTACTTTCAGCCGTGTTTGCTTCTCCCATGTACTGGTGCATGTGGAGAGTAAGGAAAAGTGATTCCACTGAAGACTTGACTTTTTTACTTCTCCCAAACAAGTTTTCAGCTGGATCACTTCCCTGGCTGTGTTTGTTCAGGCCTACATGGTGCTAACGCTGGCGTGCAGCAATGCAGGAATATGATGGAGATAAGGGAGAAAATTGGGCCAACCACTTACAGCAGCTAACACCTTCAGTTACTTTAACTGTAATACTGCAGGCTGAGAAATCTCAGAAATTAGTGTCTTACATTTATAGTATCTTCTAAGTAGAAAAATAGAAATAATATCTAAGTATAACTTAATTCTTTACTACTTTATGGATTTGTATTTTTATTCAAGCCCAGAATTTGGACTGAACCAGAAATTAATACTGAATTATATTAAAGTACACTGTCAGATGTTGAGGAGCCTGAAATGTTCATGATTAAGGTTAGCTGGAATCAAATGTTTGAAGTCCCTGATGGGCCTACATGGTATAGATTTTCTGCTTCATGCTGCCAGAGCATAAAAGCCAATAGTGTGTTTGCACCTGACCCTTTTTAGTATAATAATATCATGTTTTTTCTATCAGATCGCTCAGTTAAAGCTAGTGTTCCTTGGTACAGTAATTGGAAAGAGACACTGATGGAACTGAACACATCCACGTTTTATTCAGGTATTTTTTTGTGGTTGGTGCCAGTTTGCCAAATTGCCCTTTATTTCTTTTCCATGTGCCCCATCCACCTTTCCTTACCATCTGCTACAACTGTTTAGCACTCTTCTTGGCTTAGATGTGTATTCCTCCATTTTTTTCCCCCCCTAAATGAGAAATTGGTGGTGGTGGTTGTTTAATTTTTCTTTTAGTCGCGTTTCTACTCCTGCTAATCTAAATAATTTCCATAGAGTCAGTAAGTGCAGAGTGGTGGTGGGAAATGACCTGATGCCCTAAAAACACTGTCTTTTTTGATCCTGTGGACCTGTATACTGTTACTGTTCTGTATTTCAAATGTAAATACTTTCTGCTTCTCCAGAGAAATTCCTTCTTGGGATATTAGCACTTTTCAAATTGGAACTAAGGTGTTGACTACTTAGAGCACATATGCCTCTGCCATATTGGTGTGCTTTCTGGAGTATGACTCTCTTGTAGGGAAAAAAAAAAGCACTTTGTAATACATTTTCACCTAGTTTCTGAGACTTATTGCTACAAAAACACATTGGTTACTGACCTCTCAGCTTTATACTGAAGCTGTGTGGTGTGGTCTAGAAGAGCTAGATTTTGACGTTTTTCAGTTTTGGATATGAACAGAGTGTATGCCTTTGGTTAGTAGTAGCTATCCTTTCAGTAGTTTCTGTTCGGATGCTGCTAAATGCCTTCCTTTCTGAATGTGCTACAATATCAGCATCTGAAATTCGTCTTGGTCAGTCAGGTAGCTAAAAAGTGCAAAACTTCATGAAGTAGACTTCTCATTTGTAAGCTGTTATGCACGAATATTACTTACAATTTTTCTTAACAATTTCTGAACACGTTAATAAGTTTGCTTAAACTTCAGTTCTGCTTGTTTAGTGTACTGGAAAAATGCAAAACTTACAGGTCTGTGTACCTAAATGACACAGTGTTGCTATGCGCTGCTACTATATGTTATGAAATGTTGCATATGTGAAATTTTTTCAAATATTGTTTTTGTTTTGAATATGGTGCATGTTTATTATTTTAAGTATCTACCGTAAATGATTACAGCTCTGTAAAGGCTCTTGAGTGACTACTGTTAATGCATGTTGTGGTTGTGTAAAGGGAATCCAGTTGCCTTCGTAGTCACTTCCAAGGTTCTTAATAGGCTGAATGGCAAAAGGAAGGAGGGAAAAAAAAAAACAAAACCCACCCCATGAAACAAAGTAGTACTTCCGTGTTTGTAGCTGTGTTGGATTTTAAAAAACTTTCTTTGCCATGGTTCAGCTGTAAAACAGAAATGGAAAACTGAAAACAGAGCCTGAAACTAAAATGTGGTTGGAATTTCTGCCTTGAGTAGTTTAGCGTTGTTTGGTTTGAACCTGAGTTATTACAAGGCTTTATTTTACTTCTGAAAAATATGTGTATGAGTCACTTTCTCATGGTTTGCTTTTAATAACAAGTTGTGTTTTCCTTATTTTACATACTGGGCATTTTTACAGGTGGGACATATTAAAGCCAAGAACTTTTTATACCCTAGATGAGTGTTCAGAGAGCAGTTGCTAGAAAAGCTATAGTTAAAAGTTGGAGGTTTTTCTCATGATTGATTTTTTTTTTTTATGTGAGAAGTGCTGACTGCTAGACTGAGTTCAGTTACCGAGTGTGACTATATCCGACTTCTGTGTGGATGAAGCTGATGTAAGATGGCCTGACAATGCAGAATTAAACAAAATACATTCACTTAATGCGCTAGAAGATAATTTCAACATAAAAACGAACCTCTGTTTCTTAGCTAAGAAATTAAGACGTTGGGTTGTTTTTTTGGGGGGCCGGCAGGGTAGTTTTACAAAGCATTAGAAATTCTTCGTAAGTTAAATCAAGTAATGTGTTTACTTGGGGCCATATAAATACAATAAATACCTTCGGGATTTCTTATTAATGCATTTTTTTCTGTACTAGTTGTTGTTTTCTAGTTTGCAGGTGAGTTCCAGCTAACTTCAGTGTGAATTTGGGTTATTGGAAGTGGACTTATTTTGCTCTGGGGTCTTTTTTCCACTCAAGGGAAGGAGTTGCAGAGTTGAGATGGCATAGAACAGTCTTGAAAGAAGAAGTAATACTTCATTGCTTGACTAATAGTTGGAGTGGAAAGAAACAGATAAGGTTTTTGAGTTCGCATGTTCTTTGGATGTCCCAGACATACTTGATTTCCCTTTATTTGTTGGTCTTGGAAAAATGAGATCCCTATTGTGAAAGGGCATTTGAACGTGGCAGGTTAACATTATAAGGTATTAACGGCACAGCTGGGATGTGAACTTTTAGCTTTTTGGATCTCTGCTTTGCCAGCTGACAGCTGAACTGTTTATTTTAGCAGGGTGGAGAAAGGAGGATACTGTCAAGCCAAGTCACATCACTTGCAGAAAGCTTTAGGCAAACTGATAGGATAGGGTTTTAGTAATCTTTAGTTCCTCTACGTACTCAAAAATTGATTTTGCTTCTCAATTCTTCATCCTTAGCCGAGGCAAATTCAATGACTGTTAGAATAATTCTTATTTGTTTTTCCGCAAGTGTGTGTGTGTTTACAGGAGTGGTAAGGTATAGTTACTCTAACAAGGGCTGACTACATGTGAGGCTATAATACTGAGGAAGTTGGAGCTTAAGATACTGTTCAGTTTCACAGGATTTGATTCAAAGTGTTATCGTTTCTCCTGCTTGTGTGTACTTTAGATGCTTTCTCCTTAGATTGTTGCCCCTGCTTTCCCCTGCCATGCAAACCTTGTCAGAGTTTGCGAGCTTCACTTTTAGGTATAGTCTTTCATATTTCCTTTTCATAAATGAGTAAACATAAGTTTCGCTGAATATGCTAATTTGTCCTGTCTTATTGTGTATTCCAGCTACTACTCCTTGGTTTGAGTCTTACAGAGAGTGCTTTCTTCAGTCCATGCCTGCATCAGATCATGAATTCTTAAACCACTATGTTGCATGTATCCTTTGAGTGTTACAGACCTCTTTAGTGAAGGCTGTTAGAGCTGGCTGCAGAAGTGTAATGTAGGAAGGAGACTTTAAAATTTTGCAATAACTTTTTGCCAGTATAATTTGGAATAAATTTCTTTTCGATATGTCTTAACTATACGCATGAATTTCATAAGGAGCCCAGCATTTTCTTGATGGTTAGTGGTTCTTGGTTTTGTTTTTTTAAACCACATTTTTTTGTGTCAAACTGAACTCTGAGTTAGTACCTGTAAACTAAATTTCCTCATCAAAGACACTTTGTTCTGTAGCTCTTTGGGTATCTGTTGATTGTCCCTTATGTTCAACAGGGGTTTGTGTGTTTGGGATGCACCTGCTGCTCTTTATAGCTTTTTATAGCAGATGGAGTGGGAAGGTTGGGGAGGGTCTTCTGGAAAATTGGTGAGCTTTGAGCTACTTTGGACAAAAAGAAGTCTGGAAAGATGTTGAAAGCTTTCACTTGTCTTTTTATACCAAAACTTACTTCTGATTTGCTTGTCTACAGGGAAAATAAATATGTGCTGTTTCCTGATGTAGCTGGCACTTAGCTTTACAATAATTATAATGTTGTAGGTTTTATAACACCTACTCTGTTCCTAATTCTTTACTGTACTTTATCATTTCAGTATGGTTGAACAGGTATGTTAGTATCCATTAGAGAGAACCATTTGTGCAGAAATTAACTTGGCAAAATATTGATTCTGGCCTCTGACTTCTGAATTTTAGTAATGTTTGAAGTACAACTTGCTTTCTGGGTTCTCTGAAGTTGCTGATTTGGTGAATAGATGTAGCAGAGCAGGATATTAATGACTGCTTAGTTGCATTGAGGTAAAAATCTGAACAGTTCTGCTTTATCTTAAAGTCCCAACTCTCCTTGGAAGTTGAAAACTGGAGGACACTGGGGATGAATTTCAGTGAGATGTTTCGTATGTGAACAGCTGGTCTGTATATAAAATCTTGAATTAACTATTAGCTGTGATGTATTGGCTTAAATTTGGATTCAGTGTCAGAATTGGAGCAAACTCCTTTTAATCTCATGTTGCAGGTGTTAGTTGACTGACCTTCTAAACAGTTTTTTATCGAGGCTAAGGCAAAGTTCTAATAGCACACGCTTTTGTGGTGGTGTGTTTTACAGGCTTAAACATTGTACTCATCCATTTTATTTTATACACTTCCTATTTTATTATGCGATCAGGGGTTGTTCCTGGGTGCTTATGATAAATGTCCTTAACATGAATTTAGGTATGCTTGTAGTTTCTTCTAGTGAACCAGAGCCTGTGGAGCAATTTCTGAAGCTGTCTCAAGAACAACATCGAATTCAGCATAGTAGTGAATACGTATTTCCCAAGTGGTTTATACCAAACACGCTCAAGTACTATGTGTTACTGCATGATGTGAGCACAGGAGAAGAACAAAGGTGGGTCTTTGGCCTTCAGTGAACTTATAGATGAACTCTTTGAAATGTTTATGTCTATAAATTCTGTGGAGGTTAGACATATAACAGGATCCATGAACTAGTATGCTGACTGTTACCAAGGCAGATTTCCTTAACTGTTAATTTTAGATCTGTTCCTTGTGTTCATATAAAATGAAAAAATTCAGTGCTAGCTTCTTAAGTTAGATGGCTTTCTTTGCCAGCTCACTGAACTAATTCTCAGAGATTCTCAGTTTCACTTTTGCTTTAAAAAAGGAGAATTTTTCTTTTAATCCCTATGGGTAATAGTATAAAATAGCTTGTCACAGTACACACTTAGAATAGTAATGATCTGATATCAAGGCAGGGTAAATGTTGTTTTATTTTTTCAGAGCTGACTCAATTTATGAAGAGATGAAGCAGAGATATGGAACTCAGGGTTGCTATTTACTGAAAATAAATTCTCGGGTGTCTAATAGAGGAACAGATGAACAGATACCAGATCCTTGGAGTCAATACCTTCAGAAAAACACTATTCAGAACCAGGTATTATAGTGCTCTAAAAAGCTTATAAGGTGCATATGGAAGTCCATTTTGGTTGTGTTAAATTTTGTCTTAGTATTATCTGTGTGTTTCTACAGAATGGGCTAGTAGGCAGTCAAGATAGTTCTAACACAGCTATGATTTTTTGTGAGGACAGAAGATAAGTCCTCTCTAAGTACTGTGCCATGTGCTACGTAAATTGACAGTAAGGAGCACTGAAATACTAGACTGTCTGAAATAGACTGGCAGGAGTACTGAAATAATGGACTTGTGCTTTATGCACTGACAAGAGCAAGTAACCTCAGAAGTCTCCTATTCATAGTAACTTTCTACCTTCATTTTGATTGATTTTCTTCACTCTTAAAATTTGGGTTGTTTTCAAGGTCTTCTGTACTTCACTAGACTGTGGGTGTGTTGTTTTGTGGAGTATGTGTGGGTTTCCTGGTAACTCCGGTCTTGTCTGTCATCTTCTAAGATGGCAAATGATAGTGTGTGTTAGCTCAGTGTCTTGAGTTAAATTTGACATAAATGTCTGTATTTTTTGCTTCAGGACCAAAAATATGCCTTCTTGAGTTTGTTTTTGACTGACCTGCAGTTTTTACTGCATTTGATTAAAAGATTAGTTTGTGGAATCATAGTTCTTTACCAAATCTAGCTGGCACTGGAAAGTCGAAGCATCTTGTATTATGTAAGCTAATGTTCCACATAAAGTAATTATATGTATTTTTTTCTGTACCATATCAACTGTCCAACATAGATGGTTTTTTTGTATACGTTTGTTCAGGAGACGCTTTAGGGAGCATACTTTCATTGCTGTAGGCATTTCCATCTAAGGGTTGGGGTTGCTTGCTTTAGTTGACAGTGAAGCTATTTGAGCAAGCCAGAAGATACTTGCTTCATTTGGTAAACATAACTTTCATCTTTACAATAGGGCAAGTTCTTAAAGCCTCATAAACTACTTAAGAAATGAATATTTACGAACAAATGTGTTATTAAAGTTAACAACCACTGTTGACTGACTTATGTGTGTGTGCTCTAGTATTATTAAAATTCTGACTACTTATTCTTTTCCTTTTTTTTCTGTCAGGATTGCTATGAAGATTTTCCTTATACTGTCATTTCAAACAAGAATACTGATCACTTGATATCAGATGGCTTAGACAGTGAAATTAAAGGTATTTTTATAACTTCTATGAAAAGGTGGATGTGATAGCATTTATATGGCTGTCTCATGTCTTGGACAGTAATCACTTGAGTGATTTGTTAGGGAATTTGAAGCAATAGTTTTCTGAATGCTCAAAGATCATGTAACCTGATGTCCATGAAGAAAAATGCTGTGGTGCTGATCTGCTGGATTGGTGGTAATTGGTACGTGTATCTTTAATGAGATGGCTATTGATGTGTGGGGCTCAACTTTTGATTGAGTGTATTGTCTGCAAACTCTGACAGCTAATTAAAAGTAACATAGGATTAAATGGTTAACTTCCATCATAATATAAGTTCTGGTTATTGTGCTCTGATGTAGCATGGAAGCTGAGGTGGGGTTTTTGTCATTGTTTTTTGGTTTTAAATCTGGAAATGACAGAGTATTGATGTAAAAAGTAAGCTGGCTGGAAGAACTTCCTTGCAATTGACCTCATGGATGGAAGAGGACAGTAAATTAAATTGAATGCAAATTAATGCATGGCCTTTGAAATTTTTTTAAGTCAGCCATGTAGGATTCAGAGGAGAAGCATCATCAAACAGGGAAGAAGTGGAGACACCCCACACTGTTTGGCCTGACTCAGCCCAGATCCTTCATACCTGACTTGAAAGGCATGGGGAGACCTAGCATGTGTAGGAGAGCCTGCAACTGCCTAAAAAGTGGCTTTCTAGGGCCTTGCAGTCTGAATGTAGTCTGCAAGCTGCTGTTTGAACTTTACATACCCAGCTTTACATTTCACAGGTAAAATCCATTAAGGATTTGCTTTCGCAGCTCGACTTGACTCAGTGCTAGCTCAGGCCAGATAAAGCAAGCTGATTTTCTTATATAGAAAGGAAATAACTAATAAGAGAACTATTGAAGTCTCAGAGTGAAATGGTGTCTTGGTCTAGTTATGATAGCTAGATGGAATAGTGGTCAGAACTTAGTTCAGTCCTCACTGAACTAAGAGGACTTTGGAGGATGTTGGTTTACATTATGATTGCTCAGAAAGGCATGGAAAGTTAGATTTGGTTTTTTTGTTGTTTTTTTTTTTTTTTTTAGACCTTAAAACAGAAACAGACAAGAGTGAATGGATCCAATGGAGCAGTTGTAGTAATTAATGAAAAGTTAGAAATGCAGCAATATTTTGCTTTAATTTTTTATGGTTTCCTTCAATGTTGTTGATACTAATCAGTGTACTTGAGGATTTTTTGCACTGCAGTTGAGAACCAAAACCATACATACTTGGCCATGTTGTAGTTCTTGAGATTCCCTGAACTTTCTGAAGAATTTCAGGAGTGATACTCGGGTAGTGCTCTGCTGCTGTCTGATCAGCGTTGATCTGTAGTGTGGAATAGCTGGTGAATAGCTTTGCGTAACAGTTCTGAGGAGGGAAAAACTTAAAAGTAGGTTAATAAAAATGAGTTTTTAAACCCAAAATGTTTAAGTAACTTTATACTTACTGGGTTTTTTGTTTCAAACTTTCAATAGATGGCTTGTCAAATAACTTTAAGACTCATCCACTTCAACTGGATCATCCCAGTGGCAGTTTGGATGGCACAGATTACATGAAGGCTACTGCATCATTGCAAGACTCGAAGAAATTAAATTCTGGAACTCCTCATGGTGCTTGTTTAACACTCACAGATCACGATCGAATTAGACAGTTCATACAGGAATTCACATTTAGGGGACTTTTGCCACATATAGAGAAGACAATTCGGCAACTTAATGATCAGGTCAGTTTACTTTCAAAAACACTTTGTGCCATAAGAAAGAATAGTTGGGGTATAAATCCAGTTATCCAAAAACCTGTTCTGAAATTATTACTTCCTTCTGCATCTAACGATTAATGATCTTATTGAAAACTGTAAGTAAATTTAAGAAATAGCTGAAGTTACCATTTTTGCTCAATTTGTCTTTAAAAAAAACAAAACCCAATTTGTATGAACAGAGCTTAGGTACAAGGTGGCTTCTTGGTGAAAGCCTGTCTGAACTGTTATCAGGGATATCTGTCCTTGCTCCGAAAACCCTAATATTTTGTGCTTCTGGATGATTCTGATAAGGGTAACAATGTACTTTTTGTGCTTCAACACTAGAGTGCACAACTAAAGTTAAGAAAATGTATTTTCATCAATAATAGCAAAAAAGCTGCAGTCTTCAATTGCTGCTTCTTGATGTAGAAGAAATGTATGGACACCATAAATCATGCAGTCTGGTTTGATCTCAGCAGTTTCTGCAACTGAATGTCTTCTCCCAAGCTAGGATGTTTTAAAAAGTGTGGTAGTTAATATCCTGCCCACGTGAAGTCAAGGACATGCATTAGTTATTTCCGTCACAGTAGGGTCCATCGTTTTCTCTGTTTCACTTTTATATGGTGTTAAACAGCTGGAGAGGTGGATTGACCTGCACTAGTGCAATCAAATTACTGTATTTAGCATTAGACTTGGACCCAAATATCAGTCTGTTATCTGAACTCTGTATTTTGAATGAACTGTCCATTGAGGTTATAGTTTTAAATATGAGGGGTTTAGATACTTAGTATCATATGCTGTAAGGCGTGCTCTCTCCCAGAATTGACTTTTGAGAGTTTGTATATGCTGACCGTGTTTATACTTTGAAAGTTTTATGAAGCAGCATAAAAAAGTGCATACATAAAATGTAGCAAACAGCCTTACCATTAGGAATGTATTAATACATTCCTAGTAGTGGTAAGAAAAGGATGGTGTTACGATTTTTAAAATTACCTTTAAAAAGAGATGTAGTTTTCCTTAGGTCTTGGGAATGGTAAATCCCTTGTGTAAGTTCTCATTAGTGGAAATCAAGTAAAAGAATAAAGTTGTGTAACCTTGCTTGAAGGTGTGACTAGTACACTTGAAATTGATGTTTGCAATGTGGTGGTGCTTTGTGTGGGTGCTGACGGGGACAATGTTCTCATGAAGGATGTACTTCGTCTAAATTTTAGGTTGGACTAATACCAGAAACTAGATATTCTGTTAGATTTCAAACAGATACCTCAGATGTTTCAGTTCTTAGTATTGAGATGTCTGCAGTTTTAAAGCAACAATAATGAACCTTAGCTGTCTGAACTGGAATAAATATATGAATAGAAACTTCTAGCTCAGTGTCAGTGTTTAATTCTAAAGGAGTGTGCTCTTAGTTATTTTATTGTTTTTATTTATTTATGGGGAAAAAAACCAGAATTTAGGAAGCCTTAATAAAGCTTGAGTTTTTATGTTAGTTTAACTTACATTAATATGTTTATTGCAATGTAGCGCTCTAATCTAGTGTCTTTTTGCAGTTAATATCCAGGAAGGGCTTGAGTCGATCACTGTTTTCCGCTACTAAAAAATGGTTTGGTGGCAGCAAGGTTCCAGAGAAAAGTGTGAATGAACTGAAGAATACTTCTGGTTTGCTGTGAGTAATTTCAGTCTTCATCTTCAGATTTAAACTGAAAATGTACCTCACTTCTTTTTTTTTTTGAGGAGAGTGGCGGGAAGGCCTATGTTTATTTGACGGTGTTGTGCAAAATGAACTAAATTAGCAATATTGTAAAAGGCTTGAATTGGAGAAATCATAAAAAGTACTGTGTCTAAACAGGTACAATAAAAGATTAGTGGAACTCAAAGAAAAAGGGGATAAAAGAAACTGTTTATAGAGCCACCTTCCTGCTATATTTACAGTGAAGCTTTCTAAGTTACAAAGAACATACATTTTTAATAGTTACAGTAATAAAAAAGTATGGTCTGCCATAAGGGATATTTTTGAATTAGCACAAGCTTTTTCTTTTCTTAAGTCAAACACCGTATATAGATGTTTTTGTTATGTAACTGTGTAATTTACTGCAGTCAAGTACTAAGTATATTGCTTTTGCAAGTGCATTTGAGAACTCAAGGGGAATTTCGTACTTTTTGTGCCTGCATTTTACAGTGAAACTAGGTTTTAAATTTTACCAGAATATTTATTCTGTATGCTTTGTAATTTCCCTCTGAATGAGGATGTATAACCATGAAAAGCACTCTCTTCTACTGTCTTAACCGCAGAAGTCTAAATGGTTCTTGGATGTTACCTAGCAAAAGTTAATGGCCCTGACACTTACATACAACTTTAAATTTGTATGTTGTGTGTCGTTGGATTCATAATCAAAATATTGTTAATTTCAACTTTGTATTGAGCTTGTGAGCATGGTTTGCTTTCTACAAAGTTTGACTGATAGCTGTCTGAAAATATATTTGATCTTTACTGAAGTGATTCATATGTATTTGAGTGTCAAATTTACTGATGCTTGCAGAGATGGGAACTTGCTCAGTGTTTTGGTGTAAGGCATAGTGTTTTTAGTAGATTCTTTCAACAGAAATGGGGAGAGATGATAACTATGGCTAGGGGAACAGTTGAAGTCTTTTTTTTTTTTTTCTTCTCATACAGCTTTGTCTAGCTCTAAGAGTTAATCTTACTGAGCAGTTTCAGTGATAGCTGCATACCTTTTTCAGTATTTCTTGGCTAAGAGGAATGCCTGCTTTGAATGTTAGTGGAACAGTGAATCTTGTTAATTGGAGAGTAGGGTGTGAAACCAAGTTACGTGTGGCAGAAAGGAAGCAGCTTCACTCAGCTGTTTTCTGGGTCAGGCTAAAGCAAAGCAGTTTTTATTCCTACTTTGTGAATAGAAATTAAGATGGGAGAGGAAAACTTTATGGAGCATGTCTTCCTTTATTTATTAAAATTATGACTTTGAATTTAAATATTTGTGTTTATAGGTATCCACCAGAAGCACCAGAGCTTCAAATCCGGAAAATGGCAGACTTGTGCTTTTTGGTGCAACACTATGAACTTGCGTATAGCTGTTACCATACAGCAAAGAAAGACTTCTTAAATGATCAGGCAATGCTTTATGCAGCTGGAGCACTGGTTGGTACTTCACATAATATAAACATTCTCTGAACTTTTCCTAATAATCTCGAATTTTTGTCTGAAGGTAACAAAATGCAATCTCTTCCCTTCATCTCCAAATCTGTAAGGATCTTGACAAATTTGCTGCATATCTTGAACAAATCCCAAAGTGTTCTTGGATCTTTCGGCTGCGGTTTTATGACTGTAATAAAGGTGTGAATAGAAATTGAAGCATTAATTCTTAAAATGTGAAATATGGAAAAGAGAATACCTAGAATGCAACATCCAGCTAAATGGATCTTTAAACTTGTAGTCTGATAACTCAAACAGATGTGAAATAATTTTATAGTATCTTTTACACTTTGGAAAAATACTTGCCAGGAAGTCAAGACCGTGTCACTATAAATATGAGGGATGTAGTTTGAGTATGTCGCTGCTGAACTTCACTGTAAACACATATTCGTTAATTGCTCTTGAGAATGAAGATATATGTGACTAAAATAATTTTCAATAAAAGATACGGGAACATGGGGATAAATAAGAATCCGGTTTTAACAATTTTTAGAAGCTATGTTGTGTAGATTTTAGTCTGGTTAATTTAATTTGAAACTTTACTTTGTAGAGCTATGGAAGCATGTTTGTACACTGTCCCATCTTGATGGCTTTTACATAAATGTGTATTTTTGCAATACAGACAGTTGCTCTGCATTTGGATAATCTGAAAAGTTATCTTAATTTCTTAATGAATGATTTGTAGAAGTCTTAATTAAGAATTTTTGCAACCTATGAGTCTTAATCTTTAATGACTGCAGAAAAACTTTGTTATTCTATCTTCACCCCAGAGGGAAAGAAGTAAAATTTCAAGAGTGCGTGTTTACTAGAGTTTTCCTTGGAAGCTGAGAACGCAGCTTCCTTTAAGCAAAACTCAGAAAACAGTCCATATCGTAAAACAGATGGTAGTGCCACTTTATCAGAAAGATTGTTCTTTCAATAGGAAATTATTTCTTGGACTTGTAAAGCAGTACTGAATCAATACTTCTACATAGTGCTGGGGCTACCGTCAGCTGAAAACAATTCTGTGAGTGAGTATAACTCTCTTGCTGCTGTCTGGGTGATTACAAGAAGAGCCATAGATAGGCTATTGCATTAAACCTTTTATCAGTTACAGTGTGTTGGGTACGCTTCTATATGCTAGTAACTGATTAGATGAAGATCTTGAACTAGTAGCTGTTGAAACGTGTTCCTCAGCATTTTGAGGTTTACAATTTGTTGGAAAAAACCCAAACCCTACAGTGACAGTACTGAATTACTCTTATAGGAAATGGCAGCTGTATCAGCTTTTCTTCAGCCTGGAGCTCCTAGACCGTATCCTGCTCACTATATGGAGACAGCCATTCAGACCTATCGAGATATCTGCAAGTAGGTTGTTTACTTTTGTACTGGCACAATGAAAGCTGGAAGACTTTCTGGCTTAACTTTCTTGCCCTGCACAGTGATAGTGCCAGATGAGTAAGAGATCACAGAATCTCGATAACTTTTTAAAGAGTAAGGTATGTTAGTTTATCTAGGATAACACAAAAGGGGATTTGTGCTGTTCTTAACAATGCTTATTAAGCTGGTGTATTGTGTTTACCTGCTAAGATTTTGGTAGGGGTGTGGTTGCAGGGGTGGCCTCTGAGAAGATGGCAGGAATTGCCCCATGTCATGCAGAGCCAGTTTTCACCCAGCTCCAAAATGGACCCTTTGCTGCCCAAAGCTGAGCCTGTCAGCAATGCTGGTGGTGCCTCTGTGATAACATACTTAAGAATGGGTAAAAATCGCTGCACAGTGGCTGTGAGGAAGGAGTGAGAAAATGAGAGAAACAGCCCTGCAGACACCAAGGTCAATGAGGAAGGAGGGGGAAGAGATGCTTCCCTGCAGCCTGTGGTGAAGACCATGGTGAAGCAGGTTGTCCCTGTGCAGCCCATGGAAGACCACAGTGGAGCAGGGATCCCACAGTGCAGCCTGTGGAGGCCCCAGTGCCAGAGCAGGTGGATGTGCCCTGAGGGAAGCTGCAGCCTGTGGAGAGCATACGCCAGAGCAGGTTCCTGGCAGGAGCTGTGACCTGTGGGGAACCCATGCTGCAACAGTCTGTTCCTGAAGGACTGTACCCTGTGGCAAGGGCCCATGCTGGAGCAATTATTGAGAAACTGTGTATGTGGGAGGGACCCCATGCTGGAGCAGGGGAAGAGTGTGAGAAGGAAGGAGCGGCAGAGATGGAATGTTATGAACTGACTGAAACTCCTATTCTGTGTCCCTCTGCCCTTTTTGGGGGGAGGAGGGGGTAGAAGAGATGGGAATGATATTGAGCCTGGGAAGAAGGCAGAGTAAGGGGAAGTTGTTTTAGTTTTTTTTGTTTACCAACAAAATGTTATTAATTGACAACAAATAAATTTAATCTTTCCCAAACCAAGTCTGTTTTGCCTGTGACTCTAACTGGCGAATGATCTCCCTGTCCTTGTCTTGGCACGTGAGCTTTTTCATCTAATTTTTTTCCCCCTGTCTTGTTGAGGAGGGGATGTGATGGAGCAGCTTGGGCAACCAAGCAAGGTCAACCCAGCACAACTTGTTTCTGGCTGTTGGACTGCTTGTTTATCAGATGATTTAGTTGGTTGGATCACTTTAGTTGTTATTTTTAGAAATACAATACTGTCCTCAAATGCTCTTTAGCTTTGACTTTCAAAAAGCTGCTGTTATAGTAGGATAAGATGTTTAATGTGTCAATCTGTATGTGGTTGTTTTGCAGGAGATGAACTTTCATATTTTACTTTAAAAAGCATAAACAACAGCACATCAGTCTTCTGTGATATGGAGAAAATTTGTCATATTTAAGGTGAAAAGTTTTCCATGGTTTATTTTGATAAATATTTATTGATACATTTGTGTTTTTGCTTTAGGAACATGGTTCTGGCTGAACGCTGTGTGCTGCTTAGTGCTGAAATCTTAAAGAGTCAAAGCAAATATTCAGAGGCAGCGGCTCTTCTGATTCGCTTAACCAGTGAGGTAAAACAGTAACTTATTCCAGCCTTGCTCTCCCCCAATTTGTTACTTACCCAAGCACTTGTAGGTTACATTCTAATTCTTGTCCCATATTTTTCTAGCCAAAGATAGCAAGTGAGCTGGTATGAAGCATAAAGCGAAGAAAACTCTTGTTTACTGCAAGTAAAGAAACTAGTACAGTTACTCTTCTTTTCTAGTGAAGTGACTTGCTTGACTTCTTTAAAGGTGTTAAATATGTGTTTGTTATCTTTGGCTTTATAACTAATTTTCTTTGACATCTACTTAGCTCTTGTATGGCATACTTTCAGTTTAAGAACTCATGGTTTGAAAGCATTTGGCATGACTTGCCAGACCCAAAAATGGATACTGTCCCATGTGTAATCAGAAGTTCTCAGTAGCTGAAGTAACGAAGACTTTACTGTAGCTCAGCTGTTAGGAATTATTAGAATCTTACTATGTAAGTGAAAGCTAATCTGAACACCTCTGTAATATTAATTGGTGGAAATTAAGCATGGAATTAGCTTCTAACAGCCCAGAAAGGGTCTTGTTCAAAAAGGAGTGAAAGAAATCTAATACCAGTAATAGCATACCAACTTATGTAGGTTGAGAGGAAAGTCTAACTGGCAGTTAGTTCTGGCTTTGTGTCCAGCTGCACCAAAGGTGATGCTTCTGAGACTTTTCCTGGGACAGATTAAGCATGGAATAAATTTGCTTAGTTCTGTAAGCTTCTCTCTCAAGTGTCTTTAACTTCATTCTTGCCCTTTCAACTCAAGCTTGCTACCAAAATTTGTATGAGCAGTATAAGTTATTTAAGCAAGGAATTTAAATGCTATTGGCTGTGTACAGTCATTTTATGACTTAAAATTTTATGTGGTATGATTGTGATGCCTTCTGGCAGTTGCAAGGAAGATTTTCATAGGATACTACATAGGTGTCTCAGAGTATATTTGTAGTCTAGACATATACTTGGACATCACTGATAGCATGGAGTTCAACTGTGGTAAAATGAAGTAGATTCTCTTCTGATTGATTAAAGTAATCATAGAATCGTAGAATAGTTTAGCTTGGAAGGGACCTTTAAAGGTTGTCTAGTCCAAGCCCCATTATTATAGCTGTGTCTTAGCATGAGAAAGAGGAGGGGGTAACAATACAAAATTGTACATTATTAAGAAATCATCGTGGGTCTCATGACATAAATTCACTAAGTTCCATTGCTACCTCTATTTTTTTTTTTCTTCATCCCGTTAAAGTTCTTATTTTTTGTTCCTAGCGTTAATATCTGCAGGGGGAGGGAAGGGGAAAAGGTAGCAGAGTGCTTCAGAGGTAATGGTAAGTGTTAGAAACTGTAGCCTGAGTAACTGAAAAAGCAGAAAATATTTCTTTTGTCAGAGATACTGAAACAGGTTAATATATCAATCTCTCCACTGGGAAAAAATAGCAGTGTGTTTGGTGCTGAACACTATATGTGTAACAGTGAAAAATATCTTCAGTCTTATTTTCTTTTGTACACACACATATACATACAATGCTTGTGTATTAAAGAATCTGCAACTTCACAGCACTGTTACAGCTTACTGTCCCTGTTATCATTAAAACAAGGCCACTGTTATATTTGTATTCAACTTTGAGGCTAATTCTGCTTTTTGCTTTTAAATAGGATTCAGATCTTCGCAGTGCACTTCTGTTGGAGCAGGCAGCCCATTGCTTTATAAACATGAAAAGTCCCATGGTTAGAAAATTTGCATTTCATATGATATTGGCTGGCCATAGGTTTAGTAAAGCAGGCCAGGTAAGTATTACCTTTTTGCATGGAAAATGTGCCTGATATTTGCTTACTTTGAAAAACGTGTTAAATGTGTTGTTAGTCTGGTTTGGCTTCTGCCACTTTTGTTTTAGTCAGAAGTATGCAGCTCTGATCTTTTGAAAAATTACTTCTGCATTGTTCAGTGTAGTCTTTCACTTCTGTGTGTGAAGTAATGCTGGAGAAGATCACTTACTTGAAACTTGTGATGTGTGTGTTCATTGCTGGGTCTCAATTTTATACGCAGTGAAATCTGAGGCCTTTTATTTTGATCAAGGATTATTTTTACTCTTGAGAGAAGAGAGAATTGCAGCAGTTAGGGATTTGTTCAACTCTTAACTTACTGGAATGATAGCAAAATTTAGATACCTGTTTTTCCTGGTGTCTTAACCACATGCTTTTTAGTGTAGGTGCGGTGTACAAACAGTTACTACAAGACAAACTAAAGCATCTCTTTATGGCTGTTAGCCACCAGAATTCAGTTATGGGGCTGTCCCTGAATACAGTCTATTTCAGTTTACTGATAAGCTGCAGACATCTGATAGAAATAAACTTGTATTGCAAATCCATAATACAAGAGAACCCAGAAATCGGAATTCTGTTTGAAACAAAGCCCTGTGGTCTTGGGGGGGGGCGGATGTTCTCCCAGCCCACCCAATCTCATTTTTAGCATCCTGGTGAGGACCAAAGAAAATACTGTTGTATTCTTTACTTCCGTATTTAAAATTGCAGATGTGAAGAATAGTATGATTATTTCCGCCAGCTCCTTAGTTTTCTTTGTGCAGTAGATTCCCTGTCTATTGTTGCAACAATACAGTATAAACAGGGAGCTATTGATCAGAGGTTTTCTTATTTATTCTTTTATATCTCACTCCTTTGCCTGGAAAAGTGCATGCGTTTTGTAAAACTTTCACTTTGTCTCTATCTAACAGCTTTCATCGCTTATGTCTAATTCTTGTAGTGATTCTGGTTTCCAAGGAATGCTTTTTCAGTGTTACAGTAAGTGTAGGTTTAGGGGTGTTTTCCCGTATCATTAGAGGCACCAAAATACTAAATTCTATGAAGAGAAGTCAGTGATGTTGCTCAGCTGCATACTGTGATACCGTATTTTAAAGTGTCAGTAATGTCTGCAGATCTTAAAGTTTTGCTGCTTGTACTCTGCTGTCATCACCATACCAATTTGAACACATCTTCGATTTTTCCCGTTACTGCTGTAAATAAGGGAATGCTGTTCCCTTTTTTAGAAGCTGAGGCTTGCCTGTACAGTGAATGCCTATGCAGATGTTCAATACCTGGACTTGGGATTGAATGCCCGGGTCCTGATGTATGTACAGGAAAGGAACTGTGGAGCTGATTGGTAGCAGAGCATCAGTCTCCCAACGGCTGATGCAATTGGTAACTTTGTCTTGTGTGTACTGTAGGGCTGTCTTGTTGATTTGGTTGGCATGGAATTTGTCCCAAGTGTGTCTACTGACCACCCATTGATTGGAAGGGTTACACTGAAAGTTTATTTACAGCAGTGAAATGAAATGTGTTAAATGTAGCTTATGTCCTGAGGCTTGGCAGCAGAGATCTGTAGACCTGAGCAGTCAGTCCTAAAGCAACGCACAACACTCTTAAAAGTAGTCTTCTCTTGTTTGCTTTTTTAACTTTTGGCCTGTCACACTGGTCTTTGGAAACATGAACTTAATCTGCAGGCAAGGCTCGGTACTGTAGGAACCAACACATCTGTGCTTAGATTAATGTTGACCAGATGCTATGAGGTACATTTCTGCAAATGTTACACTTAGCATAGTGGGGATGGTGGTAAAAACTTCAGTAACTTTTCTGACTTACTGTTCAATCTTCCTAATACTACATTTATAATGAGTGGTTAATGAGTGGTTAATAGGATTATTTGAGAAGTAATCTTGTTTGTTTTTTCTTGCAGAAGAAACACGCCTTACGTTGCTATTGTCAAGCCATGCAGGTTTACAAAGGGAAAGGCTGGTCTCTTGCAGAAGACCATATTAACTTCACTATTGGTCGCCAGTCCTTTACGCTTCGTCAGCTTGACAATGCTGTGTCTGCCTTCAGGCATATTTTGATCAATGACAGTAAACAACCTCCAGCTCAGCAAGGAGCTTTTTTAAGAGAATATCTTTATGTTTATAAGGTAAATGACTTTTTATTGTCTTTATTCCTTGAGTAATCAGTAATTTTATTACCAGTAATTTCCTACTAAGTCATTAAATGATTTTCTGTCATACCTGCTTTGTTCCAGGGTTGTTTATCTAGCTGATGTGTTTATTTTTGACTTTAGGCTTCAGAAAACCAAATATGCTGTGTCTCGTGTGTGTATTAAGTATACTTCTGCTGATGGGTATTTGTGTGACTCTTTGTATGTGTTTTTATTACAGTAAAATGAACTCTCCCTTTTGAGGATCATGGCTGAATTGCAGTTTGTGATAGTTCAGTTACTTTTAGAGGAAGTGGATCTGGTTTGTTTTGATCAATTATAATGATTTTTGAGGCTTTTGATAATAAATGTTTAATAAAGACTAGGTAGCTCTGTCACCTTTTCTGGTACTATAAAAGTACTCCCCATCTATGTTTTAGTGAGTTTTATTCTTTGATATGGACTTGTATAGATCAACTGAGTCATTGAGTTAACTGTTTGTAAGTGATTCTGCATTGTAGTATACCATGTACATCATGGGATGTTTAGTGCTGATAGCACCACACATGCAGCCATGTAGTTAGTTAATGTTTGTGGGTTTTTTTTTTTAAATCTTGTAAACAGAATTTCTGTGGTGTTTGCTAAGTTACGATAGACCTTACTTGAGACTGGTGTTTGAGTCCACAGCTCAGCTGTGGTGGGAGTCTTGTGTAATAGTGGTGGTGTAGTGAACATAGTTTATCAAATTTTGAGTTGGAGAGTTAAGCTTTGCATCAAATAAAGCTCGTAACGGCCATGCAGCCATAATAGTGATCAGAGTGCTGGATTAAAGTCATTATTCTCCTTTTTCCATAAAGATTTCATGAACTTTAAACTCCTATTGAAGAAAAAATACTACTTCAGACTGTCAAAGCAGAAGAAACTGTCAAAACAATTAGAAAAAATGTTTTGTTCCATCTTAAAAATGCTACCTCTTCAAACACTGAGAGCTTGTAACTTTGCTTCAGTATCATTCAATCATTGATAATGTACAGCATGGACATGTGTTTGCATAATGTCATGACCTTCTGTTTTCCTCCTTTTCTCGAGAATGTAACCCAGCTATCACCTGATGGTCCCTTACCACAGCTTCCTTTACCATATATTAACAGCTCAGCAACCCGTGTTTTCTTTGGGCATGATCGAAGACCAGCAGAAGGTTAGAAAATTTTATGTCAACAGATTAAAGTCCCTTATGTATAGAAACAAAATATATGCAAGAGTTGGTGTCACTTAAAAAACCCTAGCATTATGTAAAACGAATGTGATAGGGTAACTTCTTAAATTGGATTTCAGAAGAGAAGCTTAAACTTAGTGTCCACTTGCTAGATGTTTTCAGACTTCCTGTGTAAATATGAAATTTGCATATGTGGATGTGCTGACTTCCACTATTTTTCATAGCTGGAAAGCTTCAATGCAAGTCTAATGAATTTCATGAAAGGGATTATTAATGCTTTAGTAAGTGCTAGATGTTGGTGCCAATGCTAGAAATTAGCTTTACGGTTAACTTTCTCTTGGATGAAATGTCTGAAACGCTGTGGAATGGAAATCCTCATATAAAACAGGTCTATACTGTGAGACTGTAGTCTGTGATAAAGTAAAAATAATCTGTAAGCTGAGTATACCATGTGGCATGCTAAAATCTTGGAATTCCATAATTTGCAAATAGAATTATACTCAAATTATCCTCAGTATTGTCTTCCATGTGTGTGTTTCAAAATGTCTTGCAATTCACTTACTTAAATCAGTTGTAACGTAAAAATGACAGTGACTGAGAAGACATTTCAACAATACTTAGCAAATTGCCAGTGCAGGCCTCTGTTGCAGCTGTTGCATGCAACTGTTCTCCTCTTCTAAGATTGCTTTGCTCATACTAGGTGAAAAGCAGGCAGCAACGCATGTAAGTCTGGATCAGGAGTATGACTCAGAATCACAACAGCAGTGGAAGGAACTTGAGGAGCAGGTTGTTTCTGCAATAAATAAAGGAATAATACCTTCAAACTTCCAACCAACACAGTTCTGTTTAAATCGCTACTCGGATAATTCCAGATTTCCACTTGCTGTAATAGAAGGTAAAGTTATGATTTAAATGCTTCAGAAATAAACTGAGTTAGATAAATTTGTACAGTATTTCCTGTGTTGTTATTTAAACCAACGCTTTGAGTTAGGTGATCCTTCAGGTTGTGGTGGGGATAGCCTGTTGTCATTATTTTATTGCACTTTTTTAATAGAACCAATAACTGTAGAAGTGTCCTTCCGAAACCCGCTGAAAGTTCCGCTTCTTTTGACTGACCTTTCATTGCTGTGGAAGTTTCAACCTAAAGACTTCAGTGCAAAGCATGGTGGAGAAACAAAAGAGCTGGTAAGGAAAGCTTCATCCTTTTTTGAACCAAAACCAAACAGCTACAATTCTGGAGTATATATTAACTGAAGTCTTCAAAATTCTGTAGTATGGAAACAGCTGGTTGAAGTGTAAATTAAAAAAAAAAAAGGGGGGGGGGCAAAAAAAGGTAGTGGCTGAGTTTGTGCGTTGTTTAGATTTTCTTAGATCCATAAGGCATAAAGCAGCCAAGTTAACAAATGTATTGTAACGAGTGTTGTAAAGCTTAATGCAAAGTAAAATACTTACAACACTTCACTGTATGTGCAGTACATCTATTTTGAGTCGCACTAGGCTTGACCAGCAGAAATGACTTGCGATGTCAGTAGATGTATTATCAAATACCTTTTCTTACTCGAGCTATTGTACGTAGTGAAATCTGTGTTCTGCAAAACTGTACTGGTATGATGTAGGAACATCGTGTCATCTCGATTAGGAAAAAAATGAAAATTTATGGTATTTAAAATTAATATTTTGAATAGTTTAGATTAACTGCTTCTGTTTAACACTTCAACTAATGCTGCCAAAACTTCCCTCTGAAGGACTGTTCTCACATTCGTATGTTTTAAGGTTTTAGTATGTTCTAATACTGAGTGTTACAGTAAATTCCTTAATTTGGTTTCCTGGCCAAAAACATTTGGAACATAGTGATCTCTAAAGGTGCTGTAAGTGTTTGCCAGAGTTATAAACATGGTTTAATATAAATAAATATCAAAGATTACCATACTCTTTTCCTTTTGGTCTGGTCTGAACTGCTACCTTAATGACATGATAAATACTTCTGAGAGTATCAGTGAAATTGGGAATGGTTCTGATTTATAGTGATAAATCTTAAATTTCTCTATTAAGTAAAAGTTTACCGAGCTCTTTAGCTGCTGCTTTAATTCAGAAAGTCTGAGAAGCTGGGCATATAGCACCTGCTGGTCCTAACTGTCAGCAGTTTGAAATTTGTATGCTTTTTTCCCTTAAGCACTTTAGGAAGGGTGTGGGAAGTAATATTTATGGTACTTTTTCTGCCTAGGAGTAGTACTATCTGAAAAGCTGTTTCTTTTCAGGGAACATGTGAAGATGATATGATAGGAACTGAAGCAATAGAAGAATTTTTAATTAATAGTGAGGAGACAAAAGTGGTAAGTACTGTACTTTGCTTTAAAAATAGTCTTTTCAGTGTTGAACTTTAGGGTGGAATTGTTATGATCTAAACTTAATGCTAAACTTACAGAAGACATTACTGATAAATGAAGTACTGGAACTTCTGAATCTCATCAGTGTCTATAAATATCTGAAGGGAGCATGTGACAGGACAAGAGGCAGTGGGCACAAGCTGAAACACAGGAGACTACATCTGAAAACCAGGAAACACTTTTTTTTTTATGGGTTGGTGACTGAGCACTGGGCGCAGGCTGAGACATTGTGGGGTCTCTGTCCTTGGAGATATTAAAAGCCATTTGGACATGGTCCTGTGCAGCTTGCTTTAGGTGGCCCTACTTGAGCAGGCGAGTTGGACAAGGTGACCTCCAGAGGTCTTTTCCAACTTCAACCTTTCTGTGATTCTGTCTCTAAAGATCATTTTTGTTACAATTTAGGTTTCTTTCCTAATGTAATGGGCATCTCACAGCTGTGGATGACTTGGTAAATTCTGTGTATATGACATTTTGAATCCAGTAAATGAACTGAAGTTATTGTATGCAGTTACATCTGACACGACTATAAAGTAGATGTAGCTGTGAGTGTCTCTAGCAAATGGACGTTTAAATGTAATAATACCTTTTTCTAGTAGCAACAACAACAAAAATTTAACATATCTCCACAGGCAAGACTAAAGCTCTTTCCCCATCAAACAGGGGAGCTACATATTCTGGGAGTCGTTTATAATCTTGGCACTGTTCAGGGTGGTGTGACATTAGATGGGATAGATCCTTCTATTGGATTACAGACAGGTAAGTGTATTATTCCCTTAAGTTGTGTGCCTCTGGAAGGGGGAGATGTGGCTGCTGCAGAGTAGAATGAAATTCTAGTTTTTAACATTTGACTATCGTGGTGCAAGGCCTTCCTTCAGGTGGAGGATGCAGAAACAAGGGAAACAACTGGAAGAAGAAAAGACTGAATTGACGCCTGTAGGAATCCCATGAGAAAGGAAGTAACCTCTGCCAAACCCATGCTTATGTTCCTTTTAAATCGGTGGAAATTTTGAAACCATTAAATCAAAATATAAATATTCCATCTATGTCATGTTGAATCTATAACAACTTTCACTGACTCTTTTGCCATTCGTTTTTCTTCTGGGTCTTTTCACTTTGTTAGCTTTTGACCTTTGTCTAAACGTTGCATTGATTCCCAGATTTGCATTTGTCTGACATAATTTTTTTTTTTAGCATCTTGGCTTTATTTTGGTTCTCTTTCTTTTACATTAACATATGAAGTGCTTATTCATTGTGTGTTACTTGATCTGTTTTGTTGAGTCATTCATCTGAAACTGTCTCACAGGTAAAATTTAGTTGTTGGAGGAAATGGGGATTAAAGCACGTGCTTGAAAGTGTCTAAAATAAATAGTGAAGCTTGATTAGCATTCTATGAACTGGAAACCTTTGGAATAAAAAACATTTGGAGAGTGTTTGCCTGTCTTTGAAGGAAATAAGTGTTTTGTGTGACTTTTCTTCCAGCTTGGCAGAAATTGAGATAGGAGATAAATACATGACCTTCATTCTCTGCCCGCCCACTGCAATTGTAGTCAAACTATTAAAGGGCAGAGTTAAGTCCACAACAATGGATAACTAGCTGTCTGAACTCACAGTAGCAGTGTGTTATGTGTGACAGTAACTTTTGAATAGTTCTTTGTCAGTGATGCTGCTTAAACAGTGAACACTGCATATGCCAAAGAACAGAAAAATTAAAATTATTTTTGAGATTGGGTAGGGAGCTTTGGATCACTTCTCAAAGTTAAGAATTACTTTAAAAAAATAAAATCAAACCTTTTAAAAATTGTTTCAGGAAAGTTTGTCTCCAATGGGTTATCTGTACGAGGACGACAAGATTTAGAAATCCAAGGGCCTCGACTTAATAACACAAAAGAGGAAAAAACATCTATTAAATATGGACCTGATCGACGTTTAGATCCCATTATTACAGAAGAAATGCCTTTGTTGGAGGTATGTAGCTACTTTCTGTTGGCAGTTTTGAACAAAGAGCCAAATCCAGAGCTTGTAAATGTAATTCTAACAATGAAGTCTTAGAGTTTGTTAATACCTAAATCTTTCCAGTTAATTTCTGGTCTGTCAGTGCCAAACTTGTGTGGGGTGTTTTAAGGTGAAACTTAAAGCCTCCAAATTAATATCCTTCTGAAATTGTTATATTTTATAGAATGCTAGTTAGCAACAGCTTTTGTAGCCAAATTTCAAGGTGAGGGGGAACAGGCAAAGAAGGTGGTTTTTTCTGTTTACTTGCCATTCATCTAGAATAGTTCAAGTTGGTTAATCAAAACACAGTGGTTTTCCTTACTAGGGTTATTAGAATGGTCTGACTAACAGGTTAATGACAATACCCTATAGAATAGAATGTTTCAGTTGGAAGGGACCTACAACAGTCAGCCAGTCCAGCAGCCTGACCACTCCAGGGCTGATGAAGTTAAAGCATGTTAGTAAGGGTTGTTGTCCAAATGCCTCTTAAACGCTGATGGGCTTGGGGCATCGAACACCTCTCTAGGAAGTCTGTTTCAGTGTTTGACCACCCTCTTGGTAATGTTTCCTGATGTCCAGTCTAAACCTCCCCTGGCACAACTTTGAACCATTCCTATGTGTCCTATCATTGGGTACCAGGGAGAAGAGATCAGCACCTTCCTCTTCACTTGTCCTCCTCAGGAAGCTGTAGAGAGCAAGATAGTTTAAATATGTTGGTTGTTCTTTTCATGCCCATTTGTAACTTGGCTCAGTGTTCAGGTTTTTATTTTCTCCTGTTCTCTCCCATACAGGTGTTCTTTATAAATTTTCCTACAGGGCTTCTCTGTGGAGAAATCAGAAAGGCATATGTAGAATTTGTGAACGTAAGCATGTGTCCTCTTACTGCACTGAAGGTTGTGTCCAAGCATCCAGAATTTTTTACTTTTGGTGGAAATACTGCTGTTCTAACACCACTAAGTCCTTCAGCTTCTGAAAACTGTAGTGCTTACAAGACTGTTGTGACAGATCCTACCTCTGTGCGCACAGCACTGCTGTCTTCAGCCTCTTCTGTGGACTTCGGGGTTGGCACAGGAGATCAGCCTGAAGTAATACATGTCCCACTTCCTGACACTGTTCTTCTTCCTGGGGCTTCAGTGCAGCTGCCAATGTGGCTACGGGGACCAGATGAAGAAGGTGTTCATGAAATTAACTTTTTGTTTTACTATGAAAGTATTAAAAGACACTCAAAAATGTGGTAAGTTTTTTATTTACTTTTTATGTCATACTCATTAGACACAAATGTAAACATAAATGTAAATTTTAGTGAATTTCTCTCAATTGCTGTGATGATGTAAAAGTGGCCTGTTATCTGCTATTCTAAGCAATATTTTTTCTACTGCATGATGAATTTCCATATGAGATTCCATACCCTGCACTGCTTCCATCAAAATGGCAGTTATTAAAATAATTTAACAGAAGGTTATAAATGGAATGCTGTTAATACAAACTCTCTTCATATCTAGTTTCTCTGGACACACGTGAGGCATAGGGGAAAAATAATGACTGAATTTGTTTGTGCATGTTATAAAACAAAATCTTGTCTAGAATGAAGAAAAGAATTTGTTGTTAGTTAAAGTGTGGCTTGTAATTTTATTATGATGAAAGTTACTCGCTTCGGAGGGGTTAAATACAAAGTTTGACTTGCATGCTGTTGTATAGTTCCTTTTTGGACCATCTTGAGACGGTAGACAGTCAAGTTTGACACCACAAGGTAACAAATAGTGCTTGCTTTGAACTTTACTTGAAAGGTAGCAAGCTGACTTTTTATGTCACGCGTTTCCGAGTCCTACCCATATTCCAGGCTAAGAAGGCTCAGGAGAACTTTTTTGAGAAACCTGTTCTTCAAAGATTTTGGGGTGAACAGGCCTTTGTTTAGAAACTGAAGAGATCAGCCTTCGGGAAGCCTTAGTTTAGCAATCTAACAAACACACAAATTCAGAAATGAAGACTGTCTCTTTTTACCCTTCTCTCTCAATCTTCTGCAGGTGCTGTTCTTACATTGCTACCTTATAGCTGTTAGAGCTCATAGATAGAGCTGAGTAAAAAGTTGCAACAGGCTTGCAGCACCTTTTGTTCAGATTTTTCTGTAGCTTCTGAAATGCCAATGTTAACTTTTCATTTGGCTTTAAGCTAGTTGGTAGGAATAGGGAATTCATCCCCCTATAATGTAGGGGTGTCTCTTTCTTTTTTTAAGAACAAAAGTTGTCTCTCCTCTGAGTTTGTAGTATTCAGACAATGAGGTGTTTCAGAGATGGAAGGTGGTTGTTAGGGGGGTGTTTTTGTTCCCAACTGCATTGAAGTTTCAAGGGAAATTCAAGCAATATCATCTGGTTTAACAGTGGTCTTTGTAGACTGAGAATAGCTTTTAAATTTTCGAAAAATGATTTAATTTGTGCCATTTGAAAGCTATACAGACATCTGTACATCTGTGTGAAGACTAACTGCAAAACTGTTAATGTCACAACCTACAGAATAAACTTACGTGAAGAGTTTAGGAAACCCCTGATTCCTTTCCCAAAATGAGTGTTGCATGATGTTTTAGCATATTTAGTAGGTAATGCATATCAAATTTTTACATGCCTCTAATGTTTCCAAGTGGAAGTTGTGGTAACATGAATCTTCTACATGAGAACTCGTGTGTTGTGATGGTGTCAAGAGTGGAAGTTTACTCACCATTAGAAAAACAGGTAGATAACTTTTACAAAGGGCTTGCTGGCCTGGCAGTTGAGCATGTCTGTAAGGCAAATATTCATGGTTCTAGAAATAAACTTTGAAGATTCTCATTTTGGGGAGATTTTCTGAATGTAGTGGTATTCTGTCTAAATGCCTTTTAGTAAATGTTTATGCAGGAGGTGTAACTAACTAGTGGGCATTTTATGGTTTATTTACTCAAAAACCATTTTCCAAAGTATGTGCTGGCATTAAATAGCTTAATGACATCCCTGTGCCAGTACATGCCTGTTTACTTTCACTGTGCCAGTTGTCTTAATCAGAAATATTTCTGATGTATTTTTCATCATGGTGACAAACAAACCTTTTCCTCCAGTATTTCAAACTGACTAAGAGACTGCAGGTTTGAGGAGCAGCTACGCGTGCAGCATGATTGTTAAAAGTAATACAGTTTTGACAGGAAAGCTAAAAAGCTAGCTGTCTCTTTAGTGGCTGAAAGGAGTAAGTTGTGTCATGGTCTTAGTATTGATGGCAAACCTAAAAGCTAAACTTCTTGATTACAGGTTCTGATCAGGAGTCCTAGTTATTTAGAATGTCTTTTTTTTTTTTCCCCTTCCCTCCTTCCTAGTCATAGAGTATTAAGGCACACTGCAGTTATTTGTACTAGCCGGTCTCTCCATATTCGAGCTACTGTCTGCAGAAGTAATGCACTTGAAGATGAAGAAGGCAGAGGGGACAATATGTTGGTGTTTGTGGATGTAGAAAATACCAATACTGTAAGTTTTTGTTTTTAATTATAATACTGTTCTAAAGCTCAGCAAATGTGTAAATGTCACCAGTAGAACCAAGACTTAAGTAAAAGGCTTTTTTCACAACTACTTTCCAATCGCTAAGTAGACCTTGCATATTTAATCATTCCAGTTACTGTTGGAAAGAGAATACTAACATTAAGTTATATCTCAACTCTCTGGAAATCTGCTATAACTGTCTTTATCCCAAGAAAACTCTTGTGCTGTAGTTTAGAGTGCATTTTCAGGAATATTTACTCCAAATTCCTGAATGTTCCTGATCACAACTTTCAAGACAGTTCTGAAGGAGACAACCTGTGCCCCCTGCAACTTTTCAGTGAAAACACTGGTAGAATTAGTGGTAACATGAAGTCAAAATTTAAGGTCCAGCTTGAAGGAACCTTCTTTTTACATTTATTACCAAACTATGAAAGACATTTTTGCAAATATAACCCAAATACAGATATATCTGTTTTGACCTTAGCAAAGCAGATGAAAACATTTCATTTTTTCGTACCATGCTAATTGAAATTTACTCATTTTTTCGGTAAAGCTGTTCCCATTTTTTCAACCACAGACCAAGGTAATTGAATCCTCTGTTTATAGAATTCCTAAGCACTTAGCTGGTAGTGGAATCACTGAGCTGATTTGTTAGTTTATTTTAAAGGTGTGTAAACTCTGTTTTTTCTTCAGCTACTAAAGTGAATATTGTCCACTTCTTCTTTGAGGAGGAAGGAATGTTTTATGAAGTACTTAGAGTTAACAGATAGCATTGCGTGAAACTTAATTTTCCACTACCACCTCACCCTTTCCAAGATAGCAAATCAACCTCAAAAGCTACCTTTCATTGTGTATTTATGTAAAAAAAAAAAAAAAAAAAAAAAAA
>Ga0065711_1028635_pt1 | contig 40050 bp, 30 predicted proteins | sample Hoacrofraction12_FD_59098 | JGI IMG/M metagenome (GOLD analysis project Ga0065711, IMG submission 59098) | Hoatzin crop microbial communities from Cojedes, Venezuela - Epithelial fraction 12 v2 (version 2) | ecosystem: Host-associated > Birds > Digestive system > Esophagus > Crop | place... | reverse complement strand
AAAAAAAAAAAAAAAAAAAGGCAACCAAGCTGAAGAAGCTTACCAGGCGACCAAACAGCCCCTCTTCCCCTGCCTGCTTCTCCCTGGGACAGCTTCCAGAAGCAAGGTGCTGGTGCAGGCTGGAGACCGGTTCCCATGTCTTTTGCATTGGTGAGAGGCTCTTTTCTGGTTGTGGCTGTGGCAGGGTGACCCCTTCCTCTCCTTCTGAGCACAAATAATACTGCTGCTGTTATTTCTGACATTTAGAGGGCTGCTACTTCTGCACCAAACTTTAGGAGCTTGTTTGGGTTCTCTGACCTTAACGTGATTTATTCTTCAATCCTGAAAAGTTCAGTTAAGCAACTCAGTCAGACTTGTGTTGTACCCGGATTGCCTTGGGAGCCAGTCCACCTGGCTGGGAAATGTCACATTCTGTTTTATGCTGTACAAACAAAGGATTGAAGAGTTTGAACCTTCTTTTGTGATGAAAGCTCTGCTACCTGTGGTTCTTGCCATGCAACTCAGTGATTTTGCACTTTCGTTTAAGAACAATGACCCCAGAATGAAACTGTCTGGTTTAATGAATTCTTACTTGATCTCCGTGTTTAGATTCACTAATCGTTGTGCTTTCTGTTGATTGCCAACTAATCTGGTGGTGTCTTTTTCCTCAATTTTTAAATTGGTTCTAACTTTCACTTTTGCTCTGTCCTTTCCTCCTTTAAATAGTTTTTCTTACCTCTTGCTGCAAGAATGTCTGAGGAGTCTTACTTTGAATCTAAAACAGAGGAGTCAAACAGTGCAGAGATGTCATGTCAGATCACAGCAACAAGTAACGGGGAGGTAGCTGGCATGAACCAAAGTCTGAAGGCCTTGATGATGACGGGCTTTGGGGATATCTTCTCTCTGAACCAAGCAGGATCTGTCCTGCATTCTGGAATGCAGATAAACATGCAAGCCAAAAAGAATTCTTCTAAAACCACCTCTATGAGAAAGGGGAAGAAAATCAACATGGCCTTGGGTTTCAGTGAATTCGACTGGTCAGATGACGATGATGATGATGATGATTTTGATGACACAGATGATAGCAGCGAATGAAATCAGTTATAGAATTAACCTTGAAATCGGTTTTAGCGAAGCAAAACAATAAAGTTTCAGAACAAGAATCCTGTCAGTTTGGTCTGTTTAAATCCTGTAAAAGAAAAAAAAAAACAACGTTTTCCAGGCTGAGCATGTTTGTGTGTAGAAAGACATGTTGTTTTTGTTTAGATTGTACTGACTTATTTCTGCTTTGATGAAATTTGGAACTAAACTTTCCAGACTAATTGAGAATATGATTATTGTAAGAACTGTGATAATTCTTGATGCCTGATTACAGAAACTATGGCTTGATAAACTTAAGATCTGAAAACACTGGGGGAAACCTCAATGCCTTTAATGCCATTAATGTACTTCAGTTTTTTGTGTTTTTTGTCATTTCCCTTACCCTTTAATTGTGAATGGTATGAATATACTTGCACTTCCAGATTTGCTGTTCTCTACAATCCATTCTTTCTTACTGTTGCAGTGAAGGGGTTTGCTGTGTTTCTAATTTAAAGCCTTTTTCAAGGCGGCATTATGGGAAGTCACGTTTCTAGAAAGAGAGAAGCTTGGTTGAGGGGAAGAGAGGGGTTAGTTAAATACACAGTTTAAAAACTGAATAGAAGCAGAATCCAGATAATCCCTATTAGTAGATGATTTGTATAAATGTTCTTTTTTCCCCTCACGTGTGTGTTCATGTGTATATAATTCACTCTAGCAAAGCAAACTGCAATCAGACCTCTGCATCTATTATCAGATATTGTGATCTAGAAGCTAATTTTCAGTTATGTTGATGTAAATCCAGGAAGCCTCATTAACTTTGATGGACTTATTCTTGTACGTGAGAGAAAAATCGGTGTTAGTAAATTCTGATTCTGTTGCATCTCCTAAACTGTGTGTGCTACCCTGATGAAAGGACAAAGAGAAGCTGCAATGACATTTCAGCTTAGGCCCTGCTACTGTGGCTTATGTGAAATTCTCCGTGACAGCGGTAACATGAGGAATATTTACTAATCTCTGCGTACATGTTTTTTGCAGCTAAACCACTTTTAAAGTCTTGCCACTACTGTTATGACTTACCGGAAAACTCATTGTGTAACAGTCTGCTGCAATAATTGCCTGCCAGGCACTTATGTTGAGAGCAGCCAGTACGTTTCTCCTGATGACCCCTTTAGTGGTGATGCAGAAGGAGGGAGGGAAACTAGTGCAAACACAAATGCAGGTTAGAAAGGAAGATGTTGTAAAATATTTGCCCAAGGAAGAAGGGCAGCATTTCAAAAGAAAAACACTACTGTCTAGTTCAGCTGTAGTGGGAATAAACTATCAAAATTCCATTTTCAATTACTGGAGGGGTTTCTTTTGTGAAAACTTCTGTTTTTGAGTGGCTGCTTTAATTATAGGCTTGCCTGTTACACAGCTCTAACCTACATATTATGGTGAGTGTTTTTGTAGATAGCTTAGAGAAAAATGGATACATTAGATAACAGCAGGCTTGAAATCATTACGTGTTTGCTCAACAAAAGAGAAAGTTCTTTGAAGGAGTTTTACTAGGGTGATGAGTGGGCACCTCTTCAGGTTGTGAGAGAGAATTGTTTATCTTTAAGCATCAGCACTGGTTTGATAACCTGCAAGCCAGCAAGTGCTGTGCTGCGAGCTAGCCTAGTCCACTCAGTTTGCACAGAATTAGACCCTCCAAGTTGCTTAATTTCTGTAGGATGTCATTCCACGTTCCGCCTTCTTCCTAACAGTTGCAAATCCATTGGCTTTAAGTTAATCCTCTTGTATCAGGAAGCTTTTCTCGTGACAGAATTGTCATTTAAATGATGTAATAAGTTTATGGAGTATCCCATGGAGAAACTTGCTCCTTCGGCACGGGTAGGGATGGTTTCTTAGGTCCATCAAAGCAACCTGATTTTACGGAGAAAAAGGGACATTGAAGGACAAATAATTTAACACAAATAAGAGCAAATAGGCTGTTTCCAGCGCGGATTTATACTATTTTTGTAAGTCTACATCTGCTAACACCCACAGCAATGACACTGTTTTTGTAACTGCCACTTTGCACCCAGGAAATTGTGATCAATTTGTGTAATCTAATATGTGCAATTTAGATCTTAAGATGTGTGTCATTGTGCATAAATTACTGTACCACATAAGCAGTGTAGGGTTGTACAGCTTTAACTGAAAGTGAAATTTGGTTCGGTACATTTATTATTCAAAAAAAACAAAGAAATCTGTCCCTAGCATTGATGTTTTGCACTTTTTTAGCATCTGACAATCTCAGAGCACTTCATGCACATTTATATTTGCATGCATTTTAACTGAATTTGTAAATCCACTCCTTAATCTTTACAGAAGTAAAAATAGTCCTTAAGCAGTGTGACACAGGGTTTCATAGTTGCCAAATCACAAGGTTTAAGTCTGTCTTCAAGGTCTTTGTGCTTACCCAGGTGTGTAACTTACTTCAACAAAATGTCATCAGAATTTGGTAGCATGCTCATAGGAATTTCCACTACCTAATTAGTTCCAGTGTTTTTTATGAAACAAAGATGGATTTTTTCCACCTTCCACTTTCTTTCCCCATATATTATTTGTCAAAGCAAATGTAAGCTATATGATGGAAAGAAATCAAACTCTTTTAAAACTCACCTGTCTGTTCCAAGTAACAGTGGTGGTCTCTGAATTACAGGGAAGGTGATAATGTACGACAGACTCTTCTGATGCAGTTCCCTTGAGATAGCCAATATCCTGAATATAACACTATGCTTATTAAAAAAATAACGGTATTGATTGCATTTTTACTTTCCTGTGAAGACTTTCATACCAGATGTCCCCAGTTTAAAAGCCAAAACTCGTATGTGAGAATCAAGCTGTGTTTTGTTTCTGCCTGTGATATGATTCTCACTAGATAAAAATTTTGAAAGTGGCTCTGGTGGGCAGATATGTTGGTTGGAGGAGGTCAGAGTGTTTCATCTTCCAGACCTGATTTTGCTCTGCAGTGCAGCCCACTCTGTCTTCTACCTGTACCGTCACCAGGGCATATAGATCTCCACAACAGTCCACAGCCACATAGTGTGTCAGCTTATGAAAGCATTGACCAAACCCAGAAGGTTTGCTCTGGCCTGTGAACAAAGCCACCAAAAGCTTTCCCATGCCTTGTACACCTCTTGGCTCCCTAGTCCCCACCAGGCCTTTTGGGATCCCAGTTTTCTTTACCTTCCATGAAGCACTGGAGGTATCTGCAGTAAATAATATTGCTGCATTTGACAGAGGGGAAAGGTGAAAACCAGGCCTGAACTTCTCATTTTTACCAGGCTGTTGTATTGCCAGCATTGACCTAGATGGGTAAATGGCCCGAGACAAGAATGGTGAGGGTCGGCTTTTGGCTTGTCTAAAGATGCAGCGCGAGCTGGGACCAAGAAAGGACATCCAGCTCCCAACTCCCTTTCCTTCAGCAGTGGGGCAGAAATGGAAGGGGCAATTAACAGAGGAAGACTTTTGATCTAGTCATTTTTGTGACAAGCACACCACTAATTCCTTGGAGTGGCAAGCGTCCCGAGGTACGGTGTGCAGGTGTGCCGCGTCTCCAGCCGGTTGTGTGCTGCCTGACGTGGAGCTTGTCCCCTCTGGATGGGAAGGGCTTCCAGGAGGTGAAGGTCCGGTGCAGCTCCTTCTCACCCAGTCATGTTCTTGACTTGTCATTTGTTTATCGTTCCAGTGGTTTCGTTAGATGTTGAGCCCCTTTCCTTCTGGGTTCTAGAGTGGTTACTCTGAGTTAAATACTTGATGCAGTGATGATTTCTATTGCTATCAGCAGTAGCAGTAAATCCGTAGAGTGCATATAGCTGTTAAGTATTCAGCGGCGTTACTGTGTGTCTTTAGTACTGTAGTTCCTTTTTCTGTAGTCAGGCAGCTTTTACAGGTTTTTAATAAGACCTCTAACTTGACAGAGGTTTTAACTACAGTCCTAGGTAGAGTGTTCAGGTAGAAAAATAAGTTCATTTAGTAATTTTCACAGCCTTTAAAATGCACTGGTTGGAATCTGGAGGAGAGACACATTTTCCTTTTCCCCCAGACTTCAACTTAGTGTACACTGTAAAATCTGCACAGATTTCTGATGTGTGAAGATTTAATTTTAAAACTGTAGAACCAACAACCTTCTTTAAACATTTTATATTGTGTGCTAAATATTCATATTCCTCTTAAAGTCAGATATAGTCCACTGCATTTCTTGCTTTTGCACTACTGAAGAAGTTTTGTACTGAATAGTAGGAGTCAATGGTACTTACACTTCAAGTGTGAACCGATGAAATTTGAATAGAAAATATTTTCACAGTGTTAGAAAACTTGATTTTCCCTTCTGAAAAAACAAAGCTGAGCGCAATGCCTGTGCCAAAACTCTTGTGCTGTAAACTGAATATATCATTTGTGTGGAACATGCGATGTTACACTTCTGTGTGGTAAAACCTTGCAGCGTCAGTTAATTCTCCTTATTGCACTTGACATATGATGTCTTGTTTTATTCACACGGTGGATTTGATTTTCCAGTGTAAAACCAAAGCAAAGAAACAAAAAGAAATCATGCAATGTATTCAGTTTCCTCAATCGGTGTCATAAACTTTCTTTTGATGTGAACTTTTTCCTTTGCTTCTCTTTGTTCCAAACTTCTATTTTGCAATAAACATTTTGACAGTAAATTTTATGCATCTGTGTCCCTGTGTGAAATGCTGGTGTTTCAAGAGGTTCCTTAATGTCTGCTCATTTAAGTCACGTTTTGTTTTACTCACTGTGTGACATTTCTCCTTTATTCTTCCATCTTAAAAAAAAAAAAAAAAAAGAAATAATACAGAGCATACTCTGCCACTGGTTATATTTAAACATGGAAAAAGCTGAAAAAATCCATTGTGCAACTAAAAATGCAGTTTTGGACTTCTGCAGTGAAGGATTCAGTTGTACACATTACTGTGCCAGGCTGCTCCCGCCACGCCGGCCGGTTTGCCTGTAAGCGCCGACGAAAGGCACGGCCCGCTGCCTTCCTAAGGACGCTTGAGGTTGCAGCTTGCCCTCCCTTGTGCTCAGGTGTTGTCCCCAGCACTGCTTGTGCCCCACTGCGTCCCGCTGGGCTGTGGGTAGCTGTTAGCACAGGGAATGCCAACTCAACAGCAGGTGGGTTGAGAAGATCGGCTAGAAGTGTGGTGTCGTAGAGAGGAAAACTGAGGAAGGTCTCTTGCTCTGGCAGACACATCTTCCCTTCCGCTGCTTCCCCCTGATGCCTTTAGCTCAGTCCTCTCTGGGAAGCGGTGGGCAAAGGGTTGGGTCAGAGGGCCCGCTAGGTCCTCCTTGTAGAGGTGGCTTCAGCTGCTCTCGTGGGTGGTTTGTGCCCAGCAAGGTTTGACCAAGACATTGGTGGAGGAGGAGGAAGAGGGTCTGAAGAGTCCTCAAAGTGGGGTGGGCAGCAGAAGGCATGGATCTGGAGGCAGAAATCAAGGGGTGCCGGGCAGTCACAAGTCCTTCAATGGGAGTTTCACATGGAAGCTGCAAAAGGTGTTTACAGAGGTGGTTGAAAGTCACGGGTGGATTATGTTAGGCTCGTGCCGTTGGAGCCACATCGTGGGCGACTCTGCCTGGGGCTCGGCATGCAGCTGGAGGCAGGCAGAGGCGAGGGCCTGCCAGGGCTGGGGGGCTTGTTCGGCTGTGCATGGGGCTGGGTAGCTGGTGGGCGGCAGGGTTTTGGAGGTCACAAAGCCTGGGGGGCTGGAGGGTAGCCAAGCCAGGTCTCTCATCAGTCACTTATGTACGTTGGATAAGTTTGCAGCTATATCGTGGTGTTGAGCCTGTGGGAGACACTGACAGTCCAAATACATACATGCCAATTACTGTTAACCCTTTAACCAGATAAAAATGTCAAGAAGGTGAAGCTTGGGGTACCATATGCTTGAATGAGTAAAATGGCGATCGGTGTTACAGTGACATCTTCTGTGTTAGTTTTCAAAACGTCCCAGAATAACGCAGCCATTCTCCTGTGCATCCTCCGTGGTTCCCTTGTGCTTTGCGAGCTCGCAGCACCCTGTGTGCGGCACAGCGTGCCCTGCGTGGGCCATGGTGCCGGAGGCGGGGGGGGACCTGCTGCACTGCCCCGGCATCAGGGGAGCAGTTACGAGGCGTTGGCAGAAACCAGGAGGGACTTGTCTCTAGAGGAGGACTAGCCGCAGCGGCCCCACTCCACATTCTGCCCTCACTGCTGTCTAGTGAGAGTTTGCTTTCCTTCTGCCCAAAATACCCATCATTTGGGTGAAAATCATAGTCACGGCGTTATTGGAGAAATCAGGTGGTACCAAAGCCGTAGCAAAAGCAAAAGCCCTTGCATAGTGTCGGAGCCAAGAGGAGAGGCAGCTAGAGAGTCCCTCGCCATCGATCTGTTAACTTCTTCCTAAACTGTGTCTATCAGAGATCTGATAATTTTATCTGCATAAAGCGATGGGATCGATTTAGCACTGCCACTGTGCTGTTGGAGCCAGCCCGTGGTCAGTGTGAATCCAATGGTTTAGTGTGTCAGTATGAGAGTCGCAGCCGAGAGTCCTGCCCTTTGCAGGAGAAAAGGAACCGAATAAAATTGGCCGCCGGACTAAAATTGGGGTGGAGGGGAGAAAAATGGTCAGATGGTTTTCTTTTCAATTCATATCTCTCACACAGTTGCTGCCCTCCTTTGATATTTGTGCATGGACCGAAGAAGATGTGGTGAGTATTTTGTGTTAATGTGGCCAGTGTTGCGCTGGTGGAGCTGTCTAACAAATTACAGTGGGTACAGAGGGAGGGAAGGCAGGGTCAGAACATCTGGGTGAGATTTTACTGCTATTTGTTTGGTGAAACTTGTGTCCCAGAAAGGCTTTAAAATGACAGTGAGTAAATGAAGGACTCGAGCGACCTTCATAAAACAGCCACATTAGCCAGTGTCCAGAAAATAATTTGTGCTGGGAGGTGTCAGCAGCCAGGAAGGAATTCCTGAGTGATTGTTGGAGGAACATGGAAGTGCCCCAAGACCTGTCGAAGCAAGGCCTGTCCTCAACAGGACAAATGGCATTCGAAGGTTTTATCGCACTGTGTGCCATCAGAAAGGCAATTAACTGGAAGTTAAGGGTTTTTTAAGGGGCGTGGAATCTCTCTTTCATATAGAATAATGGCATTGGGTCTTCTCTACCTTTTTATTCAGTTAAAAGGCTAAACAAGAAACATTAATGATTTCTTTGTATCATAGTGATGTGTCATAGTGATTTTAATGTCCCATCTAGCACCCTCCTTGTGTGTTGTGTATCGTGGGGTTGTTTAGCTTTTAACTGAAGGACTGACTGGGAAGCCAGTGCAAAAGCCATTAATAGCTCTGGCTCCCTAACTTAGCCCTTTTAGCGTGTGACAGATGGCAAGGCTTCTGCTTTGGTCATTTCTGTTGTTCTTCATAACGATCAACTGAGGAAGGTGGCTGTAAAATAGAAGGCAGTTTTAAAAAGCCAAATAAAAGTAATCACTTCATTGGTGAATCTTAAGTCCTTTAACCCAAAGTTAAAAATATTTTTATATTTTGTTTTTAAAAACAATTATTCCTTGCAAACTCCAAATACCTGTAATACAAGATTTTGATACTGTGAACTTCAAGACCGATTCCTCTTTTTTGCAGTTTTTCTGGATGCAACAACTTACTAGGAAAGGTAAAAGCTATTCGTATGTACCTTCATATTCACATTTATGAATATATGTACATTTGCTCATCTTTTTCTCCCCCCAGTAAAGCACACTATGGATTTCTGAATAACCTCTCTTATTTTAAGGCGATGCTTCTGGTGAAATGAGTGTATATGCTAGCCTGTTTAAGGAACATCATATCACTGGGAAACGATTGCTTCTTCTAGAAGAAGAGGATTTAAAGGACATGGGAATTGTTTCCAGAGGACACATCATCCATTTAAAGGTAATTAGCAGCATATATTGAACGTTGCAATAGGTTATAGTGTGAATGTTAAGAAGGAGTCTACAGGTTTTCAGTAGTATTAACAACAAAAACAGTTATAAAGCTAAACAGAGAACATATTTGGCGTAAAACCCCCCCAGAGTTACAGGTTGTTGTGGATGTAGAACCCAAAGCAACCTGAGCATTTTATGAGGCATGAAAACGTGCTGTGATCTTTACACTCTTCTGCCGTTCACGGTTTTCCTGTGGGCCGGAGTGTCAGTACTGCTAAAGAGTCATCTAGGAGGGCCGCTCTCCAGGCAGAAAGTGGTGGATATCTTCAGCGAGAGTTCTCCCCGAAGATTTCTCTTCAGCTGAGGGAGGACCAGATATGAGAACAGTTACTTGCACGGAAATCTCTGAACTTCTCAGCTTCCACATCTCCTCTATAGCTTAAAACATAGTTTCACTTACAAAACGCCAGCAGACAACTTTAACGCTGGTTGACGGCCAGGTTGCTTTGCCCTTAAAGCTTTCTTTCACAGCGTTTTAAGTATCTAGTATTTGTAAAGAGTTAAGAAAATGATGACCTGGAAAACGTGATCATGACTGCAGTAACAAGATTAATACTGTAGCCACAGGAGAGAGTTGTTTACTGGCAGTCAGCGTTGGAAAAGGATTTCTCTAAAAGCAGCCTCTATAATTCTGTTGGGTCTCAATGATTTTATACCACAATTTGCTAGTAGAGAGATACTTGTATCCTAATTGCTAGTCCTGCAAATTCAGCTTAATAAGTCACACAGATTTATTCCCCTTTTGCTCATCAGCCTTTTTTTCCATGCCACACACCATTACTGATATATTTAATTTACATTTCCTACAGGGAAAATTATTGAAACTTAATAAAGTCAATAATGCCCAAAATGAAATATTTCAGCTTCCTGGGTTGATTGAGCGTAAATAAAAACAACCAGAACAACCCCCCAAACATCTCTTTCTCTGATTAAGCCGATCTGATTCTGAATGCGAAATGGGGCTGATCTACCACGACAGTTTCCAGAACAGGGCAGTATTTTAAACCCTGCTCACATGCCCGAGTGTAGCCATGGTGGAAAACAGTTGCGCTGTTTTTTCTGCTGGTATTTGCAGTGTGAGGTACTGAAAAACTGGCATCTGATTTTGTTGATTTTTTTTTTTCTAGACTGCTATTGAGAAGTTAACCCATGACTACCTAAATCTGTTTCATTTTCCACCATTAATTAAGGCAAGTCTCATTGTTTGTGTAAGAAATGCTCCTTGTGTTGGTATGGACATTGTGCTGTTCTCGTGTCTCAACGTTCCTGCCGTTGGCGGGAGGGTGAAGCGGCAGTTCCTGCTGACGGCTGTGACAAATGCGGAGGGGCAGCAGCAGTGATGGGCCACATTGGAACAAGTAGTAGCATAATAAAAGTTGTTTTCAAGGAGGCTTTTCAGATTTTATCGTGGAACTGGTAGTATTAAATTAAAAGACTACTGGTTGCGATTCCTTTGCTGTCGTTAATCAGATACTATCTCAAAAGCCATTCTTCCGAACTGGTGCCACTGACTGGTCCACTGAAGAAGGGCAGACCCCTGGCCCAGAATTAGCCTGTCATTCCTCGGTTTGTTAACGTTACAGGAGCCAAGGATGGTTTACAACATCTGGTCACCCTTGTGTTAACCTGTTGGTTTTCTGATATCAGTAACAAGAGCCATGCAAAAGAGTGGGAACCTTGGGGTTGCCAGAGCAGATATTTGCCTGATTTAATTCAGTGAGTTAATCAAGCAGTTCTAGACCCCAAAGCCTGAGGTAGCTTTTTTAGTCATAATTTATTGCACAGCTGTAAGCGAAATCTACTTAAAGTGAATTTACATACAGTGAAACTTTGTTCCCCGAAGGGGAAAATGAAAGTTGGCGCTTTGCCACCGTGCTGTGCCGGCTGCAGTTCCAGTGGCAGTGGCTGCCACGATGCTCACAGCGGCACCGTGCAACTTTTGAGCAATCGCGTGGCGTCTCCCAGGTGCCATCCACTGTGCACCGTAAACCCGTGCGGAAGCCCTGACCTTTCGGAGCGGCATGGTCGGGCAGGGTGATGGCTCCTTCCTGCCGCCTGCCAGACTTGCAGCGTCTGAAAGGCAAATCCCTGCTGCCACCAAAGCCTTGCCGCTGTCTCCCGGGGGGTTGTGGCAGATGTGAAGTCTCATCTTGCCTTTTTTTTGGCAGGATTCTGCAGGTGGAGCTGAAGAAAACGTAGAGAAAGTAGTGAATCTTGAACTCGTTTTTGGTTATCACCTGAAGCCGGGAAATGGTCCAAAGGTAAGCTGGGAGCGTTAGATGGGTTAATGGTTAACAGTCACTACCCAGAGGGTCCAATATCTTCTGGACACAAAAAGATAATTTGCTGTGAGAATCCTCTTGTTTTGGAAAGTGCTGACAAAATGTCAAGGTGGCAAATGGGGCTGCGTTGGTGATGGGTAACTGCACCCCAGAGCAGGCGAGGAAGAAGAGAGTGGCATGGAAAGCTTTGACTGAAAGCTTGTGTTTCCTCATGAACAATTTTTTAACCGTAATTTTTGTAATTTTGGCTTTCACTTTGTTCCTTTTATCTCAATGGATGTGAAATAACTAACAATCCATTTATGCAAAAAAACCTATTCACAGTCGAGCAGTGCCGTACGCCTGATGTTAGTGGATAGACTGGTACTGTGGTCTTGGCGGAAAGGTGGTGGCTTTTTATGCAGCCCAGAGGAGTTTGGAAAATACTTGGTATGCACGGCTGCCGGCTGGGGGGGACGGGACTGGTCCTGGTGGTGACTGTGTTCACTCATGGTGCTGGGGAAGGAGGGAGGCTTAGGTGCAGGACATTGCAGATGGCAAAACTACTGTGCAACGGCTGGTAAAAAGGCAATTGCCAGCATGCCACTTCCTAATCAAACCTCAGCTGGTTCAAGGATCTTGTTACACCCTGTGTAACAGGAGTGTTGGTGCCTCCAGATGTTCCAGCAAAGCATCTCCACCACGTTGTCTTTTCTCGAGAGTGAGGTTTGTCCTGTGCTGCTTGTTTTCTTTATCCATTCTGCCATGTGAGTTCAAGGGTTTTAGAATTAATCATCTATGTGGAAATGGTGTGCAAAGCATTTCTGAGTTAGAGTCAGGGGTGGTGACAGCAGGATTTGTTTCCTTTTGTGTTTGACAAACCTGCATTGTGTGTCCACCCTAAACTTGTGGGTGGCTGACTTTCATCTTGTGTTATCTGGCTGCTTTGCTTTCAGGGCATATTGTTTGCAGAAGTCTCTTGATTTCTGTACTTGGTGGTGCTTGCAGAGAAAGCATTTAGGTTTGTACTTAGTAGGAACTTAAACTCATACTGAAATAATTTCATCAATTTGAAAAAGCTTTTTATCTGGAGATTTCCTTTTTTTTGCTTGTTTCTTTTATCGTAAGGGCTTTTTTTTTCTATTAAAATCTTCTCTATGGCTATGTGAATTACTTAGACTGCCTCAGCGTTCTTGAATGCATGTAGCTCCTGTAAGCTGCTTTTTTGTAGGTGTGCATCTTTCTCTCCCATGTACTACTCTACAAGGAACTAAAAGTCCATAAAATAGTTCATATCTCCCTTCCATTTCCAATGTGGTTTGTGAGCTGTAGTGCAGGGAGGTGGGCAGCCTCCTCTGGGAAAGAGCAAGAGAAGGAGTGAATAGACCTCCCGAGTGTTGGAGAGAAATTCGTGTTGCACTAATGCCTACTAAGTTAGAGGACAAGTGGGCAGTTTAGTCGTGACGGCAAGATTTGCAGATGAGAGTGTGCCAAAGTCTATGGGACGGAAGCTGAATTGTTGCAGGAGAATGGGGCTAGGTCAATGGGCCTGCATAGTGCCGACACAACCATTGCAGGTTTCTGACGTGCTAGCTCAGAACCCGTTTTTCTTCGGTCCTGCCTCCTCCGTGACCTCCCGGTTGGTCCTCTCTGCTCTGTATGCTGTCGGGCCCCTTCCTGAGGAAGCCATTCCCCTGCATCCGTGGGCGCGTGCCAGGCATGCCTGCCCCGGCATCCGCCCCGCCGCGGCACCCGTGTCCCTGTGCCCTTCCAGGGAATGTGCAGTCTGTCACTTGGGTTTGTCTGGGCTGGAAACTTCTGTCCGGGATCTGCTCATTAACTCATCCCTGCCTTTAAAGATGTTGCAGCTAAGCCAGTTTTAAAGAGTGGACTGGAAGGAGTAGATCGACTGAGCTTTCGGGCAGGATGCAAGGGCCAGCGAGAGCAAGGTAATTTGCATTAAACATAACACTAACAAAGACTGGTGTGGTACACGCTATATGGAAAATTTGGCTGGCTTGCCTCTTTGAAAATCCCTGGATACAATCTTCTAGCTCCCCTAGAGGCTGCTTTAAGCCAGCTACTGCTGCCATCCAGACTTGTTCCAAAATGAGCTGGAGATACTGGGTAAACCAGGATCGAAGAATTTAGGCTTCTTTTACTGTCCCATTTTTGTAAAAGAGTGGTGCCTGTTCCTGTAAAACTGGGTCAGCAGAAGCACTTTGGATCGTACCTTCCACCATCTTTATAGCTAAAAAGCTGGCCTACATCAGTTTAAAAATAAATTTCTCAAAGGAACTTTACCCTAATCAGTCCCTATAACCGCTGCCTAGCTAAGAAGCTTTTGTCCTGTTTTAGCCATGAGGAAAAAGAGGCAATAAGCTCAAATCTGGGTTATGAGTTGAGAATGTGCATTCCCCGGGTGATGTGTAGACTGCTAGACCTGTGGACATCACGGAAGGTTGTTAGGCTCAGCTGGGAGCTGGTGAGCGCGGCAGGAAGGGCTCTGCACAAGGGACCAGGTTGCGCTGGGAGGTTTTACCCCAGGCTGGCTCTGTGCTGGTCTCCTGGGCTGAGTTCCCATTAGTTACTGGTGTAGTTGCACCTGGAAGCAAGCCTGTCCATGCACTCGGAGATGGCTCTGCCAGAGCATGGGACAGGATGGACACGTGGGACAAGAGCACGCTCCTGGATCTGAACTGAAGCTCTGCTGTGGGTGCGGCCTCGGCTTGTGGGGTGACAAACCACAGTGCCACAGGGCATGGAAGTACTGGATGAGCTGGTCCAGGACCCAGAAACTATTGGAGGGGCACAGGTTAATTCAGATGCATTTGGCTGGTCAGAGCAGAGCACCATCTCAGGTGTGAAGGTGGTTCCTCGGGGCACAGGTGTCCTCTCCCTGGCACTGCACCGAGCCCCATCGGCACAGCCAGTGCATCTTCTCCATAAGCAGGCAGAAACTTGACGGCCTTAGGAACGGCGGTGCCTTTTAGCGAGGACCCTGATGAATGTACTTCAGGACGGCATTTGAATGTTCAGCCTTGTCTGTACGCTGAATGAAACATTGACTTCTCAGTACGCAACTTTACCAGCCTCAGATTTGTTACCTGATTTAAACGGCATCTTCTAGTGGGATTATGTTGGTCTGCACCAGCTGACAGATGCAGTCATTTCATTATAGTTTCCTTCCCTTTTTAGCTGCATCTTTGGAGGTGATGAAAGCTCAGTTGACCTTTGTGCTCTCCGAATGCATCAGGAGTGAGCGCTGCAAAGCTAACCTGGTTTTTAAAGGTTTCTTTTCCAACTCTTGTAGTTTGAGTTATGTGGTTACTTCCATTCACTTCCTTTTAATGACCTTTCCGTACACAATTCCCACTGAGCTGAAAGGTAATAGATTTAGACATTTTTTATGAATTTTTTCCACAAATTAAAAAAAAGGGGGGGGGGGACGACACCACACACCAATTAACTCCAAGATACCAAAGAGGGTAAAAAAACAAGCCCTGGCAATTGTGGCTTGAGCTGATTCGCAGAACCGCAGAGGGAATTTTCAATGGCTTTCTCATCCTAGGTGGCTCATTAAAATTTCCCAATCAGGGAAAGGTGCCTGAGCTGTGTTGGCTCTGCACTGATGAATCACCCAAGCCCTTAAGAAGGATGGTTCACAGTCTTTTTGTCTCCTGTTGATGTATTCTTTAGTTTTGGTCCTCAGATGGGCAGATTTCACCATGCCTTTGAATGTTTTCGTTTTCTACCAAGTGTGGCACAGTCTGACCTATATCCCAACACAAAGCCTTAATCTGACTCACCATTTTGCCTTATTTTTCCCCAGTTACCTCTCTCTCCATTGGACAAGGTAAGGAGCAGAGCCTCTTCAAAACCATCTGCTAACTGTGTGAACTATTTTCTACCCTTGAATATCCAAATTGGGATATATTTTAATGCTATTATTTAAATGCGTAGTGCAAAAGTGAATATAATATTAAGGCTACTGTAGAGAGACATTGTGACCAATTCTTTATGTGGAGAAACCCGGCTGGCAAAATGCAGGCAGTACCAGACAAAACAGTGTAGAAATAGTTGTTGTAACTGGAATGCAGTTTCACAAGCGCTTGAGACCATTTCTGCTGCTTCTTCCTCTCCACCCTTGCACTACATCAACTCTCATGTAACCTTTCTTTACTTTCCCCCCAAAAAAATTCCTAGTTCAGACAGATATAATATAACAACAGCAGTTTAATTTGCTGAGTGAGGTATTCCTCACATTAAAAATGTGGCAAAAATTAAAGCAAGTGTTGAAGTCTAAAATTTAAAATTCCAGTTTTGTAATTTTTCAGTTGGACATATTCCCCATGCTCTGCAGGTATTTTAACCCACTCCAGTAAGTAAAGCTGGGAGAGGAATTGGTTTTATCTGACCCTTCCTTTGCAAGATACTTGCAAGTACCTTGACTTTCTAATGTGGGGTTATTTAACCGTATGTCAAAACCTCGTCTTCTAAATCCTCGCTAATTACATCTCAAAGCACAATGCTTCCACTACTAAAGGTGAGTAGTTAATGCAAGAATCAGAGTAGCTGTGTTTGTGTACCATTTTCATAGATTTGCTCGTAATGAGTAGTCATTAAAGAGGTAAATACTTTGTGAAGGAAGAAAAAAAATTACCTAAGATGTAAAATAAAACCACGGCCATATTTAAATGTAACCAGCACCTTTAAGAACCGGTTAATGTAGTCCACCAAGGAGGTGGATCAGTGGTAGGGTGTTTGAAGTCTAGTGCAGGTGATCTGAGCTCCTTGTGTTTTCTTTCAAAGAGGCTTTTCTGGACCCTGTACTGTTTTTACATGAGGTGGAGCTGGTATAACTCCATCACCTCCACTGGGATTGCTCCAGCTGTTAAATCCGTGTGTAACTGAGGTCAAACTCAAGCCAACACCTTTTAAAATACTCGTGTAGGCAGTGCTGATCCAGGGATTCCCATCAGGAATGATTCCATAATCCTGAAGAGGCACAGAGACTTTTCAGCTAGGTAATTTGCTCACTTGACTTTCTAGACTTTTTAATTCTAAGCTTTATTTTTGCACCTTGGCTGCTCTGAATTAACTTGCTGCCTTCCACACGTTGTCTCTCATGCATGCAGCCTTGGTCACGGATACATCTGCAGAAGCACAGGCAGGCTCCCAGTGGTCTCTAGGTCTGGCACACACGCTCTCCAGGCAAAAGCCTGGCAGAGGACCCTCTGAGCCCAATGTGCGCAGGACACGTCCCGCGCCCTGCCCTGCCTTTCCCGAGCTCCTGCGCACCCTCGTCCCCCCGTGCGTGACCTGCAGCCTCGGTGTGCCACCCCGCCGTTGGCTCCGGGAGCCATCTGTGGGCAATGCCACTGGAGGACAGGGCTGGCTCGGGCACCCGCGCAGCCCTCAGGGAGGGACTCGTGTTTTTCATGCTTCCACCTTTGCAGTCCCGCTGTCACAAGCAGGCTGCTCGTGAGGATGACGCCGCCTGCGGCCGCAGCAGTCCCCGTTCACTTCCGATCACACAGCAAGGGCAGCTTTTGGTGAAGGCTGCGGGGAGGCTCAGGACCACTGTTACCACAGAGCTGACGGTCCCGGCTCGTCGTGGGGCACGAGCCCCCGGCACGTCGCGGTGCCAGGTATTTTCCATTGTGTTCCCCTCCGCGGCGGCACAGAGCTTCACAGCACTGGATGTGAAAGCAAGGCGCTGTCAGGGGACAGATATTTTTGGTACTGCCGGGTGGTCTGCGTAGGTGTTGAGGAGGCCTCGTGCTTCTCCAGGCGAGGCTCCCGCCGGCCAGGGCCTGTTGCCTCACGGAGGAGTGAGGGCTCCGGCTGGCAGAGGAGGCACCCAGGCAGCGGAGAACAGAAATGCGCCTTTCGCTTGCTTTGTTTCTGTACGTTTTAAGCCCATCTTTCTCAGAAGGCCTCCCCTCCGCCCCTGTTTTTTTCTGCCTGCACAGCTGAAACAAAACCTGCGGTGGAGCCACCTTCTCTCGCTGGAGCCTGGCTGGCAACAGCCTGCCCTGACCTGAGACACCAGCCATTGTTAAGGGTATAACACATTTACATATTTTGCAATAAAACATCAGTTATTTGCATTACTGTGTCAAGTTTTATTTGATTCTTTCACCTAAAAATGACTCATTTTCCTTTCTTGTATTTTAAAAACCAACTACTCTAAGCTTGTTTGAGAATAATCAAAAATTGCCCATTTAGCTAGAAGTCATTTTCTTTTCAAAAGGCAAATGTTATTTAATCTTTCAGCTGTTCATTGTGCCATCATAAATACTTTCTTTTCAGCACAGTTGTGGGGACTGAAATGAGCCCACTAATTGCCTCCCATTTCGACTGACATGTGGTGGTTTAGTGGAAAGAGAACACAGCGGGGAGAAGGAAATAGGAGGCTGAGAAAATGAGAGCTAATTATTTTCACTGCCTCATGTCAGGCTCTGTGTCAGCCTTGTTTTTACAAACTGGAAGGTTTAGCACTAAATAAAACAAACTGGCGTCATGTTTTTATATACTGGCAGTGTCATGGAAGCAGCTGCACATCTCAAAGACAATATAATGCCTGCATTCGCATGGACACCATCTGACAGCCACTGTGAGCCACTGCTAATGAGGATATCACAGTGGTGCCAAGTGAAAGGTGCTGAATTATGTATGATTCTTCATCAGTGCAGCAATAGTCCTGTACATCATTATGAGACATTGTTTTGCTGAAGAGATTAAAACATTCTTAGTTCCAGACCCTGCAACCTATACACGCTACAAGAGGTTATTAATGGAATTTTTAGGGAGAGTTTCTTGTGGATTTCTTTTTGGTTAAAAATATCTCATGGGACAAAGCAGTGGTAGGTCATGACACTATATATATAAAGAAGAGAAGCAAATTAACCATAATTGTGTTATCTTCCTTTAAATCCAGAATAATAAAATATAGTGTAGCAGGGTGATACATAATGATAAATAACCCAAGTGCTGTCACTAGATGTTCAACTCTAATGCCTTTAAAACAGCAGGTTTCAGCAGCTGAGATAGATAATAGCGAAGAATGTAAAGGAGCTTCTGGGGACCTAAATCATCAACGTGCTACTACTTTTAGTGCCAGCATGACCAACATTTTTTTTGTATTTGTTTCATCTTGCGTTACATCTTATTTTTCTTCTAATATCCAGTTGCCTGCTACAATGCTGTTTCCGTTTCTTCTTCAATCTTAAAAAAAAAAAAGTAGTTTATTGCAACCACTGATTTTAAAATGAATGCTGGATTTGGGCCTCCTTGAAAAATGCGGTGTCTCCCCAGCAAGAATTTTAAGCTGTTGTCGCAGGAGACATGTTTGTTGTTTAAAGCCTATGCCTGATCTTTTTCATTTCCCTTTCGTTTTTTGTTGCGGACGTTAGCGCATGTGGGGTTAAAGCAGTATTGTCACCACAGTAAGCTGGAGACTTAATTTTTAAAGTGTTCTTATTTTCTGTTTCGAAGCTGAGGAGAAGTGGCTCAAAATACATGTGTGATTTGCTTTTCTGCAGTCGTTTGCACAGGCTGCTGATTTATTGGCTTTGTCAAACTGTTATTCGGAAATGTTTTTCACACAAAGTTTTGCTGCTTGTGCCTCTCAGTTCTGAAACTAGATCTTTTTGTTAAAACAAAAAGCTGAAATTTTTTACTTAAAATCAAGCAGGAAAATATTGGGAGGTATTTTAACACTTGAATTGCAGGATGTCGAAGGAAATCTCTTTGAAGGACTTGCATAAGTATATTTATCAACCAGACGTTTTGAACAAGCCATTTCCAAATTATTTTCCCACGTACGTCTGGCACTAAATGTAGTCTCGATCCACAAAATCTTACGGCTCCAATTCATCAAAAAGTTGAAATACGTATACTTGGTTATTCTAGCCAAATTTTTGCTTAAGTGGATGAGCATCTCTCTCTTATTTTACTGCTAAATAAGAGCCTAGAACTCGACTGTGAATCAGGGAAAATATGTCCCTTTCTGCAGCACACAAATCTCGCATTATTTACTGTGTGGTTGAACAAAATGGTTACCAAATTTGGAAGACAAGTAGCCACCTACTTATCTTAGATGTTTCCCAAGTGCCTTGATTCAAAAGTCACCTACCTGCTGTCTTTTCTCCTTCCTTTTCATTTCTTCCCTCCTTCTTGCTTTCTTTCTATCTTTTCTTTTTTCGTCCAGCCTCTCCTTCCCTTTCTCTCCTCTCTTTATTTCCCTTTCTCTCTTTCTCTCTTTCCCCTTTCCACTGATGATTTTACAATAACACAAAATGAAAACCTTTCCAAATAAAACACGATACATATTTTTGAGTGACCAGAGAGAGTATGCTTCGTGTGGTAATTTGCCCTTTTGGTATCTGCGCGGTGTGGCTGGAGGGAGAGGGCTCCAAGGAGGACCGAAGGTCTGGGGGCTGGATTTGAAGGATGGGGGAATGCGTTTCTTCTCTCTCTGAAGCTGCAGTTCGGCGCTGGGGAAGGCGGTGTTTGTGCAGGGCTTGTGCGTCCCCAGCTGCGTGGGGCAGCCTGATTCGTTACCGCATGGAGAGGCTCCTGCCTGCGCAGCGGATCCGGCTGGGGGCCAGACCCTGGATTACACAGCTTGTCAGCCTCCTCTTTAGAGATGGTGGTTTGATTTATGTTGTTTATTAAAACGAGCTCGCGTTTGTCAGATCTGGTCTGTAGGGAGATGTGACTGAACAGTACAAAACCCTGAGTCGTGATGGCACAGGAGCCCTGGCACAAGGTGCAGCCCTGGCTCTCGGGTGCTTGGCACTGGTCTCACGGCAGGAGATGCACGGAATTAACTGGAGGATAGTATTTTATGTCTATGTTTTGTTCTTTCCTTGGCTCAGGTGTTTTTGTAAAACTTATAAACGTCATCAAGCACTGTGTCTCTGACCTCAGGTTCGATCTGCAATAGGCAATCCTGGTAGTGTGAATTTAGGAAGTCCTGCAAAAACGTCTGGCAACAAGGACAGTGTGGGCAGGGAGAGGAGCACAGCTGGAGAGGCAAGGAGGAGTCAAAGACATCTCACTGCGCTGTTGCTGCTCAGTCACACAGCATGTATGGTCCTCAGCCGACGTCAGGGCTGGTGCGTTGCGCTGCACCTACCTGGGAAGAGCCAGGTGTAACCCTCGGTTAGCTCACAACCCGAAAAAGCAGGACAGAGAAAGGATGTGCAAAGAGATACAGTCCATGATGAGGAAATGGAGGCACAGGGCAACGTCGGTGCCTTACCAGGTTGCACAGAAAGCTGATGGCAGAACTGGAAACTGAACTCGGCACCTCCGAGTCTTGGTCCGGTGCCCTGACTGCTGGACCGTGGTTCCCATCGCTCAAACTCGCACTGGGGCGATGTGAAAACCAACCCACACGTCCACTCTGCTTGTGAAGCGCGGAAGCTTTCACTGGGGACAGATGGACACACAGGGTCAAATGCTTTCATACGCGTAATTTGTTGTTGCGGTTCAGAAGTGATTATACTCCAGCCTTCTTTTATCTTGGAATTGCCAATTCAATGCCTGATTGAAAGCTCTGAGACTTCTGAGGGCTGAGCTCCTGCGTTACATTTATGAGAGATGCACGTGCAAACACTAGCAGATAATCACACGTGCGGACAGATACTTTTTAGGCTGCTGTACGTTTGTGTGTGCAAATAACTGCTTACGCAAGCCCTTGGCCCTAAGCGGCCGTCTGTGTCCCCGTTGAAAGTTTTTGCGTTTTCTGAGCAGAACGGAGAAGACTGCGTCCCGCAGATGCTGAGACCGCACCGGCCCAGCCTGTGGCATGTGGTGGACACAGACCCCCTGACCCCCTGCCACGTCTGGAGGAGCTCATGATCCTGCAAAGGGCAGATCCCCTCCTGCCTGCACGGAGCTGGAGACACTCTGCTTCGCTGCAGCCCTGTTGTCCCTTGGGGGACTGATTTTTGGAGGAGCTCCGTGCACCGGACGGTATCTAACCCCCAAAGCACCCGCCGGGCACACCAGCAAATGCTGGCTGGTTTGCACCATGGACAGGCAGTCCCTGGTCCCCAGTGGGAGCATCCCTGGCCACAGGCACGAACCCTGGTCCCAGCACCCAGCCCAGGCGGGATGTCCTGCAGGATGCTGCCAGAGCCGTCGGCTCCTGCAGGCTCGCACCTGTGCAGAGCATTGGGTGTTGGCCCCGTGTGCAGCTCGTGGGATTATTTAAGGATACCTTGCTTTGCTTTGGTTTATTAGACTCACTGTGATTATTTTCTCTGCTGGGCTTGCTTATAATTAATAGAGCAATTGGAGGTGAGCAGAAGTTGAGGATGCTCAGTGCCTCGCTGGGCACCCAGTATCTGAAATAATTGAGCTCTAATAACCAGCTCGTCCTCTTGCCCATTGTTTGAGCGACTGTCTTAGTGTTCCACAAGCCCTCGGGCCATTTGTTCCCAGGTTCACTGGGAAGAAGTCCGTGAGGCTGGCCGCCAGCACTGGCTGTGACCCCGAGTGACAGCTCCCACTGCTGCCCCGTGCCTCCCGGGTGTGCAGAGCTCCCGGGCTGCCTGCTCGAGCAGGCTGCCTGTCCCGGCGGGTGACACCACCGTCCTCCTGGGGCCCGTCAGGGCATCCACACCTCCGGGGACATCCAGACCTGTCAACGCGGCGGCTGACTCTCAGGGCCAGCTAAGGGGAGAGCAAACAAGAGAACCCGAGCATTTTCCATTATCGACACTTCTACTGGAAAATGTGCATATCCTAAAATATGTGTGTGTTCCTTATCTTTCTCGTTGGGCTATTCCCCCCCTGTCCCTATATGAGGATTACGTTTGGTGTTGTTTTGGCTTTTGGTTTTGTTTCATTTTGGGTTTTTTTTATTTGTATTCTAACAATCCAGCATTCTTTTTTTATTATTCATAGGATTGTAAATGGAAAATGTACATGGAGATGGACGGGGATGAAATTGCAATAACCTACATAAAAGATGTGACATTCAACACTAACCTACCTGATGTAGAGATTTTAAAGATGACAAAGGTATTTACAGCCTTAAAGCTTTCACGAATTCACAGATCTCAAACAAAGACATTAAAATACCACAGCAGTCGACTTTTGTGCTTGCGGAAGCTCAATCTCTTGACAGCTTTTAAATAAAATGCACATTTTAAACAGATTTGTATCATAATAGGAGTTAGGTATTTTGGTTCTCTTTTAAGCTGACAATAATGTTAACAATAGAAAAATAAAAGAAGGAACTAATTTATATTTTCTTGTTTTAATTCCATGTTATATCCTCTGAATTTATTATCCCTTTTAAAGAAAAGAATGTTCAAAAAATTACTTTCCTTTTCAAGAGAAGAAAGTGATTTAAATGTTCCAGTTTGAAACTTCATGTGATTTGTCTGGGGTTTTTTCTCTTTCTTTTTTTCGACATGGTTTTAGAACTTTTACATGGTTCTAAAACTCCCTTTTTCATGCAACGTTGGATTGCAAAGACTGAAACCCATCAACAGAGAGAACAGCACTGAACATCTGCCATTCAGTGTCACTGGGCATTTTACCTTGTCTCAGAACTTGCCTGTAAATTTTTACCAGGCAGCATTTGTACTGCCTTTACCATAAGCAGCAGAGGCTTTGTTAATGCAGAGGGCATTGTGTTTGCTGTTATATTGTTTGTTTTTATTAATATGTTCCACTTGATAATAGCTAACAAAATAAATTTTAAGAATGAAAAAATACACAGCGTGATTACCAATTAGAATGCTGCTCTAATGTGCACTGATAAACCCCCCCAAACTCCTGAACACTTTTAACTGTGAATTTTCGGGGGAAAATTTTGTGGGAACCTTTAGTTATTTTTCCGAAAGGGAAAACTGAAAATCAGATTCTCGACAGTCAGAATTTAAAGGAAAATGTGAAAATATGAATATTTGCCAGAAAGCATTCTCATATTTAATTCACACTGATACTATTTTCATACTTACTGATTTCTGGAGTAACACTTGTGATTTTTTAAATTATCATTATTATTATTTAGTTGCAAAATAGTTTTCTGTTTAATTTTCATCTTGGACATTTTATATTTTTCCTTAAAAAAAAAAAGGCTTAAAGTTAAATAACCTAATAACTAGATACAATACCATTAACTTTTCACATACTTCAACATTTTTATATCTGTCAGGGAATACCTCCGAGAATCTCTAGATATTTGTTCTTGCTGGCCTCTGCAAATCTAGCAGAAAAAAACCTGTACATGCACAAAAATGACAGAGGTTTATGTCCCCATGAAAACATTCGATGTTGCCTTACTTACTGTCTGTTATTTATAGAAATCTCTTCTCGGTTTCCTTTTGTAAACAAGGAAGTAAATAATTCAAAAATACATTGCTTTGTCTCAAGATTTTAAGAAAAGTATTGATGTTAACAATATGGAAATGGATGAAAAAAGGCAAATGCTGAAAATATCTTTGGGGTGTTCAGAAACAAGTCAGGAGATGAAGAGCACCTTGTAAAACTCCCACCATGCTTTTTTCAGCCACCGTTTGTAATGGAGAAGTGGATTGTGGGGATAGAAGAACACCAGGCTGTAGAATGTATTGTTACGTATGAGGTAAGCTCTAAGAAACAAATAAAAAAATTGTTTATCTGAGATAAAACCTACATGGGAGGTGTGGAAATAGCATCCTCTGGCTTTGTTATGTCCTGTAATCAAGTCTCAGCAGCCTGTAATTAATTGTAAAATCTAAAGTTCAGAGCAAACACTGAGTGAGGTTTACAGAGACAATGTCCTCAGGCTGCTGCCTGGGACAGCTCTTTTTCTCAAGGACGAAAACTCCTTTTGCTTGAAGTGTAATGGTCAGTGTTGTTTGCATTACTTGAAGAGACTGTTTTTTACCTTTTCAATGAAGTGCTAATTAGGAGAGCAGAGAAGCAACATGAGGAGAAAGAAAATGAGAAGTCAAGAGTAAAAGAAGATAGAATAAAACACGGAAGACAATTTAATGTGATAGAAATCAGCCTTTGTAAAAAGAGTTTGCAGTTACTTACAAACGTGTTTTTATAAAGACCAATGCTGTGCATCGCAAGGAGGCTCATAATTGAGATTCCAGCTGTCCTGAGCAAGGATTCAAGCAGTGATGGAGAGACAGGGAAATCCTGGACCTTGCTTGCCTGTCTCAGAAGTGAAGAACAGCAGTTTTCTTTCAGCCTGAAGTTTCTCACAGGAGTCATAGGCCCTTAACAGCAACCCGTAACAGCAAATTGAAGAGCTTGATACTCCAGGAGAGTGTTGTGGAGCGTCCCCCTGCAAAAATACCTGCTTAGTCCTACCTCTTTTGGCAGAAAGCACTGCCCATTTGATGCTCACTTTAACATATTTTTGTGTTTGTAGAGGAAGGCCTTCAGATCTTTCCTACACATGGTACATGAATTGAAACAGTTATTCACTACCACATTTTTAGCATAATCACAAAATACCAGCCAAAATTATCTAGAGTCTAAAAATACTGGAGAACTGGCAAAGTGGTTTTGCACAACAGACTCTATATTGAAAATGCTGTTGCCACCCAGGCATTAGTGGAAGTTCCCTCGTGGGAGAGCTTAGTGGGCTGCGTGTTGTTATGTCCTCGTGTGTTATGTCCTCATGTGTGTTGTGTCCTTCCCGAGCAGAGTGACGTTAGAGCTCCCAAAACCACCAGGCACATCCAAGCTATCTGCTGGAGCAAGGTGAAAGCGCAGGATGAGGTCGAGACAGTACAGCTCATGATACAGACCTCGCTCCCCAACTCGGAGGGGAATTCGCGGAGCCGATCCGACTCAAGTAAGTCAGTACACGCAAACTTAATTGCTGACATAGGCAAGGCATATACGGGGAGAACAGCAAAAAGTCGATGCCATTATTCTGTTCCAACAACAGAGCATATCTTGCAGCATCAGCTGTCATTGTGGTCCCTGTGATGTCTTCGCAGATGCATGCAGGAGCACCCTGGCATCTCTGACTCAGCTTAAAAGCTCAACTTTGGGTAGCAGCATGTTCTGTATCATAACGTGATTTAAGGGGGATGACCTGTATGCTCCTGTAGAAAGCATGCTGGAAGCAGTCCATGGCAATTAGCTACAGATCTTTTGGCTACTATAGTCACTTGCGGTTGGACATCAACAGCAGACATAGAGCTCAGATCCTTCTGCTCCAAAACCCCGAATGGTTCACATCTTCCAGTAGCAAGCAGCCTTAAATCCTGACACTTTTTCAACCCCTTCCTTGAACTGGCCTTGGGTCAACCTTTCGACTCCCTCCAGTGTAGAAGGTCATTGGGAGAGGTGTTTCTGGCTATGGTCCAGGCTTCTTCCCCTCTTTGTTGGCGTATGTGTACACATCCATGGGAGGCTTTCCACGATGTCAGGCCTGCTCTTCTCCAAAGTCTGCTTGTGGAGGCTGGATCGGGGGATCAGACAGCAAACCTGCTCTTCTCCTCCAAATCCACCCCTCTTCACCAAGACACGAGAGTGCCCAGCTTTGTGGAGCCAAGTGTATTGGCATAACAAAAGGATTTGGATTGAATTATAGCACCCACACAAAGTGTGCAGGGCCTGAGGTGTTTCTCAGCCAGGATGTCAGGAAGGCATCTGCTGGGAAAGGAGACAATCTCACACATCTCTACCCTCTGTCTGTATAATAGAGTTTCCCACAGCTTTTTGAGGATTTTAGGAGCCAGTGCTTTCAGCTGCTTTTGTCCTCGGTTTTTCTCCCTAGAATCCAAACTCAGCAGGAATTCTTTGGCCAGCTCTTTCCTCCTGCTTTTGGCCACCCAGCGCACAGGCAGCTTTGCACAGATGTTGTGCTCAGATACAGAGCACCTCCTGGAAGAGACGTGTGAGCGCAGATTGCTCTTGCTCGGGGCGGGGGTGCACATACCAAGGCTGTAGCCTCAAAAGCTGCCTATGGGCTGGCAAAGAGTCCCCTGTGAGCACTACACTGTTCTGACAGGGCCGTGCTGCCAGCTTGGCAGACCCCGCAGGCACTCCTGACGTCCCGCTCTGCTGTAAGGAAGAGTGGAAATCTTCCTGCCGCACTCTTCTTCCACAGCTCAGCCTGCCCGTTTGAGCCAGCCCTGTCTCATCATTATCTGACTTGGAATAGTGTTTGTTACGGCTTCTGGGGTTTGACTTGTTCAGTGAGATACATTTAATAATACGGTGGGCTTTACACTGCAGTCTTCATTTCCTAACTAAAGTATGCCGCTGACATAGTCAAACTCAACTCAGTTGACTCTAGCACAGTTCTGCCTTTAAGATCTGCTGTTCTTTCAGTAAAGGTGTTTGTTAGCCAAAGCTGTTTTTCTAGCTGAGTTCACAGTAGGACTGCAGAAGTGTTTGGGCTGGGACAGCTGAGAGGCAGCACAGGAGCTGGAATGAGATACCAGTGGGTGGAAGGTGATCTGCCCCGACTTTGTTACACTACATGGCCTCGTGAATTGAGAGGCCCTGGGTTTAGACTACAGACACATCTAAAATGGGTGCTCTTATTCCTAAGCAATTGTGATCCATTTGCAACACAACTGTGTTTTGTAAAGCAGACGGGACCTAGAGCATGTCCCAAAAGATACATCTTCACTGCAGATTAGCTCTGCTGATGGAGATTATCCTGTTTAAGGGTGACGAGCCACACAGCCATATCAAAGTGTGGTGCTGTATCTTCCCAGGTTGGCTCTGCTGCAGTAAGCTGACCTGCTTTCATTTCTTTGTGGTGAGCCGTGGGAGACCTTGTCTGTCCCTTTGGCACATGAAGTTACACAAAGGCACTAATGTATTGTCAGCACCCAAGTGAACAGGCGCAGTTCAGAGGAGGTGCGTTACCAGCCAGCGTGAAAGCTGTGCCTCAGCTCTTAGCACACCTGCTGGCCTGTTTTCTTTCCCAGACCACCTACTCCAGGCTTAAAACACCACTAAATCCAAGCACAAAGGTAAGGGTAATACCTGTCTAAGAGGCTAAAATAACCAGCCGCGAAGGTGCTACCTCTGTGGGCTTGCCACACAGAGCATTTAACTCAGTGTACAGAGTTGGTGGCTCAGAGGCCATAGGAGGGAGAAGCCCCCCAGCTCCTGAGAGGCGAGGGGCAGCCCCACAGGGCACACTGGGAGGTCCCCGCTGGGCAGCTGGTCCCTGGGCTGTCTGTAAGGAGCACGAGCTGAACGGCCTGGAGGCGCTGAAGAGAACCCCTTGCTCGGGACAGTGTCTGCACTGGTCCCACAGGGCATGTGGTGGCCACCTGAGAGTTGATATCAAACAAAGACCCAAACTCAAGTCCTGAGCCTGCTGCTTCCCAGTTTATGAGGACGTAGGAGGGCGTGGAGGAATGGCAGAGGAGGTGGTGTCTAGCAAGTACATTTCAGCATGCGTGTTTCTCTTGAAACCGTGACTTTCAAGGAGGTTAAGAAGCAGAACAGGCAATTCCCATCTGTCTTTCCATGAAAGGAGGTTCATCTCTCAGTGCAGCCGGAGCCGTCTGCTGTGGCGGTGTCACACTCGCACTTTGACAGTAAAGACTGTTTCCTTTTGACATATTTGACATTAAGTTGAAGTGATTTAAATCTCTTTGGATTCAAGCAAAGTCTGGGGAAAGGAGGAATGGCAGACACCATCCATTACATCTTAACAGAAGCAATCCTAACGAGGACAGAGCCACTACCCAGCTCCCACAAAACTCCCTACGGCCGATGCAGTGTTGCAGCGAGAGGCAGAGGGCCCACAGCATGGGGAGTCTTTCCCTGGAAAACCATCTAAAAGCGAGTGAGGAGCTGGGGTCCTCTGTTGAAGATAATAACATTTCAGTTGCGTTTATGCTGCTTCAGGCTGGCGGGGTTATGCTTTCCTGTTGGAATATTAGCAATCTTTAAGGACAAATCATTCATATCTCTCTAGAGCAAAATTATTTAAGCTGCTCCCCCATGGGTTTTGGCCACAGCTGTGGCCTCAGATAAGAGGAGTTCCTGGTCTCTGCTCTTCCCATAAAGTAGCAAACCAGGCAGCCTTTGCAGTTCAAATGGAAAATTTACAACTATTGTATTTGCTATAGGCTTTCATGCAAACCACAGGACTGACTTTCAAAAGCGCTTCAGTCTGATCTCTGGGAGCTACAACTTTTGTTATGACCCTGGGGCTGTGACAGTAGGTGTGAGGGAACTGTAATACCCCGAGTTGCTCACAGTTAAGCACTGTCTGAGCTATCCTGGCTGAAGCCTGCTGCCTCACCGGCTTTTCCACATACAGAGTTGATTTTCTGTGTGAAGCTGGATGGAGCGGTGTAGCTAGGGCTTAGGCTCAGTATCTGGAGCATGCAAAGTGGATTGATTTCTGAATTTGTAGCAATAATATGAATTGAAGTGGCTCTGGTTGTTGTGGTGTGTAGCAGCTTGAAGAGAAAGCGGGGTGAGAGGAGGTGAGTCTGGCTGCCGCAGCAGGGATTTGCAGCGGGGCCTGCACCGACTCGGTCTCCGTGCCGGGCTGTGAGCAGCGTGACCATGCCGGCTGGCAGAGACGCAGGCGGAAGGCGATGCTGCAGCGGCACCCGCACCTTGGTGTGCCTGCTCCATGCCGGCTCTGGAGGTCTCCAGGCTCTTTTGCAATGAAAGCTGTGGAGAAATCTGCCAAGGCTGCCAAGAGCATCACGGGAAATGTTTAGAACCAGGTTGAGTTAAAAACACTGGGAGGCACTTGGGAGGGGGAACCCACCTGAACAGCCAAATGGATGGTTCAGGAAGCATCTTCTAGTCTAAGCTCCATAATCTGCATTGGCATCAGAAATATTTGCATCACTGGCTCTTTTAAAAGTCCAATATCGTGTTCAACCATAACATTGAACACACTCAAACCTAGGGATATTTGCTGCAAGGCCCGGAAGGGGAGGGGGTTTGAGATACATTGAGGTTCCTCCGAGAGAAACCCCAGTACCTAGCCTCTCACCTTCGGTAAACCAGAGAGCGGTTTTCCATCAGTTCACAGAAAGCTGACCCCATTTCCATTTCCCTGCCAGGCGTCGACAGCCAGTGGATGCAGACGCTGCGGATGCACCAGATAGCGAAAGCCATTTCTCTCCAGCACGGCCACCCGCACAGCCCGACCACCATCACCCAGTACCTGCCCTACCTTCGCAGCCAGGACTCCTACGCCGCCGCCGTGAGGAGGACGCGTGGCCCCGTCAGTTACCAGTTCACGTCCATCAGCCACTCCAGAAACTCCTCTCCCCTCTCGCACGGTTTGATGAGAAACCTCTCGAATCTGCACCTGAACTCGAAGGGCAGCAGCACCTCCAGCACGGCCTCCGACACCGCTTCGGAGAGGGACAGGTCTGCCGGCAAAGGCAGAAACGCCTCGCACAGCGCGAACTCCCGCAGCTCCTCGGACGGGCGGCGCAGCGGGACCAGCTCCCCGGTGCCTCCCCGGCTCCCGGGAAGAGGCGGCAGGACTTCCTCGCCAGCTGCCGCCCCGGCCCCCCAGCACCGCAGGTATCCCCGCAGCCCCCCGCAGCCCCCGGCCATCCCGGGCATGCCGCCGCAGGGCGACCACGAGCCCCGGAGGGGCGAAGGGGAGAGCAGAGTCGGCGAGGGGGGGTGGATAAAGGTGCAGCATGCGAAGAAGCCCCACAGGCAGACGGCCGGCAAGCCAGGGAAGGAGAGGTCCAGAGGGAGCTGGCGGGGCCGGAGGACGTTCTGAGGGAGGAATTTGCCCCTTTGTTTAACTTGAACGTTCAAACTAGAGAAGATACATCTGCCCCTATTTAATTCTCTGCACCAAGGCCGGGACACCACGGCCCTCGCTGGGCTGGGGCCTGCCAGTAGGAGGGGAGAGCTGCCCGCCTCGCCTCCTGGCACCGCCAGCGGCTCCCGCTACGGGCGCCAAGGGATTTCACTCGATTTTCTCCCTCCCGTTTGGCTGCTCGTGTTCTCGGCTGACTGGATGTCCACTGATTTGCTTAATATTTCAATAATAAAATCAGGAAGGCACAGCCGGGTGCTGTAAAGAAAGGCTCTCCGTTTCATCCTTAGGGGAGGAGTTGTGGTGCTACACCTCCCCTCGCCTTGCTTATGTCTCCAGACACCGAGGCCAGCTCCGAGCCGGGTCTCCTCACCCCTTGTTCAATCTGCTTCTGCCAGGGCTATAGGAAGAGGTAGTATTTTTATGAGACCAGCATAGTCTGAAAAAACAGGGATGCAGGGAGATTTTTCTTCAGGTCCACTCCAGTAGCTTCACTTCTCCACTTCCAGCTTGCCGTCCCGTCTCAGGAATGTCCCACCTTGCTCTTTACTAAAAGCCCCGACACCAGCTACCCGACACCACTGAGCACACTGTCACACACACGGTTGTTGGAACCAGAAGGAGAAACAAAAACTTGGCTTTATTCTTTCGGGGAAAAAAACAAAAATTGAGTGAGAAAAAGGCATTGCCTTTATCATACTTACATCCAACGCCACTGAGGTCTATGATAATGTTTATCCCTGGGCAGCAGGCATTTTGTAATTGAATTTTTGAATGTGGCCAGACTGTGTCGCTTTTGTCTTTCAGTCTTCAGGTAGTAAAGACAAGGTCAGTAAAGTTTCTGATTAATGTGGTCTTTAACTCCACTGAGAACAAAGACACAGCTGTCGACTCACTTGTCATCGAAAAGTTTCTTCTTGGCCTTTTTGCTCCAAGCTGATTTCACACAATTAAAAAGGGGAAAAAATAAAAAAGGGTTTCCGAAGATGCAAGAGGGGAAAAAAAAAGGAAGAAACAGACAAAGGAAGCTGAACCCAAAGCAACGCACGGTACCCTCTGAAAGCCAAGAAACTGTAAATTAGAGATGCCTTTGAACAAGGTGCTACATTCCATCCATGCCAAGCGGAGCTCGCTGGCATGCAGTTGTCACCCCCTCGATGAACCCCATCACCATAGCCCTGTCACTGACGTTTGAAAGGACATGTACGTGTCCTGCTCTACAAAAAGGCCACTCCTGGGTGTACGTGCAGCTCTCCTCCCTCCGATTCCCACCAGCCCCAGTGAGGGCTGAGTCCTGTGGTGGGTTTCCCAATACCTACCAGGGCAAACTGGGACTCACACTCCATGAATTTAGGACAGGGTCCACCAAAACCAATGGAGCAGGACACAACTGATACCAGGAGTCAGGAGTTGGATCTCTGTCATTTTAGCACCTTTTCCTCTAAAAACAGGTAGGAACAGAAAAAACAGCAAGAAGCTTTACCTGCAATTAAATGGGGCTGCACGTGAAGCTCTGTGATAACAAAGCTTGCTGCTTTCTTGTGTCTTCAAACTGGTTGAAAGCTAGTTAGTAGCCAAGCTTCTGACCCTGGTTTAATGAACCTGACAACAAATTTGGGGGACATGAACAATCCATCACTGGATGTTTCTCTGTCACAACTTCGCGGGAGACTGGCATTTTGTCTAGGTGGGGGATCCTTCCCTAACATTTCTTGCCATGACCAAAATGGGCTGGAGGATACCAGCTGCTAGTAACCACACCTGAGAGCACTTGCTAGAAATGTGCTTCTGTTATTAAAATCTGAATATGCATCTCGAGAAGCGAGATCTTGTTTCATGGTTGGGCCTGCACAAATCCTAGAAAGAAATTGCGAGAGTTTGGAAGGGTTACATTTCTCTTGCAGGGTGGTGAGGACGGCAGTGTGGTTGTACAAGCCTGAAAACAAGGCCCTACCCAGCAGACGCTGTGGGCTGGTGGTGGCAATTCAAGATTTATCAGCTGCCTGTGGTTGATTGTCAAGATGTCCAGAAGGATTCCTCTGCTGTCTGTAAGCAATTTAATGCTGCGCCTAATTTTAATCTGCAATGTACTGTCTGTCCACAACTGTTGTATTAAAGTGTTCATTAGCATTTAAAGGAGGAGCGGATGGTATTGATCACGCCTATTAAAATTAAACAATCATGCAATAGTGCCTGATTAGAAAACCTCTTGCTGCACCAGCATTGCTGGTTAAAGCAACAGTGAGTGAACTTTAAAACAAAAAAGAGATTCTCAGCGAGATCTCGTTTTCCATCTCATTTTTATCACTCAGTGTGGCTATTCCCCATCTTGGCAATAACTCATCATAAGTCAAAATGTGCTTACATTTTCACCCTGCAGTAGTTCACAAAGCCCAGCAATTTATTTCCATGTTTTACCAAGACACAGTGACCACTGGCGAGAAGACTGTGCACAGCGACGTGGAAGGTCAGACTGCCTCGGGCAACTGCACCACAGCAAATGTCCGTTCTTTGGAAGGGAGCGTGCTGCGTTTTCTTAGGGGCTGCTTACAAGTCCGTTAAAGGCAATCACATTGAAGTACCAGTAGCTCTAGATGTGCGCACCAGGAGCTGGAGACGCTGTCCTCCATCCACGCACGTATCCTCAGCAGTGCCACAGCCTTCCTCCATGGCTTACTCTGCAAGCGGCGCAGAATACCACTGCTGCAGAGCCGCCCCTGGTTTGCCTGGCTCTCCTTTCTCGTGGGCTTCATATCTCCATGCACCGATTTTGCTGTTCTCTGAATCCCCAAAAGGTACCTGCATTTTCCTTTTCTACAGTTTAAAATGCTCTGCGTTGTAAGAAGCCAGCTCTGGCGTGCTGCTGGAATGGATGATGAGAAACAGTGGAGAACTCAGGAAGGCAAATAGTGAGTATTTATGTCCAATGGGGAGAATGTTTACAAGATCAGATACAAATTTTCTGGTTTTTGTTTTTGTTGTTTTTTGTGGTTTTTTTTTAATTAAAGTGCGACACTGACTGTCAGAGCTTACACAGAATCTGTTTGTTTGGCAACATTTTACTCCAAATCTTGTGGGAATCGCAAGCATTGTGCAGCTCCCTCTGGGTGCCAGACATGGGTTTCCGGGTGAACAGCAGCGCCTCAGTGCAGCCGTTGGCTCCTAACCCCGCTGGTGGGCTGGCAGGGAGGAAGCGGTGCTCAGCTCAGGCAGGAAGAGCAGGTTAACCTCAGCATTACGGTCATCGGTTTTCTGAAACTGTACAGGCTTCCCCCTGCAGCTGATGTCCTCATGGCATAGGCTAAAATGATGCTAATGCTTCCTTCTTTTTCTGACAACAAAATGTGTGGTTCAATTTTTTTTAAGCTTTTTTTGCATGTGTGTTTGTCTTTCCCATATACCTAAGGGTGTCTTAAAAAAAAGAAAAGAAAACAGGAGGATGAAGAGCTGGCACTTAACACTGAGGTTAGCAATCGTTCTTCTTCAGCTTGGCAAGGTGTCCCAGAGCTGGGTCTGACTCTGGTGGGTGTTGGCTTCCTCAGCACACCGATTTCTCCAGCAGCACTGGGGTACCTGCCACTGCTGCCAGAGGGACTGGTCGTAAGCGCCGAGTGTCCTGGGGACCCGCCCTGTGGAGGGGCCAGCAGCCAGCCCAGCAGCCCAGCGCGGTGCTGCACATGGAAGGGGCTGAGCGACTCTCAGGGCACGTGTTCCCCATGTCCTGCTGGTCAGAGGCATGTCTGCCACGGTGCTGCAAACCAGCCGGCATTTCCAGCGCCTGCAAGACCCTGCTCCTAAGCACAGCAGGCGGGACGAGAGTGTGAGGCTCCCTGGAGCAAAACCATCGCCCCATCCTGCACACACAGACCGCTTTTGCTCACGCGGAGCCTGGGCATGAGGGGGCTGCCCGCCTGCAGCCTGCTCGGCAGAGCCGAAGGCATCTCCGAAAGGGCGAGGGCTGTTCGGAGGGCTTCTGTAGCTGCTCCTCTGCCCAGGTGGGGAGAGGGTGAAACGGCAGAGTAACCCATCTCCCAGCTCAACCCCTCACACAAGCCTTTCCTTTTCCAGCAGAGCCTTTGCAAATTAACAGAAGGATGATTGTCGCAGCGGTGACAGCCCCCTGAGCAGTCCAAGGGGCCCAAAAATCATAACCCCAGGCTGTTCCTCACCCTAACCCTCTGTGACACGAGTAGACCGTCAATCCATCCCAAGGCAGCGGAGCTGCGGAGGTTGCTTTTTATGGACTGGGCAGGAATTTCACCCAGCTCAGTGATTCATCTGGGCAGCACTGCAGTCTCTCTCTTGCAACATTTCTACTTGTTGCTTTGGCCTCTTACGGATCTCAAAGCACATACCAAAACATTATGGCTGCGCTGCGCTGCGCTCGTCAGGAAGATAAACAGAAGCGATGGTCAGAGAGGGGAGATGGGGTGGCCGTCAGCCCCATGTCGCTGGGGAACGTGGCTGCCAGGGATTCAGCCTGTCCGACCGCCGCCACGGTGCGCTGTGCCTCTGTGCTGGGGGGATCTGGTCATCCTGACTAGGTGGGATGGGGTGACTGCGGGACCTGGTCACCCTGCGCTGCTGCCAGTAGCGGGGGGACGCCAGCGGCCCCTTGGTCTCCCCACCTACACCCGGATCTCAGGGATGCCATGCCAGCGGTGCCATGCTCCCAGCAACAGCGGTGCTCAGGGCTGGGGTTCACGCGTGTCATTGCTGCTGGTTGATTATTTCTGTGAAATGCTAGAGAAAGCAAACGGGGTTCCTGCTCAGCTGGGAGGGGAGAGCGCCCGTTCGTGCCTCCCCCCGGCACTGCCATGGCTGAGCTAACGCCTGGTGAGAACCTGTTCTCTCGCTGGCATTGGTGTGAAACAGGGACAGGTGTTTTTGGACATTGTTTGCTTTTTAAAGAAAATAATTGCTGCTGCAGTTTTGCTCTTTCTAACCTGCTCCCACTGATTATTTTCTAGTGATTAGCCGTGTCTGAGAGCAACGCCACCCATCCTGGGCACACACCAAACCCCCGACACTGACCACGATCTGGCAACTTGCCGAGCTGATTTAAAGAGCAGACGTTACCCAAACTCCCTGTGTCCCCCTTCCCTCCTCACTCGGAGCAACAGCCTGTGGCCGAGGCACCCCTCACCACTGTCCTCCTCTCCAGCTCAGCCGATGCTGCTGAGGATCAAACTCCAAGTATTTTAAGACTTTCTGTAAACTTGCTGCCAAGAATACTGGACTGTGCATCAAAGAAAAGTACTTGATTTTTTTGATTGTGCTAGAGAATGCACTTTGACCTAGTTATTATTATTATTATTGTTACTTTAGGCTGGGAAAGACGGGCAGTTTCTTTTGTAATTGTGGAAATACCCCAAACCGAGAGACCTCCTGACATCTCACATCACTAAAATGGAACCAAATAGCTGTGCTACCTCTGAAAATTACATCTGACAGAATTATTTTCTGTATATGTGTCCACCATAGAAGGGTTTTTACATAATTTTCTTATCTAATGAAGTGCCAAAGCTTAGCAGTTCAAGCCAGTTTGTTGCAAAAAGTTAGAGGTTATGGACGAGAAGTCTATTATGGCAATAACACTAATAAGGGTCTGCCAAGATCACATTAGAGTATGTGTAAACACAGGGCATTTGAGATGAACGTCTCGGAGGACAGAGGAACGGGGCTGGCAGGCAGCGGCAGCCCACAGCGGCTGAGAGATGGGGTAGAGCGTGCGGCCCCTCTCCGCAGCCCCCACCCCAGCACCACCTCTGCTCCCCGCCGCGTCCCACCGCTCCCGACCAGCCGCCCGCCTGCCCGCAGGTCCGTGCTTCCTCCTAGAAGTGTCGTGAGGCGGTTTTGCAGGTGCTGACGGACTACAGACATGAACACTGTGCTATGTAGAATGAAGTGGCTTAATCTACCCGGCACTCAACGTATACATTTATTTTCCTGCCTTCGCAAGAAAGGTGAGGGCTCCCTGCAGCAGAGAGAGGGCATTTCCCTCATGCTGTGACAAAACACAAGCAGGGCCTGAGCTGTGCCCTGGGGACCCCTGGCAGGCAGTAGCAAGTCCTGGGGGGGACTTTCTACTGTATCCCCCCCTGCCTGCCTCCCTCCCGAGGGAGCTGCCAGGACAGAAGTGCCTGGGGAGAAGGTTAGGCCACCACCTGTCCCCCCACTCCCATCCTCTCCCAGCAACTGCATCTTGCTGAAGGCTGGTGGAGGAGGTACAAATCAACATGCACAAAACGACAGTGGCAAGCCTTACATAAAAGGGCAAAAGCCCCACACTGCAGTAAGAATTTTTTATTATTTTCTGATAGCCTCCTATTTCCCACAGCTATGCATTTGCAGAACATTTTGTAAGCAATTTCTTTATGATGTGACAATCTATTTTGTGTTTTCAAAGGGAAATATAAATTAAAGCCCACGAGTGAAAGGGCTGGGATCTTAAGCTTTTAAAAGTGGCTACTGCATCTCAACAACAGCTACTTTTGATCACCATTTTTTGCTATGCATTTTGTGGAATGGCTACAGGATACTCAAATGAGCATTATAATTACACTCCCATAATGTGCATCACAATGCTGCGGGCTCTGAATGATCTGGTACGACATATACTTGGAATAATCATTAAGATTTCTATCAAAACTGACCACATTTCAGCCATTCTCTTAGTGCACTGATGAATATAGGTTCCTAGATGCATTTATCAACTGCACTTTTTCTGTCCCTGGGCTGTACTTATTCCTTTGGTTTTCCTTCTCTTATTCTTTCCATTTTTATGGTCTCGCAGGTTTGTGTCAAAGAAACACGGTATCGAGTGGGATCAGACACGACCACCTTCAATTCAGCATGCAGGACGCATTTGTACCCAGCCTTTACTATCAGGAACTTAGAGCAAAGCACAAGGAGGTACAAGACTCTTAAATTAAAAGGGGAAAATATATTTTTCCTTGGAGGGAGAAAAAAGGAAAGAGATACTAAGTGCATTGTGGAGGTACTTTGTGGAGCTGGTATAGTTGGTCTTGGCTATAAACTGATTATACATGCTAAATATTTTAATTTACATTTATTGTACAAATTCTGGTTCTCCCTACCAGAGCACAATGTCAAAGTATTTACAGTAAAAAAGTACTTCATAAAAATTAATGTCCAGCAACCATGTAGAGGTCTAACTATAATTAAATCTCCAAAAGTAGCCACCCTCCTGCTTCTGTATGAGAACAAGTGTCCTTTCTGGGTTGCAATCAACAGGAGGTTACCTAATTATACACCTTACTATGTCTCGTATAGTGGTGTTAGCCACTGGAGGGTGACATGTGAACAAATACATATGCTTGATCAGATCTCTTTTACAGAAACACACCTTTCAAGAGAGAGAAAAACAATTAGTGTGTGTTATAGGTTACCGATTTACAATTTACATCATAAATCAATGTCTGATTATTTTAATGCAAAATGTTTTTAGCTTTACTTTATTGCACTAACGGTTTCAATAACACTATAATTTGCTCAGATAAAGAGGTGATTGGACAGCTCTTACAGAAATTTTTAATTACTGTCATTAGTGGCTGCAATCTTACTCTTTTCTATGGAGCTAAGATATGTGTTATTGCATTGTGCTACAGGTACTCTGCGGTCGTAAGAATCCAGACTGTCCCTTTCCACTGAAATACCTGCATCTATAAATCTGTGTCAGTGTGCAAGTCCCATCACAATAATTACTGGCATCACACAAACATTAATGAATGTATCCACATGCTATTTTAGGCAGGTAGAAATGTATTGCCCCCATTTTTTTTAAAAAAGGGAAACTAGAGCATAAAGTGTGTTGTCCATATTTGAGATAGAAAAGCGTGTAGGAGAGCCAGAGACGGGGCAGCAGAAGCCCTGCCTCCAGAGAGAAAAGCTGTGGTGCAGTCTGTGGGGTGACATGGAGGACAGTGCTTGTCCTTCGTCCCGCCGGACCAAAGGTCATGTTCACTGTTTCTGACAATGGAGCTATTGTTGTTGGAGGTCCATGTTCTTCTATTGCTTGAAGCTCCTAAACGTAAACAACTTTATTTCCCCTAGACGGATGCAGAAAGCGCTGCACGCTCAGTCCACTGCATGTTCCTCTGTAATTTCAGCTGATTCCGTTAGCAGGTCTTCCAAGGGCCGCTGCCATGTACCGACAACCCATTTCAAGGAAAGACACGAATTTAAGAGACTGTTTTCTTGGAAAGACCTGTCAAAATACTCCAGATCATCTTTGCTGATGGGTGAGCCCTGAGGGGTGAGCTCGCCCCGCCGCTGGGCAGTAGGGGAGGCAGAGAGGCTGGTAGCACCGGACAGGCCGCGCAGGACTCGGGCTGGGGGACCGAATGGGCAGGGGTGTTTTCTTCTACTCACATTCGCCTAATTTGAGTTAAATGGGGCTGAAAATGCGCTGGTCACCTGGGTTCAGCTTTGCATGGCCTCAGCTGTTGTAAACAGCTGGGTGTAGGACAGTGGTACTGCCCACATCTCGACAAACACGAAGAAACGTTTTCCATCATGGTGAAGTGGGTTGGTGAGTTTGTCCTGCCCACCACGGAGGGCGTCGGGGCCCTGCAGGGTGGGACACGGCCGCAAAGGGCGGGAAGATGAGTGCAGGGAGTGGCGGCGGCACAGGTTACCGCAGCCGTCTCCCGAGTCACAGACCTTCACCTTCGGTACCCTGCAGTGTACCGTGGGAAGGGAAGCCCCTGCCCTTCACATACCGCCCGTTTCTCTTCTCCCTTCCCTGCCCCCTTCTCCCCAGTCCCCTGTAAAATATGTGAGCTGACATATGCAGTTTTCAATAAATGAATTCTTTTTCACATATTCAAAAAAAAAGCTGAAAATACAGTTCAGTAAATGTCATGTCCAGTTTCCCCACAAAGTCCCTGCTCTGGCCTATTAATTTTAAAGTCACTTGGCTACATATGTTGGTTGAAGAACACTGTTTCCATTATGCATTAAATGGAAAATTAACTGCAGTCTGAAGTACGGATTCAGCCAGCCCCATCAGTACTCCATAACATTTCATAGGATGCTCTTAAAAGCTGCGAAGGTTGGCTGCTTTTCTAGTAAAATCCTGATAGTTGTGATTCAAGATGCTAAGGGCTGTTACTGTTGAGAAACTGGATCTCTTCTTCCGTGTATGTGAACTAGTATTTGTAGATCTTTTTTTTCTGAAAGAAGTAAAACTACATCAAAACTCAAGAAACATCCCCCCTTCCCAACTGAGCTGTCTTAGCTGGAAACCACCTGGGTGGCAATCCTCCACTAATGCGGATTTAGAGGAATCGAGTGTGGTTTGGTCTCCAGAGAACCAGGTTTAGTTCATCTGCTTTTGTGCGTGTGCTGGGAAGCCGTTGGTGCAGGTAAGTATGTAATTATGGGCTTATTTAAAATGGAGATTCTTTTACTCGGTGGATTGCAGCGCGCGCAGGAAGAACAATGCCCACAGAAAACAGAAAACCCTCCTCCGCGAGGGCTCGTACTCTGTTGTGCCGCAGCCTATTTACAGGCTTTGGCTCAGAGATGACTCGTGGTTTGCTTTACACGGGCGTGGGTCTACGTGCGGGCTGCACGTGCACGGGGCCTGCTTCCCTCGCGCCGACGGCAGCCGGGGCTCGCCCGCCGTCGCAGCCCCAGTTGCACTGGTACCGAGCCCCGCGGGGTCAATGGAGGAGGATCGCAAACCCTGGGGCCAGAAGCCCCATACAGCTTCGTCAGGGCTCTCCCGCCGCCGCAGCTGCCCAGCACGGGTTGCACAGCGGTGACTGCGCTGTGTTACATAAAACCGCTTACAACGACCGATGACCCGGGTGTCGCTGGCCTGCCTTGAAGCAGTATTTTGTGTGTGCAGAGCAGCGCGGCCAGCTGCTTTCTGCAATGGCACTGCGCCGCTCTGGCTCCCCAGGCAGCAGAGCCGGGGGGGGGGGGTGAATA
>Ga0065711_1028634_pt1 | contig 40055 bp, 24 predicted proteins | sample Hoacrofraction12_FD_59098 | JGI IMG/M metagenome (GOLD analysis project Ga0065711, IMG submission 59098) | Hoatzin crop microbial communities from Cojedes, Venezuela - Epithelial fraction 12 v2 (version 2) | ecosystem: Host-associated > Birds > Digestive system > Esophagus > Crop | place... | reverse complement strand
AAAAAAAAAAAAAAAAAAAAAAATATCAGTACTTCTCCTTTTGGAAGTAAACACCTCCTTCAGTTAAACTGGATGCACCTGAAACACATGCTGAAGACCTTGGCCCTACTGAGCTATTAACCCTCCCTCCAACAGCAACCATACAAATTTCAGCAAGGTGTGTGTATTGCGTGTTGGGTATCTCTGTCACAGTAGTTTCTTACGTTATTATTAGCAGATAACTGAAGTTTAAACTACATGAGGTTCATAGGTGGGCTATGCCTGACAAGGTTTGCCCACTGCTAGCCGTACATTTTCGAACATGGAGTTAGGCAAATTCGTCCTTTAGCACCACCCCCCAGCATTCATGCTGAGGTCACTTTATAGACCAAACGGCTCAATACCTACCCTCCCTTGTCTCCAGCACTCTTTGAAGAGCTTCCAGTTGTTGTTGTTTTTATGGTCTCTCAGCCACAAAACATGCTTATCACAGATCCACGAATACTGAATATCACTGTAGAGTTTACTACAGTCATCCTGAACACGTTTTCTATCATCTTTTGGCTCGTCTTTTATTTCAGATTTTACATTTATCTTTGGTGCTCTGTTTGGTGGAATCTTGTTTTCTACTACTGAAGCAATTATGTCATCTAGAATGTTTGGCATAGTCCTTCCACTCTTGCCACTCTATCAGAAAACAAACAAATATACGCTTAAACGATGCAAAAGCAAATAAAGTTAATGCAATTTCTTTTGCAGCAGAATGACAATATTTCACTGCCAATTAGAAGCTTGCAATTATCTACTACTTTTGTAGAAAACTGCATGCGTTCTGACATGGAAAAAGTTAGAAATGTACAGTTATTACAAAACTCAATATATTGGAATTTTCCTTTACTTTGTCAGGTTAAGGTTTTATCTAATTTCATGGACATTTTCTGCATACTGTGTCTATATATATAAAAAAATAAATAAAATTATAATATGAATGTGTGTGGTCATATAAAGTTTTAATTATAAATGAGTATTTAAAGCAATACAGCTATCAAGACTGCTTTAACTACAATGTACCAAAACAAATGACAGAGATTTTCAAACCCTGATATGAGAGAGGTGCATCTTGTAAACACTTACTGCTGTTCCTGTAGAGTAAACTGGAGCAAAAGCAATACCGGCATCCGTACAACCTAGACGCAGTTTGCCTGCTGTTGTAGTTAATAAATCTCGTAAGGTTGAGCCCTGCTCGTTGTTCTGGGACGCAGCAGGGGAGCTTTTACAGTTTTGGGTCTCCAAATTATCCTGGTCTTTCTCTTCCTTTGAATGTTTTCCAGAAGGACATTCTTTGTTCTCTAAAAGAAAAATAGTCATTAGGAGCTGACACTGTTGTATCACAATGCAGACATAGGAACAGCACCAGTATCCTGCGCTTTATAGCGGTGGCAATATACTGTAGCACTAGTGCTTTATTCACCTGAAAACACACCAGAGGTGAACTAGATCCTTCAAAATGCAGTCAAACAGCGTGACCATGAAAAGGCCTCCCCCAGCATCTCAGACATGCGGCTGAGTCAGCACCTGATGCAAATGAGAGATGCTGTTGCTGGAAATACTGCCACATTACACATGCATTCCACCAGTGGCTCTTCTGGGAACAGATTCTGATGCTACCAGGAGAAGGCATTGCAGTTTCAAGATTAAAATTAAGGGGGAAAAGAACATAATTATTTTTTTTTGTTCAGCAGACAACTGTGTGAATTTTTCCTAATTAATTCAATTACGTATCACTGGTGCCCCCAAAGTCATGGACATTATATGACAATTTCAAACATGTACCTTTCTTCTCTTCTCTGGCTTTCTGCTCTGCAAGATCAGCTAACCAATGCAGCGGTGACTGGGATTCAGGTGGTGTTAACTTGCTGTCTGTGCTTACATCACTCCTTGGACTTGCATTACCATTTGTCTCAGACTTCTGAGGAGTATTCTGCTGCTGAGACTCAGGCATGCACAGAGAAATTTTATTACTGTGATTAAGCACATTCTGCAAAACCTGTAAAGAATGAATGAATACATTTTTAAGTATGTAACTTTGATTTAATGTATTTCAAAGACAAGGCTAGCATTTAACCATTGTATATTCAAATTAAAACACAACTGGTACTATTCAAATATAAAAATCCACAAGAATCAGAACACCTGAACAAACTGCAATGTATACACCCATGTCAGACTCACCTGAGACACACCATTCATTGCAGGGAGCTTGCCAGCTTGCGTACTCTGCTTGCTGGTACACTGACAATGGGATTTAATTTCAAATTTTTCTCTAATGTTGTGCATAGCATCTAGAAGATCTGTCAAAACTAGCAGACAAGAAAAAAAAACATCAGCAGCTCACTCTCAATCCTTTTGTGGCCCTCTTTATAATACACACACTGTGATGCTAAAATGCTACCTCCAAATCTTTTTAAAAGTTAAAGTATTAAAAATGCTAAATTTACTGCTCAAATATACTACAGAAAGACTCTCCAGTTTACCTTAAAGCTTGTGCAGAAAGAGACAAGGTCTTTAATTAAATAATTGCACACTACTCTTCTGAATAATCTAACCTTCACTCTGCATTCCCATTGCATGGCACACACCAAGCAAGCCAGTCATTCATTATTTACTCCTCGTTGTTCAACGGGTGCATCATTGCTTCATTCAATAAAGCTGTCAAACTACAGAGTGAAGTGAGCCACGTCTTGACAAAAAAAACTAGTACGTGATCGTGTAATTTAAGGCTGTTTGGTAATGGGTAGGCGCAGAAGAACAAAACTAGGGTTACGCAGGCAGTCTTCACTGTGCTGTTTCCACATGAGTGGTTCACTTCACAGTTTAAATTTGAAATCAGTTTCAGTCTGGAACCTGTTCTGGGGAATGTCACAATTTGAATTTATTTTGGAACCTAACCAACCTTCACTTCTACCTGAACCAACATGCAACAACCCATAAAATAATGACTGGATCTGCATTTCCAGCTTAAAATAACTTGGGAATTTACTTAACAAGTTTAAGGGCACGCCTGAGTTTTCTGTTCTGTGCTCTGCATCAACACTGCCAGAGATCACAAGCAAAGTTGCACTAACAACAACAACTACACCCAACTACACCTAACTGCACTTCTTCATAAAACTTAATTGATTCTAAGAAAAATTCTGAATTTAGCTGGGTTTAGGATTACTGCTTAGTTTTTCATTTATCACAAGTTCCTTCACTGCATTTTGCTTTAAGATGCTCAATCAGATGTCCAACCAAACCCACACATGAATCTTTTCTTTTTTGGGTGGGCGAGGGGACAAATAATAGTAAAAAGCAAATCCCCATAGATCTGTTGCCACATAACACTCTTCAGCAGTACTATTCTAAGATCTTTTAACAGCTAAGGTGAGATTTGTTCAGTACATTCTGTCCAGTTTATTCTGCTCTGAAAACGTACAAACCAGTCACAACAAACACCCTGAATTTCTTCACTGCCTGTCCCCAAAACCCCTTCAGACATCTGTCAGCATATTCCTCTTTCTCTCTTCATCTTCTGTGCCCCTTGCCGTTAACTGCCCAGGATCACTTGCCTTCCTGCAATGACTTGACACAATCTGCAGGTCTTCAAATGGAAAACAAGAAGTTTCAAGAAACAACTCTGGCCTCTCTTCACAGAAAGACCTGGGAAAACACACATCCTGCTTGTTCGCAGGTGGCCTTACCGGAGCCTGGAATAATCTGTGTTGGCATCAGGTGTTTGTGATCATGAGGCTGTCCCTTCACACACTTCATCCAGGCATATAACTCCTTATCTGCAAAATAACATCGCCAATTGTTTTACTTCATTTACAGAGGTAAACAGACAGAGCTAACTAACATTTTTCAGACTTGTTTCAATTAGAAATGGTTTTCTACACATATTGTAAGTCTTCTGTCCTGGTGTCCCGCGTGACAAAGATGTGCATACAACAGCTACTTTTCACAATAAGGAAAAGAATAAGGAGTTTCAACAATACTGAAATAGCAGCATCTGTAACACAGACCCTTGCCAATAACCTCTGAAGTTTTGAAGTATATTCCCTTTATTACATTTAGTGAGTTGCCAATTTAAAATAAGCCGAAATCCTTTAATTGCTGTTAAGGCAGTGAGAGTCCCTTGATGAATTCCAACGTGGAAAAAAGGCACCATTAGGCTGCGCCTGTATGGTTAATTTAATTTGATACAATTCACGCTCCAAGTGAAAGTTGCTGCCCTCAACCAGAAAGGCCCAAACAAGCCGAAAAGATGAACTTTTAACCAAACCAATTCTCTGATTTGGCCTACCATGCAGCCGCACGATGCTACTGGTGGCACAAAGGAGAGGGAAGTTGCATCACGGATTTATGTCAGATTAAAGAAACCATAAAACCGCAAGTGTGTAGGTACTGGTTGAAAAATGTCTGCGGCAGCCAAGAGGGCCTAACTGGTACAAGAGAGAGGCTTTCACTGAAGCTTCAGGAAGACTGTCCCTGCCAGAAAAATATGCAGTATAAAGACAAGACAGAGGAAGAACAAGAGTAAAAAATGTCTGGCCAAGCAACTGGTCACCTATCTGCTATGCGATTAGAGGGCATAAATAGGAATGTAGTTTCTCTCTCAATCCCCAGTCTTGTATCCTATGCACTGAATTGCTAGTTTTAAGAGACTCTTCAAATCTTTTTACTGGTTTGTTCATCTTTAGCAATGTAAACTAAGGAGTACACTAAAGGAAGCATTTAGCACATTTAAAGCATCATTTTCTTACACTGTAATAGATACACAATGTATTAAGTGTTCCTTTCAGAGAAGTATTAGATTTGTTAGCTATTTTGTAGTTTTTGCAACTCCTACAACATTGAAATACGTAACTGGTCATAAACACAAACCACATCAAAGAATAAAATAACATGTATCTACTGAATGTATTTTATCACTGAAATGCCATAACATGGCATTCCACTTGATGGTGCCATGAACTGTCTGAAGGTAACAATGGATGCACATTCATTCATTCATGTAGTAAAGTAATGAGAGAAGACACTGATAAATATCTGAAGATGGAATATTTAAACCTCTAACATTTCTGCTAAAGCAGGGGTAAGCCAGTGTATTCTCTGGTACATTTAGAAACTGTAAAAATAACTACCGGTTCCAGGAAAAACTGGTGTAATATAAAGTGCTATTATACAGAGATGGGTGGGTGGTTCTGAACTGAGTGCCAAAGGAGAGATACAGTCCCCACAAATCCTACAGCATCATTAGATACAAAGCTGCAGAGAGGCACGCTACCATGCTATTGCTTTTGCATGTAATGTTGTGATCAACAGCAGGGAGAAAATCTTCCCTGTTAGAAGACTGAAAAGAAGCCTGTTTCTACATACTGCTTTTTTAAGCTTTGAAGACATTTTACCAACATTTTCCTGGCTGGTTAACACGCAGACTATAAAAAGCCTCTGACTGCATGTTCCCACTAGGGTAAATCATGTTCGGCGTGTATCCCAAGCCATGTCAGAGGGATGCACACACAGACTCAAGCCAGTTAAGAGCTGCTGAAGCAGCTGCCAGCATTAAGGCATTATAATGACTGTTCTTGGTGTTTGAAAACAGTGACATCAGTCCCCTAGAAACTTCAGGCTTTGAAGGAAGTCTCTGGGAACATCCTATAACCGCAGTGTAGGAGGCCTCTCACTGCAAGCCAAGGACAAAGTGGATGAGTCTCTCAATTTATTAAAGATTTGCCATCTAACAGAAAACCTTATTTTACTAACATTTCACATTTGTGACATTATGCTGTTATGAAAAACACAAATTATTTTCAAAACAGTATTATACTTCAGTTCCTGGAGCAGTGTTTGACCGCACGACTGTGCCAGGGCACAATGCCTGCCACCCAGGGGAAGGAATCCCTTTTCAACAAGCAGCCTGAGCACCGGTGTCACAGCTGACGGCTGAATGACCACATCAATCTTTCAAGCCATGCCTCCTCTCAACCGCAACCAGGCGGAGTCACACAGAAACCCCAGGTTTGCAAGTCAGTCCTGTTATACTTCCCTACAGACTAAAGCAGACACTTCCATTAAAGCACAAGCATTAAACCGAGTACACGTGTAGGGTGCTGGATTGTGAAATCTCCATTAACACTCATTTTAAATACTATGTGAAGTATTTTTCTCAATTTTTTTTAATAATAAAAAGTAGGCTGTTAAGTCAGTATGACAAACCAGGTATTTCTGAAGAACTCCAATTGAGGGAAGTAGTTGGTAACTGGGAAGTAGTTGGTAACTTCACGGTAACTCAGCAATGAGTTACCATAAAGCAGAGAGGTGTAATGAGGTGCCAGGCTCACAGCTAAGGAACAAGATTTAACCTTGAGGGGCAAGGCACAAGCAATCCAAGACAATCCACACAAAAAGACTGAAAAGCGGACAAACACTTAAAATAGCCCCCACGGCAGTTGCTTTTTGAATGACTGATTCATCTACTGAGAAAAAAAGGAGGCGAAAAAGATCTAAAAGAAAGCAAAACACCCAAGCAGCAATTTAAGACTTTACAGAAAGGCAGTTACACTAGTCGATCAGCAGCTCTACAACAAATGAGAATACACAGCCTATACAATACTCTAGTTCATAAAGAACTGACCTCTAGAACTTTTTCTTTCCTTTGCCTTGTAACAATCTAGGCAGACCACAAATCCACATTTTTGGCAGACCCAATGAATATTAAATAATGTGGCTTCACATGCATCACACATCTCACGGACTCCTCTCACTGCTCTCTTCCATGCAATTTTGGCTGAAATACAAAATAAGCAGAATAAAAGGACTGAAATTTAAATGCAAAGCACAGAATGAATAGTCTTCATAGATGAAGCATTGTAATTCTCCCCTCAGACACAACTGGGTGTGGGGGAAGGCAATCCTTCATCAACAGACCATCAACATCCACCCCCTTAGTTGCATTACACAGCAGCCCCATCAATGTTACTATCAATGCACTGTAAAGAAATTAAAGCATCCAAAAAACACAGTCTAAAGTAATACAGAAAGAATATTCCTGCTCAGCACGAGTGGGTTACAAGTACGACGAAGAACTTCTTTAACATACACTTTTAACGCTGTGTAATGAAGATAGCCGGGTTTTTCACCCGAGCGCCTATTGGACACCAATTTAATCTCAAGGGCACCCAAACTGCATGAATCAGATGGTTAACGTCAGCAGGAGGGGAGGGAGATGCCTGTTCCGGAAAACCTGGCTAGTACTTCTGCTTTCTGCCCCACCTCCTCCTTGTGTTGCGTGGGATTAGCAGAGCCACCAGCCCGTTTAAAGCCTGTGCCCATCTGCTATGGGCCAGAAGGATGGACTAACTGCGGCTTTGGTGGGGAGGAGGCGATGGTGTCAGCACACACCCCGCAGGGCCCACGCTGTCCCGCTATTCTCCTTTGTTTTGGGAAGGAGACACGTCAGGAACACAGCGTCTGTTGGCAGGAGATGGTACCTGGCTCGCTGTGGACCTTGGCTTGCAGCTGGCTGTTCTGGCCCGAGAGCTGGAGGCCAAGCTGGGAAGCGAGCCTGCTCCAATCCCAACAGCAGCCTGGCCCAGCACAGCCACCAGCGCAGGGAGGGGGAACGGGCTGGCCCACTGAGGAAGGTCCCTGCCCCTTCCTGACATACCCTCTCACAAAACAACCTAGGGAACTCCAACGCGACAGTCCAGTGGACAGAGCTACTCAAAAGGAAGCAACGGGTCATGATGGACACAAACGCTCGAGTAAAACTGCAGAACGCTTGAGAGAGCATTTGAGATTTCCTCACCGTCTTTTTTCACCCAGGACATGGCCGTTTTCTCAGACGTTACTAACTGACAAAATTTATCACCTATGATATCCAGAATGTATTTAGAAGTTTCTAGGTCCAGTTCATCATCTTCATAGTTTTCATGTGTCCATAAACTCAGCGCTTCATCATCATATTGATCAGGAGAGGAGAAACCGTCTATCCTAACCACTCCGTTCTTACTGAAAGATAACCTAAAAATCAAAAGATAGCTTAACCGCATGTATCATTATATTCCACGACTTACCATTTATTAATTTACCTTACTGCTTATGCCTTGCAACAAGTAAGTTTTCTTTACCTGCCTGCCATATTTTTTAATTTAAAAATAAATCCTACTGCCAAAAATGGTTTGAAAACAACCACTAAGGAAATATAAAAACTAATTTTTTAAGCAATTTTTGCATTCAGTTCACTCATCATCTCTCTCTGTAACATTTATTACTGTTTTAAAAATTCAGACAGGAAAAGTCTATCTTTTTTTTTTTTTGTGCTAAAGTTTGGTTCCACCTATTCCTCACCTTTAATTTTCAGAGTGTCTGTGACAGCAATAACTCTGTCTGACTCATATGTTACAGATCTATCCTGATGCTCTCCTGCTCAGAAAACAGGAGTTTGAACACTATACGCAAGTCTTTCTAGGAGGAACAAATCTCTAATGCAAGATAACATTTTTGTACCCATTAATTTCTGACCTTTAAAATAACTAAAGGCTTTCCTGTTATCCCACCCTATACCATTCCACTAACCCTGCCCATATTTAGCCTACTTTTAAGCAGTAACAATTAATTGTCCCATCTTGCATAATAGAGGATAATTCATTACACATATGCAATTATTAGAATAGTTATGGAATTTTACAGCAAAACCAGTTAAACAGTCCTCAATTCAGAACTAAGCACCAAAAATTGCATCTAGATATGTATTTAATGAGCAAGAGGAAATGATGAATTTTCAGTTACAATAACAACTTCCAAGAGTAGTCAAACTTTGTTTACAATTCAAGCCCTACTATCTAAACACAATGAAATTAATTGAACTGCTGTAAAATCTACCACAATATATTCAAAACCTTCATATTTTTAAATTCCATAACTGTGTTTTAAAATGCTGGCTGATGTCACTGACTTCTCTCCTTTATACAGGAGAAAAAAAGCCCCAAACTCCGACACTGCCGCATTAGGAAGCCAGTATTCTTACACAGAAGGTATTCCAAGTCTAGCCTTGAAATGCTTCCTGCAGGACTATCAAGTCTTGTAACTTCATTACAAAAGATTAAACCCAATCTAGGGAACAATTTCCTGTCCAAACAGCACTGGATATATACTGATAGTACAGCCCATGCACAAATTAAAGCCGTTTTGTTCTGTGTCGATGCCTATGCTGCCTGCACCACCTATGGTATGCCGTATCCTGGGAAACTTTCTTCCCGACTTGTGAGTTTTCCTTGATTTGCCATTGATTGTGAAAAAGGAGATCACAACTCCTCTGTCCTCAGAAAACTCCCAGAAAACCTTGAGCAGCATTCCCACCGTATACTGGCATAAGAACAACTACGAGTAAGTGCAACTTTGCGGTTGTACCACTTGTCCAGAATAACCGAAGCTTGCCTTTTGAAAATCCCACTTCAAATGTCAGACACCTGTGTAATGGTGATGTGCTGTATTTTCTGCTTACCTAAGGTACACTGGGCAGCTGTTCTGATGTCTTTGCTATAAAGCTTTAAAGAGCAACGAAGCCAATCCACAAAAGAAGTAAGAAATACAAATGTAATTACTGTTAAATTAGACAGCGTCTTTTATCAGGCAGACTGACTGAGCCAGAAAAATCAGACAAGCTTTCAAGCATGCAAGTTCTTTGTCAGTACTATTTTTAAAACACCACATTCTCAGGAAAACAGCTGTACTTACCGCCGAAAGTAGTAAAATCTACAAAATACTGGTGAGTGAGTTGGTTCTTCTCCTTTCTTACTTCTTATTAACCTACATTCTCTGCATTTTTGCAAGTTTGGTCCTATTTCAGAACAAGAATCATCCTGCAAAAAGGACTCTCCCGTTTGCTTCAGCTTCTTTACTTTGCGCCAATCTTTTAACACTGAGCGAGGTATACCAGCTGCAAAAGGAAGGAGTTTCAAGTGAGGCACTGGCAGCTCTTATTCGCAGAACCCAGTCAAATCAGTCACTGTCCATCATTTCTGAAAGCACATTTGTTACGTGCATAACACATTTCATTACTACTTCTATTTGTCCACCTGTCAGCACCAAAACACCGAAGTTTAAAAAGAACAGCTACCAATTAGACTTCTACAGGCAAAAGCACAGTGAACTACCTGCTGAGCTACCAGGAATACCTAGGACACCGTGTTTTCTCTTACATTAGGTGTATTACTCACCACATATTCCACTAAAATCATCTTCACAATCTCATTCTTACAAAACAAGCAAAGAAATAAATACCCCAAGAAAGGTCTGAATTGCTTCAAGGGAAGATGTATGCAAAAAAGGCAACAATTTAATGACTGAGAGCATAAAAAAAAAATCCTACTTCTTCAAAATTTAATTTTGCTTAGGGATGCAGATACGATTACAGAAGAGCAGCTCTATTCACACGCAACTGATCTGAACTTAAATGCAAGATATTCAGCATAAGGAAGAACAGACATCCACCTACGCTCTGTAAAGGTGGTCAGCTTCGCAAGGCTACGCAATACAATTCTATTTCAATATGAAAGTCAGCAGACCCAACACCAAGTAACACAAGGAGCAAATCTATTGAGTAATATGTGCAATTTTCACATATGCATTTGGAAACTGAACCCTGCTGTTATTTAACCAGGCTTTCATTTTAATGCCTTTTAAAAGTGGCATCAGTTTTAGCTGCACACAGATAAGAGTACCTGTCATTTCATCTACCACTGCTCTTGAAAGTTCATGTCCTGTAAACAGGGATCTGATCTAGGGTGACAGAGAGGTCAGGGTGCTAACTTTGGACTTGGTACCTGGGTTCAGATCTGTATTTTGCCAGAGACGACTTGTGCAAACTTTGCAAATGACATACTGCCTGTGCCTCAGTTCATGGCCTCCAAAATGCACTCCCAACTCAAGCGAGGAACATGATGGTAACCGGATTAAAACTTGGGGAGTTGAAAAGGCCAAAGTACAGGTGCGCTAGTCCCAAACAGTGTTTTCTGCCTTCGAACCAGAGATCCTGGGAGTCATCTGGGAGCTGCTACACTTCAAGCTCTGTGGGCAGGAACTTAGAAGACTCCCAGTGCTTGCGGGCCTGTAAAACGCCTTTGCTTCGCAGGAGGGAGCCTTGCAGCCTGGAGCTCTGAGTGCTCTGGCCAGCACACAGGCTCCTGCGGCCAGCCAAAACAGCGACGGGACAAAGCAGTTTCCAACCCTGGCAGTATCCAGATATCACTCACATTGAGAAACTGCCACCAAACCTGAAATCCTGCAGCACAGGTATCTTCAGCCACCTCCATGGAGCCCAGGCAGCTGCCTTTCCTGAAACCTCCTCAAGGCTGACTACATTTTTGTATAGATCTTTGTGGAAAGTCCTTTTCATAAGAAAATCTTCAACCAGCTCTCTTCAGGCATTGTAATGAAGCTCCCACAAGAGAAACGGACAGAAAGACCCCCAGGTCTATTAAGATTTCACAGGAGGATGGCAAGCACAAGAAGCTGCTGCCACGGGACAGGCCCAGCCTGTTAACATGCAGGCCACACACTGTGCGACTCGCAGCAGAACGTAATACCAACTCTTACCCGTTTCCCAACCTAAGTTCCATGAAACAGTTCCATAAGGTATTATCATATATCACTTCCATAGTCAGCTAACACTGGCCAACACAAGTGACTGCCTGCCCTTAACTTAGATAAGCAATCCTTCTACACCAAACCCACAAAAAACATCTTTAGCAACAAAACAAAGGTCATAAAGACCTAACATGTTACACATGTATTATTTACAGTTCACTTTAAGAAGTGAAACCGAGAAAGACTTTATAGGCATGTTCTCCTTGATCTCCCCTTTAGTTGGGACAAAAAGAAAAAAAAAAAGTAATACTACTATCACTGGACCCAAACCAGAATACCTCAGACAGATGGCAACACTTCCAGCACCCAGTATGACCCAGGGATCAAGTACTCTCAGACACCAGAAGAGTAACTTTATATGCTAGGCAGTGAAAAGCCAGAGAATGTAATTACAGGGAGCAGCACTCATTTTCTTACTACTTGTACTTAAAAATTATTGCGAAAAGTAATTTAACGTTAGACTTTCTCATACTCAACCAGAACAAAGACAAAAGAACAGTCCTTGGAGAAAAATAAATTGGGATAAAAAATAAGGTAAGTTCCTAAATAAAATCCCTCATGTTGGCAGACCAGTTTCTCTTTTCAGATAAATCTACTTACAATCTGCTACATGCTACAGCATTACATTTAAATTGAAATTTGTATTTCCCTAGAACTCTTTCTTCCTTAACAAGAGGGATGTTAACATCATGTAATACACATGCTAGTTAGGAGTGTGAAATTACTCTCCTTCAAATCTTTCATTAAATTAACCACATCATAACAGAGTGGCATCAGGCTCTCAAGGAACTGCCTTCTGGCTTCCTGATCAAAGGATGAATTGAAGTCCAACAACACAGAATCTCTCCCCCAAGTAGTGCTCTAAAGATAAATAATTAGATCTTTTTTAAACAAAAAACAAAAATCTCAAGACAAGTGGCACAACTATATACACGTCTGTTGAATTCTGAAGGACAGCATAAACTAGTTTGTTTACTGCTTATTTTTAGGCCAAGAACCAGTCTGTTAACACATATATACAAAATGCTGAATTTCTTAAACCAGGATATTTCACATGGCCTCAAGACAAATAAATCTGGACCTACTCACTCACACAAGCATGCTTTTGAACTCTCCTCCCAGATATCATGCACGACAAACCCTCCAGGATTAACAGTTAGACTTCACATTAGTCTGCCTCTTCCAAATCAGACTAATATACTCACTGCTGTTACCGCCGCTCTGTAACTTCAGTTTGCTTTTTTCTTTGGCACTCCTGCTAAGAACACCATTCGGTTTTACTTCTTCCTCTGTATCACCCTTTTTTTTCTGCAAATCATTCTGTTTCTTTTTGTAAGTTGGCTTGGGCTGCCGTTTAGTCCTTTGCTCTGACTTGCTCTCACTTTCATCAGAGTCTCCGCTTTCAGAGCCAGACTCGTAAGTCCGTTTTGCTTTTCTCCTAGGGTGCTTATCTTCCTTCGCAAACTTATCTGCCAAGATTTTACTATCTATGTTATTTTGCAAATCATTTGATGTAGAAGCTATTAAATTGACAGTACAGGGCTTAATAATTTCTGAAACACTATTCCCTGAATTTTCTTTTTTATTAGTGTTTTTATCTTCCTCCGAATGTCTTGTTAGCCAAGCCTTTTTCAGCTTAGTGTGGTAGTTTGGCTGACTCGTCTGGGAAGCTTGCCCACTGCCAACAGAGTTCGCTTTGTTTATTGTATTACAGACGATAGCACTGTCTAGGGAGAGAGAGGTTGAAAATGTCTGATTTTTCACAGAGCTGGACTCGGTCTCACTGGTGTTACTACTTTTAAACTGAGCTGCAGCCAAGGCTGCCTTATGCTTTTTCAAATGGACAAAGTCAGTGGAGGTGGAGAATCCCGAGCTGGGCTGAGCAGTGCTGCCTGTCTTGCCAGCAGCTGGTGTAACCGGAGCTGGAGTGCTGACCTTGCATTCCTGGGTCTGCGCCACGGCCTGACTTGCCGCTCTCGAGGCAGTACATTCCAGCGGTGCGCAGGCCAAGACCGTGTTCGATAAGGAGTAAGTCACTTCTGAACTACCCCAACTTGACACGCTGGTAGTTGTTGCTGCTGATGCGGTGACATCCGTTTTGGTACTGCAGATCATAGTTGTGGTAGGGGTGACAGCACAAGGAATGCTGCCTTGCGAGACAGCTGGAAATTTCTTTTCATACTGTGTGCGAGCACTGTCTGAGTTCATATTTGGCAGAATGATTCTTCCAGTCTCCCTGGCTTCCGCTGTTTTCAGGCAATCTGCTTGATTTGTCACAGCTGAAGATCTCTCACTAACTCGTTCTTTGGAAGCAGACTGCATTACTGGTACGCTATCGTATTTCGTGCTAGAAGGAGGACGCACAATAACAGACGCTGTAGCGGACTGTGACTTTCCGCTCATTCTTTCAACATGCCAATCGACTTTTTCATTATTGGGGGCATTACTGGACTTCCACATGTCTGATAAATTCTGCTCAGAAGTGCCCTTGTAAACAGTCTGAGCTTCCTTAGGCTCAGGCACTAAAGTTGGTGGTTTCTGCAACTCCTGTATTTTGCCACCACCAGCATTAACGGGTTGAACGGGGGTTAGAGTCGGAGGTGAAAGGCTGCTATAGCTGCTTTCCTTCTTCTCCAGGTTCTGGTGCACAGGGGGGTGAAACACAGGGGCTCTATGCAAGGCAGGCATACTCCGGAGTGTATTTGAAGAAGAGACTGACAACTGAGTAGGGCTCCTGCTGTCACTTCTAAAAGAATTTACTGAGTGAGACTGCACTGACTGTGCAAGCTGCTCAGGTATCTTGCCTGCAGAGCCTTCACTCTCTGGTTGGTGCTTAATTAAAGGTGGAGGTTTTGAAAGCGAAGAAATGTATGAAGGAAGAGACTGGGGACTAGCTGCTGTTGAAGGACAATTAGTTTGCTTATCAACATATGTACTCGAAGCTTCCTTTGACGGGTATGATCTTGGCGGTTCATTTACTACACTGTTAGACAAGGTGGTGAAGTAGTTGCTCTGTGGCAAGCTCTGTGGAACAGAATGCTTCATTTTATACAGTTCTGACACAGAGCGTTCATTGTCTTTGTCATATTTTACTGAATGGCTTTTGGGGCTTGAAGACAAGGATGTTACCCTGGAATAGTTCTCTCTCTCTCCCTCCAGTGCCTTTATTTTAGCTGTAAAAGGAGCAACTTCAATACTTTCTTGGAGTATCCGTCTGTGTTCTTCTTTGTATTTGCTCAGTCGCTCCCCAGTCTCCTGCGGTGGCCTTGGCAGCTGGTTCAACACTGGATCTGCAAAATGTCTGTGCATATGGCTCTCCTTTGCTGTCTGCGTTCTGCTTTGCTCTAGCTCTGTCTTCACTGGTGCAGTTGTAACGGAACGTAAAGGCTCAATAAACGCTTTCCTCTCCAGTTCTCTGTTTGAAAACGGTTAAGCAGACACAGGTTAGTGTGAATGTAGCGCAATGTGCTAAACAAAAGACCTTTCCTCCCGCGCTCCAAAGTTATCTATTAACACAAAATAAACTTTTCTTTATATTAGGTACAATTTTCAAAAGTCTACAGATGACTCAGGAACTCAAGCACCATTCCAAGTCAACAGGGCAGAGTCTGTTTTGCAGCACACTGACAAGCTTTTCTTTATCACAAGCACCCACTTTTACACATGAACTAAAAGGAAGCTAGAACACAGCAACAGCTGCTGAAACGTACCCTTCTCACACAGAGTTTAACAACAAACTTACTCCTTGTGGTGCTCTACGATACTTTTGGACAGCGGTGGGCTGGAATGCGCTGTCAGTTTGAGAGGCCGAAGGGGATCTGCACTGGACGGTCGCACAGGAATGTGACTCAGTAAACCAAGGCTGTCAGCTGAGGTCACTGGGGTGGGCTGGTGTAACCACGGACTGGGAGTGTTCTGTTAACACCAACCAAAACAGAACAAATAAAATCAGATTTCAAAATAATCATGGGACCACAAGAGTTACTGTACCAAGTCCTACCAATGATCAGAGTGAACAAATGTAGTTAGGCATCAAATCACACACAGTAAATAAAATTTAACATTTTAAGTCACTTTTTGATCAACTGGAACATCTGATTGTACTTCCCCAGCACTTGCCACATACAAAATAGTTTACACATTTCAGAAGCATTCTTAGAACCGTTTAATATTCAAATATTCAGCATGAATTGGCAATTCCAGAATGGCACCTCAAGCTCATCAAAATTAGCAAACCAATGACAGTCTGACAGCACTTAACTTCAGTTACCAGTAAACAGACCATTAGCTCTCCAATGAATTGCAAGAAGTATTTCTTTCAAAAGACAAATACGGCTTCGTATTTCTGGAAAACAACTTCATCTCCAGCTTTGTAACAAATTTCAATATAAGGGAGAGAAATGTCTCTCCTGGATGGTTCCTCTCCTCCCCCCAACCAAATGATTAAGCATAATAATCCTAATTAATCTGCTTTATTTTGCCAGGCACTTTTATTTGGCACAATTTCATCATCAGTACACTATTAACACCACAAACATACACGCCTGCCATACTTCACAGCACGGCAAATGCACAGTATGCACAATTTTGTGCTGTGGAGCTACATACTCAAAAGGTGGGCAATACCAACCTCGTTTACACACGCTGAGACTTATTAAACTGTTCTTTAATTGACTGCTGGGGTAACTTTCTATTTTCCTATCTTCTCTGAAACGTGCCTAACAACTCTGCAGAAAAGACAACGGGCAGCTCTCCGTCTCTCTCCCCTGAGACCTGCTTACAGGAAACACAGGCACAGGAGCGGAAAAGCAGGGCACTCTGTTGAAACCGTTCTCAAGCGCTGGGACAAGCCAAGCAGGGACTGGGACAAGGGTGATCAGAGTTCTCACACGCACCCCAAAGCCTCCTGGTGCTGCTCCACCCCTAACTGCTGGCACTGGCCAGAACTTCCTCTCCTCTGCTCCTCACCAGTCCACCCCTGTCCTCCTCCCCAGCCTTGGTGACTCCCAGTTGAGAACTGCTGCAGCGGAAGGGGAGCCAAGAGCTCTCAGGACACACGCATGCAGCACAGAATAGATTTGCAGGTGCTGTAACTTTCAAGTGCCGATTTCTCTACTTTTGAATATTTAAAGCAACCGCTTGGGTTTGTGTTAATAGTTTTAGCGCACAAGTTTCCTAGGCCAGGAGTTCCCACGCTGTGGTGAGTTCCCACGAATAGCCTGTAAGCTGTATTAAGGTATGATGCAAAAAAGGCCCGTCACTTTCTCCCTAGAGGAGCTGGGGAACACCTGCTCGAGCACCAAGCGTTGCTCAAACAAGCTTTGTGACTCCACCTGCAAGCATCTACGGCCCAGCCCAAAGACAGGAGCCGCCACAACCACCTGCAGACGGTAGGAAAAGGTGGGCTCAGGGGCACGCTGCCTTCAGTGCACAGACATGGCTCAGCCCTGAGCCGAGGGTGGCTGCTCCTGTTGCAGCTGAAACACAGATCCCTTTCTCCAATTGTGGCATCCATGCAAACCTATTTTGGAAACGCCCATTCTGGGTTTGTAAGACGTATTTAAAAAAGGCCTCCAGTGCAAGAGCCAAAAGACAAGTCACCACAAGACAACTGCCACATATCAACATAATTAAAAAGCTACGTGCCTCGGTATGCAGGGCTGCATGTTTCAGGCAGCCAAAGCGAAAAGAGAGTCTATCATAAGTTCTTCAAAATTGACTTCAGTATGGGTGGAGCAGGCAGAAACACGAAAAGATAAATCCACCTATAGTTTTCTCTTAGGCTTTCCTCCGCTACTGCATTTGACTCTATCGCATTTTAGATCAAACTGCCTTCGTATTACAAGGCCAACTCCAACTGTCTGTTTGGGAAAGACTTAGCCACAGTGGTTTGGCTTTTCTCAAGAATGAGGCTGGGGAAGAATAGCTTTCCCCATGATGAAAAAGAAAAAAATTTCTATAACCATTCAGAAACTCCAAGCTTTGACGCAAACGCTTGCAATTTGGCAGAAAGACCACTGTCAGTGACATGCCTTTTGTGGTCCCTGTGAAAAACTGCCCAAATTAGGCCAAGTTGTAAGCCTTTCAAAATCAGTACACACAAGCTCAGTGGAGGTTTGATTGAAGCTGGCAGTAAAGCTCTCCAAAGCTTCTGCCTGTGCTACACATGCTTCATCTTACACGGTTCTTCTAAGACGCCTGCAATGAGCATGGCGTATCCCAAGCCTGCAGGAGCTGAGAAAACTTTTCCTTAATTGCCACGTCTGCCTGCCAAACACCACTGCCGCACTGGGCGCTAGGCTGAAAACCAAATCATTTCTTCCGAGCTTTCAGTGGTTACACTCAGCACATAGACAGCAGAATCACCCTGACTTGAATACAGAGGAGTTGAAAGCAGATGGGAAGGCAGGGATGTGTGTCAACAGGAACAGAAGGGGAGAAAAAGATATGCCAAGAGAGGGTACACAGATAGGTGTAAAGACAAGAGAAATCGGTGTACAGCGCAAGAAAGATTTATAAATGCTAAGTATTTCAGAACTTCAGAACTTCCCACTGGATTTAGCACTCCTTCCGCCTCAGCCTTTCCCCATTACTTAGCCAGCATTCCTGAAATTTCACTGTGAAGACAATTCTCCTACCTCTCTTTGTATGTAACTTACCGAATGGTTTTCATAGCTTGATGTAGCAAACATTCAGCCAGTGGACCTGAGGTTCCAAACCAGCTGGTTGACCTCACTTGGTCATAAACTAAAAACAAACATTTCCTCTTACTTCAAAATATTTAGGAAATCACGGTCTGCAAGAACTCCCTACTCAGGCCCACTGTGAGACAGCGGTTACTACTGGATTTCCATTCCTAGTTCTGTGCCTAGTCAAAAAACCCACCATCACTGCGCACGTGGTGTGATACAAACTACCGAGTCTGCACCTCGAAAACCACTGCTGGGAGACACCAGTCCCAGCTAAACACGTCATTAAGAAAATGAGCTCAACTTACCCTTCTCAAGGAAGCCTCCGTGTTAACAGGATTTTCTGGGTGGACCCATTTGGAGGAGGGCAGACCGAGTCCTGAGTAAGCATGTGTTCCGTTTGGATACTGCCAAATAATTGGATAAAGCCCTAGCTGATTATAGGAAGCAGAAGGATGAGGTTGTCCAAGAAGATGTGGAGACTGGTGTTGTAACATCTGTTGCTGCTGCTGGTGTGCTAATGCCAAATGGCTTAAGCTGCTAGCATGAGCAGTCTCCAGTCGCGGATGGCCACCCAGCAAGGAGGCAGCAGGCACTCCGGGTAACACTGCAGGAAGTAGATGAGGGTGATGAACAGAATGGTGAGATGCGGTACTAAGGGGGTGAGTGTTAATAGCGGACAAGGGAGCCTGAGCTGAAGACCCAGCCAGCAGATGGGATGAACCAGTTAATGCAGGATGATGAGCGTTTGGGTTTAAACAGGTTCGGTGGGATGAGGAATGCAGAGGATAATTATGCTGATGCAAATAAGGTGAAATGTGATTAGTTCCTGTTTCTTGTCCGATCAGAGTGGGGTCCCTGTACACCGTGAAATGTTCGTTCTTGTCAATAATAAGAGGACTTTTAGTAGCTTCTAGAGCACTAACTCTAGCTGGAACTGGATGAAAACTAGACCTAGGCAAATCATGATCAGTTTTACTGGCTGACCTTGATAATCCAGTAGCATGGCTGTTTTGGGAACTAACCTTAGACTTCACAGTATCGGAAGATTGGGTGAATTTAGGCTTAACATCAGGTGACTTTGTTTTAGGATGATCAACTGAAGCACTAGGTTTTGACTTCACAGAATCAGGGACTGGACTTTGTTTATGCCGTTTACTCTCTTCTGCTAGAGAACCTACATTTAATGAAGACATAAACGAGCCATACTGCACTTTTTCTTTCTCAGGATTTAAGTGTTCATTTACAGATAATGTTTTTACAACCCCAGGTTGTATCAAATCCGTTTTGTTAACGACACTGCTAACCCAGCTTTGATCAGCTTCCTGTTTTCTTGCTTCAAGGAAATTTGCATTTGCAAACTGCTGTTTTAAATCACCAAAGGTGCTTGCAGCATTATCCTGGCTCTCTTTTTCAGAGTTGTTTTCATTAGTAATGTCAACAACACATTTTGGAGTATGAGGTCTGGGTACAAATTGCTCATTTTTTAATTCTGCAGTATGATGTTTTTCTGCATTGCACTCTTGAACATGTGGATCCTTGGCATTCTGCTCATAAGGTGTTGGCTGCTCTGCTGCATGGAGTGAAGATTTTTCCTGCTGATCTACGATGGATGACTTCATGCTTTCTGTCTCTTCATGTTTTCTATCCTCTTGTATTTCATCCCATGGAGACCGCCTATCTGTTAGTGTCTGTTCTACTCCCTCAACAGTTTGGGATTTTCCTTCTTCTCCATTTATCTTTGAAGTGTTCTTGCTTTTTAACTCATTTTCAGAATTTTGCTCTGAGGATGAATCTGTTAATCTTTTATTGGAAATTTCTGAGTCACTGCTCTCAGAGTAATCTGAGATATTGTCTGTCCGCAGTCTCTTCATATTTAATTTTTTTTCATCCTCTTCAGGTTTTCTTCTCTTACTAAGGAAGTGTTTATTTTTGTTTTTGGGGTTTTCTGTAAAAGATAAGAACATGTCTATCACATTTTCAGTCTAATACAGTTTAAAGAAGCTCTCCCTCCCTTTCCAATAACTGCTTTTACCTCCTCGGCCTATGTAATCGTATCTTTCTTCTTTCATCTTCTCTTCATCAGGCATGCTGCTATCAGAGCCTTTCCTCTTATTTGGCCGAGTATTCCTCTGTTGCTGGTGCTGGTGAGAGTTCTGTTTTGGTGCTGCAGTTTGGGAATTCATTGCTGGTCTGGGACTATTTGCTTGCGCACGCGTATAATGACCCTAAAAATAAATCTGTGATTAATGGACTTGAATGCAATTTTACTTGGCAATTTTAAACATGCATTTTTAATATTCGCAACATACGAAAATACTTAGGTAAAAAGATAAATGTATCTACGTGGACTGTGTTGCTGTTCTGGTTGGAACGAGACCGTCGGCGTGAAGTGATGCCAATATTTTCACCTTTCAACAAAGAGTGAACAACATCATCTAGAAAGGTCATCTGAACCATAGAAGGATCAACATTCTGAGGTTCTAACACCTGGTTTATTAAAAAAAAAAAAAGAAAAAAATAATAATCAGCAGATGTTCAGACACTGGCCAATCTGCATTTCCTGTATCAGTGTTCACCAGTCTATTTTCTGTGCTAATCAGAGAAAAGCCTACTTAATCCTGACAAGCAAAACTGACACATGACTCTCAACAAAAGCTTGGAATAGAGTAAAACCAAAGTAAATGTGTCTTTATGTATCACTGTAAAAATAGCTTTTGTTTTTTAAAGAAAAAGTACCCCACCACCACTTCCTTCCCCTTCACTGACTTGCGAATTTGAAATTAAAAGACACTGAGCTCTTCACAGAGTAATCCTTAAGTAGTAATTATGATATATAAATATTTTGTAAAATTTATTTAATATACTAGAAAATACACTGCAGAAGCACATTACAATATTGCTTCCAACAGAAGCAAAACTGCTGCAAGAAAGGAACCAAAATGACTGGAGAGAAGAACTCTTAAGACTGGCGGAGTGTGACTAGTGGGGGCTATCTCAGAAAGAAGGAAATCTTTCATCAATGTGTCACAAAGTGAAAAAAATAATATTTGAGGGAAATTAATTAGAGGAAATTAAGGGAAAGAATGTGCTTCAGCATTAGACCGGTCTTAAATTTTTATTGCCACACATGATTTTGTCCGTCATTTCAAGGCAGATGGGTCATTCACTGTATTAACATGGAGTCATTACTCTGGTCTCCTGAAATAGAATTACTGCCACTAAAAATACCAGTACTAATTCTTTTTGTAACAACAACTTCAGAAATACAACTGAAAGCCACCACAGCAAATGTAAATTAGGGCTGCTGTAAATGCTTAATTGAATAAAAAGCCAAAAGTGGGTATTTCAATTGCTCAGAAGAAGTAATTGCTACTGCAGTGCTAAAAGATTTCAGCGTTGAGCAAAGAAAATCTCAACAGAGCTGACAGGGAAGACCAGTTCTTAAGACTAGCTCGCTTCACTTCAAAGACTTCACTAGTCAAACAGCGACAGCAGCAGAACGGCAAAACTGTAGGGCTGGTATTAATCACCCCATTGCACAGATGTTCAGCTTCAGCAGGGCACTCGCTACCACCCCAGCGCAGAGCCACGCTGCGGTGCCAGAGCTGCCCCACTGGAACCGCACAACTCAGGGCTGTCTCAGAGCACCACAAAGCCCCCAGCCCTCCATGCTCGGCCCGAGCTCACCTGGTCGTTCATAACCACCATAGTGCGGGTGAAGAGGTCATGGTGGGTGATGATGCCGGTGAACCACTGTGTGGCGGAGTCCTGGCGGTACACGCGCACCCGGTACCCGTTCAGCGAGTACGGACCTGGGGAGGGGTGGTCAGAGAGCAGCCAGTCAGCCGTCCGCAAAGAACACCTTGTCTGCGCGGGGCCTGCCGGCTTTTTCAGCTTCACTGCAAACGCACGGCGCGGGCAGCACGGACAGCCAACTGCAGGCAACACTGGCACACCGCTGCCTGTGGATTTGACTTTTATTCAGGAAGACATTTTGAAATGCAAATGGTACATTTGAGCGTGCTTGAAGGGCAATTATGCTAACATTTTCAACACACAATTTTCTTATCTAACTACATCTTTCTGCAACCATGATGACAAACGATGGGAAAATTCCTGCCTCCAAACAGCAACCACAGAGAAGCATCTGAAAGGCTACGCAGCGGCAGGTTACACAGACGCTATTTAACAGGCGAGTCACATGCCCAGATGCTTTGCTGGCGAAAAGATTTACATCTTGGCGGTTAGGCTCTGCATCTGCCAAGTCTTTCCCATAAGTGACCACAGCGTTTCTCTCCATTACAGCAGTCAGAAACGCAGCTGAGTGATCCTGTCCCTGCTACGGCCACACAGAACACTCAAAACCACACAAGCTATGAAGACTCCAGCTGCTGTTTTCAGATACACCAACTGCAAAGAAACCCCGCACACCGTCCCCCTGCAAAGATCAGTTTAATTCACCTCCAAATGCCCACAGCGGTGGGGAGACAGTATGAGCCAGTGCTTATTTGTAGTTGGTTTCAAGACCCAGAAATTGAGATTCCATGATTTCATTTATTTCCAGTGCCTCATTTGATCACCGGGACCCTACGTTTCATCACACTCTGTGTTTATACAGCATTTTGTATGATCAAGCAACACTGCCACCAAGTTCAGGTCCAACTGCGTGGGTTTTGCTACTTCTGCAACCAAACCCCAGGTCACACACGCACACAGGAACGGAAGGAAAACCAGTCAGCAACAACCTAGGAAAAGCTTAACTTAAATGATTTAAAAGCACCTCGTTGCTCAACTGCACAGGCAAGGCCAGAATTCCCCTGTAATTTCTAAAGATTGTCTTTTTCCAGTCCCTGCCCAGTACATTAACTAAGCTCAAACATCTGCAGCAAACAGGCCCAGGACCTCGCAGGTGACAGCTTGCTCTCATAAAATATCCGTATTCATACAACTGGGTCCGTTACACCCTCTGCACAAGAAAGTGTGTCATCATAAGGACTGTTTCTCATGTCAGCATTTGAGAGATCAAGAAAAGTGCAAAAGCAGTAATAATTTAGACACTTCCAAGTGGTCTTAGGATTTAATTTTGGAATCTTAGCAAGGCCTTTTGAAATACCTTTTGCATGTGATTATTTAGGTTTTAAAATAGCCAAGACCCAGTGAACCCTGTGAGCTACTGGCATCAACTCATCCCCAGAGCACGTTCCCAGCTGCACAGACAAGGGTCAGAAGTGCGCCAGCACGGGCACTGCCCATCACCGATACATATGGGCAGAAAGAGAGGAAGAATCTACAAGCTTATGTCTCACATTGCTGGCCTTGGACCAGGTGGGGTTCCCGTGGGGACACATTTCCTGATGGCTTCTCTCCAACCCTTACTCCATATGCCCCTGCAAAACGCCTCCAGCCCAGCTCCCACACTTCTGGCTGTCTGACCCAACCCAACATGTCTCTAACTTTTCACGGCTGTCCCAAAGCTCTGTCTTGTTCAGACAGTCTCAGCAGAGTTTTGCCTGTGTCTCTTCGTGCAAATTTCCCATTCCCACTTCCCTATTCCAGCTCCTCCTCTCTTGCATCCTACTGTTAACTGCACAGTGATTTTCAGTCTCTTGCATAACCAAAGCCAGCCTCTCCCCTCTCCCCAGCTTCTTGTCTCATTTTAGCATTTACGATTCCAGGCCACTGGCTTCCAAGTGCTTTCCCAGACTTCTCAGCTTACAAGCTCCATCCTCCCTTCTCCATCAGCTTCCAGCTTCTCTCACGCTCTTCCGCACTGACCCAGTGCCAATTTCTTTCCCCTTACTCCTTGTTCTAATCTGTGTCTGCCCTTCATCCCAGCTGTTATCCTATCTATTTTTAAAAGAAACTTTATCCACCTTTAAAAACAGTGGGGGTTTTTTCTTACATGCTGCTGGGGTGTCAGGAAGGAGAAAGATTAAACTGCGGTCACACGACACGGGACAGCTCAGCTGCAGCCCAGCCCAGCCACAAGCAGCCATTACAGGAAAAGCCTGGCTTTGTCTCCAGTCCCTGGCTGAATCACGCTCAGCTACACACTGCTGAAACAGCCTGTGCAGTACCATCAGGAAGTATCTTCAGGGCTGAAGCACACTCAGTGTTTCAAGAGGGTAATTACACAAGCAGCCTCAGAGATTGTAGTGATAATAAATCTAATGGGAAGAAAAAATTAAAAGATTTTAATTGTTAAAATCGAAAACACTTTACTATGTTCCTTGAACCAGTTTTATTTGTCCCAAAAGCTTTCAACTTGGCCAAGTTTGGGAGGAGTTTGTTTTTTTTAAAACAAGGAATAAACTACTTTCCTGCCAAACCTACAACCTCTACTGCAAAGCATGCTGCTGTGACTGCCGCCCAACAAAAAGGTCACAAGGGCCAATTTTTTCTTTAGTCTCATTCTTGTAATTAATTAGACTGGTTTTGACTAAAATCCCCCCTCCTCAAACTGGCATGTTCCTTTTCAAACATTTGGAACCCAGTTTTAACTTTTTTCTCTGACCCTCCACATTCTTCAGATAAACTGTGTTTTAACAGTGCTAGTCAAAGTAGAAAATACTAAGATATGAGATGACGGTTTCAGCATCACAGACAGCAAGGAAAAGGCTGGATCCTAAAAATGCTGTAGAGGAAGAAGTAAGAGAATATATGGTAACAACCTTAACAGATGCATCTAGACAAGGCAGAAATGAAAATGTTGCTTAAATTGCAGGGAACAGGGAAATGGTAATAATGGAAAAGGTGAAAAAAAAAGCACAGAAGGGAGGGGAGGAAAAAGAAGGGATAACATGACTAGATTACAGCAGCTAGGATGGTCAGTGGGCTGTCCGTAAGCCACTGAAGGGTCTGTGCCAACAGTGCCTCCCTGACCAGGAGCAGATTACAGCCCAGGAGAAGGTAACGGCAGTCCCGCGGGGCAGAGGCGGTGGCACTGCACTGGCCCGCGCCGTGGACGGCACATCACTGCCCGAGGAAGTGCGTCTCTCCTCACGCCACGCTGCGTCACATCAGGTGAGCAAGTGGATTTTAACTGCAGTTTCTCCTTAGACGAGGAGAGCAATTCTGCAAGGATGTTTGGCTTAGATTCATCTCACCATCTAAAATACTCCTAATTTGTGCACTTCTAAGCATCCAAACATCTGTTTGAGAAATTATACAAAATTATATGTATAAACACAAAAATACAGCTCCTGGAATGACAGGATGTAAATGAGTTGCATGGGTGATGGTCTGGCAGTTTCATTTGGCAGTTTCATTTAGACGACTATTTCAATATTGCTGGGGCTTTGCTCACGTATCGATTCTGTACCAGTGTACACAGAGGCTTTTGTAATTGTCTTATTAGCGTTACTCTAATGAAATACAATAAACAAGCTCAATTTTAGTTTCCTTTTCGTATAGCCCTGATCTGATTTCACATCACCTGTCAATGCAGTTTTGGCTGCATATTTCATCAACAGACTATTAACTCCTGTTGTATCTGAGGATATTGAGATAAAATCTTAAAAAGGCTAACACTGACATACTAACTTCTTATCTATGTAATTCCGCACATTGCTTTTTTCAGCATCCTTCCTCTGTGGCCCACAATAATCACATCTAGTCAACTTCAGAACTCCACAGAAGGAAATACGTAATTTTTTTGCTGCAACTTCATTATTATACTCACCACATTCCTTTGGTCTTCTAATATTAGTTTTGTCAGAGAAACCAGAAAGCAAGCAAACCTCAGCACCACCCTTACATCAGCAGAATATTTACTGCTCCCCTCTCCATCTTCACTTACAGAATGACTGCTTAAGCATTTTGGTCCTAAAATTGCTTTACTGCTTGCCTGGGGATTTTAACCCAGACACACAGAGGTCAGTTTCTGCCCCCCATTGCTAGGAATGCCTCTGTAGAGTTGCCTGTCAGTTCCACAGAAAGTTAACAAATACGCTGCAAATGCATACAATATTTATATCATCAGCAAGATTTAGCCAAAATAATTTATTGTAATTCATACCAGTTTTCACGTGACTTGTATCTACAATGTAAAAATGATGTATGCATTTGCTGCAACCTTCCAGCATGAGAATGGAGTTACAAAATTGTAACTGAATTGAAAGGGACTTTTCAATCGGGGGTGAGGGTTGGAGGCAGGGATCTGAAAGCATTCTTCATCTGGGACAGAACTGTGAAGAACTACAAGCACAGGCAGATACTGGAGAAGTTATCACACCCAATAGTGACACTAACAGAGCACAGAACACTTTTAAACCTGCTAAAAGGTGTGTGGTTGCCATTCATACACGCTTACTTTCACAACAAATTTTACAAAGTATCTACGTTCAGACTAATGATATTCAGCTTTTGCTGTGATCACTAAGACATCAAACAAATTACGAACAGTCTGAAGAAGTCATGCACAGCTTCTTACAGAGTCTTGTTTTCTGGAATTAACAAATACGTCCAAAAGTAACTTCCAAGTTAGAAATACATTCTCCATTATATCACAAATGCTATGGGATGACCACCACACAACTAATGACCTTAAACTAGCTAACACAGAATAAAAATAACACAATTTCCCATATAATTACCTTGCATAAAAATCTCCTGAACCTTTTGTTCCTTTACCCAGGCTTTTACCTCCTCATGTAACTGCGGGTTATCCCTGAGAACTGGGTTTAGACTGTCTACGTCGTCCTAAAGTAGAGATTAAAAAAAGAACCATATGTTATGTTTACTTGTCACATTTGTTTATTTTCCTATATGTATTTTAGAGTACAATATTAAGTAGTTTGATGCTAATTTTGCTGTTTGCCTATAAATCCCTGTGTTATTTTTTAGAAAAAAACTAAAAGCGTAACATAGTGCTACAAGTTATTTCATGGGAACACAGCATGTCAGATCCCACATGTGGCCAGACTTCTAAGCTATTAATAGGATCACACTTTCATAAATACTGTCTTACTACAAGCTAAAATTGCTCTCTGAACACTTCAATGTTTACAGGTATGCAGAAACAATTGTTTAAATAATGATTAATTTTTTTATTAAAACATCTGTTTTCCTTATCTGTAAAATTTAATATGGACAAATTGAGCATAAACATAGATATATAAACCCCACAGAGACAATGCGTAAGAGATAGCTGTATTTCAAGAGAAACAAACACTCCGAGAGAAACACCATTACTGATTTTCAAATATGTAGGCCTCTGTTAATTAGGTAACTTCAAATAAGATACACTTTAATTTTTATTACATTCAGTTCTCCTGGAAAAGATTCTTTTTCAACATCTGAGTAGGACATCATCTGGGAAATTAAGACATATTTGGTGGCACTGGCCTCCTAACAAGGAAAAACTAGGCACAAAATCTGGTTCGCATCCTTGAAAGCACTGCTTAAATCATCATTCATCTCTAGACTCTTACAATACCTATTTCTCTCTTTCAGAGCAAACTTGTTCTTTCTGTCTTTGAGGCTGTGGCAGAAAAATAAAGCTGCACCGCAGCCTGGTGACTCTTCACACACAAGATGGCCTTGGAAATCCGTGAGCTGCAGGAACATTCATTTGTGCCAAGAAAACTTCAGACAGCTAAAATAATCAGAGCGATTCTCCACATACAAAATGTAAAATGTTTTATCAGTACTGCAGCTGAGATCAAGTAATTTATTTCCTTGATCTCCAACAAGTTACTTCATGTTTCACAATTTATTATGAAGAGCTCCAGCCATAGAATATAAAGATATAAGCAACACTCAGGGAATCGTGCATTGCTGCCAGGCCCTCCAGTAACATGGGCAATTTCTCTCTATTCATCTGGGCGAGATTATCCCTGCTAACCCACTGATCACAGGATGTCTCCTTCAAATTCAAAACTCACTTCCTGACACTTGAAGATTTGCTGTGTTTCATGATGGAGAATGCATCAATGCTTCGGTTATCAGAGAAAACTGCTCACTCTCCTTACGCTTTTGAAAAGGATATGGCCTCAGATCCAATGGTCAAGATGATCGTTTTAATTCATGTCAAGTGGAACAAAGTAAAAGTGAAGGGGAAGATCAACAGGACCTCTACCACCAAACACCAACCAGGCAAGTATGTTGCTAGCATTATCAGAGGCACAAGAGGTTCAGTGAGGGTCAACCCTAAAATAAGGATGGCAGACCAGCAAAACACCTCCTCTCCTGAGGCAATCTATAAAATGTATTAGCTGTCGTTCTTCCCTCTGTAAATCTATTTTTGCATTGATCCTACAGACCGAAGCAACACCACCACTAGAAACAGGGAGTGCTTTGCCAGAGGAACCCCACAGACCCTGGAACTGGAGCTGTGTGATTATCATTCATCTGCCCTCCTTCCTATGCACTCTCCTTCAGAGCAGCTACAAGAGATTCCTGTACCAAAAATTTCCCCTGTCAGATCCACGAGCAACAGACTGACGCACTACAATACTGGAAGTCTGGCTGAATTAAAAATCCAGTTAATACGCAGATCTCATACATTTTTGAATAATTCCTTCAGTCCCATCTAAGAAAATTTTTATCTTCATTGCAAGACTATACACATCGATTAGGTACCATCAAGTCAGATCAGTTACTCCTAATATTATTCTACTTCAGTGAGTTCTTTACACAAAGTTTTCGAGTCTCTATGTCATCAAGTCACTTTTGACTTGTTTCTGAAGGCAACACACACTGCTGCTTTTCTTTTTTTTGTTTTCACATCCTTCCTAAGCATCTTTGACTTCTTTGAACTTGACACTGAAGATACTGGTGATCCTACGGACAACGCATTTGAACCTTATTTGTTCTATCTCCAATTCAGATGCATGACTCCTCAGTACCTTTGCTTAAGAGTGCTTCCTGTGAACACTTGGGAAAGGAGACTGCAAGACAATTTTGGACTTCTTTCCTCACTCTGGAGAAAGATGAGCTCATCTCAAAGATGAGCTACAACAGGCACAAGGGAGGTCAAAGATCCATTACACAAACTGCACGCTGGTATGACTCGGATTACGTAGCGCCTATCAAAGAAAACCCAGGGTTTCTAAACACACACACACACACACAAAATACACATTTAACATATCATCAATCACTGAAAAGGGGGGGGGAGTGTTTTGGTTCTAGACATGAACATGCTATACATTGGTCAATGGAAATCAGTACAGCAAAGCAAAATTGTAACTGACAACTGAAGCTCATGTATCAGTACCAAGATACCAAAAAAGAAACTTCCTGCAATCCCAAAAATTCTGTTCTTTTGTATACATGTTACGTAAAGCTATGAAAAATTGTGTGTGACATGACTGACCTTTTTCCATCTTTAATCTTAAATCTGAACATCTGAAACCCTGGAAATAAACTGTGTAATGTGTTAAATTATAAGGTGTTGGGGCCTTAAGCACACTGTTTCAGTGCAGACTACAAACTTTGGCAAAAACAGGGAGACGAGGTAACAGGCAAGGCTGCTGACCTGCAGTCTCTTCCCTGTCTTGGCTCTGAAGATGAGCAGATGACTCTGCAGTGCCCAGTCCTTTTTCTTATCCTGTATTTATATCACTCAAGAAAAAACAGCTCTGTCTACAGATTTGAACCTTGGCAATTACGACCTTCAGTTTTTCCCTCCTTCTTGGTCCAAGCAGCAAGACTGACAAGACTAACCCACAGAAGAATCAAATGCCCTGTAGGACTTTCCTCCAGACTCTTCCTCATTTGAAAGTAGTTTTACTCACAAAAGCAAGCATGGTATCCTCTCCTAGACAAGTTTTTCCACAAGTCCTGGAATACCTCCTCCAGAAGGATGTTAATGCTGGTCTGAAATCCTTATGAATTGCAATCGGAATGCAAATCAAGTAAATGGGACTGCAATTTTCTTCTTCATATCTACTGTAGGAAGCTCTTTATGCACTTCATACAGTGGTGCCCCTTGCTCCACCAATGACTATGTGCAATACTGGGAAGCAGACAAAGGGCGTACAGGCTAGAACGATATGGTTGAGATAATCCTTCCTGCCCTTCTGGAAGACAGTCACATGAAGCAACGTGACTATCAGAAGCCTGCCAATCTATGTCAAGTTTTTTAGATCTTTGCTGCTATTCTTCCTTCTTTCCAGAGCAAAAGAGGAATTCACTTCTGGTGGAGTGGACCGTCTGCTTAATTATCCAAAGAATACTTGAGTCAGCCGCATGTCTCTCTGAGTGGCAATTCTCACCCGGCTGGGGACATGCTCAACTCCTAAAGGTCCTGAGAAGGATAAAGAATGAAATTTTCCAAAATAACAAAGTGATCCAGTGTTTTTCTGAGTGTATTTGTTCTTTCTTCTGGTGCAAAATTACAGAGCAGGTTGGAAACTACAGTCCACACCATCAGGTTAAGATACCACGCTGCTCTAACCAGAAATCTTTGTTCAGGAAAGCATTTTCAGAGAGCTTATTTGGACAAACGTGATTTATCATTCAAAGCCACAGGTGAACAAGTGCAGATCAGTTATAATGCTTTGAAATTCCTTTAAGTCATGATCAAACAGGAATTTCAAAGATACAATCCACAGAAAAACAAGTCAAAACCCAAATACATAAGAATTCTCCTACTGAAGCCCCATCCGCCAACAAAACACTGTCAAAGATAGTGAGAGGCACCCCTGGAGGAGCCGAACCTGCACGCTGCCTGAAGGCCATACAAAGTGCCTTCTGAAAGGCTCAAATGACCATAAGCTCCTTTTCCATTTTGGGCAGCTGGGCATGTTTGTGGTGGTAACATCTGCACATTTCCACAGGCCTCTACCTTCCCAACAGGACTTGGAACTATTGAAGCAAGATGTCTTCTCAGCATTTTACAATACTTCTCCAAGTCATTCTTCACAAACTTGAGGGGCAGAAACAAGTTCATTAAATTGAGAGACGAAACCCTGGAGCACAAAACAACAACAGCTGCTCCCACCCCCAACCACACAGCCTCCATGCTGCTTATAGGAGGGTATAGAAACTGCAGTCAGTCGCCAACTCTCCATTTTCACTGAAGGAGAAGAGAACTGACAACATGCATTCCAAGAAAACCAGTCCTGGAACACCAGTGGTTCTTGGCACTAGAAAGGCTTACATCAGAGCTCCGAAGACCAAACGCTAACACACACCGTGCATTACGAACCTGCAAACATTTATCTGCGAAAGGGCCTTCCTTGGCCACAGTGTCTCTGCATTTGGCTTCAATGCATCAAGGACATCAGCAGGAACACATTTCAGCTAGTGTTTTATAGAGAAAGACTAAGTAGATTTTGCAGTCCTCACAAAGGTCAACACCACATTAGTCCTCACCATCTGTGGCTTAATTAACTATAGCTTCCTCTGGCTGCTTAGAGGTTTTCTGATAAATTAGGACATGAATTAAATGAAAACTAGTACATAAGCAACTCGAGAGTCCTGTTTACAATGTAAACCAGTATGCATTGCACATGGAAATAAGCATTTTTCAGTACTTTAATAGTAGAGGGACCATGTTTAAATTCAAACAGTGCAAACGAAAAATTCAGAGATCAGAGTGTCAAAAGGTTGAACCTTCAGTTTTCTTCTTGTTTCACCAGTATCTTGAAATCAGTTTCTATAACATCAGCCACCCACCCCTTTTCTTTTTGTCCTTTTTGCGTCAAATAATTTTTACAACTGCCTGGAACTTCAGCTGCATAGAAATTCAGTTTGGAAATTGCAGTCTGAAAAACAGGTGACAAGGTAAGTCAACACCTGCCTACCGATAGCTGCAGCAGTCTTCAGAGAGCAGCAGCGTCAGCAAAAAGTATTGTTTTTAAAATCTAGGCTGCCAAGAATTTATACTAGTTCTCCAATGCCATCTTTCAGAAGATGATTTTCTCCCATAAAAAAAAAAAATCACTTCATATTTTCATTCCTTGATAGCTAGGCATCTTTTTCTTTCTTCCTCCTCTTTCATCTTTCACTGATTGTGTCACCTGACATTACGGATCGTATCACTGATCCGTAATCTCTTTCATTGATTATAACTTCTCAACAAACCTTCAATCTTAATATTGTCCTGCCTGACATCAGAGTAAGCAGGGAAAAAAAACCCAAACCACAAACCAGTCACATAAAATCTGGATAGGCAGAATACCAAAGATCTTAACAACAACATCACCTATTAATTAGTAGTATCCCTCTGCCACGCTACAAGACTTTCTTCCAGTGGCAAAAGATGAGAATCTAACACAGAGAAATTGGCAGCAACTGACACCCCCGAGGGTATCACCAGGCAAGCGCTGCAGAGGCCACATAAACCACGCCAAAACCCTACAGGTAAATCATCAAATTTAGCTGAGACTAAAATACACAGATCTTCTGTTGCTTCACCCGTCTTTCTCCACACATACACACGCATAAAGTGCTGGCAAAGAGCACGTTCCTGACGCCCTGCTGCCACGCGAGAGGCTGCCGCAGATGCCACGCCACTGCAGCCAGCAGGCAGGGGGTCAGGGCAGCCGAGAGCTGCAGGGCTCTGCTGCTCCGCACGAGCCTGCAGAGCAACACTGCTCTGGGGGAGCGCACCGACCCGGCCACCACCCTCCCGCTCCAGGCTTCTCACCAAGCCAGAAACACCACGGCTACAGAAGGCTAGAAAGTTTTTTGGGGAGATGGTAACTTCCCAGTTTACCTTAAACGGCTTTGTCCAAGCAGCGAGCAGAGGCTTAGGCTTACCAGGCGACACCGGCGCTTTCTATGTAAACCCAGCCCACACTTGACCTATTTTCTGCTGTTCTGAGCGCATGGTCACAATTCACCTCATTCAAACCCGGCAGCTGCTGGGCTACATCTGAACCAGTTAAGTCAAGCTCGAAGGCACAACCCTGACCCCTAAACCAGAAGCAAAGTCGAGCTGAGGTCAGCCCTGCTCCCACGTGCACGGAGGCACGCAGCACCGGGAAGGGCAGGGATGCTCTCCCTGCATGCAGAGGCCAGGCCAGAGAACCGGTGCAACTAATCCCTTCCCAACAAGGGGCTCTGAATGCACTGTTCAGAAAAGGACAAATGTTCACGGGTATTTCAGACCCCAAACATTTAAGATTGAGGGTTATTTTCAGTGTCTAACAGCAACAACTAGGTTTCCATAAGTAGAGGGTTAGAACCACAGGGGAAAAAAAAGATGTGGACTAAAAATTTAGCCATTTTCCAGCTGTCAGTAAACTTAACATCTCTCAGGAAAAGCTACCAACAATTCTTCTTTTGCTCCTCACTCTTCTCTATGCCTAGTACCTCTCCTCACATACTCCTTTTTCCTTCCTCATTTCATCTGTTCAATAATTAAGGAGTTGATACTGATGTTAAAATTTTAATTATCAGGTTTGATAACTGGGAGAGCAGGGCTGCGTATGCTTCTCCAAGTCATGATTTCAGGCCTGAAGCAGCAGCATTGCACTGATTCGTTCAGCTCTGGAAGAACGACTGACACCCCTAAGAATACCAGAAAACGTCTATTAAAAAATACAAAAAAATTATTCTATGGAAAATATATTAGAGTTAGGAACATAAATACACAGAATAAAATCTGACTCATGTCAAGTATTTTTCCTGATTTTAACTCACAAACACAGAAATAAACAAGGCACATTTGCCCTCCTATAAGACAACCAACATCACAGGCGAAACGGGCATGCTGGAAAATTGCCTTTTCACAAGTCGGCTGGTTATTCCTGTATGCGATGAGAATCTAGCATGGAAAGGCAGAAGGGAAATGAGCACGCCATACGGAACGAGCATGCAGCAGGGAAGGAAGCAGCCACCAACGGACAAGCAAAACCAAACCTGGGCCTGGCAGATATTGCCACAAAATAACCTAAAAGCTGCTCTAGTGACTTCTACAATAGTTTGGCATTTGAAAATAGAGAAAAAAAAAAAAATAGATGACCTTTATGCTCACGGGTTATTCCACCCTCTCTCCGAGCAGCTGGGACAATCTGGGTCAGAAAAGCAAAATCTCCTGGAGCGACAGACGTATCTTTTAGCATTGATCTAATAAAGACTTCCCCAGACAAAAGGCTCCCACCCACAAACCTGGTGGGCTGCCAGCTTCCCCTTAAGAGCGCTGCGGTGACCGTTTGTACCACTGACGTTCATCTCCACGTACAAACAAATGAAAGGTCAAGTGAATAGCACCACTCCATGTCCATCTTCTCCCCCATTTTGATGACACAGCCACACCTTTGCTTTTCTTTCGTTTTTTCCACTGAATTGCATTTCATTCCCCTTCCTCACTGCAGGCTCCACACAGTTACCACCACCATCTCAGCAATATGCAACTCTGTCCTAACTTTGAATTTTGTTTTATCTACTCCTAAGAGAAACAGGGAGGGAGTACTGGTCCTACCCCCCTCAGCCAGGAACTCCCAAGTCATGTGGTGGTACTGGAACAAGCCTTTGAGTCACTCACCAAGCAACCCGATGCCATTACAGGAAAAGAAACCTCAAAGTGCAGACATACCCCTGAAGCAAGCAATTAGCAGAATGAAGCTGATGCTAACGAGGAGAGCAGCTCAGTAGGTAGATTTCAGAAAAATCTTTTGTACATCAGTATTAAAATTTCAACTGAGACCCAGACACCCTGTGAATTGTGAACAGCCTTCAGAAGGTATCTGACAACTACTCAAATCGTATCAGCTGCAGGACAAGCTCTATGGACCGAGGTGTCTTTAAGCCAAAAAGACTGTACATTCTGTTGATCGTCAGTTGTCGGGTCTAGTGGGCTGCTAGAAAGGCAGTCTAATGCCCCCAGAAATCAAGCCAAGAGATCAGTTCTTGCTCAGAGACTGACCATTCTACAGAAGACACACCTTCCTTGCATCAGGGACAGCAGAAGTTACTTGTGGCAGCTTGAACTGGCAGAGTTGGAAAGCTACATACCACCACCACAGATAACGACAGACCGGATAGTTCATCTCTTATCTCATAGTAGTTACCTTCATCAAATCTTTTATCGGTTGCATTACTCAGCAGCACAGTGTTCTTTGACAAGACTACTGATAACTAAAAGTTTACTGTATTAAAGAGCAAAGGTCTCAACTCAAATCTGGAGAATACAACTGTAAATGACCATCCGACACACGGCAGACTGATGACAGCTCCTAGAACCAACACCACCTCCTAGAAATGTGCATCAGAGTCTCTCACTCTTGTGAATAACTCTCTGCTCTGTAACTTGAACTACCACCAACTTCAGATTACCAGCAGTTAGAGCTACCCAGTCTCTTCTGCAAATATCCTCACTCTGATTCACCAAATATGAGCTCTGGGAATATACAACTTTCCAGCTCCTTTCCCCCCATAGCTTATGAGGATTACAGGCAGAATACAAATCCTTCCCAACAATAAAAATATCTTAACCGTTTTGGGTTTTTTTGTCAAGAAGAAAGAATATATCAGATATCTTCAAAATGTTCTTGAAAAGCCAGTTTCAGTGGAGTTTGGTCCACTTAATTACTATCACAGTAATGTTTTACTTTCAAACGGTTTTTCAGGGTTTGTTTGTAAATGTGTTTCTTAGAATAGTGCTACGTAACAGTGTTGGCAAACATACTGATAACACAAAAGCAGTTTGGAATAAAACACATTTCTCTCACATTTTGAACAAGTACCAGTGTTATTTGCACAGAACTTTAAGAAGTTAATTTCTAACAGGATTTAAGCCAGCACTGCACAGAAGCAATGCATCCGGGCCAGGAAAACATTTAGCACATTTTCTTGCAGAAATTCTTTCATGAGAAGTAACCCCTCTGGTCTCAGGGATGCGATGCAGAGCCTCTCCAACTGCCCAGGTGGGCATACAACAGCGAACCCGTCACTGTACAAACCTGGAAATGCTGCCTCTGCTCCAAGGCAGTATCAGAAGCAATGCAGTCATAATTGTCGTCTTTTTTCCTCCCAAGAGCTCCGTTCTGACCTGCTGGAGCCATTTTAGGAATTTTCCCTATAAATAACAAAAGGTCTGACCAGCTGGGATGTATATCATATTTGGATTAACACTACAGCTCTCTGCAACTCTGCAGAAAGCAGTGGCTGTGCCTTTTATAAACCAGATGAATAACGGTCTTGCAAAGAGCAAAGACTGAATTGCTAATCAGAAAACAGGGACGTTTCAGTTGTTGCTGCAATAAACTCCCTGGGGCAAACTTCGGAAAGTCATTCAGTGTTCAAAATTGATACAATGCTCTTTTATTTCATAGTATTTTTCCTCCGCTAAATCTACTAGCACACAGAACCAAAAAATTCCTAGTAAAAACATAATTCAAGACTGAGCTACATCATTTGGGGGGGGGAGCCTAAAAGCACCACACTTTAGCCACCAAGTCTGACACATCCTGAAATCTGCTTTAACCTGATTTTATCTGTTGTATACCAGAGTGACATGGAGTGGTGAAAAGCAGATAGCAAAAGGGAAGAAAACATTCACACTGGGTAAAAACCCAGCCTCTGTGGTTGAAATACAATTTCTAAACTGTATGCTTAAAATTTACTACCAAAACCCTAAAACACAGATTAATTTGTGAGATGCACAGAAAACACTGCGCTTCAAATCCACCTGCTCAGCAAAAGCGTGCTAAAACACTACTCCCAGTACTGCTGGCAGATGCACACAAGAACAGGAGGATGCAGGGGAAAAAACAGGAATAGTTAATTTTAATTCCATTCAAAAGACAGGAAATGTTTGCTAGATTGAAGGGGAGAATCAGTATTTACAAACAATGGCGGTAAAAAAAAACTTCAGAACTATATTTAATTATGTAGTATACTGTTAAAAAGAAATGAAGCCTGATCAGGAAATGCACTGTACACCAAGCCCTCTACACCACAAGAAATACTACACTACTTATTTTATTAGTAAAGTTATTCCAATGTCTAAGAAAATCGTAAGACTCATGCTTGGTTTTAATTAAAAAAAAAAAAAAAATCAAGTTTCTATAAAATTACTCGAGCTTCTCCCCAGACGTCTGGCCTGGAAAAGGAATTCCATATACGCACCTGGAACTGCTACAGCTCTCAGTGTCTACTAGCTGCAGCTTACTGAAGGCTGTGGAGCAGTTCAAATGAAGCACTAACCCTAGACTACAAGTCAGTTCTTCTATTAGGAGTAATTTCAAAAATACATTTAGTAAGAAGTTATAGACTAGCAACCCTGAACAAAGGAATGTGGTATCAGAGAAGTAATGAAAGCAAACAAAACCATTAGCACTTCATCAAATGAGCTATTGTGTTAATCACGTCAAGCTAAAGCTTAATTCGGGAAAGAACACGTTTCAATGAAACTCAAGTTTCCCCCCTACCTGAAATGCAGGATGGCCTACTCTTTTCCCTCCCTGGGTAAGCACTCCCATGCAATGACTGCAGGATTGTACCTACATTCATGCTTCAGAGTTCTCCAAAGCACTAACAATTCCCAATTCCAACATACAGCACCTATTTGGGAAAGCATGAACGTACCGGCAAACCACCATCTGGTTATCAAAATGTGAAACGGACTTCTCTGGGAGCTGACTTTGTGTCTGGATTATGAAAATAGTACTGGTCAAGAAGATCATGTGAGAAAAATACTTTAAACTTTCAGTTTTAATAAATCAAATGTGAAGACTGGAAACTTGAGTACACAGAACCGAGGAACAGGCACCCTTCTCTCGCTACTGAGGGGTATTTTCCATGGGCTTTTACTGGTGAAAAAACTGATCGAGGAAGTTCCTTACCCAGAAACACCAGATGGATTTATAAATTCAGTAATCCCATGACTGCTTTTGAGAAGTACTAAGATACCTCATCAAAAGGATTTGATCTTCACCTTCAAAGAATAAACAAGTTTTATCTGTTCTGTTTTGAATTCCTAACTTTTAAATGATTTATTTCAATGCTACCTCCTGGAATAGGATTAATAAATTTAATTAACAAGTCCTAGAGTAGGAGGATTAGTAAGAGTAAGTCAAACCATTTAACCAACTCTGATTTTTGAAAAGTTGTAGGAAGAGTAAAACCAGTCTCTCTGTGACAATGGAAGGAAACATGTTTTCCTGCGGGTTTGAGACCTACCTCCACTGTAACAACCTCAGCTTATCCCAGGGACCTCACAACTCTTTCCTCTTCCTCCTTGTGTACCTTCCCACAGCCTTCAGCAGATCCACCTCAACTCCCTCCTACTACCTCGAGGAGCCACACTATCTGCGGCAGCCACCCCACCCGCCTGCTGAGTGACAGCCTCCCCCCTATGCTGCTCATTTCCCTAAGGCTTGTCAGATCTGGAAGAACTCCACTCCTGGGTCAAGCCTCTCTGATAGGGGCAAAAAGGTGACTAAAGTCCTTATTTCTTAAGAAATCAAGGTGAAGCAGAAAGGTACAAGTTTATTCTACTAACTTTGAGAATAAAGACAGATGCAGTCCTCAGGGAAGCAGCTCTTTTTCAAAAGGAGGCACAGAAACAGGCTTAGGAGAGACGATGTACTCCCTCCGACTCTACGAACGGAGGGTGCCAATCCCTCCTCCCTCCTTCCTCTCTCCTTGCGAGCGCAGGAAACTCCTTGTCCCACACGTGTAACTGGGAGCGAGGACTGGTATGAGTCATCTGACCCACTTGTAGCTGGACGCAACCTTTTGCCTCCCCTCACGTTGGAAGCGTACACTTAAACATAGATGTGCCAGTAACAAGCTGTTTAGACCATGGCTCTTTACGACGCTGCCAGAGAAGCCAGCTGGACTGCTCATGGGTGGTCCAGACACCAGACACACGGAAAAGAATGGAGACTGCTCTTAAAGACAATGCTGAGAAGAGTTAAAGTTGCAGAAAGTTGTGCGCGCCTCTGTTGCCTGCAGAGGAAACGAAAGCGGGAGGCGAGCACGTGACGGCCCCGGCCCCGGTTGCCAGCTGGCTGCCACCAGGAGTTCCCGAGCTGCTTCTGTCAACCTCAAAGGGTGGGACCAACCCAAAAGCTCCTGCTCGCCTCCTCAGTGGAGGTACAAGTTTATGGGAAAAGCAATTTTCAGCCCCAGCAGCTATTTTTAAGCCTGAAGTTTAAAGTAAGAAGTCTGAAAGATGAGTGCACTGTATGATTATGGGGTGCTTAAAATACAGACAGAAAAATATTATTTTATTCCTGTTTCAAGATGTTTGAAGAATTTTTTTTATGTGTACATGTCATTACTACACAAGCCACGTTACATGGCTGGCTTGCTCTTATGAGCAAGCAAGTCACGAAACCCAAAGCATCCAGGCCTGAAATACCCACTGTCTGCCCATAATGAACAGAAAAGGAGAGCATCAGAGCTGCACAATGTCCTCTCCTCGAGCCTTACTTCATGGCACATAGAACTTGAATTTGCAACAGATCAAGCAAGATTAGCGCAGTATGAGATACTGAATCCAAGGTACCTGTTCCATGATCAGTGAGAAAGTTTATTATTATTACTTCAGCAACCTTTAAGGCGTGTTAAGACATCTGACCTGTCAGCTCTCAGACGTGCAACGCACATTTAGAAAAAGAGCAAAGTACACATGCTTATCGCTGTGCACATAACACCTCCACAGGGCATTTCTCGGTGCCCTGTCTTTACATCTGCAACCTTCAGCACAGAGGTAGACCATACCATTTTGAAACACTAAGGCAACGAGGCTTGTCTTTAAAAAAAAAAAAAAAAAAAAAAAAAAAAAAAAAA
>Ga0065711_1028633_pt1 | contig 40056 bp, 23 predicted proteins | sample Hoacrofraction12_FD_59098 | JGI IMG/M metagenome (GOLD analysis project Ga0065711, IMG submission 59098) | Hoatzin crop microbial communities from Cojedes, Venezuela - Epithelial fraction 12 v2 (version 2) | ecosystem: Host-associated > Birds > Digestive system > Esophagus > Crop | place... | reverse complement strand
CACTTTTCTTTTTCTCACAGCTGTTTGAAAGAGTCCTAAGGGCAAAGAGACAGGTCAATGGACTGGGTTATACCTTTTTTCTTCTTCTTTTTTTTTTTCAAACCTCTTTGCACCTACGCAAGGAATCCAGGCCACATGTGTGTTTAATAAGTAGGCACAAACACAAGAGAAAAAAAAATACCTCAATTCCTGTTGGTTCTTAGGAGAGACACTGAAAGAAAAATAGACCCCGGATTTCAAAATTTCTCTCACTCAAAAAAAAAGAAACCTTATGGTTCCAATAAAATATTTCTTTAAAAACCCAGTGGATTATTATTTTTTAAAAAAAATCAGGGTCTTTGCAGAGTGTACCTTTTTCTCTGTTACTTTAGAGAGGAATAACAACGGGTTAATCCTTCACCTGCTGGAGCAAGAGGAAATTATAAAATGCCAATGGCCTGGCTTCACTGAACTGAATCCTCCTATACCACAAAACAGATACATACATTTATATTGAATGGGTTCATACTTAATTTCAGGCTACAGCTTTCCCAGCTTCCAGAAGCGAAACAGAGAACAAAGGGAACAGAAATTATCTGGAGATGACAGTTTCTGAGAAACAGATGATTTGCCTTTTCCTACGGGCACAACATCCCCCAGCATTGCTAAAGCAACGGCCAACAGCAGAGCACCTTTCAGCTGCAACAGGCTTCAGCAACCTGCTCACATGGCTCTTCCAGACAACGTATGAGGGCTGAATTAGATCTAACCCTAGTCTTGGATCATGGGTCAAATGACCATACCATGTATTTCAGCCAGCAGTCAGGGCTGCTAAGATAGCTCTAGTCCACTGACTATTAGCTGCTCAAAAATACTCCGTTCCCTTTGAAACACAGCCATGTGGCACTGTATCCTCGTATGCAAACACGGAGACAACCAAGGAGCAAGGCCACCAAACCTCAGCAGTCACTGAAAGCTATCATAAGCAAAATCACCCTTTTTATTTAAAACACTATTTTCTTCCCAGCTATTAACAATTTCCATGCTCCCTGTGCACATCTACACTTCATGCACAGATCTGCAGCTTCGACAAAAGTACGGCGCTTGTGTGTACATCCATATAAACACACACCTGCTGCTGCTTGGAGGTTTTGCACACACAGGCAGAAGAGTTTGTGACGCTCACAGCAGCAAACCAGAACCATTCCTATATACTCCACCTCCTTTTACTGTTGCTCCTTTGAGTTCTGCTTGGGGTTGGTCGCAAAATTACAGTCCAAGAAGTAAAAAAATCAGTCCCCAGATCCTTGAGATTGTTTGGGGGATCTTACTTTGGCTAGATATTGATGCTGAAAATCAAATACCTGACTGAAAACCCTTTGCAAAACACAAGTCCTAGTGCCAGGAAAGAAGCTGTGTTGCTTAACATTAATACTATAACTGAGGCAACGCGGCGATATTTTCTGGAAGAAGCCTTTGCACAGTAGCCTCCATTGAAAAGTCAGCGTTTGTCAATAGGTGCTGCATCTACAGATCAGATCAAACACACAGCGACGGTGCTGAGCTTTGGGAAGGTCTTTCCAGAGAGGAGAAGGCAGGGCTGTTTGTTGATGTGATGACCCTGGATTTGACCTATGCAATTACTACCAAAAAAAAAAAGTTAACAACAAAGGGTACATAGAAAAAAAATCCCACTCCAATCCCAGCACTTGCTTGCCTATCCATCCTCGGTCTGTATGGTATCCATGAGAAGATAAATCCAAATCGGAAACAGAAACTCGTCTGGCATTAAGTTGGTCCAATGATTATTTTAGGGAACAATGTTCGGTCAGCAAGGAACTAATTTGCTCCTATTTTTCAAGCTCGTATCTGCTTCCATAGGACTGAAAGACAGAATTACCTCAAAGTCCACCTGAAGGCAAAGAGAAGTCCCCTTCTCTTCTCTCCTCCCTCTCCTGTTCGAAGAGACCACGAGAAGAGCACGGCAGTGAATATTATTTATGGAGCACCTAATAAAAATGCTATGGGGAAATAATTACTGGAAACATCTGACTGTGTGACTGTAAATGCCTAGGCCCCAGTGCGCTGATTTAATGGACCGCTGCTTTAGTCTGTTATGCCTTGTGCTACTGACTTCAAGCCCCCCTGCCCTCCTATTAAACCGCTCGGATCGCTGTTAGATCAGGACTTTATTCTGCAAGGTTTGTGGCAATTTTCCAGAGGAGGATAATGTTGGCAGAGGTGAGTCTGTGTTCACAGGGAGGCCTGGAGCCGACCCCGGGAGAGAAAAAGGGCTTCGTGAAGAAATCACAGTGAAAATCTGAAGGTTTTGAGGTTCTGGGGCTGAATAATGTTTCATAATCCAGACGCCAGGTGCTTTAGGTATTTCTGAATGACATTGGTTAGATGTGAATTCTTCCCTCTTTTTTTCTACCCATTTATCATTCACAAATCACCAAACTGTTTTTTTATTTTTGGGTAGCATTTTTTTAAAAAAATATCCCTTATGACTTCCTGAACCCACTGGAACAAACCCATGCAGCCTCCCTGCACAAAGGGCACTTCTCACTGAGAATTGCTCGTGCCCTCTGCCTTTTCACAGATGGATGCAAAAATATTAAAATTCACCAATACTTCGTAAGTGATAGGAAAAACACAAGGATTTGAAGCTCCTGCTTTCTTTTGCAAAAACAGTCCCAAAGAAAGACCAAAGGGCTATCATTTAACTACTGCTGCTGACTTGCTAAATGAAGAGGAGAAAGTAAAAGGCAGCTCACTGCCACATTGACAGCAAGAACAAAATCTTATCCACTCTCTCTGAACCCAGCAGTTAGCATGCTTTTTCCTTTTTTTTATTGCTGGTTTTAATGTAATATTTAAGTTGGAACTAAAACAGACCATGGAACATTAAATCACTACCAAATGTAAATTTACCTATATATCTGAACTAAATATTCTCCTACATTTACAAAGCAAAATTCTGCCATTTGAACTGTGAGCTCCTATTGCATTTAATAGGAGGCAGCAAACTCCAGACATTACTTGGAATATACATGCACTTATCTTGTTGTTACAGGTCTCCCTCACAGAACTAAAAGAGAGCTTTAGTACCAGACAGTATCTCTCCAGGGTCATACCCAATGAATAGTGTTTTTTGAAAGGATTATTTCAAAGGAACTCTGAAAAAGAATCTAATGACTTGCAAGCTACAGGATTGCAGCATGGGAGGAAGTAGATAATGGAATATGACAGCAATGCATTTTTCATAAACCCAGTGATTTCTATCATAACGAGAAACCCATCTATAATTCGGAGAACTTCCCCCCAGAAGGAAACCTACGCTGTTGCAGAAAGTGCACTGAAGTACGAAATGAAACAATAATGATGATGATGTTACTGATGAGTCCCATAGCTCTGTCTTCCCTTCTGTCTCACCAAGGTTTCAGGCACGATTCAGGAGGAGCAGTTCCAATTCCTCTCGGCATCACTAACCAGAGAAGCTCACAGGCATACATCAGAGACCTCATGATAGATGCGAAACCCTAGAGAAGAGGCTGCTCTTTATCTGCCGAAAGTTAAGGCCTGCATCTGCTCTCAATTAGCAGGCAATTAGGGGAGTTGAAAACAAACCTGTTTACATTGGCTATGAAGTCTAAAATAATTTGTGAGATGTCAGGACAGGATATTAAGATGTTAATGATCATCTTTCTTTGCTTTTTTGCATGTGGTGTAGTATTGCATCTTCCTTTCACAGATCTGTATACAGGAACAGATTGATTGACTTCTGGGAGGGTAAGAAACCACTGGAGGCTGGTTTGGATGGGAGGAGTAGCTGTGTTGTACAAATAGTATGTATGGGAGACCTGAGGATGAAGACTTCTTTGCAAAAAAAAAGAAGGTGGTGGTTCCTTTTTAATTGTGAAGTAATACCATGTCATGGATTACAGCATTCAGTGGTTTCAACCACAATTCCCATAGTAAAGACCCAGTCTGCAACCTCCTGTGAAAGTCTGAAACAAGGGCTGAACAGACTGTTTGCAAACCACTGGACTTACTCTGGCAGAACGGTTCTGACCCCAGTTCTCCTCCACAACAACCAACACGGGCAAGCAAGCATGGCACAGGGAGGCTGTCTGGTCCCCCAGCAAGCAACCTGCATGATATGTCTGAGGAAGACTGTGATCTCTGAACTCCAAATAAAGATCTGGGATAGGATCCTGCTTATTTTTGTGTTGCTTCCTCCCCAGTATCTACTCATAGCACTAACTCTGTCAGATGAAAATTTCATCACAGCACTAACTCTGTCAGATGAAAATTTCACCACTGACCTCTCAATTCAGCAGTGTCCACCAAGGTGAGGTTCCTTAAGAGTCAGCTAAGGCTGCTCAGTTTTGCTTGGGTCATTGCTAATCAGGCATAAGAAAGCGTCTTTGCAGAATCATATGTCCTCCTTGAACCGAAAATGAAAAGCAGAATTAGGATCCTTTGCTTCTGAAATCACAGAAGGAGTTGCCATTAGCACAATATGGTAGAACAACAGGGGAATAGATGAAGAAAGCTGCAGAAAGCACCTGCCTGGACCATGCTTTTTGTACCTTATTTAATACAATAGGTCCCTCTCCTACTGACTGCTCAGGTTAAGTCTGTCAAACTGTCACATTAACCTTATATGATACAGTCACCACATCTTACCTTTGATCCTCTCAACTAACCAAAATATAATTCTAGTAAACAGTCCACTCCTAGTTGAAAAAAGTACATTTTTACTTTTCCAACTAATCAACCATGTTACTGTAATTCTTTATGTCATGCAAACAGAGGCCTAAATTCACCCTGTCCTCAACATTTCAAAAAGCCAGCGAACAAGCAGCGCACCACAGGTGCCACTGTGCCCTCTTGTGTTCTCCTTTGGGCCATCTCCTCTCTTGTCCTCTTTTTTTATTTTTTTTTTGGCATCACTCACTATGGATCCAGCTCTAACAAGAGCCAGGTGTTCAAGCCCCCAGGCTACAAAATAGCTTTAATTATAATATTAATAGCATTCTGCTAAATCAGAAAAAAACCAAATAGGTCAGTATTTGTGGTTATATTTTCCAGTGTCCTGGTGTTTGTTTTCTTTCCAATTTTATGTTTCTTATTGGCATTTATAATGCCTAAGAGACATTCCAGAGGCCAAAATACAGGCGATGCGATCTTTGCATGATACTTCTAACATTCCACAAAAAGAAATACCAGGAGGAGATCAGATCTACATCATACCAGCCCCAGAGGTATACCCTTGACTCTCGACCTCCTTTGATGAAAAGCAGAAGAGCTCAGTATTACTAGTATTTATTGTTATTACCTTAATTGCTACTATTATTAAACAGCCCATGAAATATATTAATATAAATAACACAAACATAGACATTTGAAACGCAAATTCAAGCACAAAGAAAAAACACCTCCTATTTACCAAATATTAAACCAAATTTATTTAATACTTTCCATTAATAACTCTTGTAGGTGTATGCTATATGAGTCAGTCAATAGGAAAGGTTAGGATGAACAGGTACAGTATGGGAATGCTAGCTGGTCTCCTTGGTGGATACTCACTATTTAAAAGATTCAGAAAAAAGGAGCTCTGTTAAAACAAAAACATGGTATTAATTTAGTTTCTGCCAGTAACATTCAGATCAAGTCAGTTCAGTTCAAAAGTCAAAAAAATTGTTTGCCAGTTTACTTGCTGGTGGAAGGGGCCTGTCCTGCGGCAGGGAGAGAGGGAGCCACGGGGTGACAATTCAGTTTCACAGCATCAAGGCTTAGAAAGACAATCCTGTTCTGCATGGTGCTGGACACAAACCTTTTCAAATACCTTCCCGGAGCAGTTTCCATGGGCACCACGCAGCTCTCCTGACCACACTCCACCCAGCGCAGCAGTGCCAGGCGGGCATCCCCACTCACTGACATCTTCATCTGACACAAACAAACCAGTCCCTCTCGCTTAAACATGGCTCAACATCTGCTTGCCAAATCATGCCCCTTCTGCTGCTCACATCCCTCTCACCAACAGCAAAACCTGGGCACGCACCTAGACCGGTCATTTGGTTGGTAACACTCAAGGCAGCCAGCTCAACTCATTCGATCCCAACTCTATTGAGTCCTCGCAGCCGAGAGTAGTAAAACATGTTTTTGTCAGTAAACTACACTACCATGACTCAGACGTTGACACACAGGGTGCAGTTACCGTGTGTACAGTAACACGGTGCCATATTTAGAGTTTCTAACCATAACCACACTTGCAAAATTGCATTAGATCAGCAGCCAGTTTCCCGGACTCCCACTCCTTGTTTCTGACTTCAGGAATTCAGATTATTTGTCTTGTACCAAATAAAGTTGCTTAGGAGATAAAACAAAAAAAAAAAGAAGGAAAAACAGAGAGGCCTAACAATTAGCTTCAATCTGTTCTGGCTTGAATAGATAATGCTTATAGTGGAAAACAGCAGACAGTAAAACAAAAAACGGCAGCAAACTGAAACCTAACATGAAGATACATCTTTTTCCTTGTTTTTATTTTTTTAAACCTTTAATGTCATCCTTAGCAGCACATACATAATTTGCAGAAGTGTTGGCTGATCTTCATTAACTACATTTGTCCTTGTTAAGGCTGCCTGTGAATATCAGCACACACAAAGCAAGACGACCCACACAGGAAGGTGTTTGAGTTCAGCACTGTGTGACTACTGCTGCTCACTGCAGTCAGCCATCAGGAGGGAACATTTCAGCTTAAGATTTTTTTCCACAAAAAGCAGGTTCAGTGCACTGTAAAGGCACTGCACTTATTATTTCTTTTCTTTTTTTCTTTTCTTTTTTAAAATAACAAGCCAGGTATTGCTAGTAGTGTGAAGAAAGTAAAGAGACTCACAAAATTATACAGGATGTTTTGGGATTAGAGAGGATCAGAAGCTCATGCTTTCATTGCAAGGGTGACTGTTTAACAGAGAGGCCAGCCAAGATCAAAGATACCTGTCCTGGGAAAGGAAAGGCAGATAAACATCATGAGTTAGAGAAGGTGATGAGTGCAGGAAGAGGGGATCCGGGAGATATCAGATAACTCTGACCTAGGTCCCAAAACATCTACTGCCTGGTAAGGAAAAGGAGTCCTATACAGGTGTATCTATCAGTTTGTCTACACTTGTTTCTTTCCCATGCAAGACCGGCACCCAGCTGCTCCCAAACAATTACACTGGGAATGCCTGTGGGGTTGGGAGCCTAAGGAAAAAGCGTGGACTTCAAGTCCAAAAGGTCACGGCTGGTCCTGTGGTTTTAGAGCAGCTGCACCACCGAGCTTCGCTGCCTTGGGTACGCTACCAGACACTGCAGGACAAAACATCACAGATGGGACCTGGCACAGTGGCCGTGGGATGTCTGGTGTCTGGGAGAGCTGCCCTGGAGAGTGGGAGCTGAAGCTTTTCCAGTGTCCCCTCGCTCGTCCACCTTCGTGGACAGTTGGTACAGTACTAGCACATCCAGACAGTGCGGTACTAGGTGACTTCTGCATAGCAGAAATGAATTTAATCTACTCTGAAGGCAAAATTGGGTTGGAAAACTGTTCAGCATGTTTTATTCTCTATTTTCTAGTCATTCTTTTAATGAATATACACTGTTCTGGTGGTTGTGGGGTTTTTTTTTCCTTTTTTCTTTTTAATAAAAGCACAGAAAGAAAACAAAGGACAACAGCAAAAATTACCAGAAAAGGGGATCAGCTATTGCCCTGCCCAGATTAGTTCAAGTGTCAAGCTCTGAAAAGCCCTCTTCTATCAGTAGCACTAACATGTGGTACTGACCTGGTTCCTTTTGAGCCATTATCAGAGCAGGGAAACAGCTGTGCCCAGTTATCCAGGACAGAACTGAGACTCCAAAGAGAAATCAGAACTCTGAAAATTAATGCACTATGCACTACTGCTATTTTACAGTACCCCTGGGAAGTCCCTTAGGTGAGATCCCTGCCCTTGGCACCCTCTTCTCCACTGCAAAAGGGTCAGAACTGCTCCAGGTCCATCCGCCGCCTCTCTGGAGGCTGGCTGGCTCTGCTCTCACTGTTTGTCTTCTGGGAAGCCAGGCTTGGTCAAGCGGAATGAGTCTCGTGTTCATTTTAAGAAAGTTTATATTTGACTCTGGTAGGGCTAGGGATGAGGTGAATGATAGGAAGAGGTGGGAACGTTCAGAGATCTTGTGGGGCTGCCCCCACAACACCACAAGCAGCCCCATTACCAAGGCAGCCAGAAGATGAAGCAAAGCACAAAAATCAGACCTGTCTGTTGTTGTGTTTCTTTTTTTTTTTCTTCAAAGTTTAAAGATGACTCTAAAACTAATTCCAGCTCTTACTCCACAGCTGACCTTGTGGCCCACGAAAAAATGTAAACTAAATGTCCTTCTTTTAAAACTCATCTTGTAAACTTGTAAACAAAACTCTTCCTAACTTTACAGCACAACCTGACTCATCCTGTAGCAATGATCTCTACTTACTATCCCTATCTTGGGGTTCTCATCAGCCACTGCTGCCCTGCAAGAGAAAGTAAGGGGAGGCTCTTCTCATGCAGTTATTGGAGCCATTCTGCTGGGATGAGGCATGGAAGTGGAAGTGGAAAAAGGAGCTGCACCAGCCTGGAGTCTCACACCAGCTTTGCACAGTTACATGAAGCACTTCTGATCAGTTAGGGCTGTATCCTACCAGCAGGATAACAGAAATTGTTGATGGAAAGTAGTGGCTTCGCAACTTCTGCAGGAAGGGCACGACGCCATTCCCTGCCCAGTAACTGTGCAGAGGGAGTGTAAGCAATCCTGCCTTGGCTGCACACAGAGGAAGCAGTAAATGGAGATGCTCTGTGCAGACTTTGCGTTCCCCCGTGCGGTGTAAACCAAAACCAGTTCCTGCAATTCTGTGCAATAATATAGAAAGCTTGCTGGCTGCTTCTCCCATCTGTCTCCTGTGGGTATAGACTCCTGGCCTCTGAGGAAACCAAGAATGCCATCCTTCTAGATTTATAATCACAGGGATTTATAAAATACAGTGTTGCTTTTAGGTGCCTTGGAGTGAAAGGGGAAAATAAATAAATAAACTACATGGGTGTTGCCACTGGAAAAAATAAAAATATCTGGTATCAACCAACCACATTTAGTACTCTGCATCCATGGCCAGGCTTGCTACATAAGCCACCACTGCCATCCCTTCATTCTTTTCAATACTTCTCAGGGGCATCCATCTTCCTTAACACAGCGTCCCCGATTTCAAAAGCCAAACACAAATTAATTCCGGGAATCCTATGGTGGAGAGACATTAAAACCCATTTAGAGGTTTCTGTGGAAGCCTCTCTCCGTGCTTATTTCAGTCAACCCAGACTCCAGCACGCTGGAGCCAGCCTGAAGGAGCAGGGGGTTATAGGTCTGCGGCAGACGGCAGGGACACGCTGCCTTCGGCTTATGCAATAACCGAGGGGTTTGTTTTCTGTGGACGGGTGTCGATGGCGCGTATGTGGGAGGAGGGATTGGGCAGAGCTCTGTTTTAGAGAACTAAATTTAATACTTCTTTATTTTAACTCCTTCATTCTTTGTTAAGGCATTAAATCTCATAGGTTTCATTTCCAGAGACCAGCTGCCTTCAAAATTTCCTCCACAGCTCTCCAAGGCTAGGAAAAATAAGGGTGGAAAAAAGGAAGGGGAGCTGAGCCGCAGTATTCAGAAGAAATGTGTCTAACACATCTCCTGGGGTCTGCAGAAAGAAGGAGACTTCCTACAGGTTTGGGAGTTTAAATTACCCCTCTGGGTTAGGTGTTAAGTAGCACCTTTCCTTCCAACACGTAAACATTTATATCGCTGTCTCACTTGTTCTGTTTTCCAATGGCTGCTTTAAGACATGCAAAGAGCTGAGAGGATGGGGACCGGGCACTGCCTCCTGACTCACCTGGCCCGCGGACGGCAGGGTCCGCAGGTCACACATCAGCTGCACCGGTCGCACTCTCAACTGCTGGCATGGAGCACTGCCGCCCATGTTCTTTTCTCTAACTCATAAAAATTATGCATTTTGTCAATAACCCCTCCTATTTTTATATTAATTTTGTGGGGATTTTTTTTTTCCGGGTATTGTCGAACCTTCCTTCAGACAATCCACGGGTAAAATAAACATTTCCTGAAGATACATTTCCTTCCTTTGTGCTTCAGAAGAGGAAGAACACCTTGTCCTAAGCAGATATGCTGAAAGGTTTGGGTTGTTTCAGAGAATTGACCATCATTTGGAGCTAAGCTCACACCTTAGTTTGTGACCCACCTGCTATTTTTAAGGGCAGAGAAGAGCAGTCAGTGCCATATCCTCTCTGCAAGGACCAAAGCAGTCCATACCCAGTGCCTGCCTCCAACTCCCTGCATATGCAGCCCGCTCCTCCTGGATCCACACTCCTGCAAACGGAAGTTAGTGAACATCTCCCACCCTCAGCAAAGGCCAAACCAAGAACTCAGCCCTGCTTACTCCCCCGGTCTTTGGGATTATGTTTGATCTAGCCACTAATACTGTGATTATACTGGTTTCTTTCCCTTTGAGAACTGCAAGCTGAAGCCTAAGTGGTCAACCGCCACTCAGGGAAAAGCACTAGCGATAATAAGATAAGAATATGAGTTGCTGTATTGCAGCAAACATCCTCCTCACACCGACAGCCAGGATTTTGTATGAAGGTGGCAAAACTCCCCAGGTATTCAGGCATTGGGAGAAACAAGGAACAGAGCCTTTTCCAGTCATCTGGGGCAGCCAGCCCAACCACAGACACACTGAGGAAAAATTGGAAAAGGACCAGTTATGTGCTGGGGGGTTTGTTCTTACCAGCACTTCCACACACTATCGTTTCTATGAGATTTCTGCATTGTGTGAGTTGCAAAGTGAGAATGCCAAGCCAGTGCAACATGCTGAGCTGATATTTTCAATACGGACAACAACAGAATAGCCATTTTTCATGGGTGGTGATGGACAAAAGAGTACTATTCAAAACTCCATGAGTGCTGGGATTCAGACAGTTCATTTAGCAGGTTTTAAAGCTCTAATAAAGTTTTTCTTTGTGTTGGTCAAAGGAGAAGATGTGTTCTTGCCTATGATACAGACATATGGCTTGCTTTTTGCTTCAGCAGGCTACACCTCAGTTTCCAAACTATACCATGAGAACAAAGAGAGGTATCTACCTTGTTACACACTTGGGGCTAAATGCTTTTTGCCATAACAGACATGAGCTAGTATTAGAAAACTGCCTTACGATGCCTATAAAAAGGTTGAGAAGACAGGCTCAAAAGCAGCATTTCAGGGAACAGAAACTAAATGCAAAGGAACAGAAACTAAATTCCTTGAAAGATCCATAAGAAAAAAAAAACACAACAGACACATTAATTATTTAGCAAAACTCAGATGTCCATTAATGGCTACTTAGACAGCATTTTGGCAGGATATCCTATCTACTGTATCACTATTGTATCCCTGGAACTGCACATCTTGCTTCAGTATGTTCATGAGCCATTTCTCTTGCTCCTGTCAATGAGGGCAAGGCTCTGCCATTCCCCAGCTCATTACGAGTGGTGTCTGTTACCATACCCATTCCTAAAGCCAGCAACCAAAAAGCCTTCCACGGACCGCTGAACAGGGTTCTATCCCTAGGGAGAAAGAAGCTGTAACAGATTTTTTTTTTTTTCTCAACTGTAAATCAGTGAAGCCTCATTTTACTAAAATGGGGAATCAGATCCTCAACTTCATCAGCCAGCAAAGCTTCGTAATGTGACCGAGATCAGAATCTGGCCAATAAAAATAGAAAGCTTGGAAAAGTCATATTCAGTGCTCTTGGGTGCCGCCTGCAGGTTTTGAAACTGTAGTTTACCAATAACTATTCCAAAACAATGTTGAACATAATTTGTGGAATAAAAAGGGGACTCTACACTAAAATTCCTAGAGAAATAAAAGAGTGAAAATAGGAGCTTTTTTTTTGATTCAGTTTTGAGTAAACAGAAGCTGAGATGTGCATTTTTTTCTCACAAAGAGTTTTCATGATGATTTAAATCCAAAAGGTAAAATTTAATAAACTAGCCAGAGGGCCATAAACTCATGCAGATCAGCCTGGGAGGAAACATGTACAGGAATTTTCCCAGATGTTGCTCTCTAACACAACACTGTGCTTTGATGAGGCCTCACAGACTTTTAGCCACATAAATGCCTTTGAGGATCTTCATTCCAGCCCCAGAAGGTAGACCACAAATGGACATTTACAAAGTTGCTGCTATTTTCAAGCTCTTTTTTCCCTTTTTTTTTTTTTACTCATTTTGGTAATGCTTCATCCTTCTGGACTGTAGAAGTCCAGAGACTCTGGCCTTGGTATCCATAGACAACCTCATCAAAGGAGCGATAACAGAGCAAGATGGGAATGTGCCACCTGGAAGCATGGGTAAACCCCTTTTGGAGATACCTGCTCATGGTGAGCAGCTCTCCTGGAGGTCTGACATTATTTGTGCCTTCCTTTACCTCTTTGTTCTCTGATTTTTTTCATGAGGCCTCGAAACGGTTTCCCAAAAGGCTCTGCATTTGTTCTGGCAGGCATCCATATTTTGCTTGCTTGCAGTCCTCAGGGTCTGAGGCTGCCGCTGTCTCCCCTTCTGCTCCTGGTCCCACCACTTCCTCCCCACGTCCCATGCTTGAAGTACAGCTCAATACATAATGACCCAGTTAAAAAAACACAGGTTATTTGTTTATGGAGCACATTACACACTTGAAGACACGGTCAAAAACAGCTTCAAGGGGATGTGGGGGCCTCCTAGGTTAAGTAAAAGCCATTTCTGATAGGCAGCTCGCTTGGACAGCCTAAGCCTTACTGCAGACAAAGGATTTGCCCTGCACATGTCCGTGCATGGGGCTGGAGGGAACGGCAGCACCTCTCGTGCCCCAGCTGTGCCCCAGCACAGGGGGACCCACTGGGGATGGAGGAGGGGCGGGGAGGGCGACCGAGTCCTCTGCGGAGGTGTATGGTCCATGTTCAGTTCTGAAGGAGGTGCTAAGGGGAAGGTAAAACAGAAGAGGGAAGGCGTTGAAACAATTCCAACAATGGAAAAGTTGACTTACCTCTGCTGATGATCTCAGACCCGGTGTTAGATTCTGGCTGTATTGACCTGTGACGTCGATGGCCATGAAAATTTAGCTTATAAAATCCTTTCTATTTTCTTCATAGAGATAGAAGAAAGTTGCTTCCCTCCACTCTGTGAAATGCATACTCGTTTCTATAAAGAATAGTAAATATTTTTTCAAAATATTTCCACAATGTTCTTCAAGGTTTTGCCACCTTGATTCAAATTGAAAACACTGATTTGGTTTTACAATTAATAGAAACATACAGTCTAAAAATTACTGGTTTACTGGTTTTTTTTAATTATTTATTTCATGTATAAACATTGAAGAAAAAGGAAAAGAACCAAAGGAGGAAAAGAGAGAAAAAAATCAACCAGAAATACAGACTAAATCAGTCTGTAAAAAGACTGTATTCCTTTACAATCTTTCCCCCCCCCAAAAAAAAAAGTGAAGCCTTTTACCACTGTAAGAATTTTTCATGGAAACTGCTGTATTGTCCACACGACCATATTAAACTTAAAAAAAACCAGCACTTCAAGAACACATTTTAACCTTCGCTCATAAAATACCATCTTTTCTCCTTTTCAGTGCTTTCTCTCATATGTCAAGTCTCTACCAGAAGTTCAAGGCCCTTCTCATTGAAAGAGAAAGTGGGGAACGAGACAGAAGCGAGAGCGAGCGCCGCAGGGGGATGCAAGGAGGAGGAGACGGGAACAGCCCTGACGGAGCAGAATTGGTAACAGTTTAGTGTCCTGTTGAAAATCTCCAGTGAGAGCCACAGAAATCCATCAGTGTCCTGAATGACTGGCCACTTGAGGTTTATACAGTACCACACGAAACACAAATTAGAAAGGAAGCCAGCTGGCAGGATGGCTCATACTGCAGAGCCCAGCACTGCAAACATGCATGAAGCAAACTCAGCACCACGCACTGCACGTGTCCCAGGCTTGCGAGGAGACGGCTGCATGTACGGGTAGCCACAGGGAGGAAGGGGTAGAAAAAGGGTAGGAGATGTCCGTCTGGCTGTTGTCAATTAGCTTTTAGATTTTAATAGGTGCCTGAGTGATACTTTGTTTTGGTGTGGACTGAAAGCTCGCTCTCTGAGGCTGGCCGCGTCTTCCCCTAGAAAGCAAAACACCAGCCAAACCTTTCTAAAATATTATCACTCTTTTTATTAGGACATTTTTCTTCTGAAGGAGGAAGAACTAGATCTAAAAGTGATGTAGGGAAAGCATTCTGATTGCTTTTTTCCTTTTATAGATAACCTGAAACCTGAGTGTTAACATCCACTTGAGAATATGTGGGAGCAAAGAACAAGGATTAAAAGTCTATCTTTATGGAGTGTTTTTTCATCCAGAGGATCCCAGTGTCCTCCACACTGCCAGGAATACTAATTTCGCTGGAGATCTATGAGCACATAGTGAGTAAAGAACAGCCAAGACACCAAGGAAACTAGGTGTAAGGGACCCAGCAATGCCAAAAACTTCACCAACTTCACCAGCGAAGCTCACAAAAAAGTATAGAAGAAATTAGGAAATAACTGAGTGGTGCCCAAAAGGCAGCTGGACAGCATCACTGCGTGACAGACTTCAGGAAACGAAGAGCGCCATATCAATGTGAAACTAAAGGCAGTACTTTGAACAGGAAGCTGGTTAGAAATGGGAGCAGCAGAATAAGTACAACGGCAACGAGAAGGAAAACAAAACCACAGTGTGATCTTCAACTATCTGAAAAAAAATTGGCATTGAGAGCAAAACTGGGAAGTATTGGGTTTCTTGTCTATACAGCTTATTTACAACTGCTTCCACACTACATACTTACATAGGTACAATAAAAGCCCTACAAAGTGGAGTAAACAGTCAAGCATAGGCTCATTAGAGCCATTCTCACTCTGCACTCAAATAGAGCTATCTCTGTGGGTGACAGCAGACCGTCTTGCGCCTTCTCCACCTGCACTCCAACCAGTTGCAAGCCCTGTTGCTGCATTAGTGTGGCTTCTTCCCTGAACTGCTGAGCTCAGAACCCTCAGAAAGGCCTATTAGCACAGGCGCAGTCGCATGGTAGCAGCTGTTTGGCCCCTCCTCGACCATAGCTGGCCCACATCAGAACCAGCTCAGCCCACCAGCAGAGCAATGTGGCTGTCCCCATCCAGCCGGACACACCTGTGGATTCAAAGAAAGATGGCATCTTTTCAGGCTGCTTGTAAAGGACACATTGTTTTCCAAAGTGGTTTCTGTGCACAGCTCTGACAGAATGGCAGATGGTCCGAGTCTCACAGAAGCGCGGCCCCCAACCTTCTGCAGACTCCAGCTACAGTCTCTCTATGTGCCTAGACATGTTGCTTTAATGCCAGTGGCAAATCTCCCTTTAGCCTCAGCTCGTTACGGATTTGGTCAAGCCTGGTCTTGTTTCTTTTGAAGTCAGCAGGAAAAAAAATAGTGGGGAAGAGGATAAATATCTATTTCCCAGTCTCTAGCTTCTATTAAATGCCAGATTATCTTCATGCAATGCAACCTGAAGTCCTCCGCTCTCACCAGTCCCATTCCTTCAGCCACTTGGTTTTATTCTCTGGAGTTTGTATCCTGGAGTCCCAGCAGCAGCAGCAAAAACAGCTGCCAACAACCTGGGAATATCTGCCTTGGAATCTCAACTACTGTGTGAAGTTGCTGCTCTCCAGTTTGAGATTTGTGTTTGCAAAGGAAATCTGTCCAACAACAACACTCAGAGAGGAAAAAAAGGAGGAAAGGGGGCTTTATATAACAGAATTAACAGAGCTGTTGCAATAGTAACGTGAAGTTAACAGGCAACCTTTCCTCCTCCTCTTTTTGCCCCCACCCCAGCCTCCTCTTCTAACAGCAGTTCCATTTGTTTTTGTTTCCAAGCTTCTTTTACTGGCCACTCACACAGCCCCGCTCCTTTTGTCTAATTTGGATCTCGAACTTCCATGCAACTGACTCTTGCTGTAACTGTAAATCTTTTTATGGCCCTTCTACCTCTGAACTGTAAAAGCAATGCCACTGTAAGCTGCCTAAATGGGTCGTAAATCCACTTAGTGCACTGAATGAGGAAAAAAGTTTTTCAGGGAAAGAAGGAAAAAAAAAGGCAAACTAAGGTGGCTCAAGGGACACAAGGGAAAAAAACCCCAAGAATGTATTTGCTAAATGGAACCAAAATAACAGGAGTCAAAAGGAAAATATGAATGCTGGGGCGGGGGGAAAGGATGAAATAATGCTTCTTGGTGGTAAAAACAAACTGCTCCTGAAGGGCTGCTCAGTTTATTAACGCTTAGCGATTTACGGGAGGATGTTGGTTGCCCTCCACTCGTGTTGGCATCAGTAGGACCTGGTAGCACCGGGAAAGCCTATGAGACTGCTAGCAGCTAACGGACTCTTCTTCTACTGGGTGGTCCAAGGGCTGGTATCTGGGTCTAATTCTAGCTCTTTTGCACCACCTGACTCGCAGGTTTAATTGTGGCTCTGTGCCTGTTTATTCATCTGTAAATGGGAGATAAAGATAGTCCCCTTATTTGTAAAATGTTTTGAGAGCTGCTTAAATGCCACCAGGGAAGGCGCAGAACTAATTCCTGTGGCAGTCAATAGCAACAGTATAATTCGTTTCTGCAGAGGTGGAGCTAGCCCAAAATGGGCAACCTTTGTCTATGTAATTTACTGCGTTTATCACCATGGTATCTGAGCTCTAGAAGTATTATCCAAATTCCACTGAATTCACTGAGTGTCTTTTCCACTGCTTTCAATAAGTTTTGGATTTGACCCCAAAGTCACAAAAAACCTGAGGAATATGTCAAAAGAATGTAAGTGGGTGTGAGTTGAAATTGAGTTTGGAGACTGGAATATGCAGAACAGTAGCTATTTAAAGACCAAGTTTGCTACTGAGTGTTCCCTTTTAATAGGGTTATATAAATACATTCCCGTCTCAATATATGTGGAAAAACAGGCAGTGAGGTGAGACTCTATTGCTTTATTTCTTATGGGAAATATTGTGCATAGCTAAACCACCTCTTCCCCTTTCCTCACCCACCGCCCACAGTCCCTGGAAGCCTTCAGCAGCTGTGTACAGTGTGAAGAGGCACATCCGGGAGCACTGCGAGAGTTAAAAAGTTCACAGCCCTGCCTTCATAATAACGGCCCTGTTTTCATTGCATTCTCACTTCACCTTAAAGACTTGAGCTGAGTTTTGGCACTCAACATGTCAGAATGGGAGGGGAGACTGGTTATGCCTTTTCGTTATTATTATTTTATTGCTCTGCTGCCTTGCAAGGAAAAGAGGAGGGGAAAAAAAGTAAAAGAAATATCCTTGCTTGGCTCTCTGCAAAGACCAAATGAGTTTCAGTACAGCTCCTGCAGGCCAGATGTCCCCCCCGCAGAAAGTCACTGCCAGAGTGGGCACGAATTGGCACCTCAATTACCATTTGCAGGAAAAAAAGTCCGTGGCCAAAGAGGACTGACAGATGAACCCCTCTCTTTGTTCACTGGTACCATATGTGTGGTGCACTGACCAACAGTTCAGGTTAGGAGATGCTGATGCTATACCTTAAAAGAATCCTATTAAAATGATTGAAATCTTTGACTATGAAAAATGGGGTCTGCACCTGGACAGTAATTACGTTTCAAAGGAAATCCATCTGGTATTTTATTACTTATTCTCTCCATGCACTTTGTCTACAAGAACAATATAAGGGCTGGAATATTTCATATTGGGAGACTTCCAAAAAGCTGTTTACACTCTGTCAGGTCAATACGCTACACAAATTTTTGCAGTATTATCTCAATTATGGGTAACTATTGGAATACACATTGTTTTAAAAACCTTCCTAAAAACTCTGGCAGGGGTCCTTGGAACTGACAAACTCCTGCGAACTCCACCAAACTCCATAAAGTCAATATACGCAAAAAGCAGCTAAGTCTTCACTTTCTGGAAAGTTTTATAACTACAGCTGAAGCCAAGTGAAGCTTATTTTTGCCATCAACTGAGCTAGAGCAATCTGCAAGCAGCGAGGACTGAACCCCGTCTGCATGTATGTGCTGGAGAGCAGGACACAAACGTCACAGGGCACAGGACAGTGCGATGATGGGGGAATCCTCTGGCTAGGGGAGAACCAGCTCCAAGATGAAGACTGTGTCCATGTATTAATAACGTCAGGCTTGAGCTGGATTGAGTCTGTGCGCAAACCACCTTGCAAATACATTATTAAAGGGCACATTTTAAAAGGAAAACTATATAAAGCCTATTAGAATTGGGTACCAGTTTTTAAAGACCTTGGAAACCCAACAACAGTCTTACAATAAAATCACGTACAGTCAGAGTGACTTGATTACAAGGCAGCCTCTCCTCCGTTGCCAATTCTAGCAATTTTATTAATCCTAGTGAATATATCACAGATCTCAAGATGACTGATGCTTTCATTACAGCTTTGGCCTCAGCCATTAGGTGATTGTTATGAATCTCAACTTTCATTTTTTAAAGTTTTAGCTGTCACCATTCAAAAAAACGGTATTAAAAATAAACTATGACAACTTAGAAGTAAGAAAGAGGGGAAAAAAAGGAAAGGTAAACCCTACAGAAATTCAGAAGACAAATTAAAAAAGATTATTTTAGTAATTATTCCCTCCCTATCTTGAATTTTTAGTGATCATGCTTGACGGCTAGAGCAGACGTTACATGCCAGCTGACAGCAGCAAAGTTACCTTGAATGAAACCCGGATAATGGAATTTGGCTGTCACCTACATTTGCTTTTAATTTGTGCAACCTCTAGTACAGAACTAGGAAACAGTCACAGATTTCACTTACTCCTCACTTCTGATAAACCTTGCATATTGTGGGGGATACAAAATTGGCAAGGAGTTTGCATTTATTAGCACATATAAATTTATCAGGAATGTTTGGTCTTGCTGTTAAAGCCCAGATCTAGAACACAGAAATATGTCAAAAGCTGAGTGTCATTTTTAAAATCAAGCTTAGAAACCATCTATTTCTGTTTAAATACATCACAAGAAAACAAATTGCATGCAAAAAGTTGCAAAAGCAGAAACAAGACTTCTCCCAAAAATATTATTTTAAAAATCCTATTTCATTATTTCTAGGATTTGGAAAACCTGACTCACGATTTCTAAATACTTGGAATCGGAAATATTGCTGTTAACTGCTCATTGTTGTTTCACACAGCATCACCCAAATCCAAGGACGGAATTCAGTCTCCCTAACTAAATTTAAGAGAGTAGATTTATTGAAATAACTTGCGGAGTCATACTTCAGCAACTTAGATTCAATAGTAGATGTTGGCACTTGGTCTCCTACCCACTCCTTCTGTATAAATATCACTGCAGGCATTGAAAGGCCAAGCATCCCAGAGCACTGCGCTGTATTTTGGAAGATTCAGGTACAAGATTTTGCTATAAACCATGCTGTGAGATCCTGACCTGAGATATGCCCAAGTCCCTTATGAGAATTACATGCCAGGGATCTGGACTCTGACCTCTTCTACTTGAATTCCCCAGCTGTGAAATGGAGGAAGTAGGAAGTAGCATTGCTAAGCTGCAAACCACTAACAAATGTGTAATTAATGTAACAGAGTCCAGAGCATCATGACACCACTCTGGGGTACTGGGTATGGACTCACCTTAGGAACTTGGACCAAAATAGGGTGGAGAAGCGCTACGCGGAGTCTGACACTTGCGAGCTGGCTTCCCTGCAGATCACTTGGGTAAGTCACTGCTGAGTGGTGCAGGCCAGCAGGGGAACAGCACTGCGTTAACATCATGCTGGAGAGAACAAAAATATAAGAGATGCTGAAAATATTTCAGTTTCTGAAGCTTTCAAAAAGATATGCAGAAGTGTTATAGTTCAGAATAGTGCTTTTTTTCTTTCCTTAAGCAGGTGTAGAAAACAAGAGAGATGCTGATGGAAATTTGCGCCTAGCTCCGAACCGCTTCTTTATTTCTGTTCGCTTTTCTTTACTCCTTTACCGATGTCTAGGATGAGAACAACTTGTCTTGGGGTCAGTCTCAACTTCCTTGTTCATGTCAGTTTATTTTGGATGAGATTCCTAAATTCACATATGCAAACTCAAACAACTATTTACATCTACGCATAACCTACCCATGCTATTGAAGCAAAGAAGCCTCCTCTCAGCTTGAAGAGAACCTGCTGTCGACAAACTCCTCTCCTCTGAACCACAACCTTTGACTCGTCCTGTGGGGGAGAAGGGAGAAATGCAATCAGGTGCAGAATGCCAATACATCCCTCTGGGGTGACAGACATCCAATTTCCAAGCAACCATTAAAAGATCCATATGGAATTTGATGTTTAATATGAGGCAACAAGAAACAGGAAAACCCAACAGCGAACACTTGTTATGTGTTACTTCTGCAGGCGAGCTTGGGCCAGTGTCTGAGCCTTTCCAGGTGCTCTCTTCTGCACTGAGAGCACTGTGGGGATGTTCAGCATACTTGGGGTACTCTTACACTTTATTATTATTATTTTAACCAAGAAACTAGCTGCTTGGTCCATTTGAGGAGGCTACAGCTTTGAGACAGATGTGGAAATAACCTGAAAACATGAGGGTCAGGCAGCGGAACATTTCCAAGACTGTACGAAACATTAAGCAAGTGAACAGAAAACATTTATTTTTCCATCTCCTATTCCACAGCAAAATTGGATTTCTCAAGCTTATCTTCATGTCCACGTTATAACTGAAGACTAATCGTGTTTTCCTCCATATTTTTCTGCAGATCAAACAAGTTCAAACCTAAAGTCTCCCCAGGCTCAGCAGCCAGGAAGACAGTGTGCGATGCCGGAGACACTGCTGGACTATGGGGAACTGCTGCAGCCCACAGGCCTCTGGAAATGAATATCAAACGAGGCTCAGTTGCGTGCGGCACGTTCATATGATTTTGGTCCCCATTTCAGCATGACCCAATAGGTTTAAATTGCTTCATTTCTCAGCCAGCCAAGAGCAAATGGGTGGTAGATGTGATATGGCTGTTCACTGGAAATCACTCTTGATTGATTTAGCTTCTCCTCCTCGATAGTGTATGGGCTCGGTATATGGCTTGAGCACATAAATTACATAGAAAATACCTTTCACGGTTGTGTATAGTGTATATATATGTTGTCACTCGACCAGAAGAGAAGCTTTTATGAAGTATTAGCTCTAAGTGTGTACAGAATAGAAACGATTATTCTTAGTTGCTCGACAAAAATAAAGTCCCATTTCAAAACAGTAATTCTGAGTTAGAATAAAGTAGAACCAAGTAACTGATCATTTTTTATAGTTAAACAAAGAAACAAAAAAACAAACAGAAAACAATGCTGCTGGCTATAAAAACAACAGTCAATTTTTAGGAGGTTGTTTGTGTGTTTTTTGAAAACTAATAAGAGCTGTGAAATTCAAAAAAGTTTTTGGTTCTCATTAACAAGAGTTCTACAGTTTGATTTCTGTTTCTGTCTTTTTGAAAGACCATACCAAGATGTTTCACCTTCATTTTAACATGTTTACAGAAAAAAAAAAAATTCTACTAGTGCTGCTACACTGTTATTTCTGAAGGATGAATAAGAAGTTATTGGAGAATTATTCATAAGAATCATTTAGGCGATTTATATATTTTCCTGTGATTGAAACAAGGACCTTGTTTCAGGCTGTAACACTCTCAGTTTCTACCCACAGGCAGATGTAGTATTGAGAACAGTCACTTGAACCCAGATTAAAGACAACAGAGATTAAAATCAGGGAATAAAGCTTCAAGACAAGAGGTGTTTTTGTCTCAGGTTTGTGCAGCACACGACAGTGGGGTCCTGACTCCAGACTGCGTTTCCCAAGGGACACAGCCCTGACAGTCATACGGATACACAACAGCAGAAACTGGTCAAGGGCCAGGGTCTCCTCTCCAGCCTGGCTGGAATGTATGGCAGAGCCAGGCTTTTGTTGGAAGAGGAAGGTTGCAAGAAGAAAAGGGAGGAAAGGGATTTGCAGGCCTATAATTAGTATTCATTAAGATCAGTTTTTAGATAAGGTATAATTGGACAAAAACGAGAGGTAAGGTTTTCAGATTCATTGTCTGAGTATCCCAGTTTTTAAGGCACCCATAGTCCACCTAGCTGTAAGTAATACGTCTCAAAGTTAATCTCCATTCTTCAGCTCAAAACTTCACAGCTACCCCAAGTGGGAAGACTTCTTTCTCTCCTTACCCAAGCCAGCTCCCACTGAAGGCAATGGAGACTATTTTTCTCCCCCCAATGTCAGGACACGCTCACAAGATTCAGACCTACTTCAATGTTCCTTCAGTTCTGAGCTCTGCTGTGCTTGTCCAATTACTGTAAGGTAAATAGCATGTAACTGCTGACTACAGAAACCCCGGAGAAAGTTAGCATACAATAAACATTTGATAATTAGTAGTTACTAGCAAAATTCCACCGTTGATATCATTTTGGTGAAAGAAGAAGGGAAATTTATATATTTTAACCACAGTATATTACTTATTCAATGCAATCTGCACTCCTGTAGCATAAAGATCATCTTTGCAAACCACTGCCAGAAATCCCTACCAGTCTGTCAGGATCCCAGTCACTGCCTCCCCAATTTTCCCAACCAAAGCTATGCACTCAGCAAAGCACACCTACCATAAATCTCAAAGCATTACTAGCTTTCAGCGAAGACTGGTAACATTACAGCTGGGGGATGATGTATGGGGATGTCACCAACTCCCCCTCCACACATACATACCCCTTTTTCCTTTATCACAGGCATTTTTTTATCAGCTTCAGTGACTCAGCCGTTAAACATCTCCCAGCCATCAAGCTGAATGACAGCAGGCCAGTGGCCGCTTTCTCCCTCAGTCCGCAGCGAGTGGTCAGCAGCTGATGTTTATGGGAGGGTGGAGGAGGGAGACAGGAGCTGGGCATAATTAACGGCACAATCGAATGGGTTATGCCTCTCTGATTTCCATTAACCTCTGAACTTTGCAGTGACAAGATCTCAGGGTTACCAACTAACTTCAGCAAAAAACAGGTGTTATAACTGGTTAATCCAAGATTTCAGATAGCGTATAGTTGGGATTTGATAATAGTCTCTTTTCAGATCACTTAATGCTCACCAAAACAAAAAGGAATAATAACGGTACTAAAGAAGTCTGAAATGTTGTGTTGGAATCGGGGTCTGATTATTGTATTGGAGCCGGGGTCTGATTCTGCTCCCATTTCAAATCAGCTGCAGAAATCATTAATGGGAGGAAAATGAAGTTGAAAGGCCCAAAGAAATATATTAATGACACAGGCATTCAAAGCTTGCAAAACATATTAGTGTAGACAGACAGATTAATAAAAAAAAATCTTTGCCCAAGAAAGACTGAGATAAGCACAGAGCTGACATCGGAGAATAAACCAATCTAGTCATGTTAAGAATGGAGTTTTGCATTATTTACTCATGTATTTTAGAGAGCACTTTTTAGTTTTAAAATCAGCACAGAAGTTTAAAGATTCAATACAAGAGGTTCTTTTAAAATTCTACATGAACTACAAATATTTCTAGCTTGCAATAAAGCCACAACTGAAAATTAAAATTGACCAAAAGAATGCAAATTTTTTAAATGAAAACTTCTGAATTCTTCTACCCTTTTAATTCAGAAACTAGAAAGACAAATCCTGGTTTTGTTGGCCTTTGTTTTCAACACAATTCTGTCACTTAAAATGCTGATCACCTCTGGTTAGTTGAAATAGATTTAATTCTGCTATCGTTTAGAGGGCTGCAAAGGCTAAAGAGAATAAACCGTCACCACTTTGCATGTTGGCTTAAATAAATTTGTTCCTAATCTTCAAGCAGCTATAAATGACAGCCAAATCTGAATTTATGATAGTAGACCAAGCATTTTCACGTAGCTGCAGCTACAGCACCAGGTATGACAGACACTGACGGATGTTGAAGCAAATCCAAAGGCTACGATGCAAAAAGACTATAAATATCAGAAAATATGACCAGACTCGTAATCTTTTAAACAGATGCACTATGCTATAAGCAATTTCAAGACAATTTGAAGACAAAAATCAGTGTTGATGATCTGGATAATAAAACTCGCTTTACAAATTCATTAATAAAAATGTCAATTTACGAAGAAAAAAATACGAAGATTGTAAATTCATTAAACAAAATCTACTGACTGAAAAGTGTAGACTATTGACAACCACTTCTAGGACTTAGTTTTGCAATTCTTCATAGTTTAACTAGTACATTTAGTCAAATTAATTGCAAGCCTGCAATTCTTTGTTCATAACAGTAAATAATTATATCTCAAGTAACTTATTGTCATGTAAATCTCACAATCTATGCTGATCTTATCAAGCATTTTTCCTGTAATGGATATTTAAAGCATCTGCAGTAAATAACAGTGAAAAGTCAAAGCTGCTTTAAAGCACAATATCCCACTTTTCAATATTTAAGAAATTTCAGCGGATACATTTAAGAAATTCCTTGTGGACACTTGAAGATGCCCATGTTACAGCAGACTGCAGGAATGCCCTTCAATTTCTTACACATTACTAGCCCCATCTAATAAAGCCTAATGTCCCAATGATAGAAGCATCTGGCTCTTCTTCACTAATCAATAACATTCAGCAAAAGTCCCTTCTTCCAGTGGCAGCATAAATTATCAGATATATGCAAATAGACTTGCTAATGTTAATTGCCAGGGCTGATTGGTGATTAATTTTTTGATTATGATCAATCATTCTGCAGGAATCTTAATAAGACATTCAAGGCAATCTGCAAATTGATAATAATTAGGGATCCCAACGAGTAACGCATCCACAGCAAAACATCCCTGTGATTGAGCATGTTCCTGTGAACAAAGTGCCCCCGTTCTGAAGAAGAAAAAAAGGAACAACCAAAGCCTCCGGAGCCTGATGGGACCGTGCTGTCACATGTAACAAGTTTCTTTTTTGCCATTTGTAGGGTAAGATGGGTTGTGGCATCCTCTAACACAACTGGCCCCCTTCTTTGTGTCCCTCATATGGTGGGATATAAAATAGGAGTTTAATTTACATCACAGTGCTTTGGAAACATTACCTCCATTCGCACCCTTCCAGCCCAGGAAAATAAGCGATTTGCAGGAGCGCAGGATCTGTAAGAAACCATCCTCTGCTGGGCCAAGGAACACCTCTCAGAGCAGTCCTGCCAGGCCTCCAGGGATCACAGTCACCGGCATGGCACAGTACGAATTTCAGGCCATGCGAATTTTAAAAGGGCCATACAGGAGGTTCACATGATGTCTTTTCTTCTAGTGCAGACCAGGCAACAGCATTAAATCTCTAGCAATAACTTAGCAGAGAAATGCTTTCCCCGTGTGACATGTGTTTGTATACTTTAGGGTGAAAGATCAGACACTGTTGTAAATACAGCGGCTCAAAATGTAACATGATTTATAATATTTTCTTTCAAAATGAATTCTCTTGAAAACATAAATATCCTTACACATTTTAAACCCAAACACTAACTATTGCTGTGTATGGACCAGAAAGTACAAGTGACTGGAAGAGGACGTGAAGCTTCCCGAACGAGCCCTGCAGAGAACACCACAGCTCCCCGAGCACCGCTACCCACCGGGCTGTACACGGGCGTTTCTCACGCTGCAGGCGAGCTCGGGCTCGGGCAGCCCTCCACTCGCATGTCCCAGCGGGGCATTTCGCGCACGTGCCCAAGCACTGGCCCTTGCACAGCGAGCGTTCCACCTTGCTCTGCGCTCAAAATGGACAGACAGATCTCGACACCTGCTAAGAGGAGCTAAACAGTCAGTGCCTGCCGTCAGAAATGAGTGACGTGCAGAAAGTGAGGAACATAGAGGAAAGTCAGTTACGAGCACATTGTATCTCAGCACTGGCCTGTCACGTTCGACTAATAGCCAAGCTTTTGAAATTCCTGTCTTCATGGCCTAATTCCCGATTTTCACAAAATACTCCTTTTTACATGTCAAGAATGGCGTAAAGGATTTTGAATATAAATGAAAATAAATCCCCGAGGTCTACAATTCTTTCAGCTCTTTCAGTGCTGCAAATGTACCATTTTATGCTGAGGTCCAAGGTATTTCTTCTTTCATTTGAAGAGCTTGCAGTTAGTACAGTGTAAGTATCTCAGCTTTTGGTTTTATTAAAAGGAACGAGTAGGATTAGCCCCTACTTTTACGTAAAGTTTTCTGAAGAGAAGTTAGGTTTCAGTTGAATGTTATTTTGCACAGAAAATATCTTCTTCCTGAACATGTCATCTTTTCAACAAGAAACTAAAATCACAGTTTTGACAAAAAGTCCAGCTTTAAGTTCAAGCTTTTATAGTCTTAATGACTAAAAAAAACCCCAAAGGTAAAGGACCGCATGCTTTCTTTCTTTCCTACGTAGTAAACAAGAAATGCTTTAAGCTGACACATGTACATGAGACTCCTAACTATACGATGCCTTTTAACTGGGCATTTTAAAAATCCTAGCTCCATTGCTTCTTTAATCTAATTATTTCTCAGCCATTTACAAGAACTTTAAATGTTTATAGCAGGAATTTAGCGGCCACAGCAAGCGTCGGGTGTCACAAGGAGTAAAGATGAGTATGTGACAAATACATTTATCTGAGACAAAACCAGCTCAACTCTTTTCTAGGTGTCCCAGCTCACGAACAACTCTGTTGTCAGGGGAGCAATTCTATTGTTAAACTGATGTCTTTGATAAACAAATTAGGTCCATATTTTTTAAGTTAACATTCCATTAATATTTTTTTAAAATTCTACATATTTTCTTAGCCCTAATAAATTAACAAATGTTTAAGGTATCTTTGCAGCTGAGATTCCTCACTGCTGCCTTTATAAATCTCGCTCAGGAAAACTGAAATGCTAACACGTTTCTTGGATTTGGTCTGTCATTCCTCTCTAGCTCCTCGCACTTTTATAATTCACAAGGTCATGAGTACAAAACGTGCTTGTTAACTTGCAGAAGAATAAAGCTGTCAGATAGGCTGAGGCCTCCTTGTGTACCAGTTTAGTGAAATATGATTATCCAAGCTGTAAAATGGATAAACCTATTAAATTAATAAATCTGCTGCCCTGTAGCCTACCACTGATGTCACTGCCTTACCTACAAGGCACCTCTTCTTAAATTAATACTTGATAAAGGAATAAATCTTTTAAAGACTTACACTAAAGCTTTGCATTGAAGAATTATCTTCTGTGTTACAAACTTTGAGTATTTTTTACTGCAATGGATGTGATAGAAAATGAATTCCAGGAAAAAAAAAAAAGAAATCTTAGAAAAATGTTATTACCCAGCTAACACTGTGGGCTGCTTCTTATCTGTACACAACTAATCACTTCCCTGTTTCTTTTTTATTCTAATGCGTGAGTGGATTTTAGTGCTCATGAAAGTGGAGGATAATTAGTAGGGTAGCGGATAAAGTGGAAGGGCACTGCCTTATCAAAGACAGATTGGGCCAGCTACACATGGGCAAAAGAAATCGTGATTCACTTCTTTCAACTGCTTTGATTTATTACTCTAAAGGTCCAACAATGAAGTTTCACATCAGGGAAGAAAGAAGGAAAGAGTTTCAAAGGATTCGTCCTTCTTGACTTCTCAGAAAGCCTTTAGCCTATTGTGTTTGCTAGAGTATAATATCACTGTTTCTTATTATTATTAATAATCTGTTACACAGACACCCTCACAGAAACAAAAATGCACTTTGCAAGGCACTGACCAAATACATGGCAAGACAAAATCTCTGCCCCTAAGACCTTACAGTCTGAAATATAAAAATCAAGAAGTGGAAGGAAATTAGCACAGACGTACGAAAGGGGTTGCTTTAAGATCACATGGCAAACCACCAGGAAAATACGAAACAGAAAAAAGATAAACCTTTACTTCAATAATGTTAAACACGAGAGAAAAATAAAACCCCAGCTCATCCAAAGGCATCCAATAATGTGCTCAAAACTCGAAAGTGAATTTGTAAAAGGAAACAGGAAATGAAAACTAAAGAGGGTTGACATGATTACAGGGTGTTAATAAGAAAAGACATAAGCTAGGGGCCTTGATGTACAACTAGACAACAAGAGGTTACGTTTGGAGTCAGGGCTATGCTAATTTGCAAACTTGGGTCCATTTCATTAAGTGAGCTGAGAGACAGGCTGTCTCAGTCCAGCAGAGAGGGATCTCATTATCCATGCAGGGAGCAAGAGATAAGAATCTTTTAATAATTGCTGGGAATTTTTTTTTACGATGATATGGAATGCCAATTTATGCCTCTCCACTCCATGTGGATAAAAAGCAGCTCCCCACCCCAGCCCCCCTCCTGGCTCTGGCCATTAGGACAGGGAGGGAAAGCAAAGACTAATATGCTTGCCCAGGAGACCAATGCTGCAAAACTCCTTTAAATGCACTTCATAGAGGAAACATGTTTGTTTACAGTGGATGACAAACTTTGTCAATCCTTTTTACTTAATTATTAATAGGCATAGCCGCAGGATTTAGGGCCCAGTCCAAACCCCAGTACAGTCAACGGACAAGACACCTACTGACAAGGAGCCTTCAAGACCAAATCCTATACTAATTACTTGCTAAGGAACAGTTCTAAATAGGCACCTTAGGAAAAAGCTAAAGAACACATATTACTTTGGCAAAAGCACTGTGCACACTCCCTTCCCCTCGTCCCTCTCTCCAAAACACATTCACTGTAGCCGTGTGAAAGGAGCTTTCTAGAAGCCAGAGGTTTGTGCAGTAATTCCCTTCCTTGCTGCAACTGTCCCACCTTCTTCGAGGGACAAGCTTAGTCTATACGGGACTGATTTTCAGACACTTCCATCTTTCACATGACCATACCAAACACAATTTTGACTACCTCTAAAAGTACTGGCATAAAATAGCAGGGGTAAAGTTAGACAAGGTCTCCTGCTTGTGTTTTACCACATAATATTTGCTAAAAGCTGAGATACAGACACACTAACTTACTGAAATCACACTAGCAGCATTAAACTTATAAAAGTAAAGTTTCCCCTCTGCCCAAACTTACGCTGCAAGTATAGGAGGAAGCAAAACTGTTTCCACAGGCAAATCTGCTCATTTGCTTGAAGTCACTGGGTTGGACTGTACATTAGTGTTAGAAAACACTGTCCAGGGAACTCCGAAGCTGTGCTTATCTCTAAAGCTGGCTGCAAGATTTGTTTTTATGCACTGGGTCAGCTTAAGGACTATGTACAACTTATCTATCTCTTCAGCAGGAACAAAATTAGAAGGCGTTCTTCAGCTGACCTTGCCTCTTTTCCCAGTTTCTAGTTGTTCATGAACTATCTTCAATTTTCCATATACCCATTTACTATTTGAAAGGATTTGGCCAATATCTTTTGGGAAAGGCACTCAGTCTGCACTTTGCAGGCAAGATTGGAGCAAGGAGGACTGACAAAATAGGGCACAGATGCTCCCCCACGATTACAACAGTGCTTTCTGTGAACATCTTCCAATTCTACATGTAAGGAAAAAACTCTGTCTCCACAGATATTCCTGCCCTTACATCCAGTCCTTGGAGCAGTACTAGGAAGCAAAGTCCATGTGCCCCTTGGCAGCAGAGCTGTGATGTCTGCTGTGGTGCAGACGCAACCCCAAACTGTGACTCAGGGTGCAGCCCACTGGGTCAGCAGCAGGAACGACTGCAGGGAAGGAAGCGCAGAATGAGTATGCTCACAAGGACGAGGCTGGTGGAGGGAAACCCAAAAGACTGGAAAGGAGAGAAGCAGAGGGCAGAAGCAGCTTGAAAGGGTGCACATTTCCCCCAGAGCCTGTGCGACTGCCCTGCAACAGCTCTCCACAAACACTGAGCGAACAGAAGATGTCCCATCCCTGACTCGAGATCGGTGCTGCTGCAGTACAGTTCCTCCTCTTCCTCACAAATGGAAGAAAAGAGCATGAGGTTTATACGTAACACCCTCTCAGATCCATACTGAAGGAGGGGCCAGATATACGCTGTTCCTAAGCACCTACTGTTCAGTTCTCTATAGCGCTCGCATCGATGGGTTAGAGGCTTGTTATTAATGTACGTCACTTCTTGGGCTGCTGCATAACCAGTTTCTTTTCAGAAGCAGTTGACTCCAGGAAAAAGAGAGAGACAAAACAAGGCAGATGGCATGAGGAAGGCTCAGACAACCCAGGTCCCAGGAGAAATCCCAAGATGTGAGCGTGGCACAAGCTGCTGCTGTTCAGGAGCCAGGAGGGAGCCTAGAGGGATTTGCCACGTGTTTGCTCTTAACCTTACAAGGACAGTGCTTCAAACTGTCCTCCTCATAGAGCTCTGATAGAAGTTGCAGTCTCAATTCTCCCCTCTTCTCTCTCCCTTCACCACCACCACTATCCCATCCTTCAGAGGTATAAAGAAATATGAGCAAAGGCGGCAGTAGATCATGCCAAGCCAGTATTAAATGTCTCTAATGGAGCTTAGATTAGACCAGCCTTCTTAAATGTCTGGCTGTTGCCTGCAAACACCCAGGGGCTCTGCGGCTGCAAGTCCTGATCACTGGGGAGGGAAGGGTCAAATACCAGCCTTGTGCTTACAAAATGTCTTGAACTTCTCGGTATCTCAAGACTTCGCCTATAAAGCGCTGTTTGCAGTCCTCTTTTTTAATGTTTTTTAACTAAATGGAAAAGTGTGTGTATTAATCATGTCATGTGAAGTTTCCTTACTCTACTCTTCAAATCAGAGCTGAAATACCCAAACAACGTAGTTTCAGGCTTTAAACACAGTTCAGACAATGCTCATCAAGTCAATGAGAAAATTCTATCACTTTTGTAGCTCTGGGCTCCCCACATCTATGCAATTGCTGTATTGCATCACACTTCATCCTAGACAGCTGTAGGATGATGTACAACAGCCTTCTCTTTTAAAAGTTTCCCTGTCTCCCAGTCCTTCAAACCAAGGATATTCCAAGCTTTACTTTCTAATCAAAGAACTCATCACGTTACAACATATGGTGATCTTATCAACTGGATAAATGATGCCCACTAGGGGCTTGTATGAGACCACTGCACTTACTTTTGCTTTTGAATTAAATCACCAAATTTCAGCCTAGGTATTTAAAGATGAAAAACGAAAATTTAAAATCTGACACTCCCGAAGCTTCTTGCCAGTTGCTCCGCTCTCTTCTCTTTCCTGTCCCCAGGTTCCTGTTGTCAAGTTGGGAAACATACATCCAAGCTACCTCAGTCTGAATTGATTTGCAGTGTACCAAGATAAAAGTCCAGCTGCAATATAATTAGAATTTCGTGGGATAATAGGCTCCAGATTTTTTAAAACTTATTTTCTATTAAAAGGAGACCTCTTTTTCTGCTTATTTCTCATAATTACACTATGAATTTAAGGTACTGTAAAATTAATAGAAGACTGACTCTAGAGACTGAAGTCTCCTACACAGTCAGACAGACAGCCTGTCCCTGCTGGTGCCCCCCTGCTGTGACTGTAACCCTACACATGATAACAACTGCTTTACCGCTAGGCAAACTCATTTATTGACCCTTTAAGATGGATGTTAAAAGACCAATTGAAGCTAATAACATGTAATGCTTTTTGTGAGTTGGATCCTTGACCATACACAACAGATTTTAAATTACCCACCTCATTACATGCCACAAAAATAGCTGCAGAAAATTCATCCTCTACTATTAATGAAATATATGTAGAGAGAGATCTACACAGAGGGACATTTGCAAGCTGGAAAGCGCAGATATGGTAAAGCCACCTTTAACCTATGACTGGTCAGATTTGATTTCATGTTTTAGGAGGTTCTGATAAATGTGAGCAATAAAACCAATCTTCGTTGCCCCCTTTTCTTGCAAGGTACCAAGGCCAAGGCACAGCAGGACAGGCTTTTAGCCTGGGGTTGGTGTCCGAGCAGGGCTGGGCAGACTGGACTGCGGTCTGGAGACCTCGCAGCCCACTGCCCTGCGGCCTTGAGGTTCTGCAAAGGGTTTTGGAGCTGTTCCATTTGCAAGTTCTCACTCCAGCTGTTAATTTGGCAACAGCAGCCATGAAAGGCCTGGCCAGGAGAGCCACAGCCATGACTCAGTGTCTGTCAGGGAAGATTTCTGCCCTCCAGTTTGCCTGTATTGTGCATCCAGATCTACTCAGGAAAAAATCTTGTGTTCTCTCTGCCCTCATTTCACAAATAGGTGTGGTGGTAGCTGGAAGGCAGTGGCTGTGTGCTATGAATACAAGAAAGAGAAGACAGAAAAGGAGACTCCTGTTAGTGGCTTCTGAAGGCTGAGACATCACGTCCAGCCATATACCTGTGCTATGTACAAGTAAAACAGATTTATGTACACACGTACATTTGCTCAAGTGTAGGATATGATATAATTATAGCCAATTAAAGAGTTTTTCCTAAGATGCTTTTTAGAAACCAAGTTGTTATCTATTCATCAGACTGTCAGCAAACACATCTCTCTCTCATACAACATGTTTAACTTCTGCTCAGGTTACATTACTCATACACACTCCTTGTAGTAATGTTACCTCGATCAGTTCCTGGCTTGTCAAAACAACTGCAAACAAACAGAAGTATTAATAATTGAGGGAATAATCCTTAATCCATTCGAGACTAAGTCATGAGGGTTTGTTTCTTTGTTTTTTTACTTAACTACTTCTATATTCACATACATCTTCTAAAGCTGAGTATGGAGTTTACCATGTCCCCAGCCCTGGTAATGCTCATTCATGCCGGTACCTGCAGGCAAGGGGACAGATCCCATCCAGAATTGAGAAGTTCAACTTTACAAAGCACAAGTTGTGCTTTGCTAAGCGTGCATTCAAATCTGATTGCTGCTCTTACACTTTCACAGATGCAAATATATATGCTCATTTTGGTTCATAAACATACTTATTTTTGCCTATATATACATACCTGCATGTCCTGTAAGTGCATACAAGCAAGCCCCGGACCTGTGGCCCGGCTGATTACAGTTCTGTGGGTTAGGGTAGTTCCGGCTCAGTTTTCAGAAGTTAGGTCTACATTTTTTCCTGGCATCAGGCAGTTCTCTCAGAAGCAGCTAGTGTTGCAGTCATAGATGAACAATGAAACATCAAGAAACATCAAGTGGACTAGTGCTAAGTGTATTTTGTGATGTTCATGGCAATGGTATCACTAAAAAGGCAGTTTATAAAACTGGCAGGCTGTCTTAGCGCCTCTACAACCTGGGCTTTTCCTCAACATCTACCAGCTAGACCCATTTTAATCCTTCACAAACAGCTTCTGTCTTTACCCTAAATAAGTTATGGCACTTAAACAATGCTATTTAACCTCCTGTGCCCTCTCCCCATATTTCTACCAGTGCCAAACACCCATAAACTCATTCCAAAAAGCCACACGTTACCCGACCAGTGCTGCCTAAGGAAAGCATTCAGGAGTGTTTATGGGGCAGCTGAAGTGTAATGATTTAGTAGATGTTTATAAATGTTTATACTGTACAGATTAACATTCCCCAGGGGGCCTGTAATGAAGAGAGTGCTCCAACTGGAATCAAACCAGCCAGCCTAGGCTGAATGAGCATGAATGAATCCTGCTGGCCTACCCTCACGAGCTGTTTACTCAGTTTGAACGGATTTCCTCTATCTACGCTCCTTCGGCATTTTGTTTTGGGAGAGGCAGAAGCGGAGTCTGAACTCAGAAGCACAGTTTGGAAACAAGCTAGAAAATCCAGCCCATCACCTGGATCATAGCAATTACTCACAAATTGCACTAGACAAAAGAACAAAGAGCCAAACCCTTCTGCTGTGGAAGTCGAGGCTGAAACTCCCATTGACTTCAAAGGAAACTGGGTCTCAGAACAGTTTTCAAACATCACGCCCAAGCGTAAACATTGAAAATCATGTTGAAGCAACTAAGGACTAGGATCAGGGTCTCGATATTTACAAGTTAGAAGTTTCACGTTAGGTCACTGTATTTGAGAAACACGACTTCAGATACTGCGACACTGTGCTGGAAGTTCACAGCAGCGGCTTGTGAGCTGCTTTTTCCAGAAAAAACACTTGAATGATAGTGGTGGACAGCTTCACTGAGATATCTAGCTGAAGGTGATGGATGCCTTTCACTCAGAGTAAATCAGTGATGGCTCAAAGAGTAAAAATATTTGCTACTGGTACTGGGATGCATGCAATGGGCTTCAAATTGCCATGGGTTTAACAACACAAACACCAAACCCAAAAAGAAAGGTGGGCACTGGTGGATGAAGCTGTGCCTGCCTTGATGCCTCAGAAGCAATGAGTAAGTAGGTTCTAAAAGATGCTAACAGCAGTGATGGCCCTGGGAAATATGAGAGAATGACATTTCTTTTAGGCATGCTGCCAGATGAAAAAAAAATCAGCCTATGAAATCACAAGTAAGGAAACAAACCCCTCTGGGTTTCTGCTGTGGTCAGGAGAGTAAGACTTTTTATAAATGACACATGTATATATTCAGAAAGTGAATCATCTCAAAGGGGCCAGGAAAGGGTGGGAAGAAAACAGAAAGGATCATGGAACGGCCATAGCCAGCACAGGCCAATAAAGGTGGCCAGAAATGCCAAGCAAAAAGTGAACCATCCCCTCTTCAAGCCGGGGATACCACTGCCAGTGGATTCCTGTAGACTGAGGGCCCACAGTCCTCTTCAAATTGTGCTTTTTTGTTGATGTGATAAGATATCTCGCTTCTCCCAAAATTATTCTACCTCTGGCTCTGACATCAGTACTACATCACATACTACAGTTGTTTTCAAAATAAAATACAAAATAATCCTTGCAAACTCTTCAACCACAGCAGTGAAGGCAGTCCCACTGAAAACGCCTGCTGTGATTCTGCAGCCTCCCTAATGGATCAGACAGATGTAGAGGTCTCAATACATAAAAGTATTTCTTCCAATGGGTTTCTGAGATGTTTTTAAAGGCTCAAAAATAAGTTTGCTTTGAATCTTGGATGGAGACACTGGACAAAGGTAATTTTGTCTGCAGTGGTTTATTTGCCCATCTCACGAAGCTGTCTGAGCTAGTTACAGTGTTTGGCAAACGCTCCTGGTACAACTTCTACACTGTAACCCCACTTGGGTCTTTAGACCAGTGGAAAAGACAGATATTTGAAATCTTCTACAGCGCCGTAACCATCAGGTAATTAGCTGTAGCACACTTACAAATTAGGAAAGGCTCATGAGAACTCTGAAACGAAAGCACAAAATGCCTCCTGAAACTAATTTTAGAGTGGCTTGAAGTATTTAATCCTGCAAATTATTGCCAGTGAGGAAACATGAAGGTACTGCTGGATCTTAATAGCGGCAAAGCAGCAGGAATGGTTCACCCTAAGCTGCCTCCTGCTGACAGCTAAGCAATCAGACATGCTTTACACCACTCAGAAGGTGCAGAGGCAGCTATGTTTTCTTCCTAGTGACTTGCAAAGTGGCCTGGAATTGTTCCTCTCTTTGTGTCTGCAAGGGATCCTTTATCATCAAAGCCAATGCAGCCCTACTTTACAAACAGCAGGGAATAAGGAAGAGGAGAATAAACACTGGGGTTACAGACAGCATTCCACTGCTGTATCATGCCAAACCCCAGTTCCACCGATGCTCTCTGTCCTTCAGAGGGCAGGGACAGGTTTGTATAGGGGCACAAGGAGGCAGAGCGCTTTACTCGTTCATCACTAGGGTCTGTCTCATCTGGAAAGATACCTTTCTGATTGCTCGCTCTGCTCATGAGTCCTCGTTAATGAAGGTGAGTAGATTGGATTTATCCTTTCATCCCTCTAGGAGTCCGTTTCTCCGTGTGAACTGGGGAAGGTAAATGTCAACCTTGTGAGGGCTGGTTTTAGGAATAGCAAAAGGCAGATACGGGACTAGACACCAACTTCCTAGGTTCTTAAGCCCAATCTGGTCTCATACAGACCTTCAGATCTGCAACCTCCTTGTTTATTTCCATCAGACACCATGTGAGAGGACTAGGAAAATCCATGTTTCTTCCCACTGGGAAGCCACTCAAGAAATCCTGTTGCAGTGGTTGCTAAAACAATTTCTTTTCCAGACTGAATTTATTCATAGTCAATTAACACCCATTTGTTCTTCTGCCAAAATATTCTTTTATCTTTAATAAGTAGTCTGTCTAGCTCTGTGAAAGCTATATACTTGATTGGTACAGAACCTAGGAGTTTCCTCTTCTAGAAGCCATGGGAAGACGTGTTAATAACAGAATGTACTGTAACACCCCATGCAAATTTTGCAGGAGCCCATCCAGGTGTATGCAAGAATCTATGTATTAATTTCAAAACTATTTCCACTACCAGCGTTCCCAGCTGGAAAGCTTTTCTCATCTTTTAAAAACAACGAAGAGGCAACAGCCTACAGTTTAACATTTTCTTGAAAACTGTTTCCCAAATAGTATAAGCTGCGATGTCTCTACCTCTCTAGAATGCACCAGGCACCAAGAAGCATCTCATCTACACTGTTAAGAATTAAGGTCCTGCATATTTTTTTGAACAACAAGCATTTTCAAACTCAGATTTTGTTTGGTTTTAGGCACAGGTATCCTTTTGCACATACACCATTTATATCTGTAAAACCAAGTGATCAAAATGTCAGAACTAAAGTTAACCATAAAACCTTATTCATCTGCATTATGATTCACCCTTTAAATATAGAATTATATCTTGTTTTCCATCTGATTCTACCTCAGGATAGCCAGCGCTCACTTAATAAGCAGCTATTCAATATTTTGTTACAGCGTCATTACTCTGCATGTGGCTTGAGGCCTTACAACATCGTATTCGAAACCTGTTTGGAAGACACAATTGCTAATTTTCTCGTGAGTTTTTCTAGGGCTCTTATTGGCATGGTATATGAGTGCTTCACAATGTTTATTTCTTTTAACAACACTCTGTAAGACGAGAGGATACTATTATTCCTGTTTAACAGATGGGAAACTGAAACACAAAGAGATTCAGGTCAAAACATTCTGTTAACATTGGGTACCCAAACTGAGACATCTAGGAATTGATTTCTCACAATGTTTAACGTTGTACGGCATCATATATCAGGAGAAATACCACTAACAACGTATTCTGCAAATGGGAACACAGAAACCTAAATAAAATTAATAGCCAGTTGGGAAGAATATAGTTTAAAATTACTTCTGTAAGACTGGATGAGAGTTTTGCAGTATTCAGATGCCTTACCCATGAGATGACCCATTTTCTTTTCAATCATCTGCCTCATACTGCACTTCTCGGCTTCTGTACCAAATACAGGCAAAGTCCACCAGACACCAGCCTCCTCCGCCACCCAGCCATGACTCATCTCCTGAGCTGCTCTACCTTCTGAACTGTATGAGACCAGGGTCCTCCGCTAAATATAGTACCTGGTCATGTAATTGAAGACTATACCAAAACACATGTACAAAGCAAGCCAAATAAACACTATGCAGGAAACCTTAATTTAATGATTTCCCGATACCCTTTTCTATATAAGTTTTTCAAGGAGAACGCTGTCTCCATTATATATACATACATAACAAAATACAAATTTTTATATAACCCACATATACAGGGTAAAAACCCACATATCTAGGGTAAGAAATTTATGATGTAAGTGTAATAATATAAATGTATAAACGTGTGTGTGTGTATATATATATATATTTATATTCTTGTTCCTGAATCATACCAGCTGAAATTTTCCAAAAACTGGAAGAGGTACCTGGTAAGGAATACTAAGCCCAAATGATTAAAGTATACAAGTTGAAATTAGAGGTGATCAAAATCTGCCTACAGGTTTCAGTTCAGCTTTTTGCCTGTGTCTTTCTGTTTCAGGGAATCAGAATGTAAGTGCTTGTATCAATAAGGACCACTTTTATTTTGTAACATTCACTGCTGAAGGAATACATAGAGGCACCACTCCAAATTTCCAGTGTGCAGGAAATTCAGTTATTCCATAATTTCATTTCATTCTGAATCAGGAGAACACCTATGTCTCCCTTGTCTCAAACTTTCAAATTCCTCTCAAAATGATATTTGTGTTGGGTTTGAATTGTTCTAAGTAAATCAGCCAGAGCTGATACCAACGTAGGAAATTTCAATGTGAATGTTCAGACTTTGACAGAGTTACAAGGAAATGAAGAAGCCTGGAAAGTTTCAAGTAATCCTAGTTAAAGGTACATCACCATCTATTTCTAAAATACCACTGTAGTAGAATATAAATTTTGTAATTAAAACCTTATTAAATATGCTGTGTGTTATTTTTAATGCAGCGATACCAGGGAAGGTATCTGTGTTTTCCAGATATTTTTACTGCCTCTCCCACTTAGACATAGCAGAGCAAGTGGAGTCCTGTTCTCCCCTCCTCCACATGCCAACTTCGTGCCACACATTTGTGAAAAAAGATCCAAATCTGAACCCTTTTAACCTAAAGGAACCACCACTCACCTATGAAACAAGGAGCGGTAGCTCTGAGCTTCCCATACAGACGCAGCAACTCACAGGCAGAGCCACACCAAGCCAGTGCCCTGCAGCCCCAGGCACAGGTAACAGCACTCATAGGCAGGTACCGGCTACTTTTAAGAGGTGAAACCAGGGTTTGGGCTAAGCAGCCATTCTATGCCACGGAAAGCTAGACAGTTTGGCCATTTCACCGATTGATTGTTCGTTCTTTTATGTTTTCTTATCAAGGGGACGAGCAGAGTGCAAAACGTAATTTGACTCAGTTGCCTTCGAAGGATACCCCAGGGTTTGCTGTGAACCTGGGCTTTTCCCATTTCACAAAGGATCAGTCAGAAGAACTGCATGAGAACTGTTCAATCAAAAAATCCCTATGTCAGGATCTGCTATTTTGAAGGGAGCTGAGAAACTGGAATCAAATACTCAGCTGAGAATGGCTCTTTCCACAATGCTCAGGCAGTAGAAACCGCTCGGCCCCACGGCTGCCAGCAGCCAGGGAGGAATTCCCCTGTCATGAGGGCCATGACTCACGCGTGCCCCTGCTGCTTCTCTCCCTCAGATTGAAGGGCCATATTTGTGGTCTGGGATGTGTCAGGAGAAAGGACCTGGCAGCACTCGCCTCCGTTACACAACCTCTCCACTCCTGCCCAGAAGCACGGTCCACCCAGGGCAGGGACCACTGCAGGTGACAAGCGCTAGAAGATCCTTTTGCTGCTGATATTGCTTCTCTCCCTTCATTTTCCTTATTCCTCTGCTCCTCTGGAATAACCAGAGTAGCTCAGTCAGCTCCTGAGCTATCACAATACTGTTATAAATGTCCATAGGATTTTTAGCATCGGTTTCAGCAGTGTAAAACGAGGCTCCACACATGGCAGCGCTGAAACAGGTATTGAGGCCCCTCATCAGTTTTGCTCAATAAATTAACAACAGAGCTGCTGCCACAGCAGTGTGAGTCATTTGAAATATTTGTATTTGTGCTTTGGGTATTTATTAATGCATTTTTCACAAGCTCTTTTAATGCCTCCAGGAGTAATTTATAGGGACAGAATAGCACGAAAAGGGCAGATCCCACTTTTTTAAATCTCTAGATGATGAAAATCACATGAGAAGACCAGGTTTAACATTGATTCCTCTCCTTAAATGGCTTTCTGAGGCAGTAAAAGCCATGTAAAAGCAAACATAAACACTGTACAGACACCAAGATCTTCAGATTTGTTTGGGCTTACCCAAACACTGCATGCAGATATTCAGGTTTATTCAGGTCTGGGCTCTGTATTGCTAACTCATTCCATAAAAACATTGCAGGTTGTAGTTATTGTTACCATAACTAACTAGATACATGTACTAAAATTTTTTAACTAATTTCACTACAGGAGAGGATTACTTTATAAAAACAGTTCTTAGTATTAATCTTGTTACTTTTCAGATTGATGAGTAATGTGTGTGACTGTGGTGGTTCTTTTTTTCTTTTTTTTTTTTTTTTTTTTTTTTTTTTT